>Ga0247608_10002579_pt1 | contig 22353 bp, 20 predicted proteins | sample 176DNAGHGlowgp2_FD_193490 | JGI IMG/M metagenome (GOLD analysis project Ga0247608, IMG submission 193490) | Sheep rumen microbial communities from Palmerston North, Manawatu-Wanganui, New Zealand - 1766 DNA GHGlow gp2 | ecosystem: Host-associated > Mammals > Digestive system > Stomach > Rumen ...
TACGAGAAATCTTTTGTATACGGCAATCAGCAGGGGAACCAAATGCGTCATGATTTTGGGAAAATGGGAAGCCGTAAAACGCATGGTGGAAACGGAAGGGGATTTAAACCGCGATACCGGGCTGAAAGACTGCTTAAGAGAGGTGTTTGCCGATGGATTATAAGACGATCGGACGCTTTTTCTTTCCCGTACACTGTCCGATTTGTGACAGGGCACAGCCGGGGAAGAGGAAAATCTGCCCGGAATGTGAAAAAATTCCGAGGCTTGTTCCCGGGCCGAGGTGCTTAAAATGTTCCAAACATCTTTCCGTTCCCGGGGAACGGTACTGCTTTGACTGTCTTCGCAATCCCCTTAAGTACGACAGGGGATTTTCTCTCTTTGAATATTCATCTGTCCATGATTCCGTTTCCGCTTTTAAAAATCTCGGCCGTCCCGAATACGGCGAATATTACGGAGAATTAACGGGGAAGTATTTCAGGCGGGAGCTTACGGCATTGAATGCCGATGCACTGATTCCGATTCCGCTTCATGAGGAAAAACTGCGAATGCGCGGGTACAATCAGGCGGAAATACTGGCCCGTGAAATCGGAAAGGTCATTTGCGTTCCGGTTTGCAACGACCTTCTGAAAAGGCCCGATAAAACGAAAGTACAGAAGAATCTGGGCCGTGAAGAACGCAGAAATAATATGAAAAAGGCTTTTCATATTGCTGAAAATGATGTAAAATTAAAGACTGTAATATTAGTGGATGATATCTATACCACAGGAAGTACAATCGGTGCTGCGGCAGCGGTTCTTAAAAGTGTGGGTGTAGAACATGTTTATTTTATAACCCTGGCAACGGGGAGAGGATACTGAGTATGCTGAATGAACAACGTGTCATCTTGATGAGCCATCTGGCCATGCACGAGAAGAGAGAGGGAAAAGAGAACAAGTCGATCGGAACCTATTTCAGAAGCGATTATATTTCGCTTCGTCTGATCGGTTCTTTGATTTCCGCATCCGTGTCTTTCGTTCTCGGCTTCGGCCTTTATGTTCTTTATGATTCGGAGGCTTTTGTGGATGGCATTTACCGTGCGGATGTAGCGCAGCTTGCGGGAAAAATACTGCTTTACTACGTCATTTTCGTGGCAGTTTATTGTCTGATTTCCTATATTTGTTTTGCGATTCGTTATAGGAAAGCCCGTACACGACTGAAGGTTTATTTCAATAATTTAAGACGTCTGCAGATTCTCTATCAACGGGAAAGAAAGGAAAAAAGACAGTAATGACGAAGTTATTGGAAATCAGAGAGTTTCTGAAAAGTATATACGGTAAATACGAGAATTTTATCGTTCCCGTATTGAAATTCATTCTCGCTTTGATTACTTTCCTTGTAATCAATTCAAAACTGGGATATATGGAGAAACTGGCGAAGTTCCCGATTGCATTCGTGCTTGCGCTTCTTTGTTCCTTCCTTCCGCTGAATTTTCTGGTACTTGCGGCAGCGGTTGTCTGCCTCCTTCACGTATATGCCCTGTCACTTGAAGCGGCAGCGGTAGTGGGAATCATATTTGTTGTTTTATTCCTTTTATATTTCAGATTCAGCCCGAAGGACGGAATTGTGGCAGTCATGCTTCCGCTGGCATTTTCCTTTAAAATCCCCTGCGCGGTGACACTTGCGGCAGGTCTGCTCGGCGGACCGGGCACTGCGGTTTCCGTCGGATGCGGTGTTATAGCATATTATGCGCTCAACCTGGTTTCCGGTCTTTCGAAGTCGGACGGCGGCGTAAAGATGAATGAAATGGCGACCAAGTTTAAATCCATCATTGACGGAATGGTCGGAAACAAGGCAATGCTTGTTGCGGTAATCGCATTTTCCGTAGCATGTCTTGCGGTATATTTTATCAGAAAAATGAACATTGACCACGCATGGACAATTGCCATGATTGTCGGCGGACTGATCAATATTCTGGTTTTGTTTGTGGGAGATCTTGCACTTTCCACCCAGGTTCCCGTACTCGGAACGATTTTCGGAACCATCATCGGTTTTGCGATTGCCGTGGTGATTAAGTTCTTCGCCTTTAATCTGGATTATGCCAGGGCGGAGAAGGTTCAGTTTGAAGATGATGAATATTATTATTTCGTAAAAGCAATCCCGAAGGTTACGCTTTCCACCGCAGACAAGAAGGTAAAGAAAGTAAGATCTTCAGGACATGACAAGGCGTCTGACGATGCCGGAAGGGAGAATGCGCCTCGCAGAAGAAAATAGGGCACAGCATGAATGGCTAATTTCGGAAACGTTATAATTGAATATTTGTCGGCGTTTCGTCTCCCCAGAGTCGGTGTATCCGACGTCGTGGAAGTCTTAATTCTTGCGTTTATTTTGTACAGAGCAATGGTTTGGGTGAAGAACACGAGAGCATGGTCCATCGTAAAGGGTCTTGCAATTGTGCTTGTTTTCATGGCCATTGCCGTTTTATTTAATATGAATACCATTATCTGGCTGGCGAAGAGTCTGTTTACTTTGATAGCCCTTGCGATTATTGTGGCACTCCAGCCGGAAATCCGAAGGCTGATAGAGGAACTCGGCCAGACCAATTTCATTTCCGCTTTGATTAAGATGGAGAATAAGAAAGAAGAGGGCCGTTTTTCCGATAAAACATTAAATGAGATTATTGTGGCAAGTTATGAGATGGGCCGCGCCAAGACCGGTGCCCTGATCGTAATCGAGCAGGATTCGCCGCTCGGAGAATACGAAAGAACAGGAATTGCGGTGGATGCGGTAGTAACAAGCCAGCTGCTGATTAATATTTTCGAACACAATACCCCGTTACATGACGGTGCGGTGATTGTGCGGGGAGACCGCGTGGCAGCCGCAACCTGCTATCTTCCTCTTTCTGACCAGAGAACCCTGAGCAAGGATCTCGGAACCAGACATCGTGCGGCAGTCGGGATTTCGGAGAACTCCGATTCCATGACGGTTGTGGTAAGCGAGGAAACCGGAAAGGTAAGTGTTGCATACGGCGGCGAACTGTTCCGCGCACTTGACGTAACGGAACTTCGTGAAAAACTGGAAATCATTCAGAACAAGCATTATTCGGAAAAAAATACACTCTTTTCCAAGCTTAAATCAAAGAAGGATAACAAAGATAACAAAGATAACAAAGATAACAATGGCGTTAAAGATGATAGGGAAAACAATGAGACTACCCCTGAAGGAAAAGAGAAAAAGAAACGCAGGGAAAAGAAAATAAAGAAATCCGGCAGGGAGAAGCCGGAAGAACAGTCGGAGTTAAAGTCAGATGAAGGAAAAGTTGACGCACAATCTTGATTTAAAGATTCTTGCATTGGTATTTGCAGTAATCTTGTGGCTGATCGTCGTGAATATCGACGATCCGGTTAAGAGTGTCCAGTTTTCCGGAATTCAGGTTAAAATTCTGCACGGTACCGAACTTGAAAAACAGGGACTGTGCTATGAGGTTCTGGATAACTCGGATGTCATAGACGTAACCATTACCGGAAGAAGAAGCGTGATTGAAGACGTTTCCGAAGACAATATTGTTGCGACGGCGGACATGAAGGACTTAACCAGCATGAACACCCTTACCATTCAGGTTACGAGCGGCAAATCCAAGAATGAACTTGATAATATCAAACTGAGTTCGGAAAACGTAAAACTGAATATCGAAAAACTTCAGAAGACCACAAAGCGTATTGTTGTGGAAACGGAAGGCACTCCTTCCGAGGACTATATTCTGGGAACCAGAACCGTGGATTTAAACCAGGTCGGAATTACGGGACCTGAATCCATTGTATCCACGATAGAGAGTGCAAAAGCCATTCTGAACGTGGACAATGCTTCCTCGAATGTTTCCGCATCTGTCCCCATTTATCTGTATGACGAAAACGGGGAAAGAGTGGAATCTTCGAGAATCAGTATGAATATTTCCAATGTAAACATTAACCAGGAAGTTCTGTTTTCCAAGACAATAGACGTGGAATACGAATTCAACGGAACCCCGGAAGCAGGGTATGCGCTGACGGGAGAAGTGATCTCAGACTGTGACAGCATTCTGGTCTGCGGAAGAAAATCACTTCTCGAGAATATCAACCGGATTGCCATCAGAGGAGAAGCCCTGAACGTAGACGGACTCAGAACCAACCTGACGGTTTCGATTAATTTGAATGATTACCTGCCCGCAGGTATTGAACTGGCAGAAAAAGGATTCGACGGTATGGTATCCGCTACCGGGCTGATCAGGAAGGAAACTTATACCATTCTGTCCAAAGATGTTTCGGAAATCAGAATTGTAGGCTTGCCCGATGGAAGAACGGCTGAGATTTTAGATGAAGGCGAATTTGTTCAGGACGGAAAACTTGTAGCCAGAATCTACGGTCTGTCCGAGTTAATCGGTGAAGTTGATGAAAAGACACTGATTGTTTCCCTGGATATAGACAGCTATGAGAGGGAACATGAATATACGGAGATTCCGAACGGAGTCTACACGATGGTGCCGCAGATGGTACTTCCGGATGGCGTGCATATGGAAGAAGGATGTTCCGTCAGGGTTCGGATCGCGGATGCGCAGTAAGTTTTTTCGGCACGGCGGGTGAGATTTACGTTTTCGTATTTTTGAGAAGCTGACAGCAGGCCTTCTGTGAAAGTATAATTATCCGAATGGCTCGCATCGTGCCTTCACGAACTCCGCCGAGGACTCAGGTTGGCACAGGTTCGCCTCGGCGGAGTCCTGCAAGTCACTCGCTCGAGTACATATTTATACAACGGACGATTGTAATGATTCCGGCGAGAGCATGCTCGCATAGGAAATATTCAATCGGGAAGCGTTCGGATAAGAATACTATATTGTAGAAGATAGAAAACATTAATAATATGTATCAGAACAGGGTTCTGGGAAAGAGGTAAAAATGGGAAGAATGTTTGGAACAGACGGCGTGCGCGGAGTGGCAAACGAGGAACTGACTCCGTTACTTGCGATGCAGCTCGGACAGGCCGGTGCATATGTATTGTCCAAGGAGACAAATCATAAACCTACCATTATGGTCGGATGTGATACGAGAATTTCGGGGGATATGCTTGCAAATGCGCTGATGGCCGGCGCCTGCTCGGTCGGAGCAAATGCGGTTTACGTAGGAGTTCTTCCGACCCCGGCGGTAGCTTATCTTGCCAAGAAATATAAAGTGGATGCAGGTGTCGTGATTTCCGCATCTCATAACCCGGTGGAATTCAACGGAATCAAATTCTTCGACGGCGAGGGCTACAAACTTCCCGATGCTTTGGAAGACGAGATTGAGGCGTTGATTAAGAATAATATGAAGGGTGTTAATTTCCCGACCGGATCCGGAGTCGGAAAGATTAAATACCGTACGGATGCCAGAGAAGAATATATCAACCATTCCATCCGTTCCGTAAACGTGGATCTTTCCGGACTGAAAATCGTAGTGGACTGTGCGGAAGGAGCTTCCTATTATACTTCGGTGGAAGCATTGAAGGAACTCGGTGCGAACGTGGTTGCCATTCATAATAATCCGGACGGAACCAATATCAATGCAAACTGCGGTTCCACCCATATGGAGGAATTGTGTGCGAGGGTTGTTTATGAAAAAGCAAACCTTGGACTTGCGTTTGACGGAGACGCGGACAGAATGCTGGCGGTTGACGAAAACGGAAAGCTTGTTGACGGCGACCAGATTATGTCGATTATCGGTAACTATATGAAGGAACGCGGTTCCTTAAAGCAGGATACAATCGTTGTAACCGTTATGAGTAATCTCGGAATGACGTTAATGGCACAGCGTGAAGGAATTCATCTCGAAACCACGAAGGTCGGCGATCGTTACGTTCTCGAGAATATGAAGGAGAACGGTTATAATCTGGGCGGTGAGCAGTCCGGCCATATCATTTTCCTGGACAGAAACACTACGGGTGACGGACTTTTAAGTGCCCTTCTTCTTCTGCAGGTTGTTGTGGATACCGGAAAGAAATTATCCGAGCTTGCATCGATTATGGAAGTACTTCCGCAGGCATTGGTAAATGCAAAAGTTCCGAACCACAAAAAAGAGCATTATATGGAATATCCGGAAATCGCTTCCGCTATTGAAGAGTTAAATAAGAAGTTCGCCGGAGAAGGAAGAGTCTTAATCCGTCCTTCCGGAACGGAGCCGATGGTACGTGTTATGATTGAAGGAAAAGATCAGAAGATGATCGACGAGGAAGCAAGGAAACTTGCCGACCTGATTCAGAGTACCGTTTTATAGAGCGGGATTTCGTTATTGATTTCACGTGATTTTTTATGATATAATTTTATTGGGGTTTAAGCAAAAAACAAATTGAATTGGAGGTACGCAGATGGTTAGTCAGAGCGTAGTGATTAAGAATCCTACCGGACTGCATTTAGGACCGGCGGGAACTCTGTGCAAGGAAGCAATCCAGTATAAGTCGCTGATTACGTTCCAATTCCGGGACAGTACGGCGAACGCAAAAAGTGTACTGAGTGTTCTCGGCGCCTGCGTAAAGAGCGGAGACGAAATCAAACTGGTATGTGAAGGCGTGGACGAGAAGGAAGCGCTGGAACATTTGGTTGCGGTAATTGAAAGTGGTCTTGGAGAGTAGGGAGAGTTTTCTCCCTACTTTTTTCAACATTTTGTTGACGGGATTTGCAACCTGTGATATTCTACTTAAGCGAGACTGAACTTTAGGTCTTCTTTTTGTGCACTAAAAATCGTGATTTATATATAAGCGGAGGAAAAAGAAATGCGCACCAGAATTACTTTAGCATGTACGGAATGCAAACAGCGTAACTACAATCTGACCAAGGATAAGAAGACTCATCCGGACAGAATGGAAACCAAGAAGTATTGCAGATTCTGCAAGGCTCATACTTTGCATAAGGAAACCAAATAATTTTTTGGGGATTCCTTACGAATTGAAAGGACAGAAAATGGCAGATTCAAACAATAAAGAAAAAAAGCCGAATTTCTTTCATGGCGTAAAGCGTGAATTCAAGAAAATCACATGGCCGACCAAAAACGACATTATCAAGCAGACCGTACTGGTAACATTCATTACGGTTGTTTGTTCTGCGCTCAGTGCGTGCATTGATTATCTTGCACAAACAGGTATCGACAAACTCATCAACTTATAAATTGAGAGGATAATATATGGAAGAGAATAAAATTTCGGCCACACCCGAAACGGTGGAAAATGCAGAAAATACAACTTCTTCCGATGCTCCTTTAACGGAAGGGGCAAATGCTTCCGTTGCGGAGAACGTAAATGCGACTCCTGCGGAAGAGAGTGAAAAGAAGGAAGAGTATGATATCGGCCAGTCCGACAACAAGAGCGGAAAAGGCATGGGATGGTATGTTGTACATACATACTCCGGATATGAAGGAAAGGTAAAGGCAAATATCGAGAAAGCGGTGGAGAACCGTCATCTTGAGAATGAAATTCTGGAAGTCCGTGTTCCGATGCAGGAAGTTGTAGAGACTAAGAATAACCAGCGGAAAACCGTTTCCAAGAAACTGTTCCCGGGTTATGTTCTGATCCATATGGATGCAGACAATAACGATGCATGGTATGTAGTCCGCAATACGCGAGGCGTGACCGGTTTCGTAGGACCGGGAAGCAAGCCCGTTCCTTTGTCGGAAGAAGAAATGAAGGTATTAAACGTAGGTGCCGGAGAATTAAAGATTCATCTGGACGTGAAAGAGGGAGACCGGGTCAGTGTTACTTCCGGTGTTTGGCAGGATACTGTCGGCATCGTAAAGCGTGTGGATGAAGGCAAGCAGGTAGTGATTATCAATGTTGAACTGTTTGGCCGTGAGACACCGGTTGAAATTGCATTTTCCGATGTAAGGAAAATCAGTAACTGATATAGAGGGAACAATCCTTTTATATAGAGCAGCAAAAGTTGCCGTATCTGCATTTGCGTTACGGCAGTGGGAGCTTCTTTGATATCTGTCAAAAGAAGCGCCGAACCACATTTATCAGGAGGTAGCCAAAATGGCAAAGAAAGTAACAGGTTATATCAAATTACAGATTCCTGCCGGCAAAGCAACACCGGCACCACCGGTTGGTCCTGCACTCGGACAGCACGGTGTAAACATCGTTGAATTCACAAAGCAGTTCAACGCAAAAACAGCAGACAAAGGTGATTTAATCATCCCTGTTGTTATTACGGTTTATGCAGACAAGTCTTTCAGTTTTATCACCAAGACTCCGCCTGCTGCAGTTCTTCTGAAGAAGGCTTGCAACTTAAAATCCGCTTCCGGAAAGCCTAACAAGGAAAAGGTAGCAAAGATTTCCAAGGATAAGATTCGTGAAATCGCGGAATTGAAGATGCCGGATTTAAATGCAGCAAGCATTGAAGCAGCAATGAGCATGATTGAAGGTACCGCAAGAAGTATGGGTATCACGGTTGAAGAATAAAGACCGGCAGCAGCTTAAGAAACAGAAGATTAACAGTAGGTAAAGTGGGAGCATCAAAAATGCATTGAACCACAAGGAGGATATCAGAATGAAACACGGAAAGAAATATAACGAGGCTGCAAAGCAGGTAGACAGAAACGTTCTTTATGATCCTGCAGATGCAATTTCATTGGTAAAGAAAACCGCTACGGCTAAATTTGATGAAACCGTTGAAGTTCATATCAGAACCGGATGCGACGGACGTCATGCAGAGGAGCAGATTCGTGGTGCGGTAGTACTTCCCAACGGAACAGGTAAAACGGTTCGCGTACTTGTTTTTGCAAAGGGTGACAAGGTTAACGAGGCAGAAGCGGCAGGTGCCGATTTTGTAGGCGGAGACGAACTGATTCCGAAGATTCAGAACGAAGGATGGCTTGATTTCGACGTAGTTGTTGCAACTCCCGACATGATGGGTGTTGTAGGTCGTCTCGGTAAGGTACTCGGTCCCAAAGGACTTATGCCGAACCCGAAGGCAGGTACCGTAACAATGGACGTTACCAAGGCAATCAACGATATTAAAGCCGGTAAAATCGAGTACAGACTTGACAAGGCAAATATCATTCACTGCCCGATCGGAAAGGCTTCCTTTACCGAGGAACAGCTGAACCAGAACTTTGACGCTCTGATGGGTGCAATCATCAAAGCAAAACCCAGTACATTAAAGGGTCAGTATTTAAGAAGCATTACCCTTTCCACTACAATGGGCCCCGGCGTAAAAGTAAACGGAGCAAAACTGTAATTCGGTTCATACCGTAAAATAAAATGAAATTAATGATTGACACGCCCGCAAGGGCGTGTTATTCTATTCAAGGTCGTATTTTTCGACCATGCCGAAGACAGTAGGTGCCGCGGATATGCGGCGTAAGCGATGCGCCTACCGAGGATGAGTGAGATTTCAAAATGTTGATCATTGGTATAATCACCTCTTGTCCTTGCGGCAGGAGGTTTTTTATTCATTAAAAATCTCTTTTTCGGCAAGAAAAATAAAGAAAAGGAGGAAAATCAAATGGCTAAAGTTGAGTTGAAAAGCCCCATCGTGGAAGAGATTTCCGCAGGTATTAAAGATGCCAAATCCGTTGTTCTCGTAGACTATCGCGGACTTACCGTTGAGCAGGACACCAGACTTCGTAAAGAACTTCGTGAAGCAGGCGTTACCTACAAGGTATACAAGAACACCATGATGAACTTTGCATTCAAGGGAACCGATTTCGAGGGACTTACTCCCTATCTGGAAGGCCCCAGTGCAATGGCTTATTCTACCGAGGATGCAACGGCTCCTGCCAGAGTTCTTTGCAATTTTGCAAAGACCGCTGAAAAGCTTGAAGTTAAGGGTGGCGTTGTAGAGGGTGCCGTTTATGATGCAAACGGTATCAAGCAGATTTCCGCAATTCCTTCCAGAGATGTTCTTCTCGGAAAATTGTTCGGAAGCATGCAGTCTCCGATTACCAACATGGCTCGTGTTCTCAATCAGATTGCAGAGCAAAAAGGTGCAGAGGCATAATGAAAGCATTCCGAATAAAATTTCGGAAAAGTATCGTAACAGTATAAAAAAATAATTTTGGAGGAAAATAAAATGGCTAAATTAACTACCCAGGAATTTATCGACGCTATCAAAGAGCTTAGCGTACTTGAATTAAACGACTTAGTAAAAGCATGTGAAGAAGAGTTCGGTGTATCCGCAGCAGCAGGTGTTGTTGTTGCAGCAGCAGGTGCAGGTGAGGCTGCAGCAGCTGAAGAGAAGACCGAGTTTGACGTAGAACTTACCGAAACCGGCCCGAACAAAGTTAAGGTTATCAAAGTTGTTCGTGATGCTACAGGTCTCGGACTTAAGGAAGCAAAAGACGTTGTTGACGGCGCTCCCAAGGTAATCAAAGAGGGTGCAACCAAGGAAGAAGCTGAAGAACTCAAGACCAAACTTGAGGCTGAAGGCGCAAAGGTTACTTTGAAGTAATTTAAAGCCGCTTCTTACACGGATTGCCAAGACAATCCGGATATAAAAAAAGAAAAATAAGAGCAATCGGAAAAAAAGTTGTTGACATCCGATTGCTCTTTTTGTTACAATGTAAAATGCGCTATTGTGGGAAAGGGTCGCCTATGCCCATTTTGCGTAAATTTTATGAAAGAAGGTCGGAAGCGTCAATGGAAAAGAACAGAATACGTCCCAAAGTGAACGGAAACAGTATGCGTATGTCCTTTCAGCGCCAAAAAGAAGTTCTCGAAATGCCCAATCTGATTGAGGTTCAGAAGAATTCTTACAATTGGTTCCTTAAAGAAGGGCTTAAAGAAGCATTTGACGACATCTCCCCAATTACGAATTTCGGAGGCGATATTCGTATGGAATTTGTCGGCTTTAAGCTTTATGAGGATGAGGCGGAATATACCATAGAAGAGTGCAAGGAACGTGATATTACTTACGAAGCTCCCCTGCGCGTTAAAGTTCGTCTTTATGATGACAAGAATAAAGACAATTTTAAAGAGCATGAGATTTTTATGGGTAAATTTCCTCTCATGACCGAGAACGGTACATTTGTAATCAACGGTGCAGAACGTGTCATCGTAAGCCAGCTGGTTCGTTCCCCCGGAATTTACTATACCATTACCCGTGATAAAATCGGAAAGCAGTTATATTCTTCACAGGTAATCCCGAATCGTGGTGCTTGGCTTGAGTATGAAACCGATTCGAATGATGTGGCATGGGTTCGTGTTGACAGAACCAAAAAGGTTCCGATTTCCGTATTTATCAGAAGTCTCGGTCTCGGTACCGATGAAGAAATTATTGAAACATTCGGTGAGGAACCGAAGATTCTTGCATCCTTTACAAAGGATACCGCAAAGAATTACACCGACGGACTGAAGGAATTTTATACAAAGGTTCATCCCGGTGAGCCGTTCAGTACGCCCAGTGCGGAAGCCTTCATCAACAGTATGTTCTTTGATCCGAGAAGATATGATCTCGCAAAAGTAGGACGCTATAAATTCAATAAAAAATTAAAACTCCGCAATCGTATTGCAGGTCACAAACTTGCAGCCGATGTCGTAAGTGAGTACAGCGGAGAAGTCATCGCAAAGGCGGGTGATGTCGTAAGCCCCGAAGTTGCGGATAAAATCCAGAATGCAGCGGTAAAGTCCGTTCTGGTTCAGACAGAAGAGAAAAATGTTGTGGTATTGTCCAACTTAATGGTTGACATTACCGAGTGGATTGACTGTGAGCCGAAGGAACTCGGCATTACGGAACTTGTTTATTTCCCGGAACTTGTGAAATTAATCAACGAATTCGGAGATAAACCGGAAGAACTTACGAATGCCATTCAGAACAATATTCATACCCTGATTCCGAAGCATATTACCAAAGAGGATATTTTAGCATCCATTAACTACAATATTCATTTGGAATACGGTGTCGGAAGAGACGATGATATCGACCATCTGGGCAACAGACGTATTCGTGCGGTCGGAGAACTTCTCCAGAACCAGTATCGTATCGGTCTTTCCAGAATGGAGAGAGTGGTTCGTGAAAGAATGACCACACAGGATGCGGAAACCATGACCCCGCAGAACCTGATTAACATTAAGCCGGTTCAGGCAGCAATTAAGGAATTTTTCGGTTCCTCCCAGCTGTCCCAGTTTATGGACCAGAACAACCCTCTGAGCGAACTTACGCACAAGCGTCGTCTGTCCGCTTTGGGACCCGGCGGTCTTTCCAGAGACCGTGCCGGATTCGAGGTTCGTGACGTACATTATACCCATTACGGAAGAATGTGCCCCATTGAGACTCCCGAAGGTCCCAACATCGGTTTGATTAACTCTCTTGCATCTTATGCAAGAATCAATGAATACGGTTTCGTGGAGGCTCCTTATCGTAAAATCGATAAATCCAATCCCGATAATCCTGTTGTTACGGATGAAGTTGTTTATATGACAGCGGATGAAGAAGATAATTATCACGTAGCACAGGCAAATGAAAAACTGGACGAAGAAGGACATTTCGTGAAGAATATGGTTTCCGGTCGTTACAGAGAGGAAACACAGGAATATCCGAAGAGAATGTTTGATTATATGGACGTTTCTCCCCGTATGGTATTCTCCGTTGCTACGGCACTCATCCCGTTCCTTCAGAACGACGATGCAAACCGTGCACTGATGGGATCCAACATGCAGCGTCAGGCCGTTCCTCTTCTCTTTACGGAAGCACCCGTAATCGGAACCGGTATGGAAGTAAAAACGGCGGTTGACTCCGGTGTCTGCGTAGTGGCAAAGAAGCCCGGAACCGTTACCTACGTTTCTTCCACTACCATTAAGGTAAACTGCGATGACGGCGAGAAGATGGAATACAAACTTTCCAAGTTCGTTCGCAGCAACCAGAGCAACTGCTACAACCAGAAACCGATTGTATTCAAAGGTGATCATATTGCGGAAGGCCAGGTAATTGCAGACGGTCCTTCTACCGCAAACGGAGAACTTGCACTCGGAAAGAACCCGTTAATCGGATTTATGACCTGGGAAGGTTATAACTACGAGGATGCGGTACTTTTAAGCGAAAGACTTGTACGCGAAGACGTTTATACTTCCGTACATATTGAAGAATATGAAACAGAAGCAAGAGATACCAAGCTTGGTGCCGAAGAAATTACCCGTGACGTTCCCGGTGTCGGCGAGGATGCTTTAAAGGATCTTGATGATCGCGGAATCATCCGCGTCGGTGCAGAGGTTCGTGCCGGTGATATTCTGGTAGGAAAGGTAACTCCGAAGGGAGAGACTGAACTTACCGCAGAAGAAAGACTGCTTCGTGCGATTTTCGGTGAGAAGGCAAGAGAAGTCAGAGATACTTCCTTAAAGGTTCCTCACGGTGAGTACGGTGTGGTTGTGGATGCCAAGGTATTCTCCCGTGCAAACGGTGATACCGAATTATCCCCCGGTGTAAACCAGAAGGTTCGTATTTATATTGCACAGAAGAGAAAAATCTCCGTCGGAGATAAAATGGCAGGTCGTCACGGTAACAAGGGTGTTGTTTCCCGCGTACTTCCGGTAGAAGATATGCCTTATCTGCCGAACGGCCGTCCTTTGGACATTGTATTGAATCCTCTGGGCGTTCCTTCCCGTATGAACATCGGACAGGTACTTGAAATTCACCTTTCCCTTGCTGCAAAAGCACTCGGCTTTAACATTGCAACGCCTGTATTTGACGGTGCAAGAGAAATTGATATTATGGATACCCTGGATCTCGCGAATGATTACGTGAACGGAACCTGGGAAGAATTTGAAGCAAAACATAAAGACGAACTTCTTCCGGAAGTTCTGGAGTATCTGTATGAGAACAGAGATCACAGAGAGCTTTGGAAGGGTGTTCCCCTGAGCCGTGACGGTAAAGTAAGGCTTCGTGACGGACGTACCGGCGAGTATTTTGACGGCCCCGTTACCATCGGTCACATGCATTACTTAAAACTTCACCACCTGGTAGACGACAAGATTCACGCACGTTCTACCGGACCGTACTCCCTTGTAACGCAGCAGCCTCTCGGCGGTAAAGCCCAGTTCGGCGGACAGCGTTTCGGAGAAATGGAAGTTTGGGCACTGGAAGCATACGGTGCATCCTATACATTGCAGGAAATCCTTACCGTGAAGTCGGATGATGTTGTCGGCCGTGTAAAGACCTTCGAGGCAATCATCAAGGGCGAAAATATTCCGACACCCGGTATTCCGGAATCCTTCAAGGTACTTTTGAAAGAAATGCAGTCACTCTGCCTTGACGTAACGGTATTGAACGAAAACGGAGAGGAAGTAACCTTCCAGGAAAATATCGATGCTCCTACCAATACCTATCGTTTCGAGATGGAGGGAGACAAGAAGAATTACGATTACGAGCGTGAGGACATGGGTAAATACGGATATCAGACCCAGGAATTCAACGAAAACGGCGAACTGACGAATGTTGATGACGACGGTTTTGATGATTTGGACGACGATACCCAGGATTTTGATCCTGACGATCCCGATGATTCTGAAAGCTAAAGGGAAAGGAGAGCCAAAATGCCCGAAGTAAATAATGAAACTTATGAACCGGTTTCTTTTGATTCCATCAGAATCGGTTTGGCATCACCCGAAAAAATCAGAGCCTGGTCCAAAGGCGAGGTAACAAAGCCGGAGACAATTAACTACAGAACTTTGAAACCCGAACCCAAGGGACTTTTTTGCGAAAGAATTTTCGGACCCAGTAAAGACTGGGAATGCCATTGCGGAAAGTATAAAAAAATCCGTTATAAAAATATGACATGTGACCGTTGCGGCGTTGAGATTACCAAAGCCAGCGTACGCCGTGAGAGAATGGGACATATCGAACTTGCTGCTCCCGTTTCCCATATCTGGTATTTTAAGGGAATTCCTTCCAGAATCGGTCTGATGCTGGATCTTACCCCGAAGGTACTTGAAAAGGTACTGTATTTTGCATCCTATATCGTACTTGATCCCGGCGAGACGGATCTTACTTTCAAGCAGGTTCTTGCCGAAAGAGAGTATACCGATGCCAGGGATAAATGGGGAGATGCATTCCGCGTAGGTATGGGAGCGGAGTCCATCAAGGAACTGCTGGAAGGCATTGATCTTGAGGCAGAATATAAGACTATTACCGAAGAACTGAAATCCGACAGTGCCAAAGGACAGAAAAAGAGCAAACTCGTAAAACGTCTTGAGGTAATCGAGGCATTCCGTGAATCCGGAAACAGACCGGAGTGGATGATTTTGGATGTAATTCCGGTTATTCCTCCCGATCTTCGTCCGATGGTTCAGTTAGACGGTGGTCGTTTTGCAACATCCGACTTAAATGATTTATACAGAAGAATTATTAACCGTAACAACCGTCTTCGCAGACTGTTGGAACTCGGAGCACCTGATATTATCGTACGTAACGAGAAACGTATGCTTCAGGAAGCGGTTGACGCTTTGATTGACAACGGCCGTCGCGGCCGTCCCGTAAGCGGCCCCGGAAACAGGGCACTGAAATCCCTTTCCGATATGTTAAAGGGTAAATCCGGACGTTTCCGTCAGAACCTGTTAGGAAAGCGTGTAGACTATTCCGGACGTTCCGTTATCGTTGTAGGACCGGAACTTAAGATTTATCAGTGCGGTCTTCCGAAGGAAATGGCAATTGAATTGTTCAAACCCTTCGTAATGAAAGAACTTGTCGGACGCGGCATCAGCCAGAACATCAAGAATGCAAAGAAACTTGTGGAAAGACTGGAAGATGTGGTATGGGATGTTTTGGAAGATGTAATCTGTGAGCATCCTGTTATGTTAAACCGTGCTCCTACACTTCACAGACTCGGTATTCAGGCATTTGAGCCGATTCTTGTCGAAGGTAAGGCAATTAAACTTCATCCCCTTGTATGTACGGCATTCAATGCCGACTTCGACGGAGACCAGATGGCTGTTCACCTTCCTTTGAGCGTAGAGGCTCAGGCAGAGTGCAGATTCCTGCTTCTGTCCCCGAATAACCTCTTAAAGCCTTCCGATGGTGCACCGGTAGCCGTTCCTTCCCAGGATATGGTTCTCGGAATTTACTATCTGACTCAGGAAAGACCGGAAACCAAGGGCGAAGGAAAATACTTCAAGGACGTAAACGAAGCAATTCTTGCATATGAGAACGGTGATTTGGACCTTCACGCAAAAATTAAGGTAAGAATCTGCCGTACCCTTCCGGACGGAAGTGAAATATCCGGTATTGTGGAATCCACACTGGGACGTTTCTTATTCAACGAAATTATCCCGCAGGATCTGGGTGAAGTGACAAGAAAGACTCCGGAAGATTATCTGAAACTTGAAATTGACTATCTTGTAGGCAAGAAACAGTTAAAGAAGATTCTGGAAAAGGTTATTAACGCTCACGGCGCAACCAAGACTGCAGAAGTACTCGACCTGGTTAAGGCAATGGGTTACAAGTATTCTACCCGTGCCGCAATGACCGTATCAATTTCCGATATGATTGTGCCTCCCGTTAAGCAGCAGCTGCTTGCGGAAGCACAGGACAAAGTGGATAAAGTAACCAAGAACTTCAACCGTGGTTTATGTACGGAAGAAGAAAGATATAAGAGCGTTATCGCAATCTGGAACGAAACCGATGAGGTTCTTACCAAGGAACTGATGAACGGTCTGAGTGCCTTCAATAACATTAAGATGATGGCAGACTCCGGTGCCCGTGGTTCCGAGCAGCAGATGAAACAGCTTGCCGCAATGCGTGGACTTATGGCGGATACAACCGGACGTACCATCGAGTTGCCGATTAAATCCAATTTCCGTGAAGGTTTGGATGTATTGGAGTACTTCATCTCCGCACACGGTGCAAGAAAAGGTCTTTCCGATACCGCTCTTCGTACCGCAGACTCCGGATATCTGACCAGACGTATGGTTGACGTATGTCAGGAACTGATTATTCGTGAATCGGACTGCAGCGTTAACCGTGACAGTATTCCGGGAATTACCGCATTTGCGTTTACCGACGGTAAATCCACACTGGAGACGCTGGAGAACAGAATCAAAGGCAGATATTCCGTTGATGAAATCAAGGATGCGGAAGGAAACGTAATTGTAAAAGCAAACCATATGATTACTCCTGCCAGGGCAAAGAGAATTGTTCAGGACGGAGTGGATGCCGAAGGAAATTCCGTCACCAAGGTGAAAATCAGAAGCATCCTGACCTGCAAGTGCAAGAACGGTATCTGCGCAAAATGTTACGGTGCCAACATGGCAACCGGAGAAACCGTACAGGTCGGTGAAGCGGTAGGTATTATCGCGGCACAGTCCATCGGTGAACCCGGTACACAGCTTACCATGCGTACTTTCCATACCGGTGGTATCGCAGGTGGTGATATTACACAGGGTCTTCCCCGTGTAGAGGAACTTTTTGAAGCAAGAAAGCCGAAGGGTCTTGCGATTATTTCCGAGTTTGCGGGAACCGTATCCATTAACGATACAAAGAAAAAACGTGAGGTTATCGTAAAGGGAGACAATAAGGAAAAGACTTATCTGATTCCTTACGGTGCAAGAATCAAGGTTGAGGACGGTGCTGAAATCGAAGCAGGTGACGAACTTACGGAGGGTTCCATCAATCCTCATGATTTACTGGAAATCAAATCCATCAGCGACGTTCAGGATTATTTAATCCGTGAGGTTCAGAAGGTGTATAACCTTCAGGGTGTAGACCTGGCCGATAAGCACATCGAAGTCATTGTACGTCAGATGTTAAAGAAAGTCAGAATCGAATCCGCAGGAGATACCAATCTTCTTCCCGATTCCCTGGTGGATCGTCTGGAGCTGGAAGAGATCAACGAAAAACTCCTTGCAGAGAACCCGAATGCAAAGCCTGCTACCGCAACCGATATTATCCTCGGTATTACAAAAGCGGCACTGGCAACCAATTCCTTCATGTCTGCAGCTTCCTTCCAGGAGACCACAAAGGTTCTTACGGAAGCAGCTATTAAAGGCAAGGTTGACCCGTTAATCGGTCTGAAGGAGAATGTTATCATCGGTAAGCTGATTCCTGCAGGTACCGGTATGAAGCGTTATCGTAACGTGAAGCTGGATACCTCCCTTGAAGAAAAGATGAAAGAGGAGTATGCCGATGAGGTTCCTTTTACCGAGGAAAACGGCAGTGAGGGTGGTTCCGAAGAATAAACCGGACACAATTACAGTATTATCTCAGGCGCAGGGTTTTCCCTGCGCCATATATTGAATATTGTTCGGATGCAGAAACACACCGGGTGCAGCTTTGCCTTTAAAAGGTTCGTCGTGAGTGGAAAGAAAATAAAGTCATAACTGCTTATGTATCATTTTATTCTCTTGTTGAAAGATTATATTGTGAATCATAATATGCACTGGTTTCTGGTGTTTTTCTTTTTTGTGCTTATTCGCTGGGTGATTGTTTTTTGTATATCTCTCGGATATAAAAAATATGACAAGGTAACGGACGAAGAGGCACGTTCCGTTTTTTCGTCGGTGCTGATTCCGGTGGTGGATGAACCGGTTGATGTATTTAGGAAAGTGCTTAATAAAATTTTGAGACAGACTCCGAATGAACTTATTGTTGTGGTAAACGGCCCATACCCGAAAGAATTGATGAAACTGTGTCAGAAAGTGAAGAAAAAACAATCAAAAGAGAAACATCCCACCGAAATACAAATTCTATACACTCCAAAGCCCGGAAAAAGAAATGCAATCCGTCTCGGCTTGGAGAAAGTTAGCTCAAAGAGTGAAGTATGTGTTTTGGTGGACAGTGATACATTCTGGACAGAACATACTTTGATTGAATTGATGAAGCCGTTTGTGCAGGATGAACAAATAGGCGGTGTCACAACACGACAGAAGATTTATAAGCCGGACGGCAATTATGTGAGTATGATTGCGAATATTCTGGAAGAAATCAGGGCAGAAGGTACGATGAAGGCTATGAGCGTGACGGGCAAAGTCGGATGTCTTCCCGGCCGAACCATTGCTTTTCGTACATCTATTTTACGGAAGGTACTGCATGAGTTTATGACGGAAGTTTTTATGGGAATCCATAATGAGGTTTCCGACGATCGCAGTCTGACCAATCTGACATTGAAGCTCGGGTATAAAACGGTAATGCAGGATTCCGCCGTTGTCTACACGATGGCTCCGACTAAATGGCGTGTGTTTATTAAACAGCAACTTCGGTGGTCGGCGGGTTCCCAGTACAATAACCTGAAAATGACTTCGTGGATGATGGGGCATGCTCCCCTTATGGCATTTATATACTGGGCTGACATGCTTATGCCGATTCTTCTTGTCAGTGTGTATTTGAATATTATCGCCTGTCATATTTTGAAGTATTTGGGAGCGGACATCGGGAATATTATATATGAGGGACCGATGTGGCTGATGCCCGTTTTTGTTGTACTTGGATGTTATCTGGGATTCGGGATACGTCATATACGTGCATTCCGAAAACTTCCGTGGTTTTATTTTTTGCTGATCCCTGTATTGGTGCTTATTTTAAGTTTTTTAATGGCATATATCCGTATTGCCGGTCTTATGCGATGCGCTGACGGTACGGGTTGGGGAACGCGGGTTTTAGAGGAAGAGGACTTTCAAAATGAGAAAATATCAAAAGATTTTGATTCTGTTTCTTCTGCTGATATATCTCGGTAACTGTTTCTGTGGATGTGAATCGATTACGGGACCGAATGGAATTTTTAAGTCTCCTGCGCCTGTTACCATATTTGACGATTCGGTTAAAAACGTCGGAATATATATGAAAGAACCGGCAGAGATTGAAAGGTTGAAGGTAAAGCCGAATATCTTGGGATGGTTTGAGTCTTGGGGAATGCCTTTTGCAATCAATAAGGCACAGCTTTGTGTTCAAAAGCAGATGACACCGCTTATTACATGGCAGCCAAAAGGTTATACTCTGACGGATATCGCAAACGGAGTTCATGATGAACTGATTCGCGATTATCTTTCAAATATTAACGAAATATTTGGTGAAAATACGGTGCTGATCCGACTGGCTCACGAGATGGAACTATACTCATCGGAAGGCCAGGGCTGGTATTACTGGCAATATTTCGGAGGAGAACAGGATTATATCAATATGTGGAGGCATGTAGTTTCAATCGGTCAGGAGGTTGCCCCAAACGTTCGCTGGATCTGGTCTCCGAACCGTATCAATGAAACAGCCGCAGGATGGTATCCCGGAGATGAGTATGTGGATTATGTAAGTATAACCTTAAACCATGATGCCAATCGCAACCCTTCCTACACCAAATTTGAGGATTATTATCTGGGTGAGGGACGGGCAGAGTGCTTCGAAATGTTTGACAAGAAAGTGCTTCTGTCCGAAGTTGCGTACTCGGGAAGCGATGAAAAGGTCAAGGGAGAATATATGAAAAGTATCTTTGACTATGCAGAGAAGGATGATCGTGTCTGCGGTGTTGTTTTTTTGGACAGCAACGTCAGTGATGACCGAATGTACAGATTTTCGGATAACGATTATCTTATGGATATCTGGTACGACGGAGTGACGCGACTGCAGAATAATGCAGAAGAACAAAGTACCGGAGGACAAAGCACCGAAAAATAAGTGCGGGGTAAGAATTACCGAATGGTAAAATATCCTGACATAAAATGTCAAAACGCACAATCCGGAAGAAAAAAACTGTTCAGGGGAAAAATTATTGTATGAGTAACATGGGTTATCGCATTTTAATGCGCGTGGCAACCGTATTTGCCATATTGTTTATTACGGCAGCGGCCGTGCTTGTGGAAATCTGTTTCTAAACACCGGGCATACTCCGAATCATATTCGTCAGAGGGGTATTCTGAAACCGGCCGGAGCGTCGGACGGCAAAAATTCAGTCAAAGAGCAAAAAATAAGCAGGTTTCTTGTTGACAATACCATATGGGAAACATATAATAGTAAGGCGTGCACAATTCTGCATGTCTTTTTTAGTGGGCTCAAAAAAGCCACATAAAAAGCAGGGCCTGAAACCGGGCCGAAAACTGCAGGCGGCGAAATCCCGCCTTGGGACATACAGAAACGGACCACGACAAACAAATATAAAAAGAAGGAGGTGAATCCGGATGCCAACAATTAACCAGTTAGTACACAAGGGAAGACAGACTGCTGTAAAGAAGTCCACCGCTCCTGCATTGCAGAAGAGCTATAACTCTTTACACAAGACTGCAATCGATGCTCCCTCTCCTCAGAAGAGAGGCGTTTGCACCGCAGTTAAGACAGCTACCCCTAAAAAACCTAACTCAGCCTTAAGAAAGATCGCCAGAGTACGTCTTTCCAACGGTATTGAAGTAACAAGCTACATCCCCGGTGAAGGTCATAACCTTCAGGAGCACAGCGTTGTACTGATCCGTGGAGGAAGAGTTAAGGATCTGCCCGGTACCAGATACCACATCATTCGTGGTACGCTTGATACGGCAGGTGTAGCAAACAGACGTCAGGCTCGTTCCAAGTACGGTGCTAAGCGTCCTAAGGCAGGCAAGTAATTAACTGCCAGACAGTACCACAAACAGAACTAATACAGTGTTGGGATTCGTATTCACATATCGGTATATCGATAGATGTCCCGCATAAGGGACTTGTAAATGAGAAACACGACACGTACACATTAGAGGACACATGTGAGTACCTACGATTTAATTCGCCGCAAATTAGTCACATCCTTCGGCTGAATAAGCGGGCCGTATAAGCGGACCGGTGTGAATGAGCGGGGAAATCCGGGAATAGTCCCGAAATTCTGACAATAATTAAGGAGGGAAGAATCGTGCCACGTAAAGGACATGTTCAGAAAAGAGATGTATTGGCAGATCCTTTATACAATGACAAGGTTGTTACCAAACTTATCAATAACATTATGTTAGACGGTAAGAAGGGTGTAGCACAGAAGATTGTATATGGTGCATTTGCTCAAGTAGAAGAGAAATCCGGTAAGCCTGCCCTCGAAGTATTCCAGGAAGCAATGAACAACATTATGCCCGTTCTGGAAGTAAAGGCAAGACGTATCGGTGGTGCTACGTATCAGGTTCCTTTGGAAGTAAAACCTGAGAGACGTCAGGCACTTGGTCTGAGATGGTTAACCACATACTCCCGTAAGAGAGGCGAGAAGACCATGGAAGACAGATTGGCTAACGAAATTTTAGATGCTGCAAACAATACCGGTGCATCCGTTAAGAAGAAAGAGGATGTACATAAGATGGCTGAGTCCAACAAGGCGTTTGCACATTACAGATTCTAAGAGGAGGAACGACCTTGGCTGGAAGAGAATACCCATTAGAGAGAACCAGAAATATCGGTATTATGGCTCATATCGATGCGGGTAAAACCACTACGACAGAGCGTATTCTTTATTATACCGGTATTAA
>Ga0247608_10002580_pt1 | contig 22343 bp, 20 predicted proteins | sample 176DNAGHGlowgp2_FD_193490 | JGI IMG/M metagenome (GOLD analysis project Ga0247608, IMG submission 193490) | Sheep rumen microbial communities from Palmerston North, Manawatu-Wanganui, New Zealand - 1766 DNA GHGlow gp2 | ecosystem: Host-associated > Mammals > Digestive system > Stomach > Rumen ...
GAGTTTTGAGGGAATGGAAGCACTTTTGGGCAGTGAAGAAAGTGCCCCCGGGATATACATGCAGACTATGGTAAAGGCTGCTGTCATGGAGTATCTTCCTGTGGATACGGTGGCTGACCTGGCACAGGAGCCCCTGACCCTTAACGGATTTTACAAAAAAGGGATGGATCGGGCCGCCGACTATGAGAAGGCACGGGAGTCTTATGAAACACTGGGTACGCAGGTGCGGCGCGATCTGGGTGACAGCATTAAGAAGGCCTTTGGCAATGTGGATGATATCCTTAAGGACCTTGGCCTGGATACGAATGAGTCGAATCGTCGCGCAGTGAGGATACTGGGATATAACAGTACGCAGATCAACGACGAAAATATAGGAAAAATGCGTGAAGCGGATGCAAAGATACAGGGTGTGATGGAGCGCCTGACTCCCGGGGCCGTGCTCAAAATGATAAGAGCCGGGGAGAATCCGCTGGATATGAGCATAGAGCAGCTATCGGCCACATTGGATGAGCATAATGATACGCAGGATACCATGAATGAAAGCTACGCCAGGTTCCTGGTAAAACTGGAGCACAATAACGCCGTGAGCGAAAGTGAGAAGGAGAGCTTTATCGGTATTTACAGGCTTTTCAGGCAGGTGGAAAAATCCGACGGTGCGGTCATAGGAAGTCTTATAAATCAGGGGGCGGACCTGTCAGTCCGAAATCTCATAACGGCTGTCAGGAATTCAAAGATGCTGGGCGGTATGGAATATACCGTGGATGATGATTTCGGCGGCCTGGAAAGGGTGATCCCCGAGGGTATTAAGAGGATAGACGCACAGATAATGTCCGCTTTTTCTTCACCTGAGTATTACACCCAAAAGAACCGTCAGATACTGGAGGACTTGGAGCCCGGTCATTTAAAGGCTGCTCTTGATGCTGATGAGCTGAGCATGGAGACCGATCTGGAGGGCGTATGGGATATTTCGAGAAAGACACTTTCATCACCTTTGGATGAGGCGGCCCGTCAGGCGGCTTTGGAGGAGGAGGCGCAATTTTACAGGGATGCGATGGACAGCGATGAGACTGTTTTGCGCGCTCTGGAATCATCGGGGGTGCAGGCCGATCCTGCGGCGCTTTCGGCCATGAAGAATCTTATTTATAACAGAGGCGATGTGTTCAAAAGGCTGTCCGAAATGGGCAGACAGCTTCATATCGCTGACATGATAGAGGACTTTGAGACTGAGGACGGGGCCAAAAAAGCCATTGAGGATCTGACGGATGATGCGAAGCAGGATATAGAGGCTGCCATGGAGAAACAGGATATGACTTCGGCAAAGCTGCGTGGCCTCATGCTCATGAACGATCAGGTGTCCCTGATAAAGGAAATGGCAGGTTCTGAGCATTATGAAATACCCGTGGAAATAGATGGTGAACTGACAGCCATCAGTTTGAGAGTGATAAAGGGCACGGGAAAAAGCTCGGTGGAAATAGCCACGCAAACCGAAGAATATGGGCCCTTCAAGGTTACGTTTAAGCCGGATGGTGACGATATAAATGGATATATGATCGCAAGAACGGCTTATGGTGAGGAGTACCTCAAGGAAAAACTTGCACAGCTTCGGGAAGCTTTCGCCGGAATCAATGAGGATCTGTCGGATAAGTTTGGAGTTATGAGAAATCCACAGCTGGTCCTGACATCGGCTGATGCATCGGACGGCGGATCGGAAAGAGTGACAGATTCCGGTGCGGGTGTGGCAGCAGCCTCGGTGGATGAGAACATATCCGCTGATGAAAGGATATCTTCACAGCGACTTTACAGGATGGCGAAGGCATTTTTACAGGTGATATCATCTTGAGAAATATATCAGATGTCATTTTGAGGAACAAGGTGGGGAAGAATCCTGACAGACTGGGCATATCAATTAAAGATGATCACGAAATAAAAGAAAAAACAGGATAGATAAACGGAGGAGGATAGTATGAGGATAAACAGTAATACTACGGCAGTAATAACAGGAAACTATTTGACCAGGGCGGAGAATGCACTGGCGAATTCTTCAAAGAAGCTTTCCTCGGGTTATAAAATAAATAATGCAAGCGACAATCCTTCGGGCTATGCGCTTTCTTCAAAGATGAAGGCGCAGATCAGATCTCTGGAAAAAGCCTGTGACAATACGGATATGGCTACCGATTTTATCGTCACCGCCGACGGTGCGCTCCAGGAAGTTCATAATATACTTCAGCGTATGAACGAACTGGCGGTAAAGAGTTCGAACGGAACCATGACGGAAGCGGACAGAGGCGCCATAGATGCCGAGGTAAGACAGCTCTCTTCAGAGATCGAGAGGATCGCTAAGCAGACTAATTTCAATGACAATCCCATATTGGACGGTACCTATGAATACAGGGGCTATACGGATAACGAAAACGTTAAAGTCCTGGGGTATAATCAGGATACATCTGTCGGAGATTATCAGCTGTCACTGGCTATATCCGTAGCATCATCCAATACGGATCCGGTTACCGGAGATCCTGTTTATGAGTATGAGCCGAAGTCATTTACGACTTCCGTGACATATCCCGACGGTTCCGGTAAGGAATGGAAGGGTTCGATACTGGGTGACGTGGTGACGCTTACGGGCGAGGACGGCACAGAGGTATCTTTGGAACTGTCGGGCACGGCGGTTCCTTCCGGTGTGAATCTGACCATGGAGAAAAAGGGCGCCATGAGAGTCCAGGTGGGTGATCACGAGGGCGATGTCATAGAGATGAATATCCCCGAGATCTCTCTTAAAAAGATGGGAATAGACAGGATCGACCTTTCCACGGAACAGGGTTCAAAGGATGCGATCACCTGTATACAGAATGCTCTGGATTATACCAGTAAGGTAAGGTCACAGCTGGGCGCATATCAGAATCGTCTCGAGCACACCGGCGACAGCCTGGATGTGACTGTGGAGAGTCTGAATTCGTCCTTTGTCACCCTGACGGATACGGATATGGCTGCGGAGATGACGGAATATACCAAGCTTCAGGTGCTTTCGCAGGCAGCCACTTCCATGCTGGCACAGGCCAACGAATTCCCCCAGCAGGCGTTGCAGCTGCTGCAGTAATAAAGTAGTATAAAATCGGGGGCAGGAAAGAAAGGAACACTATGGATAATACAAAACAGGAAGAATTCACACGGCGTATCGGCAATGCAAATAAAACGGAGATGATAGTCATAGTGTATGATATCGCCCTGCAATATGCCGCAGATGCACAAAACGCATATAATGCAGGCGATATGACATCGTATTGCGAGAACCTTACACGTACCAGGAAGTGCGTGGATAATCTTATCGAAGCGCTGAATTTTGACATAGATATATCCAATCAGCTTTTCGCGCTCTATAATTTTGTGAAAAAGAATCTGATGAATGCGCGTATCACCAGAACCGACAGGGGACTTAAGGACGCGGTAAAGGTGCTTAAGGATATGAGAGAGATTTTTGTGGAACTTGCAAAGCTGGATAACTCGGGTGTCATGATGGATTCCACACAGCATGTGGTCACCGGTATGACCTATGGTAAGGGCGTGCTGAATGATAGTGTGGTAAACGCGGACAGGAGTACTACGTTCTCGGTTTGATAAAGCCCCTTCATTGACATTCCCGGATCCTTTTAATAAGCGGATCCGGGGATGTTTTTTTGTTTTCCTGTCCTGAATTTTTGTCAAAAATGTATAATGGACAAATCCGTCTTATGAATTTATAATCTCTTTACCACTTCAGGAAACGCGGCATGCATCGCGCGTTTCATTCCACATAAAAATGAAATATTGTTTATTGGTCATGTATACTTTCGTGGCTGCCTTTATGGATCTTAAATACAGGAGGATACCCAATTCCTGGATCCTGACGGGATTTTTGATCGCTTTCGGACAGAGCATCATTATCGGTCCCGGACTGACAGGCAGCCTTAAGGGAGTATTCCTGGTCCTGCCGCTTATGGTTTTATATGCCCTTCGGGCGATGGGAGCCGGGGATGTAAAACTGCTTATGGTCATGGGGGCTTTTCTGGGCGCACCGGCTCTTTTTGATTGTTTATCCGGGATACTTATCTGCGCCCTTTGGCAGTTCGCTGTTTTTTCCGTCATCGATATTTTTATAAAGAATAAGGATAAAAAACTGATCCGGGCCCGGGGCAGGGCCCACGCCATGCCCTTAGCCCCTGCTGTTTTTGCCGGGGTTGTCATTAACCTGTTGTCATATATTTGAATTACACGAAGAAAGGAGAAAAATGAAAAAGAACATGCTTGTGCTGTGCGATCTTGAAGTGGAATATGTATCGCAGCTTAACAATTATATGAGTACAAAGAAAAACGTACCCTTTGAGGTACATGCGTTTACGGACGTCGATCTGTGTGCCGATTTTGTGAAGGGACACAAGGCCGATGTGCTGATGGTATCTGAGGAGGCCAGATATGAGCTTTCCAAAAAAACAGATGAGATAAAAGCGGGATCGGTGTTTATTCTGTCCGATGAGACCGCCCCCTATAATGAATCCGGCGAAAAGTGTGTGTATAAATATCAGAACACGGAAAATATACTGAAAGAGGTGATGCATACCTATTCTGAGTCCAGTGTGCCGGTGGCAGGCATGTATCAGGTCGGGGACGGGATCAGTTTTATCGGCGTCTATTCTCCGGTGAAAAGGAGCCTCAAGACTCTTTTTGCCCTGACACTGGGGCAGATACTGTCTCTTGAAAAGAGGGTGCTCTATATAAATATGGAAGAGTACTCAGGCTTTAACAGTATAATGAAGACTGCGTATATGACGGATCTTTCGGACATTATGTATTATATCAGCCGGGGCAAGCCTAATTTTATATGGAAGATGGCCTCCATAACCCAGAGCATAGGAGGGCTTGATTACATCCCTCCGGCGCTTTCACCGCTTGATATAAAAAGTGTGGATATGAAAATGTGGTTTGAGTTTTTTGAAGAACTGAAAAAATGCGATTACGAGACGGTGATCCTGGACATGGGCGAGGGGGTGAACGGGCTGTATGAGATCCTGAGAATCTGTGACCGGATATATACTCCCGTAAGGGATGACGGGATGAGCTACGCTAAGATGGAACAGTATGAGGCTCTGCTGAAGATCATGGAATATGATGACATACTGGAAAAGACCAGGAAACTGTCTTTTTCGACCTTCACGGATATAAACAACGGCCCGGAGAGGCTGATATATTCCCAGCTTGGAAATTATATCCGTGAAATGATGCGCGAAGGCGGCAGCATCTGATTTACTTTTTTGTCAAAACAGAATAAAAAACAGTTGACTTTTTTAACGGAGAGTGCTACATTACTTTTAGTGATTAGCACTCTCCCTTGTTGAGTGCTAACAAAGAAGGTGAGAATATGGATCTGGACGAGAGAAAAGTTAAGATACTTCAGGCCGTTATCAGAAACTATCTGGAGACGGGAGAGCCGGTAGGGTCGAGGACCATATCAAAATACACGGACCTTAACCTGAGCTCCGCTACCATACGTAATGAGATGGCGGATCTGGAGGAGATGGGATATATCATCCAGCCTCATGCTTCCGCGGGCCGCATACCTTCTGACAAGGGCTACAGGCTTTATGTGGATACCATGATGGAGGACCGTGTCCGTGAAGTGGATGAAAAGATGGAGATGGTCCTGGAAAAGGCGGATAAGGTGGAGAAGGTCTTAAAGCAGGCCGCGAAGCTTCTGGCAGCGAATACCCAGTATGCAGCCATGATATCTTCTCCCACATATCACAGGAATAAGCTGAAATTCATACAGCTGTCCAGAGTGGATGACGAGCACATCCTGGCAGTCATCGTGGTAGAGGGTAATATAATAAAGAACAGGATAATAGATGTGGACGAGCCTTTGAGCGAGGACACCATGCTGAAGCTGAATATATTGCTCAATACCAATCTGTGCGGTATGTCCATGCAGGATATCAATCTGGGAGTCATCACTTTACTTAAGGAAAAAGCCGGCATACATTCACAGCTGGTAGCCGGAGTGGTAGACGCGGTGGCAGACGCCATAAGGGCAGATGAGGATCTGGAGATATATACTTCAGGTACGAATAATATACTTCGGTACCCTGAACTTTCGGATAAGCAGAAGGCATCGGAGATCATAAACTTTTTTGAAGATAAAAAGCCACTGTCGGATCTGGTAAGAAATACTCTGGAGGCTAATGAAGAAAGTAACGGCATCCAGATCTACATAGGAAGCGAGACGCCCATACAGTCCATGAGTGACTGCAGTGTGGTAACGGCCACATACAAGCTGGACGAGGGAGTGGAAGGTACCATAGGCATAGTCGGACCTAAGAGAATGGATTACGATCATGTGGTGGGCGCCATGAAGAGTCTGATGGACCAGCTGGGTACCATATATAAGAGAGAGTAGATTACAATAAAGAAGATATAAACGAAGGTTTATACGAGGAGGAATGTAATGTCAAAGAAAAACACCAAAAAGAATCCGGAGGCTGAGACTCCCAAGGAGCAGCAGTTATCCGGTGAGGAAGATATAAAGGAAGAAACAACGCCGGAGGTTAATGAGTCCGGGGAAGAGACACAGAATGCCGAAGCAGAGGATGAGGACGATCCCAAGGCCGGCGGCAAACTGAAGGCAAAGCTGGAAGAAGTCAATGACAGGCTGTTGAGGCAGATGGCCGAATTTGAAAACTTCCGCAGACGTTCCGAAAAGGAAAAGACCCAGATGTATGACATGGGAGCAAAAACAGTGATCGAAAAGATCCTTCCCGTCATAGACAATTTTGAAAGAGGTCTGGCAACCCTGACCCCGGAGCAGAAAAAGGAGCCCTTTGCCGAGGGCATAGATAAGGTTTATACCCAGCTGATGACGGAGCTTGCGGGACTGGGAGTCACTCCCATAGACGCACTGGGATGTGAGTTTGACCCGGCACTGCATAACGCGGTGATGCAGGTGGAAACCGATGAATACGAATCGGGGGTCATAGCCCAGGAAATGCAGAAGGGTTATAAATATAATGATACAGTGGTACGTCACAGTATGGTGGCGGTAGCTCAGTAGTAAAAGAAGGTACAGTTTAATTAAAAATAGGCATCAGGACCACGTTACCGACTTAGTCGGTGCCACCTCATGCCGGATAACAGGAGGAAAAAACCATGAGTAAAACAATAGGAATCGATTTAGGAACAACCAACAGCTGTGTAGCGGTTATGGAAGGTGGAAAGCCCACCGTTATAGCAAATACCGAAGGCTCCAGGACCACGCCTTCCATTGTGGCCTTTACCAAGACCGGTGAGAGACTGGTAGGTGAGCCTGCAAAGCGTCAGGCGGTTACCAATGCCGAGAAGACCATCTCTTCCATCAAGAGAGATATGGGTACCGACAGGGGCCGCACCATAGACGGAAAGAAATATTCACCCCAGCAGATCTCAGCTATGATCCTGCAGAAACTTAAGGCAGATGCGGAAAGCTATCTGGGAGACAAGGTTACAAAGGCAGTCATAACAGTGCCCGCATATTTCAATGATGCACAGAGACAGGCTACCAAGGACGCCGGCAAGATCGCAGGTCTTGAGGTAGAGCGTATAATCAATGAGCCTACCGCTGCAGCACTGGCATATGGCCTTGACAATGAAAAAGAACAGAAGATCATGGTATATGACCTTGGCGGCGGTACCTTTGATGTATCTATCATAGAGATCGGCGAAGGCGTTATCGAGGTCCTTTCCACCAACGGTGATACACACCTTGGCGGTGATGATTTTGACCAGAAGATCATCGATTATATGGTATCCGAGTTCAAGAAGACCGACGGCGTGGATCTTTCAAACGATAAGATGGCCATGCAGCGTTTCAAGGAGGCTGCAGAGAAGGCAAAGAAGGAGCTTTCTTCAGCTACTACCACAAATATAAACCTGCCTTTCATCACAGCTACCGCAGATGGCCCCAAGCACTTTGATATGAATCTGACCAGAGCTAAGTTCGACGAGCTGACCAGCGATCTGGTAGAGCGTACCGCAGTTCCCGTTCAGAACGCCATGAAGGATGCAGGACTGTCTATGTCCGATCTGGGACAGGTGCTTCTGGTAGGCGGTTCCACCAGAATCCCTGCAGTACAGGATAAGGTAAAGCAGCTCACCGGCAAGGAGCCTTCGAAGTCCCTTAACCCCGATGAGTGCGTGGCTCTCGGTGCTTCCATACAGGGCGGCAAGTTGGACGGTGATTCAGGCGCCGGCGACATCCTTCTTCTGGATGTAACTCCCCTGTCACTTTCCATAGAGACCATGGGTGGTATAGCTACAAAGCTCATCGCGAGAAATACTACCATACCTACAAAGAAGAGCCAGATCTTCTCCACAGCAGCCGATAACCAGACTGCAGTTGATATAAACGTGCTTCAGGGCGAGAGACAGTTCGCCCGTGACAATAAGTCACTGGGACAGTTCAGACTGGACGGAATACCTCCCGCACGTCGTGGTGTGCCTCAGATCGAGGTTACCTTTGATATCGACGCAAACGGTATCGTTAACGTATCCGCTATGGATAAGGGTACCGGCAAGGAGCAGCACATCACCATCACCGCAGGCTCCAACATGTCCGATGACGAGATCGAGAGAGCAGTAAAGGAAGCTGCAGAGTATGAGGCTCAGGACAAGGCAAGGAAGGAAGCAGTCGATACCAGAAACGAGGCTGATTCCATGATCTTCCAGACCGAGAAGGCTTTGGCTGATGTGGGTGATAAGATCTCTGAGTCTGACAAGTCTACGGTAGAGGCTGATATCGCGGCACTCAAGGCTCTGCTGGAGAAGTATCCCAATGCTGAGGAGATGACCTCCGATCAGGTGGGCGAGATGAAGGCGGCACAGGAGAAGATGATGTCCGATTCACAGAGCCTGTTCACCAAGATGTATGAGCAGATGCAGGGTGCACAGGGCGGCGCAGGTCCCGATATGGGCGGATTCGCCGGCGGTGCAGGCCCCGACATGGGCGGCTTTGCAGGAAACGCAGGATCATCCGATTCCTCATCCAATGCAGCTGATGATGTAGTAGACGGAGATTACCGTGAGGTTTAATTTTAAGATTGATTAAAAGCAGGAAAGATCATGGCTGATACAAAACGAGATTATTATGAAGTCCTCGGCGTCGATAAAAACGCCGATGACGCAACAATTAAAAAAGCGTACAGGAATCTGGCTAAGAAATATCATCCCGACGTAAGGCCCGGAGATGCCGAGGCGGCGGAGAAGTTTAAGGAAGCATCCGAGGCCTATGCCGTGCTTTCTGATCCCGATAAGCGCCGTCAGTATGACCAGTTCGGCCATGCAGCCTTTGAACAGGGTGGCGCAGGCGGATATGGCGGATTCGATTTCTCGGGGATGGATTTTACGGATATGTTCGGAGATATATTCGGAGATCTGTTCGGTACGGGACGCAGAAGCTCAAGGGGAGGCCCTATGCAGGGCGCCAATGTCCGTACTTCTGTGGAGATAACCTTAGAGGAAGCCGTCACAGGCTGTGAGAAGGAGATATCCATTAATCTTAAGGATCCCTGTAAGACCTGTAACGGGACAGGCGCCAAACCGGGTACGTCTCCCGAGACATGTACTACCTGCGGCGGCCGTGGTCAGGTGGTGAAGCAAAGACAGTCTCTGTTCGGTATCATGCAGAGTGTGGAAACCTGTCCCGATTGCCATGGCGAGGGCAAGGTCGTCAAAGAAAAATGTCCGGACTGCTATGGCACGGGATATACATCTTCACGCAAAAAGATCAGCGTATCCATTCCTGCCGGCATAGACAACGGACAGAGTATCAGGATAAGGGATAAGGGAGAGCCCGGAAAGGCCGGCGGTCCCAGAGGAGATCTGCTGGTGGAAGTAAAGATCCGCAGGCATTCCGAGTTTTCGAGGCAGGACGTAAATATCTTTTCTACCGTGCCCATCACCTACGCTCAGGCGGTGCTGGGATCCGAGATCCTCATAAACACGGTGGACGGAAAGATAGTCTACAATGTGAAGCCCGGAACCCAGACCGATACCAGAGTAAGGCTCAAAGGAAAGGGCGTGCCTTATCTGCGTGACAATAACATGCGCGGAGATCACTACGTGACTCTGGTGGTTCAGGTGCCCACCAAACTCAATTCCAAGGCAAAGGAACTCATCAGGGAGTTTGACGAGCAGACCGGTGATTCCCTGAATGCGGTAACCAGATTCGAAAACGCCAAGGCCAGGGAAGCCGGAAAGGAAGAAAAAGACAGCGAAAAGAAGGGCGGCAAGAAAAAGAAGAAAGGCTTATTTGGTTAAATTAACAATAAATCAGGCGAAAGGGACACTCTTTTTGTGAGGGTGTCCTTTTTTTTTCTGTCGGGTTAAGTTTTTAAGCGGTTTGTTCGATACTCTAATTGTAAATGTTATGTAAAGGTGCATTTACATCATCGTTATGATTTATAGAGGAGGTTGATGAAATGAGTATGAGGATTCAGGCGTATAATCAGGTGCAGCAGTTATACGGCACCAAGAGGACGGCGAAGACTTCTCAGACCACACAGGTTCAAAAGACTGATGCAGTGGAATTCTCCAGCATAGGCAAGGATTTCCAGCTTGCAAAGAAGGCAGTCAAGGAAGCTCCCGATGTAAGGGATGACAAGGTATCTGCCCTCAAGTCACAGATCAAGAACGGAACCTATGAGGTCAGCAATGAATCCTTCGCTGACAAGCTTATCGAGAAATTCAGCGCAGCAGTATAAAATGTATCACACAGGAGGATCTTAAGTGGCTAGTCTAATAGAAGATTTTATAGATACACTTACCAAAGAAAATGAGGAATATCAGACACTGCTTGAGATATCCGGCCGTAAGACTCCCATCATAGTAAAGGGTGATGTGGAGTCTCTGGCAAAGATCACGGATGAGGAACAGACGGTTGTGGACCGTATCACTGTCCTTGATAAACACAGGGAAGAGGTGCTTACGGACATAGCTTGTGTATTGAACAAGGATGTTCAGACCCTTAAGGTACCCGAGCTCATAAAGCTGCTGGATCGTCAGGAAAAGGAAAAGCAGGCGCTTTCGCAGATATATGAAAAGCTTAAGGTCACCGTGGAAGGGATGAAGACCATAAATGAGAGGAACAGAGGTCTCATCCAGCTGTCACTGGAGATGATCCAGTTTGATATGAATCTCATGCAGGCAGCATCCTCGGGACCGGAGACGGGTGATTATAACAGAAACGGAGCGTACAGCCAGGGCTCGTTCCCGGCGGGTGCCAGTCGTTTCGATTCAAAGTCCTAAAGGGACTTTATACAGGGGGGAATGTCCTATGTCATTAATGAGTGGTTTATACGTAGGTCAGTCGGGGCTTCAGACCAGTCAGAACGCCCTTCATACCGTGACCCATAACCTTTCCAATATAGATACTACAGGATATACACGTCAGCAGGTGGTCCAGGCTGACAGGACATATATAAATGTCGGGGAGTCCTATATTTCCAAATCACAGACCGGTCTGGGTGTGTCTTATGCCCAGGTGCGTCAGGTGAGGGATTATTTTCTGGACCGTACATATCGCATAGAAAACGGCAGGGCATCGTACTACGAAGAGGGATATCAGGCGGCAGTCGAGCTGGATACGCTGTTCGGTGAGATGGAGGGAGTGGCATTTCAGGATGCGCTATCTGAGCTTTGGGTTTCGGCCGAGGAACTGCAGAAGGATCCCGCCAACGCCACAAATCAGGGCCTCTTCATTAGTACGTGTGCCTCCTTTTTGGAGCAGGCACAGGCTGTATACAACGGCCTTGCATCATATCAGGATATTCTCAACGAAAAAGTCAGAGATACCGTAGACACCATAAATGACTACGGTCACAAAATCCATGAGTTAAATCAGAAAATAAAGTCCGTGGAGACCGGTGGCAGGGAAAAGGCCAACGATCTGAGGGATGCACGCAACCAGCTCCTGGATGAGCTCTCGTCCTATGGTTATATAACTGTCGAGGAAAACTGGGACGGCACGGTCAATGTCCAGTTTGAGCACAGAGATTTCGTGACTCCCAAATATGTGAGCGAGATGGAGGCTAAGCTTGAGCCCACCACAGGATTCTATGATGTGGTGTGGCTCAGGGATACGGATCTTAACGGAGATAAGGTTCAGGTTTTTGATCTGACCAGAGAGATAGATTCCGCAGCTTATACGGACGTGGGAGGTTTGAGGGCTATACTTCAGGCCAGAGGAACGGACAGAGGTTATTATACCGACATACCCAAAAAACCGGAGGTGGCCGATTATCAGGATGAGGACGGTAATTGGCTGACGGCCACGTCCCAGGCAGATTATAATGCGGCGCTCAAAGCCTATGATGAGGATGTGGTCGAGTATAACAAGACCGTGAATAAATCCCTGATCCAGAATTCCATGGCGGAGTTTGACAAGCTGATACATGGTATAACCACTGAGATAAATAATCTGTTCAATCCCGTTTTGAAAAAGAACAGCGGTGAAAAATATCAGGCCGGCATCAGTGTTTTCTTAAGACAGGGTACTCTGGATCCCCAAAAGTCCACCGATCCTTTTGCACCTGTGGACGATGAGTTTGACGGGAGCGACACGGACGGTGACGGAGAGGCGGGAACGGCTGACGATCTGGCGAAGTGGAAGTTCGCGGCAAAGGAAAGCTGGTATACCACAGCCAATTTAAAGATAAATCCTCTGCTTTTGCAGGAGTATAACCAGCTGGGAGCACAGGTCATAAATCCCGATGCTGCAAATATATCCTACACAAAGGGGTTCATGACGGCGGATAATAAAGAAAACAGGGAGATGGCGGATGCGCTGGTGGATCTTTTTGCAGATGATTTTGACACCTTGAACCCCAATTTAAATACGCCGGTCAATTATATGGATTTTTACAAGAGTCTCATAGGCGAGGCAGCTAATGTGGGATATGCATACAATGTAACTGCCCAGTCACAGAATATGACGGTGGAAGTGATCGACGATTCCAGGCAGCAGGTACTGGGTGTGTCCGACAACGAAGAACTCAGCAACATGATCATGTATCAGAATGCATATAATGCATCCAGCCGTTATATCAATGCGGTGAATGAACTTTTGAGCCATTTGATCAATACTCTGGCAACATGATAAATGACAGACTCCCCCGACACAGGATCGGGGGCAAGTAAGGAGGAAACAGTATGCCTTCACAATTTTTTGGATTACAGATCGGATACAGTGGGTTGACGGCATATCAGGCTGCCCTCAATACCACCGGAAATAATATCGCAAATACCGAGACCAAGGGATATTCCCGACAGGTGACGAATCAGACTGCGGCCCAGGCTCTGCGCACCTATACCACCTACGGTATGGCAGGAGCAGGCACCACCGTCACTTCCATAGAGCAGATCAGGAATACCTATTATGATATCAAATACAGAAGTGCAGCCACTTCTGTAGGTGAGTATAATGTCAAGTCGGAGTATAACGCCCAGATAGAGAATCTGTTCAATGATGACGGAGAGACCATACTGGGATTTTCCACTCTTTATGACAGATTCTTTAAGGGCATGGAGGTTCTGCAGAATGACCCTTCGGATACTTCCGTGAGGACCAATTTTGTATCACAGGCAAAGGCTCTGTGCGAGTATTTTAATTCCACCTCGGAAAATTTAAGGAAGATACAGACAGATGCAAACGATCAGATAAGGACTGTGGTGGATCAGATCAATTCCCTGGGCGCCAAGATCGCAAACATCAATCATCAGATAAATATAATCGAGCTCAAGGGTACCACCGCCAATGAGTTGAGAGATCAGAGAAACCAGCTGGTGGACGAGCTTTCGCAGTATGTGGATGTGACCGTCATGGAGGACCCCATCTATACTAATGATATGGTGGATGAGGATGGCAAGCCCATCGGTGATTTTGCCGGAGCATACAAATATACGGTGATTATTTCCGGTAACCAGACTCTCGTGGAAGGCTATGATTACCGGACCATGGAGCTTAAGTCCAGAGAGAACTGGAATAAGGTGAATCAGTCGGATGCCGATGGACTGTATGACATATACTGGAAGGATACGGGGACAAAGTATTATCCCGCAAATACCAGTTACGGCGGTCAGCTTAAGAGCCTGCTGCAGATCAGGGACGGAAATAACAGTGAATATTTTCACGGAAGAATAGAAAAGGGTGATGAGGAAGGCACGGTAAAGGTCATCACCAAGGCAACGGACGAATTTCTTCAGGATCCCAGCAAGTGTACTTTGAATCCCACCGGTCTTCTGACCGTAGGAGCTACAGAGTATAAATATGACAGCTGGGATGTGGAGCAGGACGGGGATCATCTGGTATATACCTTTCATATGAGCCCCGATGATGAGCAGTTCGTGGATTATAACGGATCCTCCAGGACCATGGAAGGCCTTAAAACTCTTATCGATAAGATCAATGCTGCTTCAGATCCCGCAAATCCGGATTATACCGTTGCCATGGTAGGTTCCCAGGTGTCCTATCAGGGTATACCCTACTATCAGGAGCAGATGAATGAGTGGGTACGTCTCTTCGCGAAAAGTTTTAACACCACGGAGCAGACCGGCGAGGATATGAACGGTAATTCCCTGGCAGGCAATTCTGCTGAAAATAAAGATCCGGTGGCATTCTTTGTGGCAAAGGATCTGAACGGGGCTACCGGTGAAGGATATTATGATTTTACTGAAGAATATAATTATCCCGACACAAAAACAGTGGATGAGTCTTCCCTGGCAGTGCGGGGGAGGAGCAGCACATCCGATTCATATTATCAGCTGACGGCGTCAAATTTTGCAGTGAGCGATTATATACTGAGCGATGTGGCCAGGATGGCCACCACCAAAAAACAGGGTGATATAAATCTTTCTTCTTCGGATGTGGTGGATGAGCTGGAAAAGCTTAAAGATCAGAAGAATTTCTTCAGAGGATGTACGTCGGCGGAATTTTTGAACTGTGTGCTGGGTGATGTGGCGCTGAATGCAGGCTCGGCAAACTCCTTCCAGAAGAATTACACAAACATCATGAATGCCGTGGATAATCAGAGATTGTCCGTTTCAGGCGTGGATAATGACGAAGAGGCGCTGAATCTGGTCAAGTATCAGAATGCATATAATCTTTCGGCGAAGATGATACAGGTGATGACGGAGATATACGATCGACTGATCAATCAGACTGGAGTTTAGGAGGTAAGGCATTATGAGAATTACCAATAAAATGATGAATAACAATACCTTGAGGAATATCAATTCCAACAAGGAATATCTGGATAAGCTCAATAATCAGATGGCTTCAGGCAAAAAGATCGTGCGGCCTTCCGATGATCCGGTGACGGCCATAAGGGCGCTGAAGCTCCGCTCCAATCTGTCGGAGATCACCCAGTATTATGACAGAAATACAAATGACGCCAATGCATGGCTTCAGGCTACCCAGGATGCGGTGGAGAGTACAAAGGAGATCCTTACTTCCATGAAGTCAAAGTTCACTACCGGCGCCACAGGGACCAATACGGTGGAGTCGAGAAACGCCATCCTCTCCGAACTACAGGCTCTGTCAAAGCAGATATATGACGATGGTAATGCGGATTATGCAGGCCGTTCTCTTTTTACGGGATACAGGACCAGCACCGATCTGGTAGTCCAGGATGAGGACCTCAAGGGAAACACCTTTGCATATAAGGGGATCACGGAGACCTTCAGTAAGGCTGATATGGATCAGGTGACACATATATCCGGCAAGCTCACCAGCGATCAGGTTACGAATGCAGACGGATCGGTGAAAATGCAGGATGTGGATTCGGCTGAGGTTTCCAGACTGAGGCTGGCCTATGATGATCTGGATCCGGGCACGGTTCCTACCATAGAGATATATCGTTATTATGAAAAGGGCGAGGCAGGTTATGATCCCGATGATCCCTATAAGAAAAATGTGCTGGATACCATAGCCGCACAGAGCATAACCTATGATCCGTCTACCATGACCTATGACGAGTATCTGGATCAGGTTTACAAGCCCGGTGAGAATCAGGTTTATTTTATCCCCCAGACCGGGGAACTGATCCTTGGCAAAAATGTGGCGGATAATATATCAAAGAAAGAGCCCGATGACAAGATAGAAGTAACATACAACAAGAGCACCTGGAAGCAGGGAGACTTAAGGCCTGAGCATTATTTTGACTGCACGCTGTATACGGATGAAGCGCCCGGCGGTATCGTCTTTGATTCCCATGATGACGTCATAAATTATGATATCAGCACCAATCAGCAGATGCAGATCAACACCTTTGCCTCAGAACTTTATGTACATGGCATCGGCAGGGACATCGAGGAGCTTACCATCGCCATCGAGGAGTGCAACAATGCGGACGCCAAGGTTTCGAAGCTGGAGGCTAAGCTGGCCGATCCCACTTTGAGCACAGCCGACAGGGCGGATGTACAGAAGACTCTTGATGCGGCCAATAAGGAAAAGGATCTGGTGAACGACAGGCTTCAGAGGATGTTTGAGCACGGATTGACCACTTTCTCATCCTATATAGAAAAGGCTACTCTGGCCGGGACCACAGTGGGTACCAGGATCGAGAGGATGGATCTGGTAAAGAACAGGCTTCTGGATCTGAAGACCACTGCCAAGGAACTGGCGGACAAAAATGAAAATGTGGAGATCACGGATGTGGTCATAGACGTGAACGAGGCAGAGATGAATTATAACGCAGCCCTCATGGCCACAGGTAAGATAAGCCAGCAGAACCTGCTTAATTATATCTGATGGCTTACTCACCGCAGGATCCTTTGTCACGATGTTTCTCAGGATAACATGTGGGAGTTTTAATATCTGATAGTTTACGCGTATGAAAAATGATGCTATAATCAAAGACGGTACAGTGAAATAAGATTCTTCGGACTTCGTCCTCAGAATGACAAATTAGGGGTGTCATCCTGAGCAAAGCGAAGGATCTTAATTATATGATCATTAAGAAAGGGGAAGGTACATGAAGGTCGACACAAAAGTATTTGGGGAAATTGAGATCGCTGATGAGAAGATCATAGAGATGGATAACGGAATCATAGGATTCCCTGATCTGAATAAGTTCGCGATAGTCTTTAACAGTGAAAGAGAAGATGCAAGTGTAGCCTGGTTCGTATCATTGGATGAGCCAGCTTTTGCGCTTCCTGTCATCAATCCGCTGGTGGTATGTTCGGAGTATAATCCCGAGGTGGATGAAGAAGCACTGAAACCTCTGGGAGATCTCAATCCCGATGAGATGATGGTGCTGGTGACCATGACTATTCCTAAGGGCAAGATAGAAGATATGACCGTTAATCTCAAGGCTCCCATAATCATCAATTCAGTTAACCGCAAGGGCTGCCAGATCATACTTGAGAGCGAGGATTATAAGATCAAGTATCCTATTTATGAAACCCTTAAGAAGTTAAAGGAAGAAAGCGCCGCAGCGGCGGAGTAGTAGGATAAAATCGGGGGCAGATAGGTAACTTCTCCTTCCGGAGAAGTTTTGAAGTCGCTCAAAGCCGCGACGGGCTCCCCCGATGTAAAATCGGGGGCAGATACGGAGGTTTATATGCTTGCACTTACCAGAAAAAAGGATGAGGCACTTATCCTGAACAATAACATAGAGATAAGGATCCTGGATATCAGGGGAGATCAGATAAAGATAGGAATTGAAGCTCCCAGGGAGGTGTCCATATATCGAAAGGAGATATATCAGCAGATCCAGGAAGTAAATAAGGAGTCCATGTCCACCTCGGATGTGGATGCACTGAATAAACTGATATGATCACATCAGAGGCTCCCCGGCGGGAGCCTCTTTTTTCGGAATATTTGAAATTTGACCACTTTTTTGTAAAAATGTGTTAACCTTTATGCATATTTGTCCGATAAAACATAAAGATACATATACCTGTCCGCATTTGTGCGACGTGGCTAAGGACGGGTGTTAAACAGCCATATTACAAGGAGGTGATTAAGATGGCTATAGAAGGGATCAGCAGTACGTCTGCATATCAGACAATGGCTACGGTACAGGCGCCACAGCCCGTAACCCGCCCTGTTGCCGAGGTCGCCATGGAAGGAGAGACCTTGCAGGATGTTTCTGTCCGCCCCGATTCCACTACCAGCATTGTAGAAGCCGCTCATGAAGCTGCAGATGAAGGTGAGCAGAGTGGTGGTCAGAGCAGCGAGTACTCGAAGAAGGACAGCGAGAAACTGAAAAAAGCAGTGGAAGACATGAACAAGAAGATGAGTAATTCCATTGCGAAGTACGGCATTCATGAAGAAACCAACAGGGTTACCATTAAAATCGTGGACAAGGACACAGATAAGGTGATCAAGGAGCTTCCCCCCGACAAGACTCTGGATATGATAGCCAAAGTATGGGAGATGGCGGGGATCCTCGTTGACGAGAAGAGATAGACCGTAGGTCGGAAAGGATACCAATATGTCAATCAGATTAACAGGCATGGCGTCCGGTCTTGATACTGAGTCCATGATCACAGACCTGATGAGTGCCTACAACGGAACAAAACAAAAGAAGATAAATGATATGACGAAGTATTCATGGAAGATGGATGCATGGAGTTCCATGAATACAAAGATAAAGAATTTTTATTCGAAGGCCTTAAGCAACCTGAGATTTTCGTCCTCCTACAGCACAAAAAAGACTACGGCTTCGGATGCCACAAAGGCTACGGTAACGGCGTCTTCCAAGGCTGTTCTGGGCACACAGACTCTGGCGATAAAGCAGCAGGCCCAGGCCGGATACCTTACCGGCGGTGTGCTTAAAAAGACCAACGGTACAAAGGCTGACGGCAATACCACTTTGTCGGAACTGGGATATGACGGAGGTTCCACCAGTATCACAGTCAAGGGATCCGATGGCGGTGAGCCCACACAGATAAAGATCGACGGTAATACAAAGGTCTCCGATCTGGTGGATAAGCTGGGTAAGTCAGGTGTCAATGCCAACTTTGACGCTACCAATCAGCGTATCTTTGTCAGTGCCAAAAATTCCGGCGCGGACGCTGATTTCCAGCTGATGGGCGACAGCGCCGACGCCATGAGCGCTCTTTCAAAACTGGGACTTTTCTCAGGAGTAAAAGAGGGCAGCGCAGAATACGCCAGCTATCAGAAGTGGGCAGGATATGATTTTAATACTCTTAACGGAGAAGGTCAGATCGCTGACGAGGAAGCCCGCAGCATCTATAATAAGGAGCTTGAATCCAGAGTATCTTCTTATAAGGAGACGGTAGTTAATGCTCAGGATGCCATCGAAGCGCTTAATAAGAAAAAAGAAGATCTTAATGTTCAGATGGCTAATCAGACTCTCACGGATACGGACAGGGATGCGATTCAGGCACAGATAGATAAAGCCGATGAAGAGATCGCTTCCAATCAGGCTAAGATAGAGGATGCAAAGCAGTATGTTGGTGTAAATGAAGAGGGTAACGTTGGCGAAGCTACGGATCTTCTTAAGGCTGACACATTGTCATTCCTGAATGATAAGGTCAACACGGCTAAGGCTGCAATAAACGGTGATTTTTCTGCAGCGACCGGTTCGGATGCTCCCGTTCGTATCACCGGACAGAACGCTCAGATCTATCTTAACGGCGCATTCTTTGAGAGCTCGACCAACTCCTTTGATATCAACGGTCTGAACATTAACTGTACCGGCACCACCGGTCTTACCGATCAGGCAAAATCAAAACCTGCCGATCAGCTTACGGCCGAGGATTATAACACCATCACTCTTACCACCGGCACGGACACCGACGGTATTTACAAGACCATTAAGAACTTTATCAAGGAGTATAACGACCTGATAAAGGAAATGGATACCAAGTACAATGCCGACAAGGCTACGGATTATGACATCCTCACCGATGAGCAGAAATCTGCCATGTCCGAAAAGGAAATAGAGGCCTGGGATACAAAGATCAAGGATTCACTGCTTCGCAGGGATGAGAACTTAAGCTCCATGATAGATACCATGAAGCGCAGCATGCAGGGCGCTTACGAGATCAACGGCAAGCAGTATTCGTTAGCATCCTTTGGTATAGAGACCATGAGCTATTTCCTGGCAGGAGCCAATGAAAAGGGCGTGTATCATATCGATGGTGATCCGGATGATAATGAGACCTCCGGAAATGAGGATAAGCTCAAGGCTATGATCGCAGCGGATCCCGATGCAGTTCAGGAATTCTTTACAAAGCTGACCAATGATATGTATTCCACCCTGTCAAAGAAGGCTGCTTCTTCCGTGAACAGCAGCTACGGAAGCTTCTATGATGACAAGGCCATGGGTACACAGTACACCAAGTATAAGACGGCTCTTTCCGATTATGAAAAGAAGCTGGGTGATATCGAGGATAAGTACTACAAACAGTTCTCAGCTATGGAGACTGCGCTGACCAAGCTTCAGAACAGCTCCAGTGCGATAACCGGATTGTTTAATTATTAAAAGCTTATAGAGGAGAGTATTTTAAATGGCAATGAATAACCCTTATGCGCAGTATCAGAACAATAAGATCATGACGGCGTCTCCCGGAGAACTGACGCTCATGTTATATGAAGGTGCTATCAGATTTTGTAATATAGCACTTACCGGTATAGAACAGAATGATGTTCAGAAAGCTCATAATAATCTGCGAAGGGCGCAGGATATAATAGATGAGTTCCGCGCCACACTTAATCACAAGTATCCCGTAGCTCAGGATTTTGACAATGTATATGTCTATATCCGAAAGCTCCTGGTAGAGGCTAACACATACAAGAGAAAAGAGCCCCTGGAGGAGGCCATAGAACATCTTCGTACCATGAGGGATACCTGGAAAGAGGTTATGAGGACCGCAGGTAAATAAAAGGGGATTTGGCCATTGAGTACAAAAAACTATATCGCCATATTGATAGAGAGCCTCAAGAAAAAGATAATCATCCTGAATGAGCTCATTAAAAAGAGTGAAGAGCAGGGATATCTTTTGGATCAGCCGGACTTTGATACGGATGGATTCGACGCCGTCATGGATGAAAAATCAAAGCTGATAGTGGATCTGAGATTTCTGGACAGCGGTTTTGAAGCTGTGTATGACAGAGCCAGGGAAACTCTCATGAATGACCGGGCCGCACATGTGGGTGAGATCAGGGATATGCAGACGCTGATCGGCGAGATCACGTCCCTGGGTGCATCCCTGGAAGCTATCGAAAGGCGTAATGACACAAAATTTAAGAACAGATTCAGAAACGAGCATCAGAAGGTGCGACAGTCCAGGAATTCCATGCAGGTGGCCAATGGTTACTATAAGAGCATGACGGGCGGCACGGTGCAGGATGCGCAGTTTATGGATCATAAGTTCTGATCGTTACCTGAGTTTTAAAGGGGTGCCCGCGGGCACCCCTGTTTTTTGGTTAGGTAACTTCTCCTTCCGGAGAAGCTCTGAAGTCGCTCAAAGCCGCGACGGGCTCCCCCGATGTAAAATCGGGGGCAAATTGGAATCACATCATTTGTCATTCTAAAGAGCGAAGCGACGAAGAATCTTAAAGAGGTATATTATGGAGATAATCAACATCATCGACAACCTTGAAAAAAGCATAGACGAATACCTTCTGATCCTGATGAGCGGAAATGAAAACCGTATCGTCGGTGAAATGCATATATTGTCAACAGCTCTGACAGAAGCGCTTCCCGCTATCATGGGGGTGTATATGGATGAGAGGATGTCCGAATATAAGGATGATGTGAATTACTGGCCGGAGCAATTAAAGCGTATTCTGGATGCTCTGGGAAGGGGAGATTATTTCCTGGCTGCGGACGCCCTTAAATTTGAGATGGAAGGTAATCTTAAACTGCTTAAGCAGACCGTGAAGGAGGCAGGGATAGCATGAGTTCATATTTTGAAAAGAATTTAAAAGCGCTGGAATCTTCCCGCCCCCTTATATTTAAGCTTATGAACAGATGCTCTGAATGCTTTCCCGAGGCGCCCATGTTCGGAAGCGAGGAGATAGAGGGACGCAGGATCCTGTACGGAATAAAGGACGACATGATCTTTAATCTGGATTCTATGTATGATTCCGAGTCGCTTCTGGATATATGGGAGGCAGGGCTTAACAGTGAGTATAATTCAAAATATATCATGTTCGGCATGGGAAACGGAATGTATGCAGAGCGCATCATTGACCGGCTTTGTGAGGATTCCATGCTGCTCATCTATGAGCCTGACTGCATGCTTTTCAGATATGTGATGGAATTTTTTGACCTGTCACGGATCATCAAAGATGAGAGGGTGATCATCATGTTCCC
>Ga0247608_10002582_pt1 | contig 22334 bp, 8 predicted proteins | sample 176DNAGHGlowgp2_FD_193490 | JGI IMG/M metagenome (GOLD analysis project Ga0247608, IMG submission 193490) | Sheep rumen microbial communities from Palmerston North, Manawatu-Wanganui, New Zealand - 1766 DNA GHGlow gp2 | ecosystem: Host-associated > Mammals > Digestive system > Stomach > Rumen ...
TTAGGTTTCGCATTAGTATGAATGAAACAGAAACCGACGATATTGCGAGGAAACGTGCACGTTTTTTAGTACCCAACAATCCGAAACTTACTGAAGATTACCCGGATTTTAATAAAACGCACGAGGCTGATTATGAATTTGGTACTTTCACAAAAGAAGAGAATTATAGGGATTTATTTTGGAATAAAGTTTATACTGTTAAAAGCTATATACCAAGGCTTCAAAAAGCTAAAGCACTGAGAAGAAGGGTTCATACGGGGATTAAAAATGTCAATCATGCTGGAAACAACAATCCGTTTCCTTTTAATAATTTATTCATACGTTTGACATTTGTTTATCGTTTTCTTTGTATGTTGATATCACTTTTTTGTGGTACAATTTACGTTTTAAATACAATTTTAAGTTCGCTGGCTATTGTTGTTTTCTATTTGGGTAAGTTTTTTGCAAGATTAGGGGAGATTAATGACGACTGTTCACCAATATGTTGGTTGTTTGATTTAATTTTGTTAGGCTTGCCTAGTTTGTTTGATTTAATGGGGTATATTTTTCTTAGCACGTCAGAAAAAATGGTTGTAAAGTTGCCAAATTTCTGTGACGACGGTAATTTTGAACAAGCTGTTTATACACCTGGTGCTATTGACGCGTGGATTAATCTAATGCGTAAGTTTACTGATGGGACATACGAGCCAATCGTAATACAAAATAGTTCGTTGTCTTGGCTTATGGGTGATTTAACATATACTTTCCCAGTAAATACAAAACAGAATTATGATTCTGATTTGTCTAGACTTTTAAATTGTGTTGAAAATCAATTGGCACAAGATCAAGAGTGTACGTCGTTTAATTTTAATAATGATTGGGTTAATGGCGTTTTGTATGCGCCATTGTGGTTTAGAAAAGTCAAAAACAAAAAAAGTTTTTTATTCGGTTTAATTACAATTAAAGCCAAAGATATATGGTGTTCTGGGAAATCTGATAAATTTGCAAAAAGGTTATCCCTTTGTCAGACGTGTGCGCAAAAACGTAAGATATCTGATAATAAAATAGAGCCATTGGCGTATGAAAACATGAAAACACGTTTCCTTTCTACGCCAGAAGGTGCAACGAAAGAAGAAACATGTTATGGATATAAATGTCATAAAAAGGCTGTAAGTTTCATTAACGTTAAAAATGGACTTATAATGCCAGTCGAAACAATGCTTGGCGAAACTGTTTATTATTATAAATCTGTTGAATATGACAAAGAAGAACTTCGCAATCCCGAAGGCGAAGGCATGGGTGACATTAAAACACTTTTTGCTACAGACATAGTTTTGCTTGGAAGTCTGAATAATTGTGACAATGAAGGTGTACCCGCGTTTTTTAACAGACTAGAAGGAACAACGTATAATATGCCTCCAGATTTGGTGCAGTTGGATTATGAAAGTGATAGCGAAAAACTTGAATTTCTCGAAACACCTAAAGACGAGTCTTTTTTAAAAGCATTTTTCAGAATGAATATAGGTGATTTCGGAATGTCCGATATTGAAGATGAAATTGATGAAAGCGAGGCAATAAATTTAAGCACGGTACATACAGATAAAAGTGGTTCTGATTGGGGTAATTATGGTAAGGATCAAGTAATTGAAACTTACAATGAAAATGGTGATGATTATATTTTAACAACAAAAAAGAAACCATATCCTGAGTTTCCTGATGTTGGCGGCTTATTTTATGGCATAACATGCTGGTCAGCGTATACAAAACCTAAATCGTGCGTAAATCTTTCTAGAATTTGTGAATTTGGCGTTTCATTGGACGAGTCGCAAGAGAATCCAATTTATCAAGAAAGTAATTCTAGCAATGAAATAAATTACCAAAACATGCCGCCAGACGGTTTCGTGTCATATGATGAACTTTATGACATGGATGGTAGAGCAATGTTTGCAACAATGAACGGTAATAACTTAAAGACAGTTGTAAATCCAAATAATGGGTTTCCAATTTATGATTTCAAATATCTTTATCAAGACAATTTCGACGGGTCGCTTTACAATATTATGAGACCTAACCCAAATCCGTATAATGCGCCACTTAATGGGAATTATAAAGCAGAACTTTCAAGCGACGCTTATTTAAGATTTAGGTATGGCAGAAACTATGATAACCATAGTATTGATTTTTACAATAGTATAACACCTTTAGGCATGTATCGCAAATATGGTGAAGAAGCCATGGTTAATAAAAATCGTTTTCCAAAATACGAAAACTCTTTCTATTTTTATTTTGGATTAAAGCCTGGTAATACGGCAATTGATAAATTTAGAACATTATATTACAGCGAATGCCGTGACACTGAAGGTGAACTAGCCTCTATTGACATACAAATACAACCAAACACATGGTGTTCTGAAATGGCAGTAAATGGTGATTTCATGCCGGGTGACGGTTATTTAAAGGTTGACGCGACAAATATAAACACTCCGTATAACATTGATATTGTAAATATCGACGGAAATCCTGAATATGATATTTGGTGTCATGGTATATCGGAGTCGAAAATATACATGTCGTATTATGGAGATATTGATGATATTGGTGAAGGATTTGTACACAAAACGTTTTATCGTTATTATAACGGCATAGAAGAGGAATATGGGTTAATGAATGGAAACTACCGTTTGACGATTATTGACGCAAACGGGGACAAATATGTTAGGGATCTAGTGTTTATGCCACCAACCATATCGGCAAGTGTGTCAAGAACTCCTTTTAGAATGAGTAACAATGAGTTAGCGTCTTATATACCTGGAACACCTGGGTATGAAGATGTTGAAGAAGATTTATATGTTGCTACTGCGTCTCTTGGCGGCTTTGATAATGAAACAATGGCTAACAGAAGTGATATTGGTGGTTTTATTGAAGTTAAAAATATACAACAAGACGGTGATAGAAACATTGATTTTAGTGTGGATGTTGTTCCGTTATTTATGCTTCCTCCAACTAACTATGTTGGCTCTCATATTGAGTTAGCGCAAGATGAACAATCTTCTTGGGGTATCAATATAACAAAACCTGACGACGATTATACACTGATTAACGAAAATTTTGACGATATACCACCTTATTGTCCATATGGTTATGATTTTCCGACTTATCCAGATGAACAAACTCCACCTAATATAAAATATAAGACTAATGGCGGTAATTATGATTTCCGTTTTGGTGTTCCAGTCGGAGGAAAACGATATCGTGTTACAGTCACAATGTTATGTAAGAATGTTTTAGGGAATTTCATGCCTTCAAGAAACAGTTTTTCTACGACAATAACTGTTCCAGAGCCAATTTTATTCGAAATGACGGTTAATAACATAGATTACAGTGTTATTCGAAATTTTGGAATTGGTGTTGAAGACACAGGAACCAACACTATAAAATTTGGAACTGGGTGGGTTTTAAATAACTTGGCATTTCCTGACAATTACATAGCTGGGCAAACAAGTGACATTGTTGGCTGGAATGATATGGACAACATAGATGAATTGCAACTATTAAACCCAGTACCAAATATAGAGCCTTTACCTACGGGTTATAATTGGAATGATTATATTAGAGAAACTGAAGAAAAACTAACAAATACATATCAAAATTCGACAACGCCGTATACGTGGAATCAAACATTGAGTTTTGACCCTGAAATCGTACAACAAACTATAGGTAGATATACAACAATACCAGAGTCAAGACAAAACGGTTGTAATATCATATATGTACTTTTGGAAGGTGATTATGTTTGCTATATATGGAATTCTAGCAACAACGAGTATGTACCTTACGAAAGAGAAGATGAACCTGGTGTGCCAGTGCATAGAGCCACGACTCAAGATTATTACGATAATTGTGATATTGAAGGAAAAAATGAATACATTTCACAATTGAATAGTGTTACACAGTCCAGAATTGATTATGTGTCGTTGGTTAAAGATGCGTTTTTGGTTAGGACACCAATAACAGATGACATGTCTTACAATGTTGAAGTTGGGCATCGTACGAGCGAAAAGCCTGTTAAGACTCTTATATACTATACTCCAGACGGAACTGACGAATTTGTTGCAGTTGATGATGAGATGAACGAAACGACATGCTATGGAATGATGATACCAACAATCGGAGGCGCTTTAATGAATGAAAATAACGAATTCATTTGGGATGGACAAGATTTAAAAACTTTAGGGGAATTGCAATTCATAAAGTCAACTAATGATAAATACAAAAGGCCGTATTTGGTTGCAATTCAAAACGCGTTGAACGAAACACGACCAAAAGAAATTGGGTTAAACAATCTTGATATTACATTGCCAATCGACAGCAACAACAACATTGCGCCATATTTGTTTGGGGTGCATATTATGGATAAGCGTTTGCGCTTTGTGTACAATACTTGGGCTCCAATTGTAAACGCACCGTATTTCAAAGAAGGTGATACAACAACACCAGTACCCGCACCGATTAATATACCTGGTTTATTTGCTGGATTTGTGTTGGATGGCGTTCCTCAAACAGAGACGCTCAACCCTAATACGTATCCAACAACAACGTTTATGAATCAAGTAGTCGGAAACGAAGAGTTTAAGTTGACGACTTTTACGGTAGACAATGACTTTGAGGTAAATGAAAGCGCGTTACCTGTTGTGCGTTTTATCAATAGTGAAACAGAAGACACGGCTAATTTTTCGGACTATGTTTATTCAGATACTGATTTTGACTCCGCTTTGGGTTCTTCGCTTAATATGAAGAAACATATATGTTTTAGTGATAACAACGCACGGGTTAGAGTTAAAGACGCGTATGGTGAGGCTGTGTTGTCGTTATATGGTGAAGTTTTGCCGCCTATAGTTGAGTATAGTAATATTAATGGCGGAAAATACAATGTGTCTGCGACTTTCGAAAATGGATGGTACTATACTTTCTATGATGGCGCTAGTAATCCAATTTACATCAAAACGCCTTCTCAATGCTTAACATTCCCACAAGGCTATGGTATGCAGCAATCTGTAGGAAGAATGTATTTCAACGATACGAATTTTAATTTCAATCTTCAATACAGCGATAGTAGTATATCGATTGATAGTAACATTTTCACTAAGTACAATAAACCCATCGATGGTAAACGCCCAATAACACTAGTATATGCTGTTAAAATTAGCGAAGACAAGCAACGTAGGGTTGTATCGAAAACATACGATTTAACATTAATGGAATGTTGTTTTTCTGGCGATGGTAATAATGTTTATTTGTTGCTAAATGTTAATGTTGATAATAACTACGGGTTTTATTATTTAAAAAATTACACTTTCTTGATTGAATGTGAGAATGAAGATGAGGGTATATCTATACGCGTTGAAACTGTAAATGGCTACGTTATTCAACAGTTGCAAAATTATTACGCCACCAGAATTTTGCTAAAGCAATTCGACAGTTCAATTGATGCTAATGATTTTTTGACGCAACTAAATAATGGAAATACTTATGTTTATATCACAGATGTTACAGGATTGAGACGTAAGGTAAATATAGTTAGTGTAATAAACGATTTTCAACAATATACGTATAATGCATAGCATTCTTTTGGGAAAGGCAAAAAAACGGGGAGGTAGAAACGAGACGAATCAAGTACCTTTTGAACTCGAGACGACATTTAACCCGCTAATTGTCAAAGATATTAAAAAAGTCGTTGACGAACATGAGGTTTATACTGAAGAATACAGTCAATGTAACAAGTTTAGGTTGACATTGACTGTGAAGCCGTATTGCACGAATGTTTTGTTCAACATGTGTACTGAGATTGTAAAAGATGAGGGTTCACAAGACTGTGTGCGTGTGACAGATAACGAAAGTGCCCCAGATTTGGATGGTTCGAAAGTGTTTGGTAGGTATAGTAATTTGTATAGAAATTACATGGTTTCAAATACAGAATATTCGAGTCCTGAAATTGGGTATGAATATCTTCCAGGGTATGATATTTTTAGCAACCATACGCTTCGAAATACGTCATTTAGGCCAGTTATGCCAGTTTCTGACTCAAGCAATGAAACGCGTGAAATTTTTAACACTGTTGGTGACTATATGCGCAACAATGATGGTGAAACCATAGTATTTTATCCTAGATATTCAGCAGAAAGCATTGACAATAATTTAGCGCTAAAAAAGCATATATACGAAAAAAATAACATATTACCGTTTATTGATGAAACGTCGTTTGCAGAAAATTTGATGGTAAAAAATGGCTGGTATGGGTTTGTAAATGCATCTTCTATTAGCACTCAATCAGAAAAAACTGACCCAATATTGGGGACAGGAGCACACGTGTATTCACATACGCTAAATTATTCAGATAACTGTTCTTTTATTGACTTGTTTCCTGGTAGGGATAGGTACACGTTTATACCTAAATATAATCAATTTAAGAAAAGGTTTGAGAAAAATTGGGATATTTTTTTAACGTATCCGTGGAAAAATTTTTATGAACACAATTTAGTTTGTAATGTTAAGACTTTCAACATTGAAGGTGAAATCGAAAATGGTGACAAAAAGACGAACGCTTTGGCTACGATGCGTGTCTGGAGGACTAAAACGCCGGTGAACCGAATGTCGCTTATGTTTAGAACATTTTGTTTGCATAATTTGTCGTTAAACGATAAGATTTCCGTTTTTTTATCTAAAGATAACGGAAAAACCTATAATAGATTACCAAGACAATACTATGTTGATTATATTGGTGATATAAATGGGCAAAACAACGGTTACTATTTTTCGATAAGCACAAAAACATTGCTAAACGATATATTTGCTGATGAAATAGAAAATATTTTCTACGAGCCGGTGCAAGATTTATCGGTAGTTTCTGATTATACAGTTTCTAGGGTAATAACTGAGGTTCCGACAATTGTGTCGGATCAAGTTGTTTCAGTTTTCGATTATATTATAGATGACACACCTTTGTCTGCGTATACGGACGAAATTACATATGACAGCATGCCAAAAACAATAAATCAAGGCTCATTTGAAAAAATAAGGGTATGGAATAAAGAATACGTTTATTTGTATTGGGATAGTGTCGTTTCAGAATACTCAACAGCAGAGCCAAACCAAAATATTGAATATGGTGCTTGGAACACGTTTAGTGATGAACCGAGTCAATATAGTGGGGATTACATTAGACTAAAACAATATGATTTTTATGTGAAAACGGAACGTAAATTACAAATGAAAAATATTGACATTAATGAAGTTATAAACAGTTTTTTGGAAAGAGATGTTAAAACGATGAATGGGTGGGACATTAGGTTTGCTAAAGTTGTAAATGACGTTGAATGTAAGTATTATGTACGTAAGTTTATGAAACTACCAAATTTTAAATTTTCACAAGAGCCACTTAATCAAGACAAGAATTTGAATGAAGATACTTTTAAAAATTTTATTTTGGAAAACGCTATGGAAGAAAATGGGAATATGCGACAATTTGATTCCGAGACTTATAAATTGGCTTTTGCGAAAACAATTTATGGTGATGATATTGTGCAAGTTACGTTTTTAGATGATATAACAGTTCAAAACCTTAAAGATAATCTTGGGCAGCCAGTAACTGAAATTTATGCAACAATTGTTAAACGTAATAACGGCTACAAGATTTGGTATCAAAATTTGGCTGGAGATGCGAGCGAAATAGAATATTCAAGATGTTTTGGGAGCATTACTAGTGGGTTTGAGTATTTAACATTAGACGAACCGTTTGATAGAAATAGAAAAACTAAGGAATTAAATGGGTTCATGTCATCGATATGTTCAATTTATAGAGACAATAGCATAACTGACGAAATAATGCCGTTAACTATTGAAGATTGGGATGAAACAAATATTGAAAAAGAAATAACCTCTTCAGATTTTTCATTTTTCGGTGATGTTGTTGAATTTTCTCCAACACAATGTAAAGAAACAGTTCTGTCAAACGCTTGTTTCAGATTTAATACTGCACAAAGAGAGGTTGGAAACGATAACGAATATGGCGACTTTGATTTTACATATACAGAACTTGAAAGTGACGATTTTGATCCGAATTTTGATGGTGGCAACATACCATTCAAAGCGGTTACATATAAACAATGGGAGCAAGAATATGATGAAAGTGGTACGATTGATGAGAATAGCATAACAGTTCGGCGCCATGAAGGGTATTTCTACAACCCACACACAAAAATAACACTATACAAGTATGACACTGAAGTCAATCAAGGTTCACATAGAACATTGAGAGTCAAAGAGTGTAAACCTATTCAATGTGGGCGTATATTGATTAAAGTAACAACTTCGTCATTGCACGGTGTTGGATACCTAAATACGCTTTATGTGTGCTATGGTAATGAATGGATTGAAGTACAATTGTGTAATGTGATTGATAACCATACGTTTACGTTCGCACCAATACAAAAAAACGATGCAGAACGTATGGGTGGTATTTATTTGGATTGGATAGAGATTTGTAAAGGTGTAAATTCTGGTACCATTAAATTACGGGTAAAAAATGAAAGCATACCAGAATATGCCAATAAAATTGGCGAAAACCTTTTTATGTGGCGTAACATTATACACCCTGTTGAATTACCTGAAACAGATAAAGATAGGCATGTGTTCTCAAATGGCGCTTTTTATGTGGACGAAACCACAAGTGTTTATTTAAGAAGACAGGATCCGCAAGGAATAAACGGATTGTTTAAGAATCAGCATGGTGGTATTGTTGGAAATGTTATGAAACAACCAAATAACGTATACAAAACCGAAAACGAAATTCTATGTTATTAACTAAAGAAATAATGATGAACAAAATATCGGACGCTCAAACCGAAATAGATTTGTATAGCGTTGTGTGTTACGACTATTATAAAGAGCATGACAAGGTAGTTGTTCGTTTTATACATCAATCCAATACACCGCTTTACGTGCATGAAAATATAGTGGTGACAAATTCAATTGAACGCAATGATGAAATTAATGGCACTTATACTGTTAACGAGTCTGAAGAATACGAAATTGTTGAATGTAATAATCTATATAAAACATTTTCACTTATTTGTGACAAATATCAAAATTTAAAGTTAAACGGTGTGAACATTGTTACCGAAAATGGTATAATGTATTTGCATTTTGTTTTTGACGAATGGCATTATTTTAGAAGTTGGGAAACACATGGAATTACTTTTTTTATTTCGTTTAGCGATTCAAATATTATTGAATTTACAAATTGTGAATATGTTAGTGACACTGAATTAAAATGGAGATATGATGGCGATGCAGAGTATATAAACGATTTCATGTGTTATGTGTATAACAATGATGTCTATAATTGTGTTGGGTATGCAGATGAAGATGATGAAACTCTTGAGCCGTATGTTATTGTTGAAAACATACCAGAAACGGCGTGTTTTACGGATGAACTTCGTATAAGGAAATTAATAGAGTTTCAAAAATATCCACGTTGTGTAAAATGGGCGTTATACAAAAAAGATTGTAACGATGGCTCAATTTTTGGCTTGTCAGCGACGCGTATCAATTACAAATTTAAAGATGTTAATGCTGTTAGTGTTTTTGTTACACTTCCAATAGCGTCTATTCCGATACCGATTACCTTAAATAGTGGCTACGACACTTATCAAGAGACAGATATCAAAGAAGACTTTGTTGACTACGAAATAAATTGTTCAAAAAACAAAATAATTGAACTTGAGAAACATGTTTATCATCCGGTTTATCGGGTTGCAAACAATGGTACTGTTTCTTATATACCGTTAACAAAGATAAAGTTTAATTTTCATTTTAGGCAACGTTTTGAAGAAGGTTGGATTGTCGACACTAATGGGCTTTGGAATGGTATGGGTGAAAACTCGATGTTTGGTGACGTAACCCAAACAAACGTTTATAAGTTTTTTTCATATACGCCACAAAATCCTGGGTTTGGCGATGACAGGGGTAGGCAATCGGATTTACTTTGCTATCTTGGTTTTAGTGATACTGATGTAAAATATCAAAAATCAAAACTAAAAAAATCTTTTATAAGGCTGTCATTTTATGACAGTCCAAATCAAACGAACCAAAACTTATTATCTTATTCGGTTATTTTTTTGGATAGCGGTGTTTTGTATTCTAAAATGATGCGAGGCGCTAATAAGATTGGGTTATATTGTATTTCTGGTAGTGAATCAGAAATTAAGTATGACAACGCAAAAGTAAACACAGAACCTTGTTTCCCGAATCATAGTGAAATCAATGTTGAAGATATTGAGAAATTCCGGCTATCATCACAAATTGTTGTGTCCGATAGATGCTTGAATGAAAATAGTAATGGGTTTTATTTATATTTGTGGGCTGACAATGATAACGGTGCGTTACCTTCTGATGTGTACATGAGGGTTGATTTTAACCATGCTGGCTATGGTAGGGTTATTCCAATGACAATGCCTTTTATTGACGAAACAAACAATAACCATATTTTGACGATGGAAGAAATTTATGATAAATGGAAGAACCATGGAGGATGGGGCGTGAGAACGAATGAAAAATATTCATATATTCATTTCAAATATGTTTACGACAGTGATACAAAACGCCATGTTTATTATTTAGATACAGATACTTATGGCGAAAATAATTTTTCTGTTGACGGGACACCAGAAGAACTTGAATTGAATTTATATGAACCAAAAATAACTTTTTAAGAAAAAAATGCTATGGTACAAACAATTGAGGTTTGCTTAGAAGATTTTAAATCACGTATACCGGGGTTGTTTCCTTATGTTGTTTTCAATGCTGATGGAACGTTGGAAACACATGCGGCAACTGATTCAAACGATGGGTGTTATGGCAAGATTGTGGATAATATTAAAATTCCTTCTGACGTCAATCTCATTGCGTATATAAGTGTACAAGAAGAAAATGTGAATAATGCTTATGTGTGGGACGAAACAAACACCATCCCACTTTCCGTGAATTTGGAAACTGTTTTTGGCGTGAATTATTCTATGTATTTACGTAAAGTTGTACGTTATGAATATGTTAAAACTGAAAATTGTGAAGAAGCCATTTTTGTGGAAAGCATTCCGAATGTATTAACTGATGATAGCCCAAGTTGCATCAAAACCTTGAAAATTGGTGCAGACGGCTCTGTTGTTGGCTGTGAAGGTGTTGTGCTGTATGATTATTATAAAAAAAATGGCTATTACAAGTATTATGCAAGAAAAGAGATAATAAAGCCATGCAAAACATACTCATACAAAACCATAATAAGTAATTATTATAAGTATAAAAATATCGTTGGAAGCCAAAACACCTTTATTAAGTTTGTTGAGGATGGTATTGGGTACATTAAAACTGATAAATCACTTTTAAATGTTGAAGACATAAACAAATACCCAGAAGTGCCTGATTTTATATATCTTTCACAGGTTAAGCAGTTAAAAAATATTTACGATGACTATAAAGAGGCGTATGTTCAGTATCGTAAACAACAAAATTTGGGTACTGTAAGTAGTAGGCTAAGGGATAAAGCGGAAGCATATGTTAGAATGGGTGGTGACAATTTTACCAATTGGCTTGGGCAAATTACTCAAAAGGCGTATGATATTGCAAATTATTATAAATGCCTTGCAGATAACAAAGATTTTCCTGTAAGGTTTAATGTGTGCGCACAATTGGTTAAACGCGGTAAAGTTGTTGGCATTGAAAATGTTTATGAAAACTTTTTTGTGGGTGGAAATCGGTATTATGATGGCGACATCTTAACATATGAAGGTAAAACATACATTTGTAAACTTGATAGAATTTCTGTAAACGGTAACAATTATGAATACATTCAAAAAAATATTGAAATCGATGGCTATTATGTTTCTAGTTTACTCATGTTGAATTCGAATCAAACCGAATACGTGATAATTTCAAATGCAAACATCTATTATGTTCCAGACAACATTTCATTGCCAGAAATTTTAATAAAGGATTACATTGTGTATAAAGGACAATTTTATAGATGGGTTGATGGACAGTATTCTCCTATAACGGTTACTAAATACTCAACGGGTGTATGGAATAATGAAACCAAAAATTTTGATTTTGATTTTCAACATTTCATCCCAATTTCTGAAATTAGTACAGATGAAAATTGGTATACACCAAATAACACATTCGGTGAAAATTTCAAGTATTTTGTTGATGTTGATTATATTCCAACAACTAAAATTTGTGAATATATACGTTTTAATGACAGTGTATTTCAATGGGATGAGGAAGAAAACGCATACATTCCGTCAGAAGGATATGAAAATCGTATAGTTGAAACAACAGATTCAAAACTAAAAAGCTTGAGAACACTTAAAACTTATATAAATGTTGATGGAAACGCTGAAGAGCCTGGAAACAATGAAGATTGGTTGTATTTTTATCATGTGGGAAACTTAACAAGCATTGATGTTGAGACGGATTCTGTTGGTAACATTGTAAGTGACTCAGAGGTTTTGTTTATTGGACAAACTTGTTATGACTTACACGCATATGGTAATATTATAGATTCGATAACTTATAATGAAGAAGATAATACAGTTACGTTTGTATATATTATTGGTGCGCATCTTTTGGCGGTTTTTGATGGTTTAGAGATTGACGTTGACGGTAATTTTAAGAAAAAATATAGAGATTTTTCATATGATGCTTCTTCAAAAGATGGTGTTGTTTTTACCGAAACATATGAATGTAAAGACGATTCAATAAGAAATCTTGGCGATGATTTTGATAGATATGTTTCTGGTGACGTTTCTACAATGATAGAATACTCATACCAAAAATTTCCATTTATAACAATACCATTATTGGCACCAGATAACAGTACCTACATAGAAGGGACTGGCGTTGGTTATTTGGATGCATATGGGAATATGCAGCATTCAAATACTATAAAGAAAAATTGGACAATTGGGTTATACCATCAACCAAACATTAAAAACAATGCCGTAGTTGACAGAGGTAATGGTGCTTCTTTTGAAAGGCATATTAGACTTGGTGAAATACATTCGATGGAAGAAATGGTTTCTTATCAAAACGGTTCGTATTACAGGCTTTCTGAAAAGTGAACTACCCACACCTGGCGAATAGCCCGAAACCGTTACAAAACGGTTGAGTAAAGGAGGGGGACTTCTTGACACGGAAAATTAAACGTTTGATATTTATTAAGAAAGTTTGTAAAATGGTTAACCCTTTGAATTTTTATGAGGCTTATTTTCCGGCAACGTTTGAAAGTAAAGCCGAAACAGATTCTATTGAGGTTGATAAAATAAACGAACTTATTGATAATAAGATTGGGAATGCTGTTTTTATTGACGAATGATTGGAAATAAGCATTAAATATGTCAAATTAACTATATAACATCACAAAAAAATGCCGAGCGGAAGTACATATGGAATAGTAAAACCGTCGATAGTGACTCCTGACGATGTGGACGTTTTTTACAATTACAAGCCGTATAGAAATAGTGAGGAAGAAGAATATTCGACTTGGAAACGTATTGATAGCAATCAAGTTTTTTCTCCTGCCATGATGGAAGAAAGTGATATTGCAGACAAAAGGCTTCCAGGTGTATACAATTTGAAACTACCAGTTTCAATATTTGGAATTAAAGGTTTCTATACAGTCTATCTTAAGCCGAAAGAATTTAGATGTGCAATTAAAGATGTTGGAACATTATTGGCGTATCCAGATATACGGGGGTTGGTTATAGACACGAATTCACTACCGGGTGGTAGAGCGCTTTTTAGTAATGACAATTTAACTGGGTACAGAATCGAATATTTTGATTATCAAGGTGACGGGCTTTATAGGCAAAATTATCATAGAATAATAACAAGTTCAAATTTGTGTGAGGTTGTAAGCTCTCATCAATATCGTTTCAATAACAGCAGTTCGCTTTCCTTTATTACTGTGACGCCTTCAACAGCACCGTCTTTTAAGGCAAATGCCACACCATTCATAGGTATGCCGAATCAGGAAATCTCTATAGTAAATACTAAATTTGATCCTGTTGCGATAGAAATTAATATGGTTGAACATGACATTGAAACTGTTAGTGTTATGCTTGAAGGCGAACAAGTCAGAAATCTTGATAACGGACGTGTTACAACATATAACTTTGACGGCGAGCCATACCATCAAGATGTGTTCTTTACTATCAAAGACAATTATACGGGTACAAGCGTTGCTGAAGTTAAAGAAAACACAACAGACAATTTTGACACTTCACTTCCTTTAGAAAGTTTGAAAAACAGTTAATTAAATGAGCCGTTATAGTAAAATAGCGAGTAAATACATATTATCCAAATTCCATCAGAATAGTACACAAGGTACAATATATGAGCGGGATTGGACAACTATAGGCAATGTACATAGACTTGAGCCAGGAAAACGTGTATATTACGGTAACTCAAATTTTTTGTTTACTGAAAGTACAATCCCAGTTTACAAGAAAAAACGTAAAAATGGAAATTGGGTTGGTAACTTTATCTATAGCGACGTTATGAACGCTGAGGATGTTGTTAATTTAATAAAGATTAACACGGACAGCGAAAATCTTAGCGATTATGCATATTGGGGTTCAATTACAGAACTTTTTAGGGGTAGTGTTGAGCATATCATCAGAACGTTTCCTGGGCGCCTTAGAAGCACAACAAATGTTTTTAGGATACATCATCATTGGAACAATGAAAACAACGGTGAAGAATATTGGACAGATGCGCCTGGCTATATTCTTGGTAATCCGTTTAATCTTGACATGCATACGGTAGACGGCGATATAGATGTTGATAATATAATACGCTATATTGGGTTGAGTTGGAAAGACTATGTTATTGAAAACTATGACAACAATGGCGAGTTTCCAATAACAGAGTATACAATTTTAAACGACGTATATACTCAATACGATTGTGAGGGTAGGTATTTTCTTTTATGTAGTATTGAGATTTTTTGTGACACATATGCGCTGATTGTTGATACATATCTTGCTGACGGTAAAATTGTTTATTGTTATCGTGAAAATGAAGCGCCAGCAACACGCACATATTATATAACATATTTTAGAGAATCAGATGCTAACAAAAATAATGAAAATGATACTGAAACTAAAAACACAATAGTGCCATTACCTGAAAATTTTGGTATTTGCCCTAAAAAAAGTTTCATTGAAGCCTATTTCAAAAAAATCGAAGGGTTAGAATGGAAATTGTTGAATTTACGAACAAAGCCTTATTATCAAAACACATTTTTATTACCTGTTCAGTTAGAAAATGGTAATTGGCGGCTTGTTAGAAGAAAATACACATGGCCTTCTGAAGGTATTTGGATTGACGTAGAATCCACTGATTTTAATAGTTTTGTCACTTCAATGATTGAATTATGCCAAATATATGATAATCTTTGGTGCGATGCGATTTGGAGGTGTATGGTTCATGAGTCGGTTAAAAATTTTGACTGGAGTTACAGAAGAGAATATGACGAAAACGACGAAATGGAAAATATAGAGGGTGGAGAGCGCATGAAAGATGTTATGCACCTTTACGGTATAATATACGATAAAGCCAAACGATTTGTTGACGGTATTTCAAAATATAACAACGTGACTTATGACGGGTATAATAATTGCCCAAATGCACAAATCTCGGACAGAAACACACTTCAAGGGTGGGACATACAATCCACTCAACATATGTTTTATTGGTATGAAAGTTATGATGATTTTAGTGAAATTGAAAATTGGGTTTCTTTACCGATTTTGCCTGTTTCTGTTGGCGAAGATAGTCCAGAATATGTTTCTGTGACGTGCGAAGGGCTGCCAGAAACAAAATATTATAAAAAACAAGCACTTCCAGTATCCGATATAACACTTGATGAAAATTTTTACAATCCGGAAAACAATTTTTTGTCTATTGTTGAAAAGCAAAGCAATCCTTGGGTTGAAAACAACGTATACGAACGATTATATGCTGAAGTTGGATATGCTTCTATTCCTGTTGGGTATGATTTTACTCAGGAAAATTGCACTTTAGTTGATTTTCCATACCAATTGTTTGACGGTGTGGATTATCCGCCGTTTGTTCGTGTTGTTAACGAAAACGGTACTCGCTACTACAAACTGTTAACTAATAGCACTGAAATTAAAGCAAACAATGAACAATATACTAATGCGAACTGGTTTAGTTCGGTTAACGAATATTCAATAACACCTGCAACAACTGATATAAAATTTAATCGCGTGCTAAATTTGTCTTCTAATAGAATATTAAAGACAAAAGGCACAAAAGAAGCGATTGAAATGGTTTTTTCCTTGTTTGGTCTTGGTTGCTATGACGAAGAATTGAACCCGTACGGTGACTTCAAGATAGAAGAACAATATTATCGGTTTACCGCAAAACAACTGAACAGTGTATTTTATTTTTATGAAATTATAGACGAATCTGAAACAGAAGGGCATGTGGTTGTAAGTCATGATTCGCTTCCAGAAAATGTAACACAAAACAGTGATGAATATATTGTAATAACAACGCAAATTGAAAGTGGTTCATCGTTTGATACATATTATCATTTAAATGGTGATTATACTGTTGCTGAAGCAATAAAACAGTTATACGCGCACAGGTTGACCGAACGCATCTATGATGATTATTATTCTGGCGTTCCGATAAATGAAAAAATAAAAGGAAACAAAAAGTTTGTTGTGCCGTTTTTTGATTCAAAAAAACAATATGAAGGAAACCTTTATTTTGAATCAAAAGGTGGGTGGATGTGTACTGGAGAAAATAGTTGGGAAAATTCAGAAACAATACCTTATCTACACATTTTTAAAGAATAAGCGATTTGTTTACTGTTAACACAAACGCCAATGAAAATGGCGACATTTATTTTGTTGCTGATGTATCGGATTATTATGAATATACAGACGACGTACCTTATTATCTGTCAAATTTTTTCAAACTTAAGGACAAATTTAATTCGTCGTTTTTCACTAGTTGGGTTAATATACCAATAGAAGGCCCCATTCAAAATGGAGGCTATTCAGGTATTGATGGTGTTACAGTTGAAGATTACAAACATGCGAAGCATTTGAATGATATAATACCTTTAATGCTTTATAATAACCCACATACTGGCTATGATAGATATGATATGGGTGCGGAATACAAATCTTACATGAACAAACCTTATAAATTTTCTTCAGAAAATTATCTTTATGATGATGATTTTTTCGTAAACATGGCTAATCAATTCAATTTCACTAGTGAAGAATTTGAAGGCGAGAAGTCGTTAATAACAGCTTCAACAATTTCGTACGAAGAAAACAGATACTCTATCAATGAAGGATTTGATGCTGATATAGAACCTAGCCCAATAGTCTATGAATTTGGTAACGACAAATACTTTAAGATAACGTTAATTGAAAACGGAGAGCCAATTGACTCAACAAATCCACACTATAGGATGCATTTGGAGTATATGAGGAATGTTGTTTTGAAGTATGTCGCACAAGTCATACCATCAACAACAATGGTTCTTCTTTCTAATTTTGACATAATGGAAGAAATGTCAAACGACACAGTTACAATATCTTCAACCGTAATTGGTGAAGGGGTTGTGTATGGTGATGGCGTTTATTTGAAATCTTCAATGGTTTCACTAAACGCAATACCTTCAGATGGATATCATTTTGTTGGTTGGCAAATTTCCGGACAAGGCATATATATAGGTGAAGAGAATAGAATAAACGTTATGGCTTGTGAAGATACTGAATATGTTGCCGTGTTTGCTGAAAATTGTGGTATAACATATGGGTGTATCACAGCCCTTTGTTCAAATGTACAAAATTAGTTAGTTAATAAGAATAAATGGCAAACTGTTTAGACGAAATATTGTGTGAAAATGCTTTTGGTTGTGACATCCTTGTTTTGGATGAGCAAGAAAATCCAATAGATATTTCAACCATCAACAATGGTGACAGTGTCATTTTTGTTGTGCCTGAAAAACCTGGATGCGTTTTTAATGGTTGGGTTAATGAAAATGGACAACAATACTATTATGAAATTGTTGGTGAAAACAAATACTTGATAAGAGATATCGATTGTTCAAAACAATATTATGCAAAATTTTGCCAAATTTTTTATAGAATAGAAATTAGAACTAATTCTGATTGTTTTTTGCCACGTATCAGATTGGCTAAATATGGTGATGTTGTTGAAATATCGACTGAAGAAAACGCTAGATGCCGTTTTTTGAATTGGACAAAGGATGGTCTGTTGTATTCAACGGAACAGACTTTTGAATATGTTGTCACATCAAATGCTGTTTTTTATGCAAACTATGATATAGCACAATATCGAATTACTGCTAAACCTGACGATAGAAATAAAGGTGAGTGTGAAGGCAGTGGTGTGTATGATTTTGGCGATAGTGTAGAGATTAGTGCTTTAGCAAAACCAGGTTGCTATTTTGTAGGGTGGGAAGACGGTGTTAACTCATCAGAACGAGTTGTTTTGGTTGACGGAAATAAAACTTATGTGGCAAAGTTCGAAAGTTCAATAAACGTAATATCGATTAATCCAAGCCAAGGTGGATATGTAATTGGCGGCGGAAAGTATCAAACAGGCTCTATTGTAACTTTGCAGGCTTTTTCAAATCCTGGGTGGACTTTTTCCTATTGGGAGATTGAAAAAAATGTATATGAAGGTGACAAATTAAATTTTGTTGCATCTAAAAATTTATTGGTTTCACCAATGTTTGAACAAGAAATCTATGAGGTTTCTTTTTTTGCTTCGCCAAACAATTCTGGCACCTTTCCAGACTTACCACAAAAAAATTATGAATATGGTGATAATGTTTTGGTAACAGCAACCCCTGAAAATGGATATGAATTTGTAAAATGGGAAGACGGGTATAATAATAGCGAAAGAAGCATTACTGTTTTTGGAAACGCAAATTATGTCGCAATATTCAAGCCTTTACCGCAAGAACACCAAATTACTGTAATTTTAAACGATGCAATCTCTTGCCCGATATATATTGGGCCAAATATTGTTTCCTATCAAGTTGGTGATGATACGGTTTGCACTGGCATTAACGGTACACAAATAAAACTTGCTCCAGCAATACCAAACGGTAAGCAACTTGTTTCAGTAACAAACCAAAACGGCGATACTGTTTGGACAAGCACAAATACAGTTAAAACGCAATTAATACCATATGTTATTGGTGATTCAGACGATATTTTAACTCTTAATTTCGAAGACATATATTTTTCGTGCGAAATAACAATAGAACCGTTAAATGATGCCACAAGTGGAAAATTAGTCATTGATGTTATGTTGGGAGATACGTATCAAAAATTTACACCAACATTGGAAGACAATAAACTAAAAATAACTGGTATACAATATAACACCTCTTTAAGGTTAATAGCACAACAATCATCAGGTGATTACACTTTCCTATATTGGCGTTCAGGTAATCGTTCTTATTCATCACAGCCGGTTAATGTGCCCGTTATCGGTAATTTGAAATTTATTGCGACGTATGTCAAGGAGGTTGTGTAATGAGTTATTTGTCGTATGTAGTTGAAACTAATGGTGAAAACGGCGTCCATGTTTTTTATGACGCCCTTGAATATACACCTCAAAATATTGTTTGGGATGAAACAAACACTATACCACCAGGGGAAGATTTACCTGATCCTGAATTGGCTGACAGCCAAGATTATGTAAGACGTATGGAAAATGATGCGTATGTGTATTATCTTCGTTCCGTTTACATGCCTTCAAAATCAGCAACCTTTTCATTGTATGTTTTTTATAATAACGCGCCAATACAATATACATACGAAGTATATACGTCGTTTCTAACATTTTTCAAACAAGGAGACGCACTTCTCATAAAATCGTCAACAAACCTTTCAGGAAACAAAAGAAATGGTATAATAACAATTATATCTAATTTGAATGGCGAAAAAACTTTTATCCCAGTAGTTCAAGACTATACCCCAATAAGATTAAGATTGGTTTCGTACGAATATGAAAATTCTGACGCTTCTTCAAATGGCACATTAAACGATGTAAATTATACTCATACGTTCCATTGGTTGACAGAAAAAAATGCACCAGAAAAAGAAGCACTTGAAATTGGTGTGCTTCCTTCAGGGCCGAGAAACGGTTATATCATACGTGAGGTGCGTGAATTTGTGCGTTATGGTGATCTTGACAGTTCGTGTGCTTTTTCATCTGAAACCGGGACGTATTATAAAAGCATCGTCTCGTCTATTGGAGAAAAACTGGTAATTGTAGACGAAGACGTTGTTTTCGATGTTAGAACTGAAGGCGTTTACAGGGAAACAAAATACAAAGCGGATTTGAAAATTATTCGTGACGGAAATATGGTGAAAATAACCAACTATGGAAGATGCTTTTTACAAGACGATGCTTATTACGTCATAATTCTTTCAAATGTGGACGATTTACAAGAAACAGCCACTATTGTTATAAGATACGTGGATGACGAAACGCCGACAACTGAAGAGGAACCGATAACAGACAATTTTTTGACATTTACAGCAAATGAGAACGGTTCAAGCGTCGGTTTTTATTGCGATGGGGACATTGACACTGGTAAGAACATGCAGTATTCAACCGATGGTGGCGCCACGTGGTATGATTACACTATTGGGATTGGCTCCGGCAATGTCGTACCGATTACGCTTGAAGAGGGTGAAAGTGTCAAGTTTCGCGGAGAGAACGAAAACCTTGCCTATTTTATTGATGAAAGGAATTACAGGACAATTAGATGTACCATTGGTGGCAGTGTTGCTGCAAGCGGTGATGTGACGTCGTTGCTCAATGGTGTTGGTGGAGACGTCGCCGTTCCACAGCGTTGCTACAACCTCATGTTCCACGATTGCACCAGTTTGACAACGGCACCTGAACTGCCTGCCACCACCTTGGCGAATAACTGCTACAACGGCATGTTCTATAATTGTACGGGCTTGACTTCAGCACCCGCCCTGCCCGCCACTCAATTGGCGGGTTGGTGCTACGATTTCATGTTCTATGGTTGCACCACTTTGACAACGGCACCTGAACTGCCTGCCACGACGCTGGCAGAAGGATGCTATCGTAGCATGTTCAGTGGTTGCACCAGTTTGACTACGGCTCTCGCCCTGCCTGCCACGGAATTGGCTAACTATTGCTACGATTATATGTTCCAAGACTGCACAAGTTTGACTACAGCGCCCGAGTTGCCTGCCACCCGATTGGCTTACAATTGTTACGAGTATATGTTCGAAGGCTGCACATCATTGAGCACGGCACCCGAACTGCCCGCCACCACGCTGGCGCAGAGATGTTATGGCGGCATGTTCTGGAAATGCATCAGTTTGACGCAAGCCCCAGTGCTTCCCGCCACCATGTTGGCTGAGGGCTGCTACCAGTCAATGTTCCAAAGTTGCACGTCTTTGGCAACGGCACCCGCGCTGACTGCCACGACATTGGCTGCGAACTGCTACCAGAACATGTTCAGCGGCTGCTCGGGCTTGACTTCAGCACCCGCCCTCCCTGCCATCACGCTGGCACAGAGCTGCTATGCTAGCATGTTCCAAGGTTGCACGGGATTGAGCACGGCACCCGAACTGCCCGCCACCACGCTGGCACAGAGCTGCTATGATAGAATGTTCTACCGTTGTACGGGTATCATGAGGCATGAAATAGCGACTTTAAATAATTCAGTAACTGTGTTTTACAACAACACGTCTTGTGTTTCGTTGACAATCCACGCTGTCACACCGCCAGCAATAGCTGGTACAACCATCACAGGTTTAAAGGGTGATTGTATTATATATGTCCCTAATGCAAGCGTTGCTGCTTATAAAACCGCGCCGTATTGGTCGGTTCGTTCTGGTTATATCCAAGCGATTTCGTAAGATGCTCGGAAAAACATTGCCAGAACTACCGCTAATTTTTTTTCAGCGGTTTCCTGCTTCTACGACAACGCTCGTCCGACTAGCTGTTGGATAATAAACGGTTGAGAATGTCACCAAAAACGTCTCAGGGAAGCCACGGAATCTTTTAGTTCCGTGGAGGAACTGAGACTTATTTAGAAAGCTTTTAAATTCAAAACACATTTTGATTTATGTGACTATTTATATATAAACACGCAAGTGAACACTGACGCCCGATGATACAAACGTTCAACATAGAACTCAATCTCAGCCCACAGGCTTTCGCCTACTGGC
>Ga0247608_10002583_pt1 | contig 22330 bp, 22 predicted proteins | sample 176DNAGHGlowgp2_FD_193490 | JGI IMG/M metagenome (GOLD analysis project Ga0247608, IMG submission 193490) | Sheep rumen microbial communities from Palmerston North, Manawatu-Wanganui, New Zealand - 1766 DNA GHGlow gp2 | ecosystem: Host-associated > Mammals > Digestive system > Stomach > Rumen ...
TATTTATGCGGAAGGATGATTAAAACGATTAATAAAGGCATGAAGTATTGCGAATTGACAGACTCATTTCGAGATTGAAATGACCTTGAATAGATTGAATGAATAATGATGAGAACGGATGTGCAAAAAAATGCATATCCGTTTTGCTATTCTATAAAAACAAGCGAAGAAATCGAAATAATCAACGAGGTGGTAGCAATCATGATACAGGATATTAGGTAAGCGCTTAATTATTGGGTGTAGCCCAAAATAAAAAGTACCACCGTGGAATTATTCCACAGCAGCACCTTGACAATTCACATATAGTTGATTAAACTTCGTTGGCGTTATCGATTCTCCGTTGGATTTCTTCTTTGACTTCCGGATTCCACGGACAGACACTTTCGAAAGTTGCCTCTGTAAGTTCAGATGAGGATAAACGTTCTAACAAGAACGACAGGTAATGATAAATATTTATGTCGTTTGCCTTTGCTGTTTCCACGATGGAATAGATTACTGCACTTGCATCAGCACCAGCCTGACTGTCAGAGAAAAGCCAGTTACGTCTTCCGACAGTAAACGGACGGATTGCATTTTCGGACAGATTGTTTGAAAAGCTTAATCGTCCATCTTCAAGATAAACCTCAAGATAAGGTCTGCGGTTTTTAATGTAGGTTACAGCACTATCCATTTTGGAATTCTTCCGGGGAAGAAGTTGATCAAACCACGACCAAAATCCCGTAAGAACAGGTTTTTCCTCTTCTAAACGAGCTTTTCGTATCTCTTCATGGGTTTTGTATCGGGCTTTAATCTTTTTCTCCAGATCAAAGAGTTTGTCGATATACATGACGCCCTGAACTGCAGGTAGTTGGTAATCGTACTGCTTGCCATTCGGGATTGCATCATAAAGGTATCGTCGTACATGTGCCCAACAGGCAAGGCGCGCTGCATCCGGAACTTTGTTGTAACCGCTGTATCCGTCGCACATCAGATATCCGCTGAAACCTTCCAGAAAGTTGTATGCAGTTTCTCCGGCTCTGGTTGGTGAATATTTGTAAAGAACAATGGGAATGTTTCCATCTTCGCCGGTTCTAAACAGCCACATATATGACTTGGATTCCGGTCTTCTTCCCGGTTCCTTTAGCACCTGTGTCGGAGTTTCATCTGCCATAATGATGTCTCTTTCCAATAACCTCTTGCGAAGATATTCATAGAATGGTTTTAAAAATTCATCCGTATTTTTAATCACCCAGGAAGAGAATGTTGCTCTTGTAAGAGGAACACCGTATTGTTTCCAATCCTGTTCCTGCCGGTATAACGGAATACTGTTTACGAATTTCTGATAAATGACCCAGGCAATAGTAGATGCGGAAGCCATACCATGAAGCATATGTGCTTTTCCATCTTTGCCTTTAATGATAACCGGCGTTTCCTTATCGGGTGTGCAGGAAGGACATTTATAATTCACGCTGTAGTACTCAACCACTTTGAATTTCGCCGGAGTGTATTCGAGTTCTCGACGGACCAGTTCTGTTCCGATACGTTCTAATTCGGTTCCGCAATCCGGGCAAACTTTACTGTCAGGTTCAAGCTCCACTTTTTTGACGGGAATACCTTTGAATCGTTCGAGATTAGTAGATCGTTTCTTCTTGGCTTTTGGTTTTTCGGATAGTTCTTCAGCAATAGCTTCCGCTTCGCGTGCAGCTTCATCGAAATCGGCTTCTTCTTCAAACTCATTGAAGAGCGAGAGTTGACCTTCGACGGAATGATCCCGTTTCTCACTGGATGCACCGAAAAGTTTTCTTTTAAAATACTCAGCCTGCTCCTTATAATTATCTCTTTCAAGGGCAGTATCCGCCAAAAGCTTATTGGTAGACGCAAGGGTTTCCTGAAGCGTTTTAACAAGTTTATTCAGTTCTGAGATGGTGTCTTTTAACTCGATTAACTGAGTATCTTTTGAACTTTTTGCCACTGGATTTCTCCTCTGAAATGATACATTTATTATACCATTTTTTGCAGGATTTTAACAGTGTTTCAAGGGCTGAAAAGTGCCGAAAATAAAGGCTTTCCACAGGCTTTATTGTGCATTTTTTTATGCCGTTTTTATTGCTTTTGGCTGGTCAATATCGATGCCCGACATAAGCCAATCGAACTCCCTCCATGTTAGGTTTCGGACCTCGGATTTGTTCCTCGGCCACTTATAAGAACCTTCTACTGAAAGACGCTTATAAATGAGAACCATTCCGTCCGGCTCCTGAATAATCGCTTTTATCCGGTCGCGTTTGCGACCGCAGAAGAGATAAATGGCATTACGATCAACATTCATGTAAAACTCATTTTGAATGATTGCGCAGAGTCCGTCAATCGACTTACGCATGTCAGTGTTATCTTAGAACTCGAATAACACCGATTATCCGAGAAGAATTATTATTCGAGAAGTTTTTGGCGAAGCACCGTAGTTTCTGATCTTATTAATTTTATTCTTGAATAATGATATTGCCGATATCCTTATTGTATAAACTACAACAAGGAGGTATTACCATTATGCAAGAAAAAAAACATTCATTCACGGAACTGAGGACAGAACTTCTAGGAAAGCTGGCTGACAGGGGCTGTACGCCTATAACCATTACTGGCTATAGGTATTTATGCAACAGCATTTTTACGTGGCTGTCAGATAATGGCTTCGATTGCTACACCGAGAAAGCAGGATCCCTGTTTTTGCAGCATTATCAGTCTGAGTACGGAGAAAATCAGTACTATCTCTCTTTACGTACAGTAGTACAGAGATTAAATGACTTATCGAAGGGGCAATGGTCTGATGTGCATTCTGATAAAGGAAAACATTTTTGCTTGCCTGATGCATTTGTAGAAATAGTTGACCGTTATTGTATCTGGAGCGAAAATATTGGGCGCGCTTCTGGGACCATCAGGAATAAGAGATATGCTATATCGTGGTTTCTGGATGAGCTTTCAAAACAGGGCTGCAAATCTCTCGCTACACTGTCTCCGACATGTGTAGTATCCGCCAGCCTAAAAGTAACCAATCACAGACTTTGGGGTGAGATAAGACTGTTTTTAACATATCTTATTGAGTTTGAGGGTGTAACATCTGATTATTCAACAATAGTGCCTCATTATAGTAAACCATATGTCATTCCAAGCGTATACTCCGTTGAAGAGATAAAAAGAATAGAAGAAGCCGTAGATACCAGTACCGTTTTAGGGAAACGTGATTATGCGATGATTCTTCTTGCATCGAGGATGGGCATGCGCTCTGGAGATATTGTAAAGCTGACGATTGAAGATGTGCTGAACAGAACGGGTCTGGATATCATTCAGACAAAGACAGGAAACATACTGCACCTTCCTTTGATCAGTGAAGTGAAATCAGCCATTGACGATTATTTATCAGTCAGACCGGAATCGCAAACAGATATAGTGTTTATAAACGCTTATGCTCCATATAATCCGATAACAACTTCTACCATCAGAGCTGCATTAAGGAAATATATCAGCCTTGCTGGTATTGATTCTGGAAATCGAAAAAGAGGTCCTCATGCTCTCAGGGCATCGCTGGCCAGTTCCATGGTCAACAACGATATAAGCTATGAAACTGTAAGAAAGGTATTGGGACACAGTTCCAATAGTGCCATCAAGCATTATGCACGTATAGACATCGAGAATCTAAGAAAATATAGCTTAACACCTCCACCACCTTCTGATAGATTTTTCGATTTTTTGCACGGGGAGGTGGAATAAGATGAAAGAATTTAACTCAGTTTTTTGCGAAGAAATATTATTACATCTCTCTGTAAGGAAAGCGGAACTTAGTCACGAGGCATATAGACACTACAGAAGAACTATGATTCTGTTTGATGATTATCTTTGCAGAATCAATCATGTTGACAAGAAAATACCTGAACCAGTAATAGAATCATGGATTAGAGAAGTTAGCACAAAAATCTCAGTAAATACATCAGGCCAGCATGTACATTATATCAGGCAACTCCTTTTGTTCCTGACTGATTTAGGCTATACATGTTTTATTCCAAGAACACTTACGACCCATGATACTTATGTACCTTATCTTTATTCAGATGAAGATATAGAAAAAATCTTTGCCGCAGCTGACTCATTGAGGGTTTCAAGGGCAAGAAAAAACAAGTTTGCAGAAAAAGAAATACCATTGATACTGCGTCTGTTATACTGCTGTGGGCTACGTGTTGGAGAAACAGTATGCATTAAGGTAGGAGACCTGGATTTTGAAAGAAATCTGATTATTCTTAAGGTTACAAAAAAGTACAAACAGCGAATGGTTCCCTTTGGGAGAGATTTGACAGAAATCATTTACAGATACTGCATTGGCATGGGAATTCTGAATGATTCAGATGCATATTTATTTCCGGCGGATGACGCTAAAAGCCATATTTCACCCGGTAATGTCGGAAATTATTTCAGGATCATCAGGGAAAAGGCTGGTATAACCTGCAATGATCAGGCTGAGCACGGACGCGGCGCCTGTCTTCACTGTTTTAGACATTCGTTTGCGGTAAGAAGCTTTGATAAAAACGAGCGTAGTGGAATTAAAGCCAGCGAGTCCGTCCCGTTCCTGTCTACATATTTAGGGCACGACAGCCTTTACGAGACGGAAAAATATTTGAAATACAGTGGTAATTACTTTGAGGATACGCTAACAAAGTTTGATGACTATTCTGGGGAATTATTTCCGGAGGTGATCATATATGAGTAGGCGGAAAATAGAGTTTATGTCATTACTGGAAGATTATTTCGAGACATACCTGCCCTATAGTCGTGGTCTTAGCCGGAATACCATAGAATCCTACAAGCAAAGCTTTATGCTTTTGCTTCGGTTCATGCAGGATGTAAAGGGAATAGATGCTGATGATATCAGGTTTTCAAACATGGATTATGATACATTGCTAGAATTCTTTAACTGGATTGAGAAAGAACGGCAATGCAAACCGGTTACTAGAAACCAACGTTTATCAGCACTTTCAGCATTTGCGGAGTATGCACAGAATAGAGATTTTGATGCCGCATCAGTGTTCAGAAGTGCCATTATAAAAATACCGATAAAGCGTGGGAATAAAAAGCAAAGGGCTGTCTTTTCAAGGGAAGAAATAAAAATACTATTGTCACTTCCTGACGAAAGATATGAAACTGGACTTAGGGATAAAGTTCTACTTTCGTTCATGTATGCGACGGGTGCAAGAGCACAGGAAATATGTGACTTCACAGTATCAGATCTGCATATAAATGGCAAAAGTGCATCTGTTACATTGCGTGGAAAAGGATCAAAGGTCCGTCAAGTAGGTGTTTCCCTCACAATAGCAGGGACTGTACAAAAATACATAAGGCATAGGCGTATAGAACGATATCCGGAAAGACATGTTTTTTCAAGTCAGACACATGAACTGATGACAGTATCTTGCGTCGAAGGCATATATAAAAAGTATGTTACCATTGCGAAGAAGAAACATCCTGATTTGTTCCTGCAGGACAGCTATTCGCCTCATTCTATGAGACATAGTACAGCATGCCATCTACTGGAAGCGGGAGTCGATATCGTCACGATAAGAAATATATTAGGTCATGTGTCTGTTCAGACCACCCAAATTTATGCAGAAATGTCGCAGGATTCTGTAGACAAGAAACTGAAAGAATGGAATGATACCTGGTTTAGAAACAAGATTGAGATGAAGGAATCCAAAAAGGATATTCCGGATTTTCTGAAAAAGAAGTAGTTTGTTATCTGAGAAGAATTATTGAAAATGAAGAGATTATCAGTGTTTTCCCAAAACTTCTCGAATAATAATTCTTCTCGGATAATCGGTGTAGCCGCAGACGATGTAGATTGCATCAACACATGAAATATCAGCCAACATAACCGTTACCTCCGTAAAGAGAATTAAGAATTACCTTTACAAGCCTGGGATCCGCATCATTGCAAAACTTGATGTTAATATTTCCCATGGATACTTCAACTGTATGTGAATTGTCAAGGTACAATGGCGGACCGGGTTGTGCCGGTATAACCGCCGGAGGAGTTTCCTCCTCAGAAATATTAATCTTTACCACTTCCTGTTTGGAAGTGAAATCAAGATTCTTAACTGTGTTTCTCTCTGGAAGAGCGTATGCATTGTGGCGAAGTCGTTCTGTAGCTTTTGTAAATGTGCTTCTTGATATTCCATTCAGGATGCACCACTCTGTATCAGACAGTCCGCTTTGCCGACATTCAGTTACTAATTCAAACCATTCCTGCAGAGAACGATGATGTGTTTGATTTTTTGCCATTTGATTTTCCTCCCCAAAGTGGTACCGAAAGTGTACCATTGATCTACTTTGATTATTGGAAGTAGTACCGAAAGTGTACTAATGTCCATAATCATTATGGAAAATCAAAAAGCAATATTCAATTCACCCAATAATTAAGCGCTTACGATATTAGGGATGCGAATGGCAATAAAATTGGTTACATGAATGTACTTGATGGAGAAATTGATGTATTTCTTAACGGCAAAGGAAAGATTGGATTTATTAATACCTTATATCCAGAAGTGCATAAGGCATATAATTCAGATAGCTTGAAGATAGCAAAATGGTATAAATATGATGATTGTACTTATGATGCATACAATCGTAAAATTGGAAAAGGTGATATGCTTTTGGAAGTACTTATTCAGAGCGTATAAGAATCACAAGGCAGGATTGCCTAGTTGTGAATATAATTCTTAATCATAACAATATACACATATTGTCTGTAGACTTTTTGTATGCAAATCAATAAAATGAAAAATATTTTAGGCGATATTTAGGAGGTGAAGACGGTGGATATTTTAATGGTCTTTGGAAAAAACTTGCGGAAATATCGAGAAGAAAAAAATATTTCTCAAGAAAAACTTGCAGAAATAGCTGGATTACATAGAACTTATATTAGTGATATCGAAAGGTTTCAAAGAAGTATTTCTCTTAATAATGTTCAAAAAATTGCAGATGCTCTTGAGGTAGAAACATATAAACTATTTCTCGAAAATGACAAGTGAAAATAAGGGGGATTTCTTAATTATGGGGAAAAATCTGACCAAGATAGAATTATGGGAAAAATTAGCGCAACCAGATAAAAATGGAGTGACACGTTGGGTAAGTGTTGAAGAGTTTGTTGGCGAATATCAAGGGTTACAACTCTTAAACGGTGCAGGCTGGTCAAGAGATGATGGGCCTTTTGGTAGAAAATATATTGTTGAGCGAGATAAATCAAGGACACCAGGTAATCGTACAGATGCAATAAGAACAGTAGGTTTTTTCACAGAAAACACCTATACATCTTATATTGACCCGAATATTAAAAAGGTTATACAAGCGCAGAGATGTGTTGTGTTAGGAACATCTAATCCTGAGGTCGATCATAAAAATGGGATGAAAAATGAAGATAGAGTGATGCAAAATGAGAATCAAAAACTATCTGATTTTCAGCCTTTAAGTAAAGCGGCAAATGATGCTAAAAGACAATTTTGTAAAGAGTGCAAAGCTACTGGAATTAGATACGATGCGAAACAGTTAGGATATCCAATGTCATTTTATAAAGGTGGCTTGAAACATAATAACGAAGAAGATGCGTGTATTGGATGCTACTGGTATGATCCAATTGAATTTAAGAAACATCTAGTGGAGAAAAAATGAATCAAAAATTAGAACAAGATCTAAGAAGAACCGTGAATATTATTTCTGCAGACTGGAATATGCAAAACAATTATTATGATAAATCCACGAATTTCATTTATAAAATGAAAACACTTGATGATTGTTTGATTGAAATAGAAAAACATAAAGTAGATAAAAATTATGCACTTCATCGATGGTATAACTATATGACTTCGATTCAATGCGAATATATTTTTTGTGAATTTGGTGCGGTGCATGAAAAAGATCCATATAATCATGATGTGGATATTTATATTGATTCTATACCATTTGATGTTAAATTAACATTGTATCCAGCGAAACTATCCCACAGACCATATGATCTTTCCTCTAGAGATGGAAAGGATAGTATGATTAGATGGTACTATGCAAATCAGTCTCAGCAAAATCGTAAGCAATTGCTTAATCGATTATATGTTGTTTGTGATGCATCGGATCCAAAAGATAATATGGCTATGAAGAGTGATTTTGAATTGATGCGTAAGAGAATAGGGGAATATATGAATTATGTTAAAAATAACGGCCTCCGAGACATAATTATTTCTGATTCAGGTAAAGAGTATAGATTGAAAAGTGATATAATTCGTTTGAATTAGGAGGTGGTTGTTTTGTTAAAAGAACAAATCACATTAAAGGACATAAATTATATTTTTTCCGGAAGTAATGGAAAACCTGACAAAGAGTTAAAGACTGAATATTTGGAAAGACTATTTAAAGTCAAAAAACAAGACGCTTCTATAGAAAAAACGAAAGTCAAAATTGATGAGCAAATAATAGATAGTTGGGATTATTACATTTCAAAAGATATTTTAAGAGAAATGTTTTTTGAGTCAGAGAAGTGTAAGTTTAATAGGGATAAGAAAAAAAGAATCGATAAGGCTCTTAAAGAGTGGAACGAATTAGGATTGGGAGAGCTAAAATGGCCATTTGCTGCTGAGCAGATAGATAATGTAGTGCATAGGTTGAATAGGCGCGAGGATATTACCGAGAGAGAAAAAGATGAAATAATTTCAGATTCTATTATTCGCTTCAGAAGAATAAAAGAGATTAACCAATTAAAAAATGATTATATTGAATATCTAGTAATAACTAACAATGAGAATGTTATTCCGACCTTTGGAAATAAACGTGATGTCGATTTTTATATTGATGGTGTTCCATTTGATCAGAAAGTTTCCAAAAGTGTAGGGGGCGATTTCAAATTAAAATATGGGGAAGATTATAGAACGGTTGCAATTAACAATCCTGAATTATTGGCCATAAGCTTATATGAGCATCAGGATCCTAATCGATTTGGAGCAGATTCGAGATTTTTGGTTGTTTATTTAGATACGGATATGACTTCGGATGAAATAGAAAGCTTATTAAAAGGCATTGATTTTTCGAGCCCAATGAGCATAGTATTTGAATACGAAGGAAAAGATCATCAAAAAAACAAGTATTCTACTAGCTGTTATTTGATTCTTCTTCATAGATAATGGGTAGTTCAGAATAAACATGGTTATATTTTGATTTGGGATAAATGATATGAACACTCACGTATTTGTTGTAGATTCTAATACTTTCAAAGTGCATTTGGAATATATGTTTGCAGGAACAGGAGCGGGAGAAAAAAGAAGTCCATTTTTAATGGATTCAAATATTAGCTTTAATTGGCATACAGAACAAAATCTTGTTGCTATGATTGCTGATATTTCCAGAATAAGACCAGGAGATAATATTATTTTTTATCTCCAGGCTTTTAGTAATCATCCGGGTATGTTTTTTGGCGTGTTTAAAGCGGATTCTTTCGGATTTTTTGATGAAAATGATGAGAATAATTATCTTGTTAACAATTTGAGGAAAGGATTATCTTTTAGAATTAGGATTTCGCCCGTTGAGGTTTTTCCAAAAGGGGTTTCGGAACATGAATATTTAGATAATCTTGAAGGTAAAGACAGGCCTTGTCAATTATGTTGGAGTTTAATCTACAGAAAACTAAAAGGAAATAGAGGATGTACGATGTTAACATCGTATGAATATGAAGATTTATTAGAAAAACTAAAGAAAAAGAACAATAATATTACTTTATCTGGAAGAAGGTTTTCTTTTGATTCTCAAATTGGTGAGATTATTAACATAGACCATTTTTTTTCTTTGTATGAAGGTAGAACCCAGTCATTAGATATTGAACAGAGAATGATTTATAAATATAACAGAGGAAATGCATTTGAGACACATCTTCAAGCGTTTGTTATGCAGAATTTCGACAAAAATAGACTTAAAGATTTTTTGCTTACATTAGATAATGGAAACGTATGGGTTGGGAATGAAGTATCTTGCGGAGTGGGGATGCAAAGAATAGATGCGTTATTTATAGAGGAAAATAAATCTACGATTTGTGTTAAGGTTATTGAGCTTAAAGACGAAGAACCATATGATTATATTCTGGATGAACAATTATCGTGGTATTTGAAATGGATTTCTCAATTTATGATTCCTAATTTGTTAAAGAATGGTAAGATTGTGAAAGTATATCCTTGTATCTTGGCAAAACAAACAAATGATGAAAGAATTATTAATCGAATACGAGAGAGTTTGTTTGTTATAGATGAACAAAATGTAATAGTTGAACCAACGGAATATATTGGCTTCAATATTATAGAGGATGAGATATCCTTTATTAGAATTGTATAACTTTAAAAGGTGAGATATTTTGAATTACCTCACCTTTTTAAATACAAAAATATATTCATGTTTGAAAATGTAAAAATCGTTTGAAATAGCACGATAACGCCAAATGCCTTGTTGATTGTTTTTTCCTTTAGTATCGCCAAAGTTTTTTACAAGAATAGCTTTTAATAGGAACCCTTTCTCTAGAAAAGTATTCATACAATGAAATCCTAATGGAACAACTTGACTGTTCGCGTATTTATCGCCGATTACACACGCGCAGTAACGATTTTTCTCAAGATATTTAGTTGTATTATCGATCACTTTTCCGAATTGACTCAAAAATTCTTCGAGTGAAGGGGTATTTGAAAGATCGTTGTCTAATTTTGAAAATTTGATAATATCCCAATAAGGTGGATGAAAAATGACAAATTGAAGCTTGTTAATGCCGATCGTATTTAGCAGTTTTTCCATTTCTAAACTGCTACTATCTCCGGTAATAATTTTTGTTTTGCAATCATCTCTATGTTCAGTTAGGATACGTTCATATGCATCTCTAGCAACATCCTCTTGTATATCTATTCCGATAGAATTTCGCCCCATTCGTTGTGCTTCTATTAGAGAAGTGCCACTCCCCATAAAAGGGTCGAGAATCCATTCTCCCTTTTTTGTGTATCGGGAGAAAAGTTGATGCGGGATTTGCGGTACGAAATTGCCATGATAATCACCGTTGTGTGCTCCGGAATTATCTCGCTTATCAATTATCCACAGAGAATCTGTGATAATGTCATCATATTCTTTCCATTTTTCTGGTTCTAAATCATTATATCTTGGCATAAGATTACACCCTTCTTTCTCGGAGTTCTATTTTATTAAACAGTGTAAGTATTCTGTTGTTGAATCGGCAGCAATGTTTCTATTCTCATCTTTATCTGCCTTAAACCTCTTATAATCCTTGGTATAAAAACAATAATTTCCATATTTAGACATTATTTCTTTAATAGTTTCTAATGACATTAAGCCTTCATTGTTGTAGCTTAAGAAAATATATTTGAATTGTGAATCTCTTATAAGAGCATCAAAGGTTTCTGCCACAGTACGTTTTGAACAGAATTTACTTTTTTGATTTTCAGAGTCACGTAGACCGGTAACTCCATTAAGTGTTGGATTGTCATATTTAGCTATTGTTTCTAATACGTGGTAGTTAGAACAGTATTGTCGCGCATTATACGGAGGATCCAAATATAGCACATCTCCAGATATTTTTTTTGCAAGTTCATTAATATCTTCGTTATATACTTTTCCCTTTTTTCCAGAAACAACTGGAAGTAATTCTAATTGAAATTCTTTTTGAGCGGATTTTTTTATTTTTTTAAGAAATGCTCCGTAAACAGATGCAGTATTAGCATATTTATCAATCGAATTAATTAAACTAGCAAGGTAAAAGAAGTAAGTATTTTCACTTATTTTTCCTGAAGAGAGAAGCTGTTCCAACTCTAATCGTATGGCATCGCATTTTTTCCCATTTTCATTTGTAAAATAGTTTCTTTTTGAGCCAGATCCTTCGCAGTAGTTATTATAAATAAAGCCTTCAACGGGAGAAAGAGAGTTTAGTTTTTCGAGAAGACTTGTATCTAATTCCGGAATATTTTCGATAAGATGTTTGTTTAATACATAACTGTAATACTGAATATCATTTGCGATTACTGTACATCCTTTTTCTTTATATGTTTGTCCTACAATGCCTGTTCCAGCAAACAAATCCCCAAATATATAATCATCACCATTTTTGTAACCAGTTACTTCTTCAATTGTGGTTTCAAGAAAATTCAAAAGAGAGTATTTTGATCCTATATAATTCATTTTTAGTTGTCTCCTTCTATTTTTGATTTTTTATCTTTATCATTTTCTTCGGGTAAAAAAACGAGTATGTCATTTGGTGTACAATTGAGTGCATTGCAGATACTTTCGACTTTATCAAGGGCGATATATTGTCCTGTTTTGATTTTGCTAATAATGTTTGCAGATATATTTGCTTCACGCATCAATTGAGAATGAGTAATATTACGCTCAATTAAAAGATGTTGAAGTTTTTTATAACTTACAGCCATATTTTCCAATCCTCCTTTTTTAAACCGATGCATATAACATATCACGAAAATGTGAAAAAATCAATAGAAGCGTGAGTATATTTTAACTTGATTCCTAAATATGATAAAATTAAAAAAATGAAAGATACGGATAGATGAAATGCCACTTCAAATTATCAGAAACGATATTACAAAAGTAAAAGCGGACGCTATCGTAAATACCGCCAATCCGCAACCGATTATTGGTGCAGGTTCGGATTCTGCCATATACAAAGCAGCAGGAGAAAATGAACTTCTTGTTGAACGGAAAAAGATTGGAAAGATTGCAAGAGGTGATATTGCTGTTACGCCTGCTTTTGGCTTGAAGGCAAAGTATATTATTCATACGGTCGGACCGGCATGGAATGGTGGCAATAAGGGAGAGTTTGATATTCTGCGAAACTGCTATATCAAGTCCTTGGACAAAGCAGCAGAACTTGGTTGTAAGAGTATTGCTTTTCCGTTGATTGCTACAGGTGTGTACCATTTTCCTAAGTCAGAAGCTTTGAAGATTGCCATGAATGAAATCAGCAGTTTTCTGATGCGTGAAGATACGGAAATGACTGTGAAACTGGTTGTTTTTGATGATAAGGCATTTCGACTGTCAAGAAATCTGTTCTTCCAGGTGGAGTCATATATTAATGATGAAGAGGTAATCAAAGTTCATCAAAAGGAATATGGCATCACGGAGGAAGCTTTTGAACGGGAAAGAGAACGGTATCGGACTGAACTGGAATATTATGAATCACTAGAAGGCGGGAATTCAGCAGTTTATCGGACACACAGAGTATATACAACAGGTGGGTTGCCGGAAGACGCCGATGATTCATTTAAACCCAAAGGAAAAAAGCTTACCAAAGATACTTTTGATAAGAGCCTTTATATGAAGGATAAGAAAGAGGATTCAGCTTTCCGGGATCATCTGATGAAATTGCTGGTGGAAAAGAATCTTAGCAGTACTTCGGTTTATAAGAATTCAAACATTACAAAAGGCAATTTTTCCAAAATGCTGACTGGAGATACGAAACACCCACAGAAGAAAGCCGTTCTGGGGCTTTGTATCGGAATGAAGCTTGATTTGAAGGAAGCCGAGGAATTGCTGGCAAGTGCGGATATGGCTTTTAATCCGTATAATAAAAGAGACAAATTGGTAATTCAGTGTATTTTGCAGGGGCAGTACAATATTGATGAAATCAATTCCATGTTATATGTTTGCAGACAACCGCAGCTTGGAAATTAAAGGGATGGACAGCAGGGAGACTTGCTGTCCGTTTGCGTTTTAAAGAGTCTCCCGGCGGGAGACCAACGGTTCTTTCTTTTGTTATATGATTAACTTGTAAAGGGAACAGAGTTAATAAATAGCGAAAGAAACGGAGGAAACTAAGATGTATGGAGCGATTATTGGAGATATCATTGGTAGCAGATTTGAATTTGACAGAGGCCCCTGGACAAAGGAGTTTGAACTTCTGACGGATCAGGACAATTGGACGGATGATTCAGTAATGACGATTGCCATTATGGAAGCACTTATGAATGCCGGAAAGGAAGCTCCTGTGGAGGAGATCCGTAAAGAGTGCGTGAAGTCCATGCAGAAGTGGGGCAGAAAATATCCGAACGCAGGATATGGTTCGAGATTTATCTTTTGGGTACATTCCAAGAATCCGGAACCCTATAACAGCTGGGGAAACGGATCGGCGATGAGAGTTTCCGGAGCAGGCTGGATTTACGATACACTTAGCCGTACACGTGAGGTTGCCAGAGCAACGGCAGAAGTAAGCCATAATCATCCAGAAGGAATAAAAGGTGCTGAGTGTACCGCAGCTGTGATGTTTTTGGCAAGAACCGGCGTGTCCAAAGAGAATATCAAGGAATACGTTATTAAGGAATTCGGATATAACGTTTCAAAGACGGTGGATGAGTTAAGACCGCTACATCATCACGAAGAGTCCTGTATGGATGCTCTGCCGAAGGCTTTAATTTCCTTCTTTGAAGGTGATTCTTACGAAGATGTTGTGAGAAATGCAGTTTCCCTTGGTGGAGATACCGATACAATTGCAGCAATTGCAGGTGCAATGGCAGATGCAATGTATGGAATTCCGGTTGGAATTATTGTAAAAGGACTGCCTTATCTGGAAGAGGATATGGCGGATTTGTGCAAGGCTTTTCAGGACTTTGTGAAGGACGAGACTACGCCGGATCCGTACAAAGACAATCGGTATATAAAGATGGCTGCTGAGGATTTTGCAAGTGATCGTAGTGAAGAGAAGTTATTCAGACTTTTCAATGTGCTGACCGGAAGAATGCTGGAAGACGGAGAAATTCCGATGGCTATGGTTGATGTGAACAACGCAATGGAGTCAATAGATTTCGATAACTTGGCGGCCGGCGATACATTTTCCTTGGACCGGGATATGCGCCTTCGAATTGATACTGTAACGAACGGAAACGGAAAAGAGTGGATTCCGCTTTATACGGACGAAGAGGAACTTACTAAGCAGCCGACAACTAATATTCAGGTGAACATGCCAATCTATGATGTTCTGGCAAGTGGACTTCACAGTGACAGAGCGGAAGGTGTTGTGATTAATCCGTTTGGACTGGGCTTACTCATTCCGAAGGATATCCTGCAGATCGTGATAAAGCGGGTGGATGAGTTGAAGGGAGAAAAGAGTGACGGAGGGAAGAAAATGTTTAATCGATTGGAATTGTGCTTTCGTGCATCTAGATTAATAGACTCTGTAGATATTGTTATATGGGTGGAAGAAGGGGCGCTTCATTATTCAAAAAAGATGATGGGTGATTCACTAATGAAAAAAATGCGTTCAACTGATTTTGCCGGATTAGATGATTATTATGTGGAAGACCGTATAAGTGAAGTATCAGAAGATGTTTTTGGAAAAAAGATAGACTCTTTGAATATAGCAGGCTGGAAAAAGCATTACAAAGAAACCGGACCATATATCACGGATGATGGCTATGATTGGAGTCTGATATATGAAACTGCGGATGGTAAAACGATTAAGACATCCGGAGCAAATGCTTACCCGAAGGAGTGGAACAGGCTGATTCGCTATATTAGATCGGTTGTCGGAAATACGGGAATAGTGAAGTTGAGAAAAAATGACAGCACTATGCATTCCGGATTTGAGGCTCCAGCAATCGGGACGGTGCTTTCAAAGAATACGACCATTAAAAAAACGCCGGATGGAACATTAAGCGTGACAGAAGGAGAATAACGGGAAGGAATTCAATGTATTATAGGGGGGATGTTAACGATGAAAATGACGGATGCTGAAATTAGAGAACAAATGAAAACGCAGGTGTGGATAAGAGCAGAAAGTAAGGATGATTATAAAAAGATTTTGATTTATTTAAAGGAGAGCGGCATTGAAGGACCAGGTCAAAATCCGAATCCGGATAATGTTCCGGAACCCAGTTCGGAACCGGGACGTCGTTATCCATATTGGCCTATAGCCATTGACTATGCAAATAAGAAGGCAAGAGCTGTGGTAGGTACATTGCCATGTGCCTGCTATTCCAGTAGTAGAGAGGTAATCACTGTGAGCCGTTTTTTCAGAATTCTGGAAGGAAAGAAACCTGCGAAAGAAAGTGAGATCGAGAAAATATATTTTGATATGGACGGCGTTTTAGCAGATTTTGCAAAAGGTGTTAGAGAAATCTGTGGAATCGAGCCACCTTTGCAACCGCAGGATTTAAAAGAAGAGGAAAGAATGGCGCAGAAGGGGCTGGATGATCAAATGTGGGAATTGATTCGTGAAGCCGGCAATTTTTATTATCAGCTGGAACTTATGCCGAATGCAAGAGAGTTGTTTGATGCTGTTTATGAAATATATGGCGAGCGTTGTGAAATATTAACAGGTGTTCCAAAAGAAAAGCGTGGCATCACTTCTGCGGGCAAAGATAAGGAAGAATGGGTTCACGATTTTCTTTCAAAGAAGGTTAAAGTCAATATTGTGCATCGTGAGGAAAAAATAGAAAAATGTAATAATAAGGGCTGCATTCTGATTGATGATATGGCATTGAATATAACTGAATGGGAGAATGCAGGAGGAACCGGAATCCGAAACCTGGATGCTGCAAGTACAATGGAGAAACTAAAGGAGATGGGAATACTGTAGAAACATGAAAGGGGGATATGCTGATGGACGCAATTGATAACTTAATGGAATACAGAAACAATAAAGAAAAATATCTTCCGTTGATTGATCATGAAACGAAGTTTTTTCCGGAATGTACGGAATATGATGATGTAAATATCGGATGGGATTGCGGATTTATCGGAAATAGACCATATTTTCTGGAAGCATGGGCGACAACCGGAATTACGATGATTACGATTTTTCTTTCAACGACAGGAATTGAGGATTATTCCGTTGCAGATTTGGAAAAACTTTTGATTGAAGAAGGAAAAATCTATTCCAAGCGGGAAGGATATGAGTCTCCGGAGTTCGCGCCAAAACCCGTAGACAGCAATGGAAATGAGTTCTTTTCTGTCAATATTGTTGTAGGGCTGGAAGATGAACCTGCAAAGATAAATGGAGGCGGACACCTGGTTCCGTTTTCGGAATTGAATAAACTGAATGGTTATCCGGATGATTACGAGGAACCGGAAGACGAAGAATCGGTACTGATGACATATGAAGAAGCCGGTTTCCGGGGAGTTTATCATAAACTTCTTCTCTTCCCGCTGGATGACCGTCAGATGAGATCGGTTTTGGCAGATTTTCCGGGAATTGATAAGGCAGATTCTTATTTGGGATATGGATACATAGACCACGAGGCAGGGGTAACAATTGAAGTACTTGCTCTTGCAAAGGCAGGCGAAGAGATTGAATTCTTTGAGCCTTATACCGAACAGGCTTTTACCAAGGTGCGTATGGGAGAACTGGTTTCAACTCCATTTATCATTGTACCTGGCATGGATGATGAGTATTTCGAAAAAATCGTTGGTAAACTCGAAATAATAAACGAGGGTTACAAGGAATCCGATGAAATTCATGAAACCCGATGCTTTGACTTCTTGGATGAATTCAGGGATCCGGTCTGTATTGATGATGTAGAGGTTGTTTTATACAAAGAGGATTTGAAACTTGAGAAAGTCTGGGTAAGGATTGAAGGAACCAAAACGACTGATACCGGAGCCTTTTTCGTAGGCAAGCTGATTGTTGAACCGTATCAGGATTTCGGAGTGCATATGGGAGACGAAGTTGTCTTTAATATGCAGAATGTCGATGATGAAGCGTACTGTGTTTGTGTAATAGAGTAATATCTTTGATTGGCGAGATGCTATGTGGAGGAATTGGTTATGGCGGAAAATAAAGAGTTTGCAGCAATAATGCATGAAATAACGAGTGGGTTGACCGGCAATCCGGAGCAGGACATGAAGTATCTGAAGGAGACTTCGGAGAAATATAAGGACCATCAGTATAGTCAGGAGATTCTTCGTGCCATCGGGCGCCTGATGTATGAAATGATTCCGGACGATAAGAGGGCGGAAATGGAAAGAGCCTTTCAAAAAGATATGATGGGTTTTGATCAGGCGTTGGAAGAAGCCAAATTTAACATTTACAAGAAAGACTTTGATAAAGCGCTGGATATTCTTGGAAGTATGATTCCTAAGGACGGTGAAGGTTCTTTATTTGAGAATGACGAAGTGAGTGAGTATTACTGCTTCGAAGAACCGATGCAGGAACTGCTGTATCTTCATATTAACGAACCGAAAAAGGATGTCAGACGGGCAGGCGTTGATTTTATGGCTCTTTATTATCTTTATGGAGGCGTTCTTGTTGAAATGGGAAGTGTCGATGATGCAAGAGAGGCACTTGAAAAGGCAAGACGCTGGAATCCGGCGAGTACGACGGTTGCTTTTGAATATGGCGAAACCTTCAAAATGGCAGGAGATATTGACGGCTTTGCCAGGGTAACGAGAGAAATATATCCGTATATTTTCCGTAAAACGGATATGGCCAGATTTTACAGAAACCTTGGATATTACTATATCGAGAAAGAAGATTATATCACGGCTGCTTCCTGTTTTATGTATAGCGGAGGATATGAGCAGCATCCCATGATTCCGTCGGAGTTAATGTATATCGAGCAGAAAATCGGCAAGAGACCGGATCCGACAATGGAAGAACTGGCCGAATGTTTTGAAGAAAACGATATTCCACTTACCGTTAATGAGGATATGCTTAAGATAGCTTATTCGTACGGAAAGCACTTTTATGATGAGGGGAATATGGATCCGGTTGCTTATTTCTGGGGTATATTTGCCGAGTTTATTCCGGATGAAGAGGTAGAAAAGGTACTTGCAGAGATTTCAAAGGAAGAGTAGAGGATTATTATGGAAAATAATATTTGGTTAGATGGGATTTTTGGTGTTGTTGTAGGCGACGCGTTAGGTTGCCCGGTAGAGTTTAAAAATAGAGATGTTAGAAAAGCAGATCCTGTTGTTGATATGCGTGAATATGGTACGTTCGATCTTCCCAGGGGAAGCTGGACGGATGATAGTAGCATGGCTTTGGCAGAGTTGGACAGTATTGGAAGACTTGGTTGTATCAATCTGAATGATATGATGGAATCTTTCACCAGATGGTATAGAAATGGTGATTATACTCCATTCGGACGTGCATTTGATATTGGAAACACATGCCAACGTGCAATCTCGAGATATCAAAGAAGCGAGGATCCATATTCTTGTGGCGGAGTTGCCGAATATGATAACGGAAACGGATCATTAATGCGTATTATGCCGGCTTGTATTTATGCATATGAAAAAAGTATGAGCATTAGAGATGCAATTAATATGATTCATGAGGTATCAGGCCTTACGCATAATCATAATAGAGCAAAAATAGCCTGCGGTTTGTATTATTTTCTTGCTTCTGCGATTCTGAAAGAGAATGGGCCTCTTCTTGAACGATTACAAAAAGGAATGGATGAGGGATTTCTTTATTACGGACACTTGGATGATTATGCTGAGGAACTGAAGACATATAGTCGAATCCGTACAGTTGACATTTTTTCACTTACTCCGGAAGAGGATATTCGAAGTGGAGGGTATGTGGTAGATTCACTCGAAGCATCTGTCTGGTGTCTTGCAAGAACAGAGAATTACAAGGACTGTACTTTGTTGGCTGTTAATCTTGGAGATGATACCGATACAACGGCAGCAATTGTAGGAGGCTTAGCCGGTCTTTATTATGGTATTGATGGTATTCCGAAAGAATGGGTAGATTGTATCCAAAAAAAGGAATGGATTGAAGATCTGTGTGAAAGAGCTTCAGACAATAAGTAGCTGGAAGAAAGTAGTAATACGGGAACAGGAGATTTCTTTATTGGAAGAGCGTAGCCGTGTGGTTACGCTTTTTCTCTTATGGAATCTTAAATGCCGCGGATTATGGAAAATTAATTGCCGAAATTTATGGAAAAGTACTTGCCGGTTACACTGGCATTGTCATATTTCCAGGGAGATACTGATAGACTGTAATTCTCATGCAAAAACATGGTGATAGCCGAATATATCAATGATATGTTTAGATAATTAGCCGCGAATAAATAAAGAGAGTGTTGACGGCTAGTTATCAAAAAGGTTATAATCATTTTTGTATAGTTGTGCATCTAAGTGAAAATTTATGAAAGGATAAATGATGGTAGGAAGAGAAAAAGAGGTATCGGAACTGCTTGAGAGATATGATTGCAATGAGGCACAATTTGTTGCTGTTTATGGAAGGCGCCGCGTTGGCAAAACTTACTTGATTGATGAAACATTCAAAGGGCGTATAACATTTAGGCATGCCGGAATATCACCTATAGAATCAGGCGATGAACCAAAGGGTAGACCCGTTAAAAAACAATTGCAAGCTTTCTATTATTCATTAATCTCTCAGGGTATGAAAAAAGATCATTGTCCGAGTGATTGGCTGGAAGCTTTTTTCATGCTTGAGATGTTTCTACAAAAAATCGATGACGGATCAAGACAGTTGATTTTTCTTGATGAGTTACCATGGATGGATACACCAAAATCCGGATTCATTACAGGATTGGAATCATTTTGGAATAATTGGGCATGTCACAGAAATGTGATGCTTGTTGTGTCAGGAAGTGCTACTTCGTGGATGAGGGACAAACTTATTAATAATCATGGTGGTCTCTATGGACGTGTAACATGGGAGATTAAGTTGGAACCATTCAATTTGAAAGAGTGTGAATTGTTATTTAAAGAGAATAAGATAAACCTGTCCCGATATGATATTGTTCAGAGTTATATGATTTTTGGGGGTATACCATATTATTTGGGCTATTTTAAGAGAGGACGTAGTCTTGCCCAAAATGTTGACGATCTGTTTTTTGCAAAGGGAGCTAAGCTCTCTATGGAATATGACCGGTTGTTTGCATCGGTTTTTACGAATCCTGATATGATGAAAGCAATCATAAAGGCGTTAAAGACAAGAACCATGGGATATACCAGAAAAGAAATCTCCGCATTAACAGGATATACAGAAGGTGGTACTTTGAGCGAAGCGCTAAAGGCATTGGTTGTCAGCGACTTCATTATAAAGTATGTGCCTTTCGGCTATAGTAAAAGAGAAGAGCATTACAAACTTGTAGATCCTTTCTGTATATTTTATCTTGATTTTATAGAGAAAAATGGGATGATTCCGGAAACTTTCTGGTTATCGAATGTCACCTCACCACCCATAATAACATGGAGAGGATATGCATTTGAAAATGTTTGTTTTAATCATATTGAACAGATAAAAAAAGCGCTTGGAATAAGCGGTATTAGCACTACCCAGTCAGCCTGGACTAAAATGGGCGAAGAATATAAGGGAACACAGATAGATATGATTATTTCACGCAAGGACAATATAGTGAATATGTGTGAGATGAAATATTATGGCGAAGAGTTTATGGTGGACAAAGACTATGATTCTATATTACGCCACAGAAAGAATCTGCTCTATGAGATGATTCCCAAAAAGAATGCTGTTCATAATACATTAATTACGACATTTGGAATCAGGAATAATGAGTACAGATGGAGTTTCGATAATGTGATTACGATGGACGATCTATTTATATAGGAACATAGGGGGAGTTTATGAACAAAGAATATATCAGCTAAAGATTTTGCCGAAAAATATAATCTTCACCCCGGACCGTACAGAAATGGTGTGCGGAAGGAAGAATAGAGAATTGCAGGAAACTGACGCGGTCCACCGAACGTGACCCGGAACAACTGGTAACACCCGGTTTACGGTCTTTTAAATCGGGAGAATGAATATAATATAAATGCCTATCTTATGTCTGATGAGAATGATGTTTCGATAAAAGTTGTGGTCTTTGAGGGCAATAACAAAAGTGTCATGTCAAAGAGGACTGAGTATGGTAAAAAGTGTTTGCTGATGTCTATTTCAGAAGTGTTGGAGTATTTCAGTTCTATCAATTCAACTCATGTGGATGTAAGTGGTTCTCAAAGAAAAGAACAGACATTATTTGATTTTCCGAGTTTTAGGGAAGCATGGATAAATGCCTGTTTACACAATGATTGGAATGAAGGCATAGCTCCATCTGTATATATGTTTGATGACAGAATTGAGATAGTATCGTATGGTGGGTTGCCATATTCACTGTCTCGGGAGGGATTTTTCAATGGAACAAGCGTGCCGGTGAATAAGAGTCTGCTTATGATATTTATGGCATCAAAGTATGCGGAACAAAGCGGACACGGCGTACCTACAATAGTTGAAAAATATGGACGGGAAGTCTTTTCTTTTGATGATGGAATGATCAAGGTATCCATCCCCTTGGCATATGACCGT
>Ga0247608_10002585_pt1 | contig 22326 bp, 17 predicted proteins | sample 176DNAGHGlowgp2_FD_193490 | JGI IMG/M metagenome (GOLD analysis project Ga0247608, IMG submission 193490) | Sheep rumen microbial communities from Palmerston North, Manawatu-Wanganui, New Zealand - 1766 DNA GHGlow gp2 | ecosystem: Host-associated > Mammals > Digestive system > Stomach > Rumen ...
TGCGCCTTTAAAATTAGAATCACTATGCAAACGAGAATCGCAATTATCGGCTACGGCAACATCGGTCAGGCCGTGGAACAGGCGGTGTTGGCCGCCGAGGACCTGCAGTTGGCCGGAATCTTCCATCACAACGACAATCTGGACAACATCGACGCGGACGTGGCGGCGTTGTGCACGCCCACCCGCGAGGTACCCGCCTACGCGGAGAGACTGCTCCAACGCGGCATCTGCACCGTTGACAGTTTCGACATCCACGGGCAGATCGGCGACCTGCGCGCCCGGCTGGCACCTGTGGCGACGGCCCACGGGGCGGTGAGCATCATCGCCGCCGGCTGGGATCCAGGCTCCGACTCCGTGGTGCGCGCCCTGCTCACCGCCATCGCCCCCAAAGGACTCACCTACACCAACTTCGGCCCCGGCAGAAGCATGGGGCACACCGTCGCCGCCAAGGCCATCCCCGGCGTGAAAAACGCCCTCTCCATGACCATACCCTTGGGCACCGGCATACACCGCCGGATGGTCTATATCGAGTTGGAGGAGGGCGCGGACTTCCACGAGGTGGAACGGCTTCTGCTCGCCGACGACTACTTCGCCCATGACGAGACGCACGTGGTGGCGGTTCCCTCCGTGGACGCCCTCAACAACGTAGCCCATGGTGTGCATCTGGAACGGCACGGCGTGAGCGGCAGCACCCACAACCAGCGCTTCGAGTTCAATATGAGCATCAACAACCCCGCACTCACCGGACAGGTCCTGGCCGCCTGTGCCCGCGCGGCCGTACGCCTGCGCGACCAGCAGCGCTTCGGGGCCTACACGATGATCGAAATCCCGCCCGTCAGCCTCCTTCCCGGAGACGCGGAAAGATGGGTGCGCGAGTTAGTGTAGTAGTTTATAAAATTTGTATATTTGCGCCCTTAAATCTGACGAGATTATGGCAACAACAACAATTTTGTATGCGGCTCTAACAGTGGGACTTACAGGTCTTATCGCCGCTGTGATTCTCTATTTCGTGTCGAAGTTCTTCCACGTGGAGGAAGACCCGCGCATCGACCTGGTGCAGGCGTGCCTGCCCAACGCCAACTGTGGCGGCTGCGGTTTCGCTGGATGCCGCGCCATGGCGGAGGCCATCGTCAAGAACAATGACCTGAACGTGGCCTACTGCCCCGGCAGCGACACGAACAAAATCGCTGAAATCATGCACTTGAACGCGGTGCTGCATGAGCCGCAGGTCTCCACGGTGCGCTGCAACGGCACCTGCGAGCATGCGCCTATGAAGTCGTTCTACGACTCCGCGCTCACCTGCGCCTTCGCCAACACCCTGTTCGCCGGCGAGAAGGCCTGCCCCTACGGCTGCCTCGGCTGCGGCGACTGCGTGGCGGCCTGCCAGTTCGACGCCATACACCTCAACCCCGAGACACACCTGCCCGAGGTCATCGAGGAGCTCTGCGTCGGTTGCAAAGCCTGCGCCAACGCCTGCCCGCGCAAAGTGCTCGAAATCCGCGACAAAGGCAAGAACCACCGCCGCGTCTATGTGGCCTGCAACAACAAGGAGAAAGGCGCTGTGGCCAAGAAGAACTGCTCGTCAGCCTGCATCGGCTGCGGCAAGTGCGCCAAAGTGTGCCCCTTCGAGGCCATCACCGTCGAGAACAACCTCGCCTACATCGACTACCACAAGTGCAAGGCCTGCCGCAAGTGCGTCGACGAGTGCCCCTCCGGCGCCATCCTCACCGTCGGCTTCCCGCCCAAGAAAGAGGCCCCGAAAACCGAACCGCAACCCGAAGCCGTGGCTGAGCCCGCCCAAGCGTAAATAAAAATATTCATTGAGCAGCCCCGGCAGGGGCAAAAGCTCGGTAGCCCGGCACAAGGCACAGCCGCAGGGCCGGGGAAACAGTCAAAGTCAAAAGTCAAAGTAAATGGAAAATACAGTCGCATCCATCGAACAAAGAATAGAGGACAACATCAAAGAGAGCGCAAGGGAAATCAAAAAGCTGAGCCGCAAGACGTTCCACATGGGCGGTGTGCACCCCGACGCCAACAAGTTCGCCCACTCGGCACCCGTGGAGACCTTCCCGCTGCCCGACGAGGCCGTCGTCTATATGACCCAGCACCTCGGCTCCCCCGCCACCCCCATCGTCCAAAAGGGCGACAAGGTGAAGGTGGGACAGCTCATCGGCAAGGCCGAGTCCTTCGTCTGCGCCAACATCCACGCCCCCATCTCCGGCACCGTCGTCAAAATCGACCAGGTGGCCGACATCACCGGCTATAAGAAACCGGCCGTGGTCATCAAACGCGAAGGCGACGAATGGGACGAGAGCATCGACACCTCATTGGACATCGTCCACGACATCAAGCTGAAGACCAAAGAGGAGATCATCGAGCGCATGAAAGACCGCGGCATCGTGGGTCTCGGCGGCGCCTGCTTCCCGACCCATATCAAATATATGTTGAAGCCGGAGCAGAAGTGCGAATACCTGATTGTCAACGCCGCCGAGTGCGAGCCCTACATCTCCACCGACAACCGCGTCATCCTGGAGCGTTGCGAGCAGTGCATGATCGGCATCGAGATTGCCCTCATCGCGTCCGGCGCCCCGAAAGCCATCATCGGCATTGAGGAGAACAAGCCCCGCGCCATCGCCAAGCTGATGGAGACCGTCAAGCGCTACCCCAACATCGAGGTGCAGCCGCTGAACATCAAATACCCGCAAGGTGCTGAGAAACAGCTCATCAAAGCCATCACCGGCCGGAGCGTGCCCAACGGCGCCCTGCCCATCTCCGTGGGATGCATCGTCAACAACATCACCACGATGTACACCATCTACTTGGCCGTGCAGAAGAACAAACCGATCGTGCAGACCTACACCACGGTCTCCGGCCGCTCGCTGCGCCCCGACCAATGCAAGAACTACCGCCTGCGCATCGGCACCCCGATCCTGAGCGTGCTGCAGTCGGTGGGCATCCCCGAAGACACCGGCAAGATTATCTCCGGCGGCCCGATGATGGGCAAGGCCATCGCCAACCTGGGCGCCTACACCGCCAAGGGCATGTCCAGCCTCTTGTTCATGAACGAAGAGGAGAGTGCGCGCGGCGAGGTGCACCCCTGCCTGCACTGCGGCAAGTGCGTCAGCGTCTGCCCCATGGGACTCGAGCCCTACATGCTCCAGACTTTCACCGAGCTGAAACGCTGGGACGACACCGAGAAGTACGGCATCATGAACTGCATCGAATGCGGCTCCTGCGCCTTCATCTGCCCCTCCAACCGCCCGATCCTCGACATGATCCGCGTCGGGAAGGCCAAAACCGGCGGCATCATCCGGGCACGAAACGCGAAATAAACCCAGAACATCGATCATAGAAAAGGAGCCACCCAAACGGATGGTTCCTTTTTTTATGGGATAACCGAATTACAAAAAAACGGCAGTCGGGTTAGAACAGTTCAAACAAGGCAGCAAAGAAATTCCCGCACTGCCAATGGTCAAATTCTTCCAAGCGCCCCACCGGCCAGGTCTCCGTCACGTCGTGCATGGTAATCTCGGCGTACTGGCTCCCGCTACGAAGGGAAAGCCGGTCACGAATGATCAAATCATCGTACTGCTCTCGGTTGGTAGCACCTGCTTCGTATGCATTCACGTCCGCATAAACCCGCATAACCAGAAGACCGTCCGCCCAATGGTACAGATTGTCCGTGGCAGCCCCGCTCAAGTCAAAGTTGATGTAATTGTGAATCTCCGCGGGATTTTGGGCATTGTCCACATACCGGTACGTGCGGAAAGCATAACGTCCGGATCCCTCGACAAGACAGCGGCAATCGTTCAAATCGGTGGGAATCACCCCAGACTCGGGCTCGATAGTGAGATGATAGTAGGGGATATAGTCGGCACTGGAAGCCATCCCTTCCTGAACACCGGTCTCCACGCTCCACTTGTTCCCGATGTGTCGTAACGTTATCCTCACGGAGTCCTTTCCGAACGGAAGCATATCCCGAACCAGTCCGGATTGGTCATAATCCACCACCGTCCATTCGGCGTTAGGGGCCGAGAGCAACGTTCCGCCCGTCTGGATGCGACAAAGGGTGCGTCCATTGAAGACGATCTCCCATTCTTGGTCGGAAATGGGGCGCAGTTTACTGTATATGAAGTACTTGTCTTCGATTGCAGGACGTTCCTCCTCCGGTGCCGAAAGCCAGGCGTTGAGATGGAGCGCTGTATTCGGAGTGGACATCAGCGCCTGATAGGTGGCCGCCTGCCAGTAACTCGTGAGCACCATGCCGTTCTCGTTCAACTGCTTGACGGAATTATCCTCCACCTTGCAGCTGTTCAGGAGGGCCGTCAACAAGATAGCTATGCTTAATATCAAGGATATCTTTTTCATACTGTCATGATTTTAAGGTTATTGTCTTTTCTTTCCGTTGAAACGGTAACCGAAGCCGGCCTTGGCGAATCCCTGGAAGCCGACCCCGAGTTCCGCAAAGCCGAACCAGCTCTGACTGCCGGCGGAAACGCCGAAGAGGGTCACCTGGAAGGGCAGCCGGACAAAAACGTCCTTCTCGTTGTAGGCTTCCGCCACACCGATCCGCAAGCCCGACGTGAAACCGCTGTAGAGGGTGACGTGCTCGCGGTTGAGGTAGGAAAAGCGGATGGAGGGCATGATGCTCACCGAATTTTCGCGATACTTATAGACCGGTTCCTCCGTATAGATGTTGCGGGAGGTGCCGAAGAAGCCGCAATAGGTGATGTCGCCGCCGAGCCACAGCCACTTCAGCAGCCGGAAACGGTAACCCAACGTGATGGGCGCCGAAGTATAGACATCGGTGTAGGTAGGAATGTCCAACCAGGAGGTCATGGTGTTGCCGGAAAATTTCTCCATACGGGTTCTGTTCGCCATCGTCGGGTCGCCGACCGCGAGCGAGAACTCGTGCCGGTTGAACGTCTGGCGCCAGTCAGAGCCGTCCCCTTGCGCAAACAGCCCCATCCCGAACGGCACACACAACAATAACAGGAATAAACTCTTTTTCATCATCTTACGAATTATAAAACGCTTCATATCTATTCTACTAAACGAAACCAGATCAAAAATATTGCACTAATCACAATTCACTAATCACAATTCACTAATCACAATTCACCATTCACTATACAGATGCAAAAAATCCAAAAGGTTACATTTTTTTCGAAAAAAAATCTCACCTTTAAAAATAGTATCTTTGCCGCGCGGAACGGTTCCAAGGAAGGTGAAGGGAAGCGGCGTCATTGTTCGGACCAATTCGGACCGTCTCCCGTTGTTTGAATTTTATAATTTTGCGCGTCTAAAAAATCCTGTATGAAGCCCAACGAAACCGAAATCCTGCAACTCCGCGAAATGGTGGAGGTGTCCGTGTCGCGCAAGATGAAGACTCCCGCCGACTTCCAGTTCCTCACCGGCGTGATCCAGGAGCGCTGCAAGGAGACCTTGGGGGTGACCACCCTCAAGCGCATCTGGGGCTATGTGGAGGGTTACGACACCACCCGCTACTCCACCCTCTCGGTCCTCGCCCGTTGCGTGGGTTTTCACGACTGGGACGATTTCCTTGCCAACCACGACCGCGCGGGCGAATCCTCGAACCCGGTGTTGGGCCGCGTCCTGCATCCCGACGAGATCCCGCAGGAGGGGTTCGTGCGCATCGCCTGGTCGCCCGACCGCCGTGTGCTGCTGCGCCATCTCGGCGAAGGGAGCTTCATGGTGGTGGAGAGCGAGAACTCCAAGCTCAAGCCCGGCGATTCCTTTTCGTGTTCCTGCTTCATCCTCGGGGAGCCGCTCTACCTCGACAACTTCGTGCACGGCAACAACGCCCCCACCCTCTTCGTGGTCGGCAACAAAGGCGGGTTGACGGAGGTGCGGCGGGAGCGGGAGTGACGGCGAGCACTCCCCGCCAAAATCTCCACGAACCGAAAAAAAATCAGTTCGCGGAGGAAAACGACCCCCTAAAACTCCTCCACGAAAAATGCAGCGTCTCCCATGACGACCTTTTCGACTGAGAGCGACTCCAATTCGGACCAATTCGGACCAAGCCGCTAATCCATCAAGTTGTTATTTTTGCGGCGTGAAATCACAGGCAACGGATTTCACGCCGTTCTTTTTATTCTGCTTGGGCTCTATTAGAACTTATTTGATGGCAAAGACGGGCACTTCTTTGAGAAAGCACTTGCATATACAAGTTAAAACTTACAGTATAAATCAAATAAAATCAGTATTATTATGAGTACAAAAAACATCAAATTTCCCTATTCAAATCTTCCTCTTGCAACATATATTTGCATTGCTTCAATTTGTTTATTTGTAACACAGGGCTGCAATCGGGAGAACATAAAACCGATTATCACCAAGGTTGTTGTTGATGTCACCTCTACGAGCGCGAAAACCGGTGGAATTATAAACGCGAACAATGCTGGAGGCCCTCATGGTGTGTGCTACAATACCACGGGCAACCCAACCTTGGACGACAACCACACTTTAGACGGCTATGGTCCATGCGAGTATATCACAGAGCTTACAGATTTGGAACCCGGCACCACTTATTACGTACGAGCATACTGTTGCCGCAACACGCATTACGATGGTGTGACATACGGGAATGAGGTGACATTCACAACAGTCTCTGTTCCAACTGCAACAGAATTACTGACAATCCCCGAAGGATGGAAGTTATCAGAAGCGGCAATCTCGCCGGCGTATTACTGGCCTGATGGAACACTAAGAGAAGATTTGATGTATATTTCTGGTACGGCTTATAACTTCTTTTATTCCCATGAAATTGATGACATTATTCATTTTTCATCCGACGGCAGTCATTATGTGAATCCCGGCACTCTTTTAGCAACTAATGGAGTTGGATACACCCAAGAAACATCTCTTGGACAATGGCATTTTGACATTCCCGACAACCCGTCTTATTTGTATATGCAGATTCCTTTCATTTATGGGGCTCAAAGCTCTCCTAACACATACGACCCTGCAATTGAAGAATGCAGGATCATCAGCTTGACAACCGACATGCTGAAAATTTCGTTCACTTGTAATAATGTTGAACAACACATCTATTATAGCGGTTATTATAGTGGTGGGAAACGACACGAGAATTCCCCCAAAGGCACCTCCTATACAATCACGTTGACGTATGTTCCGGCACAGTAATGTCATGATAAAATATAAAATAAAACAGATCATGAGAAAAATCGCATCTGCACTTATCGTATTTCTCACTTTAGGCACATTAGCTGCCCAGACCGTCACCCTGACCTTTACCGCGAAAGATGCAGCCAACCATTATGTACAGCTTAACAGGGTTACCATTACCAACCTGACCAAGAGCTGGCAGGAGACCATTTACTGGCCCGACACGGTGCTGACTATGCAGAACGGCACGGGCATTGACGACCACACGCTGGACGGCGGGTTCGCTCTATCGCAGAACAATCCAAACCCCTTCAGTGGCACTACTGAGGTGAGCCTGACAACAGTGGATGAAGGCAAGGTTGATTTGGACATCAAGGATATGAATGGACGCATCATAGAGACACGTAATCTTGTATCTCCGCAACCGGGAAATCATCAATTCCGCATTTCCTTGTCCACTGCAGGTACTTACGTGATGACCGCCCGCCAGAACGGGAAGACATCCTCCATCAAGATGATTTGCAACGGCGGGGGTGGCAGCAATACATTAGACTATCTTGGCATGGTGCAGACCATTACCGTCGTGTTGAAATCCAGCACTAACAATCCTTTCAATTTCGGCGACATCATGCAGTATGTGGGTTACGGCACCGTGGACGGTACAGAACTTGAAAGCAGCCATATTGTGCAGGCACAGAATTCGTCACAGATGTTCACACTGCAGTTCACTACACAAGGGCCTCAACTACCTATCGTCACAACACACTCCGTCACTAACATCACAGATGTCAGTGCCTCTTGCGGGGGCACGGTGAACTCGGACGGCGGCTCCGCCGTCACAGCAAGGGGAATTTGTTGGAGTGCCACACAGAATCCCACCGTTTCGAATCAGCACACAACCAACGGCAGCGGTACTGGCAGTTTCACGAGCAACCTGACAGGTCTGACACCAAACATCACTTACTATGTGCGGGCGTATGCCACCAACGCGGCCGGCACGGCTTACGGACAGCAGGAGGTATTCAATACGAACCCGAGCCTTGCCTCTGTGACCACTGCGGCGGCGACGAACATAACAATTTCTTCGGCCACCCTCGGGGGAACTGTCACTTCTGACGGAGGAAGTACGGTGACAGAACGTGGCTGTTGCTGGGGGATTCATCAGAATCCTACAATAACAAGCCATTATGGTGGGGCCGTAGTTTCGGCGAACAATGGTGGAACAGGGAATTTTAGCGTTGCTGCGACAGGATTAACACCGGGCACAACCTATTATGTGCGGGCGTATGCCACCAACGCGGCCGGCACTGCCTACGGACAGCAGATAACTTTCACTGCGCTGGTAAATCTTCCGGCGGTGACAACCAATAGCGTAACCAACATTTCTTCAACTACCGCCACTTGTGGGGGCAACGTGAGTTCAGACGGTGGCGGCACAGTGACAGCAAGAGGTGTGTGCTGGAGTACTTCGCAGAGTCCTACTGTGAGTAACAGCCATACTACCGACGGCAACGGAACGGGGAGTTTCTCAAGCAGTCTCACAGGTTTGAATGTAGGCTCCACCTATTATGTGCGGGCGTATGCCACCAACAGTGCAGGAACGGCGTATGGGGAGGAACGGAGTTTTTCCCCCATGGCACCACCAACTGTTACAACCGGCACTGCCAGCAATATCACTTGTTCAAGTGCTACCATTAGCGGTGTAGTCACTAATGACAACGGTTCGCCTGTAACGGATCGAGGGTTTTATTACTATCAAGGGGAAAGTTCGCAACAAATTTCCGCCGGGTCTGGTACTGGGAGTTTCACCTGCACTGTCAATTATTCAAACTCAGGCTATAGCGAAACTAAAACCGTCCGTGCGTATGCCATCAACAGCGCAGGTATATCGTATGGCGAATTTATTTCTTTCACCACCCCTTCAAAACCCGTGGTAACATCTTTAACCGTAAGCAATATCACTAACAATTCGGTCACCTGCGTGGGGTCAGTGACCAGTGACGGAGGCTCTGCCGTGACAGAGAGAGGAGTATATATCAGTACTTCCCCTGAATTCACCACTTACTTGCTCAACGGCTCCTATCATCCCAGTGGAAGTGGCACAGGAAGCTTCACTGTTAATTTGTCATCTTTGACACCGCTTACCACATATTATGTACGTACGTATGCCACAAACTGTGCAGGAACAATGTATGGAGTAGCCACAAGTTTCACCACCACCGGCGTCTTTACCTGCGGAACCTCCACTATACATGACTACGATGGCAACGTTTACAACACGGTAAAGATTGGCAGCCAATGCTGGATGGCGTCAAATCTTCGCACAAAGCACTATTCCGACGGAGTCTCCATATGGTGGGGCAATAATAATACCTCTACCTCAACAGCTTACTACTATTACGCCGATGGCAATAGTTCGAACGGACATGGCTACTTATACAACTGGAAAGCGGCTACTCGCACAAGCCAATCCAGTAGCAGCAATCCAAGCGGGATTCAAGGTGTTTGTCCGACGGGATGGCACTTGCCCAGCGAGGACGAATGGATACAACTAACTGATTTTGTGAGCGATGCGGGTATTTATTCCTGTGGAAATACCCGACGAAATATTGGGAAAGCCTTGTCTGCATCTTGGAGCAGTACAGATACATGCGAAGTAGCGGTAAATGCAACAGGCTTTAGCTATAGGGAGGATGGATACTTCTATTCCGGCAGCTACAATCAATACAATTTAGTTGGTTATTACTGGTCTACTACCGCAAAACCTTTCATCAATTTTGGAATAAGCAACAACACATATAATCCTAGTTACGGATTGTCGGTCCGCTGTGTCAGCGACGAATCCATCGGGGCTCCTGTCACCCAACGTCCTTATCAAGCAGCTTTCTCAAACAATGAATGGACACTCAACAACGGGAGTTGCAATAACTTTTGGGACATGGGGACACCCTATGGAAATAACCGACCTGCGCTCTTCATCAGGTCAAGCAGCAATAGTACCTATGAGGCCTATTATAACATAAGTTCCCCTTCCACCGTGATGGCCGAGAAAGTCTTCGTGATGCCGTCGGATGACTCTATTCACATTGAGTTTGATGTCCAGATCGGAGGAGAGAATTGTTGCGACTACTTGAAAGCATTCCTCGTCCCTGCCACTGTTGTGTTCACACCCGGCAGTTCGCATAATACACAATCCCAGTCATCATATTCCAATTATGCCATTAACTTTGCCGCCTACAAATCGCAAACCACAGCCGGAAACAATTACCCGTATGTTTTAAATCTGACCAATGGAAACACTATCCATGTGAGTGTGAATGCGGCCAACCCCAATCCCGACGGACTAGCCAAGTTTGTGTTTTTATGGCGGAATGATAATAGTGTGGGTACGGAGCCTGGCGCTGTTATCACCAGCTTCTCCATTGGGCGGCGGCCCTGCCCCGGAATCCCTACGGTCACCGATTATGACGGAAATGTTTACAACACGCTGCGGATAGGCGACCAATGCTGGATGCGGGAAAACATGAGGGCGAAACATTATTCAGACGGTACGCTTATCCCAGAGGGCTCGACCACATCAACTACCAATACGTATCGGTATGCTCCCGACAATGACACAAACAACGTGTCCAAGTATGGATACCTGTACAACTGGGCGGCAGCGATGCGCGGCACGCCTTCCAGCGACGAGATACCCAGCGCGGTCCAAGGCGTTTGCCCTGTGGGATGGCACATTCCAACCTTGAACGATTGGGACATATTGCAAGATTATTTAGGGAGCCAAAGTATTTGTTATTGCACATACTATGATTATATTGCCAAATCGTTGGCTCATCAAGAAGGATGGAGTAATGGTGGCGGCGGCGACCTTTGTCGTGTTTGCCAAAATCCAAACACCAACAATGCCTCTGGGCTTGGATTCTTACCCGCCGGATATTATGACGGGGAATACAACGATTTCGGTTCTAGTGCTGATTATTGGCTACCAGTACGAGGAACATCCGATTATTATCTGAATTGTGGAGACAAATGTTTAACTTGTAATTCTTCGCTTCTGGGAAGTTCCAGCCACGGTGTACAAAACACAGGCGCCTTCGGGAAATCTATTCGCTGTATCCAGGGGGCAGCGGCTCCCACGGTAACTATAACAGAATATAATGTCACTAGCACTTCTACTGCCACTTGTGATGTTAATGTCAACTCCGATGGAGGGTTTTCTTTGACAACGCGAGGTGTTTGCTGGAGTACTTCACAAAAACCCACTATCAACGACAGCCATACTTCCAACGGTATCGGAACTGGAACGTTTACTAGTACTCTTACAAATCTGACACCAAATACTGTTTACTATGTTCGGGCATACGCCACCAATGCCAAAGGAACAACCTACAGCGAACAAATCAGTTTTACGGCTGGAATTATGCCTCCTGTTGTAACCACCGCCCCTGTGAGCAATATCTCCTTCACGTCAGCTACTTGTGGTGGTACTGTGACAAGTGAGGGCGGCGCGACGGTGACGGCTCGTGGTGTCTGCTGGAGCTCTGCACAGAATCCTACAATAAATGATGACCACACCTTGGACGGTAGTGGAACAGGAAATTTTACGAGCAATATCACAGGCTTGGCTCAAAGTACCACCTATTATGTACGTGCATACGCGACAAACAGTCAATGGACAGTGTACGGTGATGAATTTAGTTTTACCACGCCCAACCCCTGCTTCGGAGAATCTTATATGACTGATTATGACGGAAATGTGTATAACACAATGTCCATTGGACAACAATGTTGGATGAAAGAAAACTTGCGCACCTCCCATTACGCTTCTGGAATTGAAATCCCCATGGGAATCAAAACCTCCAGTAATGTCGCCTATCGCCATATTCCTGGCAACAACACTTCCAATATCCTCACATACGGTTATCAATACAATTGGTTAGCAGTGATGAACGGAATAGATCCAAACTTTACAAGTTCAAACATTATACAAGGAATCTGTCCTTCCGGGTGGCATGTGCCGTCTATAGCGGAGTGGGAGCTTTTGATTGACTATGTTAATAGCCAAAGTGAATATGTGTGTTCTGTCTCCAGTTCTCACAACACCGTTGCAAAAGCATTAGCAAGCACTATAGGTTGGCACAGCGACAATCATACATGTACTCCTGGCAATAATCCAAGTGAGAATAATGCAACAGGATTTTCTGCTTTACCTGCCGACTATTATTATAGTTCTGGATACCCAATTTATGGTTATAGTGCACTCTATTGGAGTTCTTCTCCTGCTGTTTCAACTGCCGCAGCAAAGTGTTTCAGTATCAGTTATATGGATACTCCTGCTTCTGTTGGTGCCACCCATGCTCGCGAAAAAGGGCTTTCTGTCCGATGTATTCGAGGTGACGGTTTAAACCTCCCTTCTGTCAATATCAATGCTGTAAGTGCAATCACTAGCACCACCGCAAATTGTACTTGCTCTGTGACAGATACGGGATCCTCTCCCGTGACCGCACGCGGGGTGTGTTGGAGTACCTCAGCATATCCCACCATAAACGACAACTTCACCACAGATGGAAGTGGCACTGAAAATTTCACCAATTCACTTACGGGACTTATTCCAGGCACCACTTATTGTTTACGAGCATACGCCACCAATGCAGAAGGAACGACTTACAGTGAGCAATTTACTTTTTCCACTTTACCAAACAATGGACAAGCTTGCCCTAATGCTTCCACTCTAATCGATTACGACGGAAATATTTATAACACTGTGCAAATAGGCCTTCAATGTTGGATGAAAGAAAATTTGCGCACTACACATTACTCAGACGGAACAAGTATCCCGTTGGGGACCACCACCAGTTCAACAACACAAGCATTCCGTTATTACCCTGATGCCAATCCAGCCCAAGTTAGTACTTGTGGTCATCTGTATAATTGGACGGCCGTTATGCACGGTTCACCCTCCTCTTCCGCCAACCCCAGCGGCATACAGGGTATCTGTCCCACAGGCTGGCACGTGCCCAGCAAAGAAGAATGGACGCAGTTGGCAAACTATGTTGGCAGCCAAAGTGAATACGTGTGCAATAATTATCACATAGCTAAGGCATTGGCAGCTACGACTGGGTGGTCTTCATCTACCAATTCCTGCGCTGTGGGGAATAATGTTGCAGACAACAATGCAACCGGCTTCTCTGCTTTGCCCGCTGGTTATTGCACGTATGAAAATCTTAATTACTTTGCTTTAAGTACAGGAACACGGTTATGGAGTTGCAGCAGTAAGAATTCCACCTCTTGTTATTACTTTTCCATGAGCGAAGGTAGCAGTTCTGTCTCTATATCTTATGATACCAACAAAAGGGATGGTTATTCCGTCCGCTGCCTGAAAGACTAACATTATTTCATAGAACAATCACTCAAAGACGAATAAACCAAAGACTCTATGTCAGAGAATGAGTGACATATATTAAAAGTTAAAGATCAAAAATATGAAAGAAAAAGAAGAACCAGAAAAGGAAAAGTACATTATATGTGACTGCGCACCTAACAATCACGGGAAATCAGAGACACTGTTAGGGCTCATCAGATATTTTAATAAATACTTCGGCTATAAATCAAGCCCTGTTATCACCCCAATTCGGAAAATGAAGGACGAATTGCTCTTATTTCTGCTCCCAGGCAAGAAAATCGTTGTTGACACGTATGGTGATCCTTCTCCAACTTTTTCAAAGTGGTTAAATGCCGCTGTAGACACGAAGGCGGAAATCATTTTAGCAGCTTGTCGTACAGGTAAACCTCAAAAAAACATGGTTTCGAGAATCGCTGCCTCACACGGATATAAAGTTATTTGGTTTTCAAATTTTTATTGGCCGAACTCCAGCGGAGTCTCAACTAGAAAACAACATTTGATTCGCCAACAAGAAATTGAATGCTTATCAGGCCTCGCACACACGTTGTAGAGGCGATAACAAACGAAATTATACTTGGCAGAATTGGGTGCGTCCGGCAACGGTCGCGCCCTTTTTGGTGCCAACAGCGTCCTGCGGTTGGAGGAGTTTTTCATTTTTCCCTGCCCTTGCAAGACAGAGATTCCGTTTGGCCGTTCAAGGCGCCGCTTTAACGTTATATTGTGGATTTCGGAAATACGGGTTGTTTTCGGTTGTGGAGGGAGGCCAAACGGAATGGCGGTGGGGTTGCATGTTGCTGCTTGTTGGGGCGGTTTGCTTAGTAGTACCTTTCGCGAGGCAGCCCGTCAGGGCTGAAGGGCTCGGTAGCGATGCGGGTGCCGGTGCGTTTTTTCGCAGGCCGTCAGGTCTGCGGGGAAGAAGCCTGCCGCGGGGACTCAGTTGGAGGGTGATTACAGGTTAATTCGGACCAATTCGGACCAAACAGACAATCAATCAAGATATTATCTTTGCGGCGTGAAATTTTCGGCAACGGGATTCACGCCGTTCTTTGAAAAAAAACACAATTCACGCTTGTGTATGATTTTTTTATATTTTTGCAGCATGTTTTCCACGGAAAACTGACGTTCTTTAGTTATCGTGCAATCGCTTTTTGTTTGTCAAAGAAATCTAGCAAATTTTAACCAACAGCAGAAAAGCAATTACAGTGATCATGTCTGCAACAGGCGTGGATTGTTTTTTGTTTTCTGCTTGGGTTTTGCTAGAACCTCTTTGACGACAAAGACAGGCCGCGCCTTTTTTTTGTCAACAGCGAGCTGATGGCGCACTCAAGCGATTGAGAATAATAAATTTTGTCCAACAATTAACAACTAAAACATACAGTTATGGCAGCAAAATCAGCAATTTCGGGTGAATACATCATCCAAAAGGAAGAAAGCGGAAGCATCGTGGTCTATCGCATTTATGACAACTCTACGGCGGCTCTTCGTGAAATAGCGGCAAAGGTCGGCTTCGAATACGACAAGGAGTGGACTGTCCGTCAGTTCGGAAACAAGCTCATCGATTTTATCAACAAAGACAAATAGTCTCCTGTTTTTTGGGTTTGTTAAAAACACTCTGTTGTGGCGTATATTTATGCCATAATATGTAATAACAGTCTAATACCAATAAACAGTATTTATTCGGATGGTCATCATAGAAACATTCGCAGATGGGGTGAAGGTAACGGACAGGCAATACACCCGCTTTTTCGGCACAACAGATTCAAAAACAGAGATGGTTGTGGTGCTGAAGCATAACCTATATCGAATCTGTGAGCGCACAAACGGACACCTGCTTCCTGTCTGCATCATTCCTGCAGAGCAGTCTATCCTCATCCGCTCTTCAACAAACATTGAATTGACAGAAGAATAGAGCAAAAACTGTGGCACCGGTTAAAGGATTCCTGCTGGTGACCACTATAGTTCATATATGGATCCTATTATTTAGAACCTTGCGATGTATAGGTAATCGCGTATGATATGGCTTTACATGATATTTGTGATGAATGGAAAATCCTTTTTTTGGACGACAAAATGAATATAATCCCCAAAGAGAGGCGTTTCAGGATAAAAACAGAATTGGAAGAGCGAATCAAAAAGCTCCAATATGGTGATCTTCGTTATGCGGATGATTTTAAATTAAGTTATTATGACACAGATGAGCTCCTTTGGGGTGAGCAATATTCCATCCCCGAAGGTTCTCCTTTCCCAAAAGCGCAAAAGGATATTTTGGAGTTGTGCCAAAATTATGCACTCGAAAATCATTTGAATGTTATGGTGCAAATCTTCAATACGGCTACTGAGTATGGTAAAGAATTGATCATTTGGATGCAAGCAGCCGTCCTTTTCGGACAAACATCAGAAGCGGATGCCAAAGTGTACGAAAATATTGACGGTGAATTCTTTACAGATATAGATTTTGAAAATGAGACTAATGAGGAGGAAATCCAAGAATACTTGTGGGACACGTTAATGGACAATTTTGACGAATCCCCATGGGAGAAGGATGAAGACAATGAGTTGACCGAAGATGCAGAGAAGCTGTATAACAAGTGTTTTGCTTACACAGCAAAGGCATTCTTCTATGATTTGTGGTTAGACGAACTGTCTGCTTCTTTCCAGCAATATATTCCCAAGAAATATACGGAAGAAGTGACGGAGGAAAAGACGGAAATAATCATCGGTAATGAAATAACAGGCCTGAATCCATTGGTTGGCGATGAGCCTAAGATTCTCATCCTCGGCACTATGCCCGGAAACAGATCCCTCGAAACTGGCGAATATTATGCCTCCCACACCAACAGTTTCTGGAAATTCATGGAGCAAATCTACAACAAGGGCAAAAAGTTCCAAAACTACAATGAGAAGGAGGAATGCCTGAAAGCCAACAAGGTGGCCGTTTGGGATCTCGCGCACCAGTGCGAACGCGAAGGATCTGCGGACAAGAATATGAAGAATGTGGTTTACAATGACCTCTCAGGATTCCTGAATAAGCATCAAACCATTGAACTTCTCGTGTTCAACGGCAAGAAAACATTCAAGGATTTTGAAGAGCATTTCAAGATTGAAAAGAAGTGTGCGACCGCTCCCTCCACAAGCAACGCCTATCCGATGTCCTTCGATAAAAAATTGGAAGGATGGAAGGAAGCGCTTGGCTTCAAAAAATAGGACAACTAATCGGTTATTACTCTGGAAATGTGGGGTTTCAAAGCCCCACATTTTCAAATTAGACCAGTAAAGACAAGATATATTTAGTGTATCGTTATCATCAAAATTTTGTCTGACGGACTTCGCAAAAGTATGATGAGGCGATAGAATCGTATAACATAGAAGTCCTTAAAAAAAAGATGCCCAGAAAATATAAGTTAATAGACAAATTTAAAGACGCGTTTATTGTGGAAACTGAAGACGAAGTTTTCTACGATGCGGATATTAGCGACAATAGTACAAAAAACACTTTTATCAGTAATATTGAGAAGCAGATGAAGAAAGAAGAGATCAAAATCTTAAGGTCTCTCAATTATACTGACGCAGACTCTTTTGTTGATTATTTGGAAAAGGATCCAAATGGCATCGCTTTGCGAGAGCGTATCACAAGAGCCGCGTATTGTATGAAACATGGTCCGTTCAAGACACATGTTCCCCGACAACTCATCTACTACAACGATTGTATGGATTTACATTATGAGTATGTCACTGATATTGTCATTTCATAGTTGGTCGCATCAGAACCTTGAGAGGTGTAGGTAATCTCACAAATAATTATGGCTTTACATGATATGGTTGACTTTTGGAAGATTATTTTTCTGGATGACAGAATGAAACCCCTTCCAAGAGAGGAACTGCTTCTGATAAAAACAGAACTGGAAAATCGGATTAAGAAGTTACAATACAACGATATCCGCTATCCGGAAGATTTCACATTAGGTCTCAAAAATGATGTCAGTTTTGAGACCTCTGAAGCACTCCCTGCCGGTGCACCCACTCAGAAATCCATCGATGATGTGCGGCGGACCTGCATCAAACTCGCGAAAGACAAAAACGTGAATGTCTTAATGCAATTGCTGCTAACCGCCACCGAGTCTGGTAGCAATGTCAGCATCTGGTATCAGGCCACATGCATTGACGGAATGCCAACGCTAAGCAAGGCGAAAGCGTATGAGGATGATGGAGTGTACTACAATGACATTCTTCATCATGATGAGGTTGACCTGTTTTTCATCGAAGAATATTTGTTTGATGAAATTAATGACAATATGGATGAGTCTCCGTGGGGAGAAATAGACGATGACGGCAACTACGCAGATCAAGAACGGTATGACAGGATGTATGCCCACTATATGAACATTTTCTTCCCCTCTATGTTAAGGGAGAATGACAATTTCGACTATTCCTATTTCAAAAAGTATCTCAACGACTAAGACAGGAACCAAATTCTATATTTTTATTCACACAAGAAAATGAAAAAGATTCTTTACATTTACGGTTTCGGGTCAAGTCCAAAATCCACCACCGCCAGAACACTCGGCGAGCTGTTGCGCTCTTCGGATATGGAGATTGTCACCACTGAATATAGCCAGGAGGAACCGAAAGTCGGGTTAGCACAATTGGAGAAATTCATTAATGATGAAAAACCTGACGGAATCGTCGCCTCCTCGTTGGGCGCATTTTTCGCACTTGTCCTATACCCCCCAGTTCCGAGAATTCTGATAAACGTGTGTTTTAGGCCATCTGTGGAACTTCCCAAACTCGGCTATGACGGTTCAAAATACAAACCCCTTGAGGATTATCTCCAAAGAGAATACCACGATCAATTGCCCTCCTACCTGTTTGAAGATGTGACATGCCTGTTTGGCACCGACGATGAATTGTTCTCATACAAGGACGAACTTTCGATGTTGTTCCCGACCTACATGTTCAAATGTGGCCATCATCCTGACAAGCGGGCATTGACTGAGATGTTGCCCCATATTGTGCACAGTGTGAACCATCCGTTACGCTGTTGATAAGAAAAAAGGCATACCAGTTCTTCTGCATTCCCGCCGCAGTGACGGCTGTTGTCGAACTGTTTTGATCAAAAACACACCAACATTCAACACCAACCTTAACAATAGCACTTCCATGGCTTTTTTGAATAAAGTTAAAGAAAACGTGAACTTCAAAGAAGGAGTGTCGAGAATCACGGCCAAGGTTTCTGATATAGCGCAATCCGGAAAGGAAAAAGGACAAGAACTCTTACGCCGGAACAAAACGGAGGAAGAGAATGTCTCTGAAGAGGAAATGGAGGAAAAGGGGTCGAAGATGTTGGAAGTGCTGGACTGGGCGTTTGACAAAGCCAACGGCAACATCCCCGGGTTGGGCTCCAGCAGCGATATGGCAAAAAGATATCTCGACAAGTATGGCAATGTGAATACCGCTATCAACCATCTCGTCAATTGGCAAATCACCTCTTCCGCCACGGCAGGCTTTGTCACCAGTTTCGGAGGGTTGCCCACTATGGCCGTCACCTTACCTGCAAATGTCGCCGGTGTCATGGGCATCCAACTCCGAATGATAGGAGCTATTGCCGAATTAGGCGGATACCATGAGAACACCGAGGAGAAAAAGACCGGGATGTATCTGTGCCTTCTCGGATCCCAGGCAGGCAATGTGCTGTCAAAAACCGCTGGGCAATTTGCTGTCAAGTTCACCACCGCATCCTTGAAAAAATTGCCGGGTGCCGTGCTGACCAAGATCAATCAGGCGGTGGGCTTTCGGCTGTTCACCAAATTCGGACAAAAAGGACTTGTCAATATCCACAAAGCCATTCCCGTATTGGGAGGTTTCGTAGGCGGAACCGTTGACGCTATGTCAACCTACGCAATCGCCAAAGCGGCAAAAGCCCTTTTCCTGAACGAGATCATCGACTTCGAGAAACAAGAACAGATCGAAATCGCAAAGGCCAAACTGATTCTCAACATGGCTCTTGTGGATGGCGATTTTTCACAAGATGATTTAATGAACGCCACGACCCTCTTGTCCGGTCTGGCACAATTGGCGAAAGCGGACGGCACACTCCATCCCGCCGAAAAACTGTACCTCCAAACCTTAGGCCACGAGTTGGGTTATACGGACGACGCCTTGAAACTGCTTGTAGAATAAAAAACAACTATTGCTACCAGACAGGCCTTCCCAAGCCCTTGCACCCTATATGAACCGTATCAGAGAGCACGCAGGCTCGTGAGTTCCTCGTGAGTTCTTCGATAGTTGTTCGATAGTTCTCCGTAAAATTACGAAGAACTATCGAACAACTATCGAAGAAGTATCGAAGAACTATCGAAGAACTGACGTGCCTGGTACGACGCTGACAGGGCGCAAGAGCGATGCTACTACTTGCGAAGGGCTTGCGACAAACTTGCAATGTGGGAGGTTGATACCGCCCGACATTTTCGCCCCACGAGCCCATAATCGAAAAATTTGTACCTTTGCCGCGATAAAACCGTCCGTCATGAACAGCGTCCGCAAATACCCCGTGGGAATCCAGACCTTTTCGGAAATCAGAAAGGGCAACTACATCTACATTGACAAAACAGACTTGATGTGGGAGATGACCCGCACGAAATTCGTCTTCCTCAGCCGGCCGCGCCGGTTCGGCAAGAGCCTGCTCACCACCACGCTGGACTCCTACTTCAAAGGACAAAAAGAGCTTTTCGAAGGACTCAAGATCATGGATCTGGAGACGGAGTGGGAAGAATACCCCGTCATCCATGTGGACCTGAGCATAGCAAAAGCGGAAAGTTCGATCGAGGCATTGCGAGAAACCCTGATGTGGATCTTGAGGCCTCTGTGCGAAATATATGGGAAGGACGAAATGGAGACTTCTCCCGGAAAAATGTTCAGCGGGCTCATCCATCGCGCCTACAATCAAACCGGCAAGCAGGTGGCCGTCATCATCGACGAATACGACGCGCCGCTGTTGGACAAACTCCACCTTCCGGAATTGTTGGACGGGTTCCGCAACGTGATGCAGGAGTTCTTCATCCAGCTTAAGGCGAACGAGGCGCTGATCCGCTTCTGCTTCATCACCGGCATCACCAAATTCTCGCAGCTGAGCATCTTCTCCACCATCAACAACCTCACCAACATCTCTATGGATTCTAAATATGCGGCCATCTGCGGCATCACGGAAGAGGAACTGGTCACCGACATGGCCCCCGACATCGCGATGCTCGCGGAAGAGTACGAATGCACGCCCGAGGAGATGCACGACAACCTGAAAAAGCAGTACGACGGTTACCGCTTTGCCAAAAAGTCTCCCGATATTTACAATCCGTTCAGTCTGCTGAAATGTTTCAACCAGAGGGATATCGCCAACTACTGGTTCGAGAGTGCCACCCCGACCTTCCTCATCCGACAGATGCAACACTACCGCACCGACATCACCACGCTTGACCGAATGGATCTGCCCGCCAGCGCGTTCGACAGACCAACGGAGGCTATGACCAACGCTCTCCCGCTGCTTTATCATAGTGGTTACTTGACCATAAAAGGCTACGACCGCTCCTCTCAGCTTTACACGCTCTCTATTCCCAACCAAGAGGTTCGCATCGGTTTCACCGAAGGTCTCCTGCCTGCGTATATCGGATTGGAAGGGGCTGACGTGCAGACAGGCTTCGCCCTGAAACTATGGCGGGCCTTGAAAAAGAACGACATAGACCTCGCCATGAAGGAGATGAAGGCCTACTTCGCCGGACTGCCCTACGTGGAAGGCTTCCAAAAGAAGTTGGCCGAGGTGAAGAACTACGAAGGGTTCTACGAATGGTCGCTGTACCTGATTTTCTCGATGCTCAACGTCTATGTACGCACCCAGGTGAAGTGCGCGGGCGGCCGCACCGACGTCGTGGTGGAGATGCCCGACACCACCTACGTCTTCGAACTGAAGGCGAATGGCACGGCGCAGGAAGCCCTCGACCAGATCAACAGCAAGAACTACGCCCTGCCCTACGAAACCGAAGGCCGCAAGGTCGTCAAAGTCGGCGTGGCCTTCGAGCAGGAGACGATGACGGTGGGGACGTGGTTGGTGGAAGGATAGCGGGTTTGGAAAACATTTCGGACTTTATGGCAAAGAATCTATCAGCATCACGGCAGGCATTTTGTATCACGTTGATAGTGTGCCTTTTGTCTATTGTCTTTAGACCTCTTCTCTACTCCCAAAACGACATCACCTCCAACAGCAACCCTCTCGTCGAGATGCGCTTTGTGCCGTCCTGCACGCCCACGACCGACGCTTCTGCCGCGCAAACGGGTGCCGGTCCCGTCAAAGGCTTCTACATCGCCAAACACAAGGTCACGCGGCGGCTCTGGAACGAGGTCATGGGTACCCACCCGGACGGAGAAGCCGACGACTACCTGCCCGTGACCAATGTCTCCCGCGACGAGGTGCAGCTTTTCATCTTCTGGCTCAACCAAAAGACGAAGATGCACTACCGCCTCCCCACGGAATCGGAATGGACGTGCGCCGTCCAGACGGGCTTCCTCCCGGACGTGACCCCCTCCTTCTACCTCGGTGGCGACGATGCTTCCACGGGATTCCGACTGGCGATGGATTACGATGGCGGGGTTGATAACGATTTCTTAGACTTAGGCAATGATGATGAGGAATCTGTGTGGAGCAAGGAGGATAGCGTCAGGATGGCGGGGAGCACTCCCCCACCCTCCCAAACAACCGCCAACGACACCACTAAGGTCTCTATCCGGGC
>Ga0247608_10002590_pt1 | contig 22298 bp, 20 predicted proteins | sample 176DNAGHGlowgp2_FD_193490 | JGI IMG/M metagenome (GOLD analysis project Ga0247608, IMG submission 193490) | Sheep rumen microbial communities from Palmerston North, Manawatu-Wanganui, New Zealand - 1766 DNA GHGlow gp2 | ecosystem: Host-associated > Mammals > Digestive system > Stomach > Rumen ...
AATTTGAAGGCGCAAAAGTACTAAAAATTGGATTATCTCCGTAACCCTAATTTATCCCCACCTTGAACCTTTGAACCTAATACCTCACCTCTAACTTCTGATCCCCATAATGGAACACAAACGTTCCGGGATGCCATTCAAAATGTTGGTAATGATCGACGAATGTGTTAAAGAAATCTTCATCGACATGAAAAGTGACCTTACGGGATTCTCCTTTGGGGATGAACACCCGCTGGAAACCGACCAATGTTTTCATAGGACCGCGTTTGTCTCCAGTGTTGGTTAGGTAGAGTTGCGCTACCTCTTCGCCATCGCAATTGCCGGTGTTTTTAATGGAAAAAGTAAAGGAAAAGTCATTTGGATTGTATTGGCCGTTATCATACACGAAAGAGGTGTAACTCAGACCATAACCGAAAGGATAGAGCGGTTTTTCCGTCATGAAACGATAGGTGCGGTTTTCCATTTCGTAGCTGTCGAAGGGCGGTAATTCGTTATGGGAACTGTAGAATGTTACAGGCAGTTTTCCGCTGGGGTTCACTTTTCCGAAAAGGACATCCGCCAAAGCGGTTCCTGCCGCCTGACCGCCATACCAGTCTGCCAGCACCGCATCGAGATTTTGGTCTTCCCAATCTAACGCGACTGCGCTGCCCGAGCAGAGAACAAATACGATAGGCTTACCCATCTTCTTGATTTTCATCAACATACCCTCTTGTATACGGGGCAGTTCAATGGAAGTCCGGTCGCCTCCATGGAAGCCGTCCAACTCCACCTTCAACTCCTCCCCTTCGAGTTCAGGGGATAGACCGCCTACAAAAATCACCAAGTCGCTCTTGGCGATTTGTTTGTTGAAATTGCGCGGTAGAACGTACTTGCCATCGACATGGTGACAGGCTGTATCAAAATAGATTTTAGGACGTTGTTTTTCAGGTAAAGTGTTGATATAGTTGACGATACCTTCGTAGATGGTTATGGCATGGCGCGGAGTACCGTTATAATTTCCGCACAGCATCACAGAATCCGCCGCATTCGGTCCCACCACCGCGATTTTCTTGTATTTACTGACATCCAAAGGGAGAATATGGTGCCTGTTTTGCAATAGTACGATGCTTTTTTGCGCCATTTCAAGGGCTTTGTTTTCAAAAACGGTGGTGTCGGGTACTTTAGCGAACGGTTGTTCAGGGTCGAACATTCCTAATGCGAAACGGGCTTTGAGCACTTTAAGTACATGGTTGTCAATAATATCTATCGGTATTAACCCTTTGATGTAGGCTTCTTTCAAGGCATTGAGACCGCTGCCGCATTCCAAGTCGATGACGGAGCCGAAAGCGGCTGCGGCGGCATCGGCGGCGGTGGCGTGTGTCTCGTGCCGCGGAATCACCGTGTCACGCTCCCAACAGTCGTTCAACGCCCAGCAGTCGGTAACGAAAAGTTTGTCGTAACCCCATTGGTTTTGAAGTATTTGGACGAGCAGGTCGTTGTTGGTACAGCAAGGTTCCCCATTCAGGCGGTTGTAGCCGCACATCACCATACTAACATCCGTGTGGCCTACAATGTACTTGAAAGCCGGCAGATAGGTTGTCCATAGGGCGCGGCCGCTAACATTGGCGTCAAAAGAGTGACGATCGGCTTCGGGACCACTGTGCACGGCAAAGTGCTTGATGCATGCGAGAGCCTTATAGCGGCCGTTAACCTGTTGCTGCAGTCCTCTCACGCATGCGGTACCCATGCGGGCGGTGAGATAAGGGTCTTCGCCGTAGGTTTCCATGCCGCGTCCCCAGCGCGGATCCCGGAAAATGTTGATGTTCGGCGTGAAGAAAGTGAGCCCGGTATAATCATCGTATTGTCCGGCCTGTTGGGCACGGAAATACTTCAGTCGGGCTTCGTCAGCCACCATGCCGAACATTTCCTGCACCGCCTTGTCGTCGAAGGTGGCAGCCAGTGCTATGGGCATCGGATAGACCGTGGCGAAACCGTTGCGCGCCACCCCGTGCAATGCCTCGTTCCACCAACTGTAGGCGGGAATGCCCAACCGCTCAATGGCGGGATTGCGATGTTCCATCATCCCCAATTTTTCTTCTAAAGTAAGCTGATTCAAAAGGAGTTGCGCCCGCTCATCAATGGAAAGATTCGGGTTGCGGAAATCTTGCTGCGCCATCGCGCAAAAAGCGAGGACGAGGGTTATCATGCTGACGAATACTTTCTTCATATTCATTGTTTTAGTCAAACTGTTTTCGTTTTTTCTATTGTCGAGACCCGCCGGCACGTCTCGACTATTACCGGACAATCAATTTCTTGGTAACGAACGTATTATCTTTCTGAATGTAAACAAAATACGTTCCCGATTTTAACCTTTTCGTGGCGATGCGGTTCATTCCCGGTTGTGCCTCTCCGCATAGCACACATTGTCCAGATGCTGTGAAAATCTGCCATTGCGCAACTTCTTCCGTAGGATTGTCCAATGTGAAATATCCCTGCGTGACAGGATTGGGGAACAAGTTAATTTTCGTTAAAAGATTCTCCTTGACATCACCACTGATGATGATTTTTACCACATAATCCCGAGTGCTAGAATGAGGAGACGAAGCAGTGTATGTGACAGGTTGATAAAAGTTTTGGATTTCGGATTCGTCGGGGCTGACTGTAATTCCCCATGGTTTCGTGATCGTCGGTTTTAAATGAGCAAGATCAGGCATAGTGCATCCTACATAGAAAAAGATGCTGTCACCTTCTGGCGAAAATTCACCATACATATCAGGATAATATTCCATAGATTCTGGATTGTTCTCCCGTAAAAAGTCAAACCCGAGAATTAATGGCTCTATCACATTGATTGGCAGATAATTGACAAGTCCGTATGAAGGGTTGTCCGCCTGATGGAAGATAACCTCTTCCGCCGCCGCATCGTTGTTGCAGCCCCAATAGTTGCCAACCGCGTCCATATTACTGTTCGCATTGTTGTAAAGCTCGTAATCCACACCACCGTTGCCGTTATTGTACAGTACGTTGTAACCGGGATCCTCAGCTGTACCCATATCTACATGATGGTAATAGATAGCTGTAATGCCCCATAAATTTCCGGTGATGAGGTTGTGGCGCAACTTAGCGGCACAAGTCGTGTCATAGCCGTAAATGCTGATTCCGCTGCCGCCGTTATTCGGAGTAATTTCCAAATTGTTGTCTATAAATTGGTTATCAAAAATTTCAGAAGAAATGCGATAACCGTTCTGCGTGTAGCCGTAGCGGTTGTTCGTGATTACATTGTCCTTCAGTAGCACTTTTGTCACCGCCGGATTGTACATGTTCATGATACCTATGCCACCCGACATGGTGCTGGCCACCCCTTCGATACGGTTGCCGATGATTTGGATGGTATCCGTAGTGCCTGGTCCGATGTTGATTTGGGGATTGTTCGTGTTGGCCAACACATTGTTGTAGAACACGTTGTTAAGAATTTTCGGACAACCGTCGGTGTTGACGGCCGATTGAATGGCGCAGGCTTGGTTGTCATGGAAATAGCTATCCCGAATAATAGGATGGCAGTTCATGTAGCTGATGACGTGATTTGAGAAATGGTCAAATTCACAGGAATCGATGGTTATATCACTGTTAATCAACTTAATCCCTTGACAATAACGAAAATGGACATGCTTCAGTGCGTTCAAAGAAGACCCCTCGAAGCGGAGTTCGAAATAGTTGTTTTGTATTGAATCTCCTTGAAAGACAAGTATTTGACTTCTTGTTGCTGTTTGCAAACTTCCGCCAATGGTTAAGGAAACACCGTCGTTTACAAGGACAGACATTGCAGAGGATCCCAGTGTCAGCAAGTCACCTGCGGATAAGGTTAAATTTTGTGAAATCACGTAATGCCCAGGAGAGCTGGCCATGACGGCCGAAGGAGCTGCCATGCATAGTGATTCAAGCGTGTAAGTTTGTCCGTTTCCCGGAGAAACCCATTGTGCAAACCCTTGATTGATAAGAAACAATCCCAACAAAACAATAAATATTCTTTTCATAAAAGAAGAATTTTAATCGGCAAAGGTACATAAATTACGAATATGCACATCAATAAATGGCCGCTGTAGAGACGTTTCTTGAAACGTCTCTACACTTTGGATTAAAATTGTAAAAGAATAAAGTGAACCGATTCAGATTACTTCGAAAGCATCCCTTTGAACGGTTTTTTGAAGGAACGGGACAATTCAAACGTGGCGTTGTCGGCAATCAGGATGTGGTTTTTGATCACCCCGGTGACTTTTTCCATATTGACCACTACGGAGCGGTTTATTTTCAGGAACTTGTTTTTGGGGAATTTGGCGTGGAACATTTTCAAATTACTACGAAAATATTTTCTGTAACCATTTTCAAAATACACGCACACCTGATTTCCTATTTTCTTGAAATATAGGACTTCGTCAAACACAATTCGAATAGACTCCTCGTTTCTGGTTCCCAGTATAAATATTGATTTCGGGGAATGCTCCTCAAGGTTGTAAGACAAATTCTCTTCTTCCACGTGTTGCAGCATCTTTTGGTCTATCTTGTTGTATGTACCGTAGATGTTCAGGATTTTGCCCATAATACTGTTGAGCTCCCTTTCGGTATAGGGAGCATAAAAAACCTCAAAAAAACCCATTTTAAGGAACTGTTTTACCTTTTTCGTGTGTGTCATGTCACACAGACCAACAATAAAAGGTGGTTTCCGGATGTCGTGAAGTACCTCATAGAACTCCAAATCCAAGAAAAAAATCATAGGAGTATGATTGTTCAAATAATCAACCGCCTCTGCGGTATTTCGGCAAACGAAGGCAATGTTAAGAGAGTAATATTTTGATAATAAGCCTCTTAATAAATCTACCTTGGCTTCCTCTTCACTAAGAATTACTACTTCAAAATTTTTATTAGATACCATAATGATTTAGTTATTATAAGTAAAAGTAAATAATTTTACCATTGATTTTCATTAATTACACAAAAAAGTGGCCAATGGTTGGTTTTTGCTATAAAAACAACATCATTACTGATAAAACATGCATTTTTGTTGAGAAAAGTGGTAATTTGCATTTTTTAACACGATAACTGTAAAATATGTATGGGAGTTACCGTTATCGAAACAAAGAAAGCAAATATTAAGCCGAATAAGTATTTTGAGCTTTTTGATGTTGTGTTGCATTTTCAAGATGCCTCATGAAAGGGTTGGTTACCCGTATCCGGATCTTAATGTCATTTCCTCTTCAAAAAGCAGATTTCGAAGACTGTTTAATTGTTCGGGGGAATACTGAAAGAAAGAGCGTGTCGGATGAAACCACTCTGGACATTTATCCGGCAACCAAATCTGGAAATTGTCGTAGAGGGCGGTTCTCTCTTTTTCTGGTTGTTGACGATGTTTGGTCCGCACATACTGCAGGATCCGAAGCCCGTCGGCTTTTTGATGGAAAGCTTTCACAAAATGTGGAAAATCGGATACGTTTTTGCGTATTTCTTCCCAGATGTCGGGTTTGTCATTCTCTTTTTGCAAAAATACCAGAAAGTCGTTATCCGTTACAGAAAGCTTGTTCTCATAGAGATCGTGCAGTTTTCCATACGCTTCCCGAATAGCGAAGAACAAGTCGTGATGGTAAATCGGATAGCTGTCCCAAACCCCGTTCGCGCCTTGTTGCATGGCTGGTCCGGTTCCGAAAGGGACACGACTGGAGTATCGTCCGGCAGGATATACACATTCTGTGTTAAAAAGTCCTAATCCTCCCATTTTGCAGAATTTTTGGACCAGATAAAAATCCTCCCCGCTTTGCAGAGGGGTGATGTTCCCGATTTTCCGGAGGGCTTCCGCACGCATGGCAATGGCGGATCCCAAGGCGGTGAATCCGTACGGACTTTTGATTTTCAAAAGATTTACGGCATAGTTCCTCATGTAGATTTCGTAACGGAGCAGTGCCCTGTCTCGGGTTTCGTCTCTCCCATCCAACGGATGGTAGTAGGGGACCGCCAGGGCGTTCATCCCGGGATTCTGCTTGAACTGATCCGAGACGGATTGCAGATAGTGTGGGTTGATTGCAGTGTCGGCGTCCAAACTGACAATGATGTCGTTAGGATCGCATTCCGACAAAATCTTATCAAACAGGCTTCTACGGGCAAAGCCGACGCCGTGTTTTTTCCCTTGCCACCCATGCCCGGGAGATGCGTGGTCTATAATATGAAGACGAAGGTTGGTATAAAGAGGAAGGATATCCAGTAATTTTTGGTTATTCTCGCAAATGGATCTTTTTTCAGGAATAGACCAATAAATATCCGGTTGGTTCACACAAACATAAACCTCAAAAGGAAGAACACAATCTTGTTTGGAGAGTGCAGCCAATGTGACGGGCAGGTAATCCAGCTCGTCCATTGCAGGAATGGCAATCCGTAAAGTCGGCATTTATTTTACCGTAACCGTAACATCTCGTGTTCGAGCAGCCTGGCTGATGTTGTCGCGTGCATAAACAAAATGCAGGGTTTGCGTGCCCTTCTGTACGGCGTCGAATTTCCAGAACCGGTGGCTTGACGCACCTATCATGCCTTTGGGCGCATCGCTGGTGTAGCGGTCTCCAGCGCTCTTCACCACGGTGATGTCGTTTTCATTGACCAACTGCCACCAAAAACCGGTGGACGCATTGGTGATAAACTCAATCTCGCAGGATTGTCCTTGTTTCAGCACCACCTCGTTTGTTTCCTTGTCAACGGAAACCAGTTTTTTTTGAGCATGGCAACTTGCAAGCAAGAGAATGACAACCCCTAAATACATGATTTTTTTCATTGTTCTTCCTATTAAAATGCAAAAATACAAATTTTCCATATAGACAAGGGGAGAATGCAAAAAATTAACCACACCAGCCCCTGGATCTTTTTTCTTTTCGAAAATCAACCGAAACGAAAAAAACAAGTCCGAATCTTTCGATCCGGACTCTTTCGTGTTCCAGCTGGGGCTCGAACCCAGGACCCCATCCTTAAAAGGGATGTGCTCTACCTGCTGAGCTACTGAAACTCCTCTCTTTTTTTGAGGCTGCAAAAATACACTTTTTTTAATATGGGGATAGTGTTTTTCAGAAAAAAATATTTTCACGTAAGTTATTAATTATCAGAATAGTAAAAAAATCAGAAAAAAATTCAATTTGGTTGTTTTTTGTTCTAAATTATATATATTTGCAATGTATCTAATTGATTATAAATATGTTAATAATAAAAAAGGCAAAAACAACAAAAGATTCTGTTTTTGAAAAAAAAGGATATAAAAATGTCATTTTGAGCAGAAATCATTAACAGAAAAGAAATTTCACCAAAAATCGAAAATATGAAAAAATTGATTCTAACACCCCAAAAAGACACCGTCACCATCTGTTTGCCGCAAGAATGGGTGGGCAAGCCATTGGTATGTGTGTTGAGACATCCGGAGGAAAAAGGCACATATCCACCCGAATCAGAATTTGTTTCTGAAGTGCGGGAGGAAAGTATCGGATATTTAGCGTCCCGTTACAGGAAGATCAGAAAACCCAGGAAAAAAAGGTTGAGAAAAAAATAGTATCGGTTTTCTCAGTGCAGATCGGCCCCGATGAGGTGCATGAACTCCTGTCGGGTGTTCTCGTTTTTAAGGAAAGCGCCGGTGAATTCTGACGTGGTGGTCACGGAGTTTTGCTTCTGGATGCCGCGCATGGACATGCAAAGGTGCTGGGCTTCAATGACTACGGCCACACCGAGGGGGTTCAGGACCTCTTGCAGGCAGTCTTTGATTTGCGAGGTGAGACGTTCCTGTAATTGCAGCCGTCGTGCAAAACATTCCACCACACGGGGAATCTTGCTTAAACCCACAATAGTGCCGTTTGGGATATAGCCGATATGCGCTTTCCCGAAAAACGGCAACATGTGGTGTTCGCACAGCGAATAAATTTCGATGTCCTTGACCACCACGATTTGTTTGTAATCTTCATGGAACAGGGCGCTCTCAAGAATCGTCTTCGGGTCTTGCCGGTAGCCGTGAGTCAGAAAATCCATAGCCTTGGCCACCCGGATAGGGGTTTTCAACAAACCTTCGCGTTCAGGGTTTTCGCCCAATCCTCTTAAAATTTCCTTGTAATGGAATGCTAATTTCTCTAAATTTTCCTCTGAAAATGTCGGAACTTGACTCATATTTATAATGTTAATTTATCCTAATTTCATCCTCTCCTTCATTGTGCCAAATAGGGGTTTCCTCTCCGTTCACGCCCCACGGTGGTAGGACCGCCGTGACCGGAAAGGATTGTCACCTCATCAGGAAGCGGGAGTATTTTTTCGCGGATGCTCTGTTGCAGGAGCGCTTCATTTCCGGTAGGGAGGTCGCTGCGTCCTACGCTTAATTCAAAAATCAAATCACCTGTAATAATTAGTTTGTTATCAGCACTATATAGACAGATGCTCCCATCGCAGTGACCGGGAGTGTAGAGTACCTTGAGTTTTTGGTTCCCGAAGGTCACCACATCGCCCTCCTGAAGGAACCGGTCGGGAGCGGGCATTTTCTCCGTCTCCAAGCCAAAAGCAGCAGCGTATGCGAATGCTTTGTTGTAAATTGGCATCCCCGCTTCGTGCATCAGCAGTTCCGGATGGTATTCCGCCATGCACCACGGGTTGCCCGCGATGTGGTCGATATGAGGATGTGTATTGATGATGTACTTGACTCTCAAATTTTTGGCGGAGACATATTCGCGAATTTGTTCGTCTTCGTAAGATCGGCAGTTACCCGGATCCACAATCACCGCCTCGCCTGTTTCATCCGACAGAAGGTAAGTGTTCACCATGATCGGATTGAAATGAAACGTTTTAATCTCCATATTCACTATTTTTAACTTGGACTCCCCAACCAACTCACGCAGGGATTTATGTTTTTTTAACAGATTAAAAGGGTGTCTTTTTGGGGTCGGTGACATAGACTTCTTTCACTTTATGTCCGTTGTTGAAAATGGCGCTGTATGACAACTTTCCTTGCGGGGTCCAGCTCGACCACTTGCCGTGGCGCAAGCGGTTCTTGTAACAACCCTGTGTGTGCTTCACCCCATTATCATAGTATTCGGTGAAAGAGCCTTCTGGCACGTCATGAACAAAGTTCTGTTCCCGGATCTTTTTTTCATGCATGTTGTAAAACACCCATTTTCCCTCTTTCAAGTCGTTGGAATACTTGCCTTTAGAGAGGATATGTCCGTTTTGTGCGTACTCGTTCCAAACACCGTTTTTCAGATCGTTGATGTATTTTCCCTGACGGTGCATTTTGCCGGTTTCCTCCCAAAACATAGTGCAAAGGCCGTTCAGCTTTCCGGCCTTGTAGTTGTTTTCGTATTTTTTGTAGCCGTTTTCGAACCATCCTTCCCAAAAACCATCCATTATGCCGTCTTTAAATGTGCCTTGGTCTTTGGTTTTTCCGTTATGGAAATAAGCAATCCATTTTCCGTTTTCTTTGTCATTTTTGAAAGACCCTTCGCGTTGCAATTTACCGTCCTCAAACCACGCTTTCCATAATCCTTCGCGTTTCCCGTTAACATAATTGCCTTTACGCCAGACTTTTCCGTTTTCATAGTAATAGGTCCAAGTGCCGTGCTGCAACCCGTTTTCAAAATTGCCTTCACTGCCGATGCGACCCTCATTGTCGTAGAATTTCCACAATCCTTGCTGCAAACCGTGCACCAGCTTGCCTTCCATGTCCTTCTTTCCTCCTCGGCTCCACCAACAGGCATCACCTTCCAGCAAGCCCATATCATAAGTGCCTTCGAAGTATTTTTCCCCGTTGTCGAAATATTCGATCACATGGCCATGAATGCTGTCATCGATATAAACAGCTTTTTTATAAAGCTGTCCATTAGGATGATAGAATGTCCATTCGCCATTCCTCCGGCCTTCTTTGAACTGACCTTCCGACTCCACACGGCCAGACTGGAACCAGCTTTTGAACGGGCCATTATCAGCATGGTATTCCTGACCGAGCTTGCCGTCGTCATACCACACTTTCCACACGCCAACTTTGATGCCGTCGCGGTAGTCGCCTTCTGTCCACTTGGAGCCGTTATTATGAAAATAGATCCAATGTCCTTGTTCCACCCCCTTTTTCTGCACACCGATGGACATCAGTTTTCCGTTTTTCCAATAGGTTTTGGTCGTGTCCTGAGCCGATAAACTACCTATCAGCGCCACGCACAGCCATAACAAAAGTATCTTTTTCATTCTTAAATTTTTAGGGGGCAAAAATACAATTTTTTAGGCAACAGGCCACTAAGCGATGGGTAATAAAAAAAGGGAACATCAATCGAATTGACATTCCCTTTTGCAAGTTCAATATAAGTCGTGGATTATTTGACAACTACCTGTTTGGTGACAGTTCCGTTGGTTGCCGTCACTTTCACGGCGTAGGTGCCGGGAGCCATACCGGAGGTGGAAATAGTGACGTGAGAATCATTGCAGAATTGTTCGAGCACAAGTTGTCCCATCATGTTATAGACTTCCACACGTTGGATTTGGTCGGAGGTCACCTGCACAAAGTTGGTTGCGGGGTTCGGATAGACTTTCACCTCAATTTGGTTGTACTCGTTGACAGAGACATCGGTAACGGACAGGGAGACGGGAATCTCGACTTCGCCGTTTTCAATGTCGCTGGAGAAGCAGTGAAGTTTAGCAGTTTTGGTATCGCCGACATTCATGCCGTTCGAGTTGACGGTGACAGTTTCTGTAACATTTGCCCCGGCATTGATGTTGCCTTCAGCGGGGTTCACAGTCAGCCATGGGGTGATAGGCGTTCCGTCAATTTTGCCGCCCAGACACAAGTTGAAATCGTATGAACCGCTGGTGAAACGGTTGTACCAGGTGGAACCTACCTTATACCAGCAACTGTAGTCGTTAGCAAAGCCTCCGTCCAGAGGAGCGAGGTAAGATCCTTCAGGTTGTGTGAACCAAACACCAAACCACAAGTCGCTACCGTCAATCAGGTAAGGAGTAGTGAGTTGGATGTGATTCCATCCGCTGTCAGGGGTGAATGTTTGTTCATAGACTACAGCACCGGGTCCTGGATGCAGGAGAGAGTTGTTCATGCCATAGACGCGAATCTTAGCAGTGGGGAGAGCTTCACTCATAAAGAAATCAATTTCATTGAGGGTTTTTCCGATATGTTGTTGAAGAGCAGAGGAGGGGAAGCAGATAGCGAGATCTACATCAGTGGCAGAAGTCCAACCAACCGAAGTGTAGGGGTCGTCAACATAGTAGTGCATATCAACCATGCCAGTGGATGCCGGATTAGGATTGGGAATGTCGTAAGTGGTTACAACATAGTAGTCTGTGCTGCCTGTACCAGGGTTATTCATCGTGAAAGATTGGGACGCAGTGCCATTAGGATTCATAGAGAAAGTAAGATTTTCGGCATCAACAGCAAATTGACCGACCAAGGCGGCAGAAACCTCCGTCACAACGAAGTCGTCAACATAGTAAGTGCCAGTGGCGTTATTGGGAGCGCCGGCATAAAAGTTGATGCCTGCTAACTGGTTGACACCGTTGGTATTGCCCTGCTGGTAGCTGAAAGGCCAGGTGTGAACAGCCACATTATTGATGGTGAGAGTTGCTTGGTCGTTGTCCATATCCACGTCAAACTCAATGGGGAACCAAGCATTGGTGGGGGAGGAGAAATTGTATTCCTGACCGCCAACACTAAGGTAACCACCGCCGGTGCTGTTGAAATAGCACTCTAAAGCCCATTGATTTTTCAGGATGTGCTGGATGTTGAAATAGCCACCATTCCCTGTAGAAGGCACGTAATAGTTGAAGGTGAGGGTGTAGTGTCCCGTGGTGTAATTACCGAAAGGATACAGCTGGTCGTTGCTTCCGGTAATGTACAGCGAATTGGGAGCGGAAGAGGCCTGTGCTGAAGAAATCACACCATCCTCAGCACTACCTGGCGCAGAACTCCATGTGGTCCAGGCCGAATTCGATTGTGCCAGATGACTGCCAGCCGTGTAGGAATCAAAGTTGTCGCTGAAGACAACAGTTTGCGCAAACATAAAAGAAGTTGCGGCAAACATTAACAAAAAGAAAAGTAAACCTTTTTTCATAAGCATTAGATTTTAAATGATGTGGCAAAAGTAATAAATATTTGCCAACAATAACCTTATGAAAAAAAAATAAAAAAAGAACGTTCTATCTACAAATCTTCCGCACAGCCATACGTCCTTGGTTATCCTGAATATTTAGAATGTAAACCCCTGCGGCCCATTGACTACAGGAAATCTTCACGTTGTTTTCCCCTGAAACAGAAATATGGTCAATTTGCTGGCCGAAAGCATTATAAATCGTAATATTCGCCAAATTTTCACTTTGCACTATGATGAAATCGGTGGCTGGATTTGGAAAAACGCTCACATTCTTCAGCTCTTGTTCGTCAAGACCTACCCCCACGATGTTGAAAGAATGCGGGTCGGCAGCCCCAATGTACGGATGGTTCTCATGTCTGCCACTCTCGTCTTTTGCAAAGATATAATATTGTATATTGTCTCCATTTGAAAGGTTAAGCAGCGAAAAGTCATACCCGTATTCGTGATCCGATAGCAAATCCAGTGAGGCATTCTGCCATTCGCCATCGTTGATTCTAAAGTAAACCAAGAGGGAGTCCTCTACTAAGTTTTCACCGCTCAAAGCCTTGATAGTCACAGAGATATTTAATCCATCACCGATGCTTCTTGTACCTAATATCGGATAATGTTTCAGGTAGAGCATTTCAGGATCAGCCAACTCATGGGTGCGGCAGTGCAGGGCGTCGGTGCTCAGCCAAGGGGTGTAATCGCTTTGCATGATGGGCACGATAGTGTAGCCGGGCATCGCCTGCTGATAGGCAGCAATGGCCTCATTGTCGTGAGGGTTGCCGGTCACGGGCACAAAAACATGGTCATTGAGAATCAAGGAATTGGTGTAAGGAGTGGCGTTATGGGCGTTTGGGTCGGCATAGACACGGAATACCTGGTAGTGGTTGCCCCACGGTGTGACAGCGTCCGCAAACGTCTGGGCCACCTCTTCATAGTTGCTGTACCGCGGGTCAGTGGAGGGCACTTGCCCGATCAACACTTTATCGACATCGAGGAACTTGCCCCAGCAGTCGATGTGCGCGATGTATTCACCAAGCGGATCAGGAAGAATCATGTAGTTGTCGATGCCGAGATAGTTTTGGGTCATGGACAAAATGGAGGACTCCGTTTCGGCAGGATTTTCCTGTAACACTAACATGGTGGAGGCCGCCGTGCCATAGCCGTCAACCATATAGTTACCGCCCGTATGCACCAAAGGCATCTCATAACGGTTAACACCCATAAAGTCAACCACAGATTCCAAAGCCGCGTCATCGTTCGGACGTTGCGGGCGGTTATAGACGAAATCAATCACCCTTATGGAATCTTGTCCGTCAACGACAAACCACGGGCCGTAGTCGCGGGTCCAGTAAGAGTCGTGCTGGATAAACCAGAACTGCACATTGGTCATATTTACCTGATTATTGTTGAAGTAATTACTGGCCTGCATACTGTCGGAAGGGGTGTCCACAATCACTTTCACCTGGGTGATTTGCGAGAGTTCGCGCACCAACTCAATGGGAATGCCGAGCGGGTAGGCAATCATCACGCCACCCATGGGCTGGAATTCAGCTATTGCGGAAACCGGAGCGGTGGGATAAACAGCGTCGCGCAAGTGCGCTTGTTGCGACAAATAAGGTATCATCATTTTCTCTTCCGCAGTGGCATGATGCGGGAATTTTGGATGAGTATCGTAATGAATCTGCTCGTTTTGAGCAGAAAGAAATCCAAAAAGGACTGAAATCAAAAGAGTTAAACTGTTTCTTTTCATATTTTGATTTTAAACTAAAAAACGCCCAACTTGAAAAAAATTGAGCGTTTTATCTTGTGACCCCTGCAGGATTCAAACCTGCAACCTTTTGATCCGTAGTCAAATGCTCTATTCAGTTGAGCTAAGGGGCCGTGCTTCAAAAAAGCGTGCAAAAATACACTTTTTTTAATATCATTGCACATGAAAAAAATTTTTTTTATTCATAATGCCGTATGTTGAAAAAAAATGTATTTTTGCCGCCGAATTGATGATAAAGGATGAGCTATGGTGTAATGGTAGCACTACAGATTTTGGTTCTGCCTGTGTAGGTTCGAGTCCTGCTAGCTCAACAAGAAACTCTCACCGATTTGGTGGGAGTTTTTTTTACTAAAATTGCAAGTTAAAATTATAATACATTAATATTTATTAAGATGGAAGAACAAATAAATCTTATCAGCACTTTTGCCGATTTCAAGGAATCCAAAAGCATTGACAGAGAGACGCTTATGCACATTTTGGAAGATGTTTTCGTAAGTGCGCTAACCAAGAAATACGGTGCGAACGCCGAGTTCAACGTCATTGTCAATGTTGACCGTGGAGATCTGGAGATCCAACATTCCCTCAAGGTGGTGGAAGACGATCAGGTTACAGATCCGGCCAACCAGATTGCCTTGTCTGATGCCATAAAGATAGAACCAGACTTTGAGGTGGGCGAAGAAGTGATTGAGCAGATTCAGCTTTCCGATTTCCAGCGCCGCGAGATTCTCGCCCTTCGCCAGAACCTCAGCAACAAAATTCTGGAACACGAAAAAGATGTCATATTCCACAAGTATGAACCCCGCAAGGGCGAACTCATCACCGGTGAGGTGAGCCAGGTCTGGAAAAAGGAGATTCTGGTCATGGATGATGACCGAGTGGAGATGGTACTCCCAAAATCTGAACAGATTCCAACGGATTATTATAAGAAAGGTGACAGCATCATGGCCGTTATCACCTCTGTGGATGTGGTCAATGGTTCCCCGCGTATCCTTCTTTCCCGTACTTCCCCGCGATTCCTCGAATGCTTGATGGAACGCGCTATTCCTGAAATCGAAGAGGGTGTCATCATGATCCGTGACATTGTGCGTGTGCCCGGCGAAAGAGCCAAAGTGCTGGTGGAGACGTACGACGACCGTATCGACCCGGTGGGCGCCTGTGTCGGTGTGAAGGGCAGCCGTATCCATGACACGGTTCGCGAACTCCGCAATGAAAACATCGACATCATCAACTACACGGATAAAAAGGAACTCTTGATTGCCCGCGCCCTCAACCCTGCGAAGATTTCCTCTATCGAATTGGACGAAGAGAACAAAACCGCCAATGTCTATATGAAATCCGACCAAGTGTCATTGGCGATCGGTAAGGGCGGCTATAATATCAAATTGGCCAGCAAACTGTCTGGATACGAGATAGATGTCTTCAGAGATGATATTAAAGAGGAATATGTTATTCCGTTGTCTGAATTCAACGATGTGTTTGACCAATGGGTGATTGACACCTTTATCGGCATCGGATGCGACACCGCAGAGAGCATTCTCCAACTCAGCCGTGAGGAACTTATCCGCCGTACGGACCTTGAAGAGGAAACAGTGGACGCTATGATTGCTGCCGTTAAAGAAGAACTGGCCAAATAATTTCACCTCTTTCACTTTTCATTTTTTCAGTATTAACACCAAAATTTCTTAATATGCCGGAAGAAAAAATAAAAAAGCCGCGATTGGGACAGGCGGCCACAGAGTTTAACGTGTCAATGGATCGTATTGTCGATATCCTGAAAAAAAACGGACTGGAAATCAGCTCCCCGACTTTGAATTCGAAGTTGACGGAGGAAATGTACCAGTGCCTTCAAAAGGAATTGGCAAAAGACAAAATGGTGAAGGAAAAATCGGACAAGATTATTCCTTCCAAGATCAAAAAAGAGGAGGTGAAATCCGACTCCCTTGAAAAAGGACATGAGGAGGAACATGACGGCCACATCATTATTCATACGACAAAATTGACGGAGGTTCAAAATGCAGAGACTCCGGTGGTACACGTGCCCGATATTAAAATTGTCGGTTCTGTTTCACCTGAATCCCTGGTGAAAACTTCCAAAAAGAATAATTCCGGCATAACGAAAGAAACGGCAAAGGCTGAACAGGCGGAAACCCAGCAGGAAACTCCGGCAAATCCTCAAGAGGTGTCTGCCCCTGAAGTCCAGGAAGAGGCTGAACCGATATCCCCGGAAATCGAACCCCAGCCTACGGAAGAAAAACCCGAGCATATTGAGACGGTTGCCCATATTTCTGGTCCGGCAATCATCGGAACCATGGATCTGGAAGCGTTAAAACCCAAGAAAAAAGCCTCATCAAAGGAGAAAAAATCCCAGAAAAAAGAAAAAGCCCAAGCCAAACCTCAACCCAAGGAGGTCATTGTTGAAACGCCGAAAGAAGAGGTGAAACAGGAACCGGAAGTCACGACTCCCGTTCAAGAGGCTCCTGAACACATCAAAACTGTGGTAAATCCGCTTAAAGGTCCGAAAATTCTTGGAACGATTGATTTGTCTCTTCTCCAAAGCAACAAGGAAAACGGCAAAAAAGAGGAACAACGTAATGGCGACAGCCAGGATAAGAAGAAAAAGAAGAGAAAACGTGTTGCAAAACCGGTAAAAGCTGTCAATATCCCGAATGGAAAGGATGACAAAACGAAACGGCAAAAACAAGAACCCGAAAAAGTTGAAATTTCTGCCGAAGATATTCATCGCCGTATTAAAGAGACCAAAATGCGTCTCGAAAGCAACACCAAAAAGAATACAACGGCAGCGAAACGTAGAAAAGAAAAACGCCAACTCATACACGAACGTATTGAGGAACAAGAACTTCAAGCTATTGAAGATCAGAAGACCTTGCGCGTGACCGAGTTCATTACCGCTAATGAATTGGCCACTTTGATGAATGTGGATGTGACAAAGATTATCTCCACATGTATGAGTATCGGACTCTTTGTCTCTATCAACCAACGACTTGATGCCGAAAACATTGCCATGCTGGCTGAAGAATTCGGCTTCAATGTGGAATTCATCGATGCGGAAGAAGAGGAGAATATGAATGACGCGGAAACCGATAGCGACGAAGATTTGCAACCCCGCCACCCGATCATCACGGTCATGGGTCACGTGGACCACGGTAAAACATCTTTGTTGGACTATATCCGCAAGACCAATGTGATTGCCGGTGAGGCTGGTGGTATCACTCAGCACATCGGTGCTTATGAAGTGAGTCTGCCCGATGGACGTAAAATCACCTTCCTCGATACTCCTGGTCACGAGGCGTTTACCGCTATGCGTGCCCGCGGTGCCAAGATCACGGACTTATGTATCATCGTGGTCGCCGCTGATGATGCCGTGATGCCGCAGACGGTCGAGGCAATCAACCATGCCCAGGCTGCCGGTGTCCCGATGGTGTTCGCCATTACCAAAATTGATAAACCCAATGCCAATCCCGATAAAATCCGTGAGGAACTGGCCAACATGAACATCCTTGTGGAAGAATGGGGTGGCAAGTACCAATGTCAGGAAATCGACGCCAAACATGGTACCAATGTCCAAGAATTGTTGGAAAAAGTGCTGTTAGAAGCTGATTTGCTTGATTTGAAGGCCAATCCGAACCGTCCTGGTGTGGGTGCAGTTATTGAGTCCGCCTTGGACAAAGGACGTGGTTATGTCGCGAAAGTGCTCGTGCAGAATGGTACACTCTCCGTGGGTGACCCGATTCTTGCAGGAAGCTGCTTCGGCAAGGTGAAAGCCATGTTTAACGAACGTAATCAGCCCGTGAAATCCGCCGGTCCCGCACAGCCCGTGCTGTTGTTGGGTCTCAACGGTGCCCCGCAGGCCGGTGATACATTCAAGGTTTGCGAGTCTGAACAGGAAGCCCGTGGTATCGCCACGAAACGCGCTCGCCTCGCCCGTGAAATGGGTCTGCGCACGCAAAAGCATGTTACACTCGAAGAAATCGGACGCCGTATCGCTATTGGTGACTTCAAGGAACTCAATATTATCGTCAAGGGTGATGTCGATGGTTCTGTGGAAGCTTTGGCCGGTGAGTTGCTGAAACTCAGTACCGAGCAGGTTCAAGTCAACGTCATCCACAAGTCTGTGGGTCAGGTGACCGAAACCGACGTGATGCTGGCCACCGCCTCCAATGCACTTATCGTGGCCTTCCAGGTGCGTCCGTCAGCCAATGCCCGTAAGATGGCCGAGGCCGAACAAATCGATATCCGTACGTACTCTATTATATATACCGCTATTAATGAGATTAAAGATGCTATCGCGGGTATGCATTCGCCTGAGATTCGCGAAAAAGTGGTCTGCAACATTGAGATTCGTGAAGTGTTCCACATTTCCAAGGTTGGCAACGTGGCCGGCTGTATTGTTCTCGATGGAAAATTGCAACGCAGCACTAAGATTCGCCTTATCCGCGACGGTATTGTTATCTACACGGGTAAACTCGGCTCTTTGCGTCGTTTCAAAGACGATGTCAAGGAGGTGGTTGCCGGTCAGGACTGCGGTCTGAACATCGATGGTTGCAACGATATCAAGGTCGGCGACATCATCGAAGGATACGAGGAATTCGAGGTGGCGTACGGCAAATAGCCGACGAATAATCAGCGAATTTTGCGAATTTAACGAATTTATTTATTACAAAATCGTAGGGGCGTATCGCATACGCCCCTATTTTTGTAATGAATGACGATGAAGACCGATGAATGACGATGAAAAACAAACACGTTTTTGTGTCATTAATCCCGATTTTCTGCGAAAAATTAACCATTTTTTGAAAACAAAAACCGACCGTTTTTTATAACGTGTTGAATATCAGAAAGAAAAAATTTTTCAAAAAGTGTTCATCGTATTGATTAGTGTATTACTTTTGCGGTGTTCTAGTTCACTAATACACTAATTAAAAAATAACGATATGATACAGTTAAGTAATGTAGAATTCGGGTACGACAAAAACCGCAAGTTATTCAACGGGGTGAATTGGCAGTTGGAGCCCGGCCACCTGTACGGATTGCTTGGCCGCAACGGTGCCGGCAAAACTACCCTGTTGAAAATCATGACCGGCCTGTTGTTCCCGCAGGCGGGCGAGGCCCTCATCGACGGTGAACCCGCGCATAAACGCACCGCACAACAATTGAGCGACATTTATTTCCTCCAAGAGGAGATTTACGTTCCTCATCTGAAAATCAAACAGTTCGAGGCCGCTTTCGCGCCGTTCTATCCTAACTTCAGCCACGAACAGTTCGTGGAATACCTGAGAGAGATGGAAATGGACAACATGCTGGGCTTCATCGACAAGTTCTCGCATGGTCAGAAAAAGAAAGTGATGATCGCGTTCGCACTGGCCACTAACGTGCCGCTGCTCATCATGGACGAGCCCACCAACGGTCTCGACATCCCAACCAAGAGCATCTTCCGCAAAATCATGGCTGCTTACGCCGATGAGCAGAAGACGGTGATTATCTCCACCCACCAGGTCCGCGACCTGCACAGTCTCATCGATGCGGTCTCCATCCTCGACAACGGCCGCATGATCCTCAACGCTTCTGGTGAAGTCATCACCGACAAATTGCTGTTCGATGTGAATGACGAAAAATCAGAAGAAGGCAAGGTGTTCTATACCGAGGAGAGCCCGCGTGGCATTTATCAGGTAAAGGATAATGTCAACCACATTGATTCCGCCCTTGATTTGGAACTGCTCTTCAATGCCGCTGTTCAAAACAAGCAGGAATTTACAGAATTATTCAAATAACCTTAAAATCAGAAAATTATGAAAAAATACACGAATAAGATCTTAATCATCACCGCCATTATTCTGGTGTTGGGCATAATCATCGGTTATACCATCGATTTCCAGACGGGCTACCGCAGTGGACGAATCAAATATGAGAAAATTGAAAAGGATTCGACGCAGGTGATCACCTTGGATGACTTGGATGCTTACGTCGATTCTGTAGAGACGCGCCATGGCACGTCTCTACAAGACTCCGAAAAAGAACCCGAAACGTCTCACCAATAAAAACGTAAAATTATGAATATCAACAATATAATCAAATTAATCAAGGCCTATTTTTACGAAAATTGGCGGAATGATGTCATCTATTCATTTGGCATCATGGCGGCATTATCGCTACTCATGACGATTATGTCCAGCAGTCCCTATCTGACGGAAATAAAAATAGCGGCAGTTGTGTTTATGGTCTATTACCCATGTCGCTTCTTTTCCAAGCTGCACCAGCCTTCAAGCAGGATACACTACCTGATGACACCTGCGACCAACGCCGAAAAAGTGGTGACAGGTATGTTTTTGTCCAACATTTATTTCGTGGCAGGCATTGTTTTGTCTGTGCTGATTGGACAGGTTTTGGGTTATGGCATAGTGAATGTATATAGTCCGGGTATTTTTGCGCCATGCGGAATCCACAATTTAGGTGAATTCATAAAAGTTCAGATTCCCACCCATGGGTTGAACATTCTGTTATTCTTCACCAGTATTTCCACCATGTTCTTTGCCGCCATCTATTTCAAGAAGAGTCCGTTCTGGAAACTGATGTTGACGGGTTTCGTCGTTTCATTGGTTTTGGGAGCCCTCATGGCGGGTACTGAATGGCTGAATGCCTTGGCGGTGGTTCCGGCGGAGATTCGCAACGGGAACTATTATAAAGCAGAGCATTATATTGCAACATCCAAAGACTGGTTCCCGTATGTTGCCTGCTGCATGTCGATTGTCTATTTCTACGCAATGAGTTTTTTGAGAATGAGAGAAACGGAGGCATAGTATGGATTTCAAGAGCACACAAACCATCTACCGGCAGATCGAGAACTGGGTGTTCGAGCAGATCCTGTCGGGCGCGTGGAAGCCGGGCGAGCGAGCCAAGTCGGTGCGCGAGCTGGCCGTCGCCTTCGAGGTGAACCCCAACACCGTCATGCGCTCCTACGAACGTCTTCAGAACCAAGAGATTATCACCAACAAGCGCGGCATAGGCTTCTTCGTCAACGAGGACGCCCCCGAGAAAATCCACGCCCTCCGCAAGAAGGAGTTCATGGAGGAGGAGGTGCCGGAGTTTCTGAAGAATATGAGGCTGCTGGGAATCACGATGGAGGAAATCATGGCAGTTAGTAATTAGTAATTAGTAGTTAGTAGTTGAGTCGCGATTTAGCTGCTAACTACTAACTGAAAAAGTTTCTTACAATATGAAAAAAATAACAATCATCACCTTGATTTTCTGTGCATTGGCAAGTCAGCTAATCGCGCAGAACAGCTACTGGGTGTTCTTCACGGACAAGCAGAACACCACATTCGATCCGTATCAGTACTTTGATGCGAAGGCCATCGAGCGTTACGCGCAGTGTGGCGCAGACCTCTATGACATCACCAACTATCCTGTGAACAGCCACTATGCCGCGCAGGTGGAGACCGCTTGTGAGGAGCTGGTGGGCACATCTCGGTGGCTCAACGCGGCCGGCGTAATGGCCACGGAGGAGCAGATTGCCATCATCCGGCAGTTTCCCTTTGTGGCGGGCATCCAGCTGATTGCCAGCGATATGGAAGTCGCTGAAGAGCAAATCACCGAAGACAGGGTCCCCCTCTCCACGGAGCAGGTCAGTATCCACCACGGGGAGTTGTTCCAGCAGCACGACATCAGCGGCAAGGGCGTGCGTGTGGCGATATTCGACGCCGGTTTCCCGGATGTGGATACCCACCCCGCGTTTCAGCATCTGCGCGACAACAAGCAGATTGTCAAGACTTGGAACTTCGTGAAGAAGAAAGAGAATGTGTATGAAGCCAACTCGCACGGTCGCATGGTGCTGAGCTGCATTGCGGGCAAATACGGAAACCAGCTCCTCGGCATGGCTCCCGATGCGCAGTTCCTGTTGGCCCGCACCGAGGTGGCTTCCGAGCCGAAAAAAGAGGAGGTCTGGTGGGTGCAGGCGCTCGAATGGGCCGACCAGAATGGTGCCGACATCGTGAACAGTTCCCTCGGCTACGGCAAACAGCGCTATATGCTCAAGCACATGGACGGCAAGACCTCGATGGTGGCCAAGGCCGCCAACACCGCCGCCCGCAAGGGCATTTTGGTGTGCAACTCCATGGGCAATGAAGGTGACGACAGTGAGTGGAGAATGCTCATCACCCCCGCCGATGCCGACAGCATTTTGTCGGTGGGTGCCGTGAAAAGTTTGGATGTCATCGCCAGTTTCAGTTCGTTCGGTCCTACGGCTGACGGTCGCATGAAACCCAACGTGGTCGCCATGGGCGTAAACAACTTGGTGGCTGGCAGCAAAGGCAACTTCACGCGGGCATCCGGCACCTCCTTCTCCTCCCCGATGATGGCCGGTTTCGCCGCATGCGTCAAGCAGTTGCACCCCGAGTACACCG
>Ga0247608_10002593_pt1 | contig 22276 bp, 16 predicted proteins | sample 176DNAGHGlowgp2_FD_193490 | JGI IMG/M metagenome (GOLD analysis project Ga0247608, IMG submission 193490) | Sheep rumen microbial communities from Palmerston North, Manawatu-Wanganui, New Zealand - 1766 DNA GHGlow gp2 | ecosystem: Host-associated > Mammals > Digestive system > Stomach > Rumen ...
CAACAAACTCCTTGCGCTTGTCGTGTGTGCAGAGCAGCGAGGCGGCCGCCGTGGTGGCCACCAGTCCGAGGCTGTGGCGCAGGGCCTTGGGAAATCCTCCCGCTGCCAGTATCTCGTCGTCGGAGGGCCTGGTGCCGTCGACGCGGTATTGGTCGACGAAGGTGTCGATGCCCTGTGAGTAGAAGAAGTTCTGCAGGCGCTCGCCGTACTGCCGCTGCCAGTCGGCGTCGGCTCCGCTCCAGGTGTAGTCGAGGGCTATGTTCATGGGCACTCGCCAGGAGTCGTAGCGGAAGTTGTTGCTGCCGTTGCGGCGGCCGCCGAAGCCCTGCATGGGCTGCCCGTCATACTGGCACATATCGCCGTTGAGGCCCGTCAGTGGGTGTGTGGCCTTGTGTAGCAGCTCGCGCGCCTTGACGGCGCAGTCGCGCCACAGGTCGGCGTTGCCGTCGTCGGCCCAGCGTGCCCACACCTCGTAGAAGGCAGGCACGTGGTAGGATGGGTCGGTGAAGCGCTGTCCGAAGCCGTCGGGTGTGAAGGTGATGAGGTGGGTGTCGGGGTCGATGAGGTACATGCGCTGCTTTCGCGTGGGCTCATTCCTGGCGGCAGAACCGCCAGGCACGGTGGCGGCGGGGCCGAATGGCGGTCGCGCCGGTGCCTCATACTCGCGGGGCATCACCTGGCGTAGTATGCGCTGTGCCTCGGCCTTGTAGTCTATGCCCGTGTCGTTGCCCCAGCGGTTGGAGGCGAAGATGAGGGCTGTGATGAAGTATAGCTCGCCGTCGGAAGCTGCTCCCTGGGCATTGCGTGTGCCGTCGGTGCGGCAGCTCCAGGCGAAATATCCCTCGCGTGGGCCGCTCTGGTGCTGCATGTACTTTCGTGACCAGCGCCACAGGCGGTCGAACATGTCTTTCTTGTCGAGCTGTACGGCCACCATCATTCCGTAGGACATGCCCTCGGTGCGCACGTCGTGGTTTTTCACGTCCGACACGTAGGCCATCGTGTCGCCTACCTCGAAGTAAACCTTGTTGGGGCCATGGAACACGTCGTTGAACACCTCCGCCACCTTGGCCTCCACGGCGGCGGGGTCGTAGCCCAGCTCCACAAAGAGGTTGCGTGGCTGGCTCCAGGCGGTGAGCGTGGCCAGGAGCGCGGCTGTCAGGAAGAATATTTTCTTCATAGTCTTTGTTTTGGCGGTGGCGGCCTTTAAAAGGCCGCACAAACAACGAAGGAGTTGTGGCATTTGCTACTTTTGCCTTGTGTCGGTGGTGATGGTGTAGGTCATTCCGGGCTGTGTGGGCAGGTCGTACTCGTACACTTGTCGGACGGGCAGCAGGTCGAACTTCGACAGCTCAGGCGAGCGCAGCGGAGCCTTGATGGAGGCTGGCATGAGCAGCTCATTGGGGCAGGGGCCCTCCGCCTTGGTGAGGCCCTTGCCACTCAAGGGTATGTAGCTTCGCAAGCGCAGCGTGCCGCCGATGGTGGAGGTGATGACAGCCTTCTTCAGGCTCCCCTCGCTCCACTCCATGCTGGCCTCGAAGCCACCGCGCGCCCTGAGGCCGCTCACGCTGCCGTGGCTCCAGCTGGCGGGCAGGGCGGGCAGCAGGTGGAGGGCACCGTCGTGGCTCTGGAGCAGCATCTCGCAGATGCCGGCCGAGACGCCGAAGTTGCCGTCGATCTGGAATGGTGGGTGTGCGTCGAACAGGTTGGGGTAGGTGCGCCCCTGTGGGTACTGCCGCATCTTGGAGTCGTCGGGCAGCAGGTGGAGCATGTTCTTGATGATGAGGAAGGCGTGGTCGCCGTCGAGCATACGTGCCCAGAAGTTGGTCTTCCATCCCAGGCTCCATCCCGTGGCCATGTCGCCGCGCTGGCTCAGGGTGTTGGCAGCGGCGGTGAACAGTTCGGGGTGTTGGTAGGGCGACACCTGGTTCGACGGGTACAGGCCGTAGAGCTGCGAGATGTGTCGGTGCTGGTCGTTGGGATTGTCGCCGTCGATGAGCCATTCCTGCAGCTGGCCGTGTCGTCCTATCTGCATGGGTGGCAGGTTGCTCAGGCTGAAGCGCAGTGTCTGTGCGAAGGTGCTGTCGCACTGTAGCACCTGTGCTGCCTGTAGTGTCTGCGACAGCACGTCGAAGGCTATCTGGTTGTCCATGGTAGAGCCGGCGGTGACGTTGGTGCGCTTGCCTACGGGGCCGTGCTCGGGCGACACGGTGGGCACTGTCACCAGCCATCCGGCGGCTTGCCTCACCTCTCCGGCGGCGGGATAGGTCTGCATGTAGTCGAGCAGGAACTCGGCCGCGCCTTTCATCACGGGATAGTAGGTCTTGAGGAACTGCTTGTCGCCGGTGTAGAGGTAGTGCTGCCACAGGTGGGTGGTGAGCCAGGCGCCTCCTGTGGGGAACATTCCCCAGGGCGTGCCGTCGACGGGTCCGGCAATGCGCCACAGGTCGGTGTTGTGGTGGGCCACCCATCCGCGGCATCCGTACATGGTGCGCGCCGTCACGGCTCCTGTCTGGCTCAGGTCGCTAATCATAGAGAAGAGCGGCTCCTGGGTCTCGGCGAGGTTGCCCACGAGTGCTGGCCAGTAGTTCATCTCGGCGTTGATGTTGATGGTGTACTTCGAGTCCCACGGCGCGTTGAGCTTGTCGTTCCATAGCCCCTGCAGGTTGGCCGGCTGGCCGCCGGGCTGCGAGGACGAGATGAGCAGGTAGCGCCCATACTGCATCATAAGAGCCACGAGGTCGAGGTCGGTGGCATCGCTCTCAAAGGCAGCCAGGCGCTTGTCGGTCTCCAGGGCGGAGTTGGCCGACTTGGGCAGCGACAGGCTCACGCGCCTGTACTGCTGCTGGTAGCGGGCCACGTGGCGTTTGAGCAGTTGCTCGAAGGTGAGTTGCTCGGCCTTGTTGGAGCGCCGCTGGTTCTTCTGGGCGGCATCGCCGGTGGTGTCGTGGTAGTTGACGAAGTTGGTGGCGGCCGCGATATAGATGGTGGCCTCGGTGGCATCGCTGACGCTGATGGAAGAGTCGGAGCAGTCGAGCTGGGCCTGCTTGCCGTTGGCGCGAACGCCTATGCGGCATTGCGCCTTCAGGCCGGCAGCTATGCCCTCGTGGGCTGCGCCCTCGACGGTGGCCACGAGGCGTCCGCCGTGGCAGCCGGTGCTGCTGATGAGCGCACTCTGGCAGTGGATGGTGTTGGCTTTCACCACGGCGGGCAGCTGGCTCTGGAACGAGAGCTTGAAGCTGAGCGCCCCTTTCTTGCTGGCCTTGAGGTGGACCGCTACGATGCTGTCCTGCAGCGAGGCAATGACGGTGCGCTCGTACCTTACACCTTTATATATATAAGATGTGGTGGCGGTGGCGTTGGCCAGGCTCAGCTCGCGGCGGTAGTGGCTCACGTCGCTGTGACCCAATTGCAGCTTCACGCTGCCCAAGGGCAGGAAGCGCATGCCGTGGGGACCTTTTACGAAGTAGCGGTTGAGCAGCTGCTCGGCGGCGTCCTCGTGGCCCTCGAACACCAGCCGCCTCACCTCTGGCAGCTTGTCGAGCGACTCGGTGGAGTTGTTGTTGTAGGGCGAGCCGCTCCAGAAGGTCTCTTCGTTGAGCTGTAGCTCCTCGGTGTCGGTGCCTCCGTAGACCATGGCTCCCAGCTGGCTGTTGCCCACGGGCAGTGCCTCGAGCCAGTGGCTGGCCGGATGGCTGTACCACAGGCGGTGGTGGTCCTGGGCGTGGGTGGTGGCAGCGGTGGTGGCCATGAGCAGTGTGGCGGCCATCGTGGGCAGTAGTAGTGACGGTTTCATCGTGGTGGGGGTGTTGCGGGTTGGCTATTTGGCTATTTTTTTTCCGTTGACTATGTAGATGCCCTTAGGCAGGCTCTCCAGGCTGTTGCCCAGCAGTGTGCCTGTCAGGCTGTAGCAGCGGCAGTCTGAGGGTGTGGTGCTCACCTGCTGGATGGCCGTAGGCTCGCTCTTCCAGCGTATCGACGCGGCGGCTATTAGCAGGTCGGCCCAGCCGCTGTCGGCGGTGTAGAAGGTGATGGCGTAGCGTCCGGCCTGGCCTATCTCGAAGGTGAACATCTGGGTCTTGGTGCCCGAGAAGCTGTTGGTGGCGTTGTTGCCAACGTTTACGGCCGGGGTCATCGTCTCTTGGGCTACGGCGTTGCCGTCCATGTCCTCAATGGCGATGGTGATGGGCGAGAAGTTGGGGCAGTTCCAGTTCACCAGGCGGTGGTACACCTCGTAGACCCCCGGGTTGAGCCACAGGGTGTAGTCCGTGGTCTTGGCTGCGAAGCGTGCGTAGCCGGCGTGGGCTGCGCCCGAGATGTTGCGGGCGTAGAGTCCGTAGTCGAAGTCGCGCTGGCTGCCGGTGAAGTGCAGCACGCGGCATCCCTGCGAGAAGCCCGATGAGAGGCCTATGCGCCGCTCCGAGCTGTCGTAGGTCTCCCATCCTGCTGGCACGCATCCGTCGGTGGTGAAGCGGGTGAAGACGTAGCTCCCGGTGTGTTCGTCTATGTTGACGCTGAGTTGTGCGCTGCCGGTGTTGCCCTCGTCGTCGGTGGCCACGGCGCGTAGGCTGTGGTTGCCCTTGCCCAGGCTGGCTATGGTGTAAGTGTAGGGTGGGTTGTCGAAGGAGGCGAGCAGCTCGTCGCCGTCGAAGAACTCAACCTTCGTCACCTTGCCGTCGGGGTCGCTGGCTGTGGCTGTCATGGTGATGGGCTGCACCTGTGCCGGGCCTCCCAGGCTGATGTAGGAGGGTGGGTTGGTGGGAGCGGTGATGCGCACCACGGGGTCGGTCATCTTCAGCGAGTAGCGCTTGCAGAAGTTCCAGATTACCTCGCCCGTCTTGATTACGTCGTTCGAGATCCAGTGGCCCTTGTCCTTGAGTTCGAGCAGCGCCACCTCCACGCCGTTGTCGCCCGGCCCCCAGCGGTGGTAGGTGGCGTGGCGTGCGCCGCGGTAGGGCGACACTTCCTCTATGGGCGTGGAGGGGCAGTTGTTGAACTTCACCCAGCCGGCGATGATGCCTGGCACCGGGCTGTAGTTACACACGTCGTCGCCCGTGCCGTGGGTGTGGATGATGGGCACGGGGCGCGAGGCGTTGTAGCTGGCCCCGCCCATGGGATAGCCGCTGATGGGCGCGAAGGCCGCTATCTTGTCGGCTATGCGGTTGATGGCGTGGTAGGTGAACATGCCTCCCATGGAGAATCCAGAGAGGTAGACGCGGTTGCGGTCGATGTGGTACTGGTCTACCATCTTGTCGATGAGGGCCAGCACGAAGTTCAGGTCGCGGTTGCCGCTCAGGTCCCAGCTGTTGCCTATGCCCTGTGGAAACACGGTGAGGAACTTGGCCGTGTCGGCCACCGACTCTATCTGTAGCATGCCTTTCTGGTAGTTGGCGTCCTGGTTCATGCCGTGGCAGGAGATGAGCAGTGGGCGGTTGTCGCCCAGGTTGGCCGGGGCGTAGACCATGTATGAGCGGTTGGTGTTGTCGACGACGATGTTGTCGGCTCGTGTGGCTATGCTAAGCACCACGAGCAGCAGGAGTAGTAGCGTGACTTTAGTTTTCATCATGTTGAAGTAAAGGTTTTTATGGTTAGCTTGATTTATTCTTTCCTTTTATTTGGCAGTGGTAGCATCCCGGCGGCAAAACCGCCGGGCGTGGTTTTGGCTTCAGTCTATCTTGGGTGCCTTCACCCTCACGAAGACGGGTATGTGGGCCTTGTCCACCTTTGTGGTGACGGTCTGCCCTCCGTCGTAGTGGCGACCGGTGCGGTAGTCTTGCCATCCGCCGTCGCTCTTGGGCAGATAGGTGTTCCACTCGGTGACGCCTGGCTCGGTGACGGGGCTGATGAGCAGCTTCGGGCCGAACATGTACTCATAGCGCTGACTGAGGGCCTGGGGGTCGTCGGCAAAGTCGAACACCAGGGGTCGCATGAGCGTGTAGCCCTTCTGGCTCACTGCCACGGCGCAGGAGTCGATGTAGGGCAGCAGGCGCTGGCGCTCGCGCAGGCAGTCGGCAATGATGGCCTTGGCCTCGGGGCCGTAGTTCCAGGGTTCGGTGTTGCTCATGTATCCGTGTACGCGCATGAGTGGCAGGTAGACCGATGTCTCTATCCACCTCAACATGCGCTCTATGTAGGCGCTGTCGGTGTACTGGTTGCCGGGGCGGAAGAATCCGCCGGCATCGTAGGTCCACCAGGGAATGCCTGCCGCCTGCATGCCCAGTCCGGCAGTGAGCTGTCGGCGGAAGGTCTCCCAGTCGTTGCCCACGTCGCCGCTCCACAGAGCCGCGCCGTAGCGCTGTATGCCTGGGAAGCCGCAGCGGGTGAGGATCATGGTTTGCCGCCCGTGGTCGGTGGATGGCTCGGCGCAGAGGCCCTCGTAGACGGTCTTGCACACCAGCAGGGGATAGACGTTGCGCACGCGCTCGCCAGCCCACTGCCCGCCGGCCACGCGGCGGCCGGCCAGGTCGTCGTTCTCAGGCTCGGTGGCATCCTGCCACCAGGCGTCGATGCCTAACGGCACGAGCCGCTCCCTGAAGTTGCGCCAGTAGGCGGCTGCCGCCTTGGGGTTGAAGAAGTCTATCCAGTCGGTGCCGGGAATGTAGTATCCGTCGTGCTCCATCTGCCGTCCCACCTCCGACTGCTTGTCTATCTTCGACCACACGCTGAGCATGAGCCTCAGGTCCATCTTGTGGAGGCTGTCGGTGAGGGCCTTGGGGTCGGGGTAGTGCTGCTCGTCAAACTTCATGGAGTTCCATCCGTGGCGGCCCCAGTACTGCCAGTCCTGCACGATGACGCTTAGCGGCAGCTGCTCGTCGCGGAAGCGACGTGCCGTCTGCAGTATCTCGTCGGATGAGTGGAAGCGCTCGCGGCAGTGTATGTATCCGAGGGCCCAGGTGGGCATCTTCGGTGCTGGCCCGGTGAGTTCGCGGTAGGTGGCAATGATTTCGTCGGGTGTGCCCACGAACACGGTGTAGTCTACGGCGTCGGCCACGGGCGAGCGCAGTGTGGTCTGGCTTTTCACCAGCCCATAGTTCAGAGTGGGCTTGTCGCCGTTCGACAGCTCGGCTGTGAGCTGGTGGCTGCCCTGGGTGAGGTGGACGATGGCCGAGGCCGTGGGTGGCAGCCACAGGTTCTGCATCTCGATGACCGTCTGCCCGTCGACGCTGAGGTTGTGGCGGCGCGCCATCTTCTGACCCACGTCGAGCAGCAGGGCGTAGTCGCCCTCCTGGGCTATGTCGATGGTGGCGGCGAAGGTGTTGCGCCGGCGCACTTCGCGGCGGCCACCCTCGGTGGAGGTGACGTTGACCACCTCGCTCTCTCCCTCGCCCTGCTGAAGCTCCAGCCTCACGCTCTGCTCGCCGGGGTTGAAGTCCACGAGGCCGTAGTTGTTCCACAACACGCCGTAGCCCTTGCTCGACAGGAGCATGGGTATCGAGATCTGGGTGTTTACCTGGGTGAGCCTGCGCGACAGTCCGCGCAGGTTGCTGTAGCCGTCCTGGAACTGTCCGAGGCCGAAGAGACACTCGTCGGCAGCTGTGGCAAAGGTGAGCGTGGCCTCGTGGGTGGGCTCGCCGGCCACCGTCGAGGGTCTCAGGCTGTGGCCGGTGGCGCTGAACACGGCGCGCCCCTGACCGTCGCTCACGGTGACGCGTTGCGAAGCTTCGTCCACGCTCACCTTTACCTGGCTGCTCTCCACGGCCTGGCTCTTCACGTAGACCCAGTCGGGCAGGGTGGGGGAGGCGCTCTGGCCGGTAGGCACGTATCTGATGCGCACGGCGTTGCTGGCTATGGTCTTCACCTCGAAGTGTCCTTCACTGGCAGGCGTCTGTGCCAGGGCCTGCCCTGTCAGTGCGCTCAGTAGCAGCGCGGCTGATAATAGTCTCTTTCTCATTGCACGTTACAATAAAATGGTATTCCGAGGTGCAAAGATACGTAAAAGGAGCGACTATTGCCGACACATACGTTTCATAGGCTTTGTAAATCGTTTCACTGCCTATCCTTCGCAGTAAAGTGCTGGTAAGAACAAAACGCCAGTGAAAGCGTCCGGGCTACTACAGCACCAGTCCTTCGAGCAGTTGGAGGTATGTGGCTATGGCCTGGCTGATTTCCGACAGGCAGATATACTCGTCGGCCGAATGGCTGCGCGAGGAGTGGCCGGGGCCGAGCTTGAGCGACGGCCACGGCATGAGGGCCTGGTCGGAGAGTGTGGGCGAGCCGAAGGGCTTCATGCCCATCTCTATGCAGCGCCTCACCAGCGGGTGGCCGCTGTCGATGGCCGACGACCTCAGGCGGAAGGAGCGCGCCTTGAGGCGGCACTTCTGCATCTGGCTCTGTAGGAACTGCAGCAGCTCCTCGTTGGTGTAGCACTCGGTGGGGCGCACGTCGACGACGAAGTGGAGGCTGTCGGGCACCACATTGTGCTGCGTGCCCGCCTCCACCTGGGTCACGGTCATGCGCGTATCGCCCAGCAGGGGGCTGACGCGCCGGAAGCGGTAGTTGCGCAGCCACACCAGGTCGTCCAGGGCCTCGTAGATGGCGTTCACCCCCTCGCAGCGGGCGGCATGGCCCGACACGCCGTCGGCGTAGCCGTCGACCACCATCAGGCCCTTCTCGGCGGTGGCGGGCTCCATGGCCGTGGGCTCGCCCACGATGGCCACGCTCACCGGCGGCAGCTTGTCTATGACGCTGCTGATGCCGCCCTGGCCCGACACCTCCTCCTCGGCCGAGGCGAGGTAGACCAGGTTGAAGGGCAGCGTTTGGCCGTAGAGCCGGCGGAACACCTGGAGCAGGGCCATGAGGCCGCCGCCGCAGTCGTTGCTGCCCAGGCCGTAGAGGCGGTCGCCCTCAAGCCGTGGCTCGAAGGGCGGGCGCGTCCAGGTGGCCACAGCCTTTACCGTGTCGATGTGGGCGTTGAGCAACAGCGTGGCACGGTGGCCGCTGTAGCCGGGGGCCACGCTCCACACGTTGTTGCCATAGGCCTGGCAGCTAAGCCCCCAGGCCTCCATGCGCCGCCGCAGCAGCGTGGCTGCATCTGCCTCGTCGCGGCTCACGCTGGGCGTGGCTATCAGCTGGCGCAGCAGCTCCACGCCGTCCGACGTGAGCTGCTCAATGGTCATGTTGTGGGTTGTCATGGTTGTGTTATGTCTGACTATCGCTATGACTAATGGTTATTACACCGCATTGCAATAGGAGGCGACGTGTCGCCTTTTTCTATATGTCTAACGGTTATTTAACTGTTTGCCTGGGAACGCGGGCGCCCTCGCCCGCATCTGGGGCGGGCGAGGGCGCCCGCGTTCCCAGAGTCGCCTGCAAATTTACAAAAAAGAATTCTAATGCAATATGTGTTTGCAATAAAAATTTTTTTGCGTCCTGTGCGGGTGGCCGCCGCTCCACCGCCGCTCAGCCGGATTTGTCGCTCCAGCTCTGATGGAGCGACAAATCCGGCTGAGCGAAGTACACCTGCCTCGTGCAAGCGACAAAAGGCGTATCAGCGATCGTCCGATGGCGAAAGCCAAGTTTACGGGAACGGCGTTGCCAATCTGTTTGTACTGGTCGGCAAGATTGCCCTCAAACTGCCAGTAGTCGGGGAAGGTTTGTATGCGGGCATACTCGCGAATGGTCAGCGGTATAGTCTCTGTTGGGTGACATCGCTCTGTCTGTTTCTGGGCGTCTCGTTCAAAAAGCACTGACTATTTTCAAATAGTCAGTGCTTTAGCAAAAATAGTCACTGACTATTTTCCAATACTCAGTGCTTTTCTAACGACACGCCGCCGCTGCAGACAAACAACTGGCTCACAGTTGTTTACAAACACCATCTGACCACTGTTAAGCTCCGCTTGCTTAGACAACGTCCACATAGCCGAGAATTCCGGACGGCGGTCTGGCACCACGCCTCTGTCACTGGACGGCCATTCCGCTGGCTTTTGTTGCCTGTTAGTTTACGATTCTCAGGTTGGGTTGATTTTTGGGCCATGTTTCTAACTTCTCCTTCTTGCCCAGATAGGTTCTCGATCCCATCCGTGAAAGAAACCTATGCGTTTAATTGGAAGATGAGCGTATTTCCTCATCAATAGGGAAATATTCCAAATTAGCAAGCATTTCCACAAACAAATAGTAACGACTCAGCACCCCCTTTATGTAGTCGGCCAATGGCCTCAAAATTATAAGGAAATAAAATCAAAAAATTATAAGAGCTATGCAGAAACTGCTTTTTTATATAATTTTCCGAATAATTTTTTTATAATTTTGAGCGAAGCGACCTCGTAAAGAGGGGGGGCTGAGTAGTTACAAAAAACATAACAAGGAGGCTAAAAAATGCTAAAAATTCCCAGATTCATACATAATTCGCAAAAATATTGTAATTTTGTAAATCCGAGGTCTATTGCTATTTGAATAGCTATGGTGCCATCAAGGTGGCACACGACTTCTACGAAGTAATGCACACTCAACCGATGGCCGACATGGTGCAGAGCATGGGTTCCTTCTGCCAAAGGGAGAGTGATGAGACAACCCAATAACCCAGAACAAGAACCATGAACATTGGAGACAAAGCGCCCGAGATACTGGGCAACGACGAGCAGGGGCGGCCTATCCGCCTGAGTGACTACCGAGGACGCAAGCTCGTGCTCTACTTCTATCCGAAGGACAACACCAGCGGCTGCACAGCCGAGGCGTGCAGCCTGCGCGACCACTACGCCGAGCTGCAGGCACAGGGCTACGACGTGGTGGGCGTGAGCAAGGACAGTGCCCAGTCGCACCAGAAGTTCAAGGAGAAGCATGAGCTGCCCTTCCCCCTGATAGCCGACGTCGACCACCAGCTGCTTGAGGCCATGGGTGCCTGGGGCGAGAAGACTATGTACGGCAAGAAGGTGCAGGGCACCATCCGCACCACCTTTGTCATCAACGAGGAAGGCATTGTCGAGCAGGTGTTCCAGGGCAAGCAGATAAAGACCAAGGAGCACGCAAGCCAGATACTGAGCCACTGACCGTAGCCTCCTATAGCCCATGGACGACAAACCAACGACCATGCCCCAGAGCTGGCTCAGCACCGAGAGCACCGCCATCGGCACCGACGGCGTGGAGCACCATCCGCTCCGCCCCTTTCTGCCAGTCAACGCGCGCGTACTGTTCCTCGGCAGCTTTCCCCCGCAGAGGAAACGCTGGTGCATGGACTTCTACTACCCCAACTTCATCAACGACCACTGGCGCATAGAAGGCGAGGTGTTCTTCGGCGACAGCCAGCACTTTGTGGTGGAGGGCCAGAGGCGGTTCGACAGCCAGCTCATCGTAGACTTCTGCCTGGAGCGGGGGCTGGCTTTCTTCGACACGGCCACCGCCGTCAGGCGGCTGCAGGACAACGCCTCCGACAAGTATTTAGAGGTGGTGGAGGCCACCGATGTGCGCGCCCTGATGGCTGGCCTGCCGTGTCTGCGCGCCGTGGTCACCACCGGCGAGAAGGCCACGCTGACGCTGTGCCAGCAGCTTAGCCTGCCGGCGGTGCCCAAGGTGGGCGACAGCGTGGCCATACCCGGCATCGTCAACCACGATGGCGAGGCCGTCATGCTCTGTCGCCTGCCCTCGTCGTCGCGAGCCTATCCGCTGGCCTTCGCCAAGAAGGTGGAAGCCTACCGGCGCATGTTCAGCAGCGTAGGCCTGCTGCAGCCCCGTCTGCTGCGCTACGACATGGGCAGCGGCGTGGTGGCTTTCAGCACCATGCGCCAGGGTGGCAGCAGCGCCACGTCGCTGCCACCGGCAGAGAGCAGGCACTACGCCACGTTCAACATCAACCGATACTGTGGCGACAGCGACGACCACGTAGCCCGCAACCGCGAGCTGCTCTGCCAGCTGCTGGGCATCGGCGACGACAGGCTCATCATGCCCCACCAGACCCACTCGGCCCGCGTGGCTCCCATCGACAGCGCATTTCTGGCACTGACGACAGGCGAGCAGCAGGAGGCCTTGGAAGGTGTCGACGCCCTGATGACCAACGTTGCCGGAGTGTGCATAGGCGTGAGCACGGCCGACTGCATACCCGTGGTGCTCTACGACCCGGTCCATCGCGCAGCGTGCGCCGTACATGCCGGCTGGCGAGGCACCGTGGCGGCCATTGCCGCGAAGGCCGTGGCGGCGATGGCTCAGGCCTATGGCTCACAACCCCATGAGCTGAGGGCACAGATAGGCCCTGGCATAGGCCTCGACAGCTTTGAGGTAGGCCAGGAGGTGTACGATGCTTTCGCCGGCGCGGGCTTCACCATGTCGGCCGTCAGCCGTCGCTATTCTGCTCGCGACGATGTGCGTGAGCAGCGATGGCACATCGACCTGCCCGAGTGCAACCGACGTCAGCTGGTCGACGCCGGACTGATGGCCGACCACATAGCCAACTGCGCCATCTGCACCTACCAGCATCCGCAGACATTCTTCTCTGCCCGCCGCTTGGGCATTGGCTCTGGGCGCATCTTTACGGCAGTCATGCTGGCCGAGGCTACCTAACGTACTGCGGTTGCCATCTGCCCCAGCACTGTCTACGGACTCCAAGGACTGTCCTGAAAGTCCCGAAAGTCCGTAGACAAAAAGAACCCCTCAGGATTCAAGGAGTAAAGGAGTGGCTGAGCCAGAAACTCCTAAACTCCCAAACTCCTTAGAACAATAACAAATTCTACGGACTCCAAGGACTGTCCTGAAAGTCCCGAAAGTCCGTAGACAAAAAGCCCCCCTCAGGATTCAAGGAGTAAAGGAGTGGCTGAACCAGAAACTCCTAAACTCCCAAACTCCTTAGAACAATAACAAATTCTACGGACTCCAAGGACTCCAAGGACTGTCCTGTAAGTCCCGAAAGTCCGTAGACAAAAAGCCCCCCTAAGGAGTCAAGGAGTGGCTGAGCCAGAAACTCCTAATCCCAAACTCCTTAGAACAATAACAAATTCTACGGACTCCAAGGACTCCAAGGACAGTCCTGTAAGTCCCGAAAGTCCGTAGACAAAAAGTCCCCCTCAGGAGTCAAGGAGTCAAGGAGTGGCTGAGCCAGAAACTCCTAAACTCCCAAACTCCTTAGAACAATAGCAAATTCTACGGACTCCAAGGACTCAAAGGACTGTCCTGTAAGTCCCGAAAGTCCGTAGACAAAAAGCCCCCCTACAGCTCTGCTGGCTTGCCACCAACGGGACGCAAGAATTCGGCTGCTACGGATAAAAGCATTTACAATGCAATTAACTCTACCATAATCATCTTCTCGCATTACAAATGCTGATATTCGGTAGATGTGGGTATCCTAACAATTATTCAGTTCTACGGCTTCTATACTACTAACGGTTATTTTGCGCTTGCTTTTCCCTAACTTCGAGCCGGGAAAGCTTTCCAACCTGAAAAAAACAGCCCCCGGAATCACTTCCAAGGGCTGCGCTTGCTATTTCAATGATGATTTGTCTAAAGGAAGGAGCCGCTTGCTCCGTCGGTGTTATCCTTACTCAATCTTTTTGTGTTACCTTATCCAAACTAATCATTACTACTGAAACTTGCAATCAAATAAAACCTTAACCAATAACTAAAAACCTAAAACTATAAACTATCTATACTAACCAAAACAATTCTCATTTACAATTCACATTGCATTTCTTTTGCTTTCTCTCTCTTTTTCCTTTCGACGATGCAAAGGTACGACGAATTCTTCATACCGCAATCGCTTCTCGTGCCTTTTTCACCCAAATCAGTGTTCTTTTTGACATAAATCAAGCATCTGTGTGCGCACACACCCTTGTCTGCAACTAACAAGTAGGAAAACGGGCCTACGCCAACCATTTCATCAAGCCGCCGAAACCCACAAATAGCGAAAAAGGCTGGCTTTTCTTTGCCATTTCGCATAAAAATCGTAACTTTGCCCCACGATATGAACCCAGTCAAGCGATGGTGGATATGGCTGAGCCGCATAGCCCACTGCCGGGGCTTCGGCATTCAGTCGCCCGGTGACTACAGCTTTGTGCGCTACGTCGTCAACGAGCACTACCCCTATTATGCCTACCGCGAGTTAGGGGTTGGCGACGACTGGCTCTCGCGCAAACTGGGACGGCTCCACATGCGCATAGCCAACTGGCGGCAGCCCGCGCTGGTGGTCGACGGACAGCCGTCGCCCTGGTGGCAGGCCGGATGCCGAAAGGCACGCCTGGTGGAGCAGGGCGACAGGGCCGACCTGTGGCACATCGACATGGCTACGGAAGATGCGCCACAGCGACTGAGCGATGCTATAGACAGGGCCGATGAGCAGTCGGTGGTAGTGGTAGACCACATCTACCGCCACTGGGAGCTGTGGCACCAGGCCGCAGACAACAGTCGCGTCACCACGGCCTTCGACCTCTACTACTGCGGCATACTGCTCTTCAATCGCCGACAGGCCAGACACTACTATAAGATAAACTTCTAACCCAATAAAACCAGTTACGACAATGAAGATCACCAAGGTCTACACCCGCACCGGCGACCAGGGCAAGACAAGCCTGGTAGGCGGCGTGCGCATAGCCAAGAGCGACATAAGGCTCGAAGCCTACGGCACCGTCGACGAACTAAGCGCCCAGCTGGGAATGCTCGCTGCCATGATGGCCAAGGGCGAAGACTACGAAGCCATCATCGGCATACAGAACAACCTGTTCACAGTGTGCACGCACTTAGCTACGGACCAGAGCCAGACGCCACTCTACCCCTCGGCACTCCTGCCACAGCAAGAGGTGGAGCACCTCGAACAGCTCATCGACCACATCATGGGCGAGCTGCCCGAACGACAGGGATTCATACTGCCCGGAGGCTGTCAGCAAGCCTGCCAAGCCCACATCTGCCGCACCGTGTGCCGCCGCGCCGAGCGGCGCATAGCCCAGCTGGCAGAGGGTGCCGTGGTGGGTGCAGAGATAGTGAGATACGTCAACCGGCTGAGCGACTATCTGTTCGTGCTGGCCAAGAAGCTCAACCACCTGCAGGGCGTCAGCGAGCAGACGTGGCAGAGCCGGTAGGCGCGGTGACAGCAGCAGACGACCGACGGCAGCCAAGCCTGCCACCGACTGGGGGGCGTAGCCCGGCAGTCAACAGGACAGCCACCACAAGGAGGCAAAAGGCTCCACGCCGCAGCACGGTCAAAGAAAAACAACTATATAAATATATATAATGTACGCGCGAGGCAATAAATGTGGCCCGCAAGCGTTAAGAAAATAAAAACTAACATTATAGAGACCATGAGAAAGATATTCTTTTTAGCTGCTGCATTGGTGGCGGCTGCCTTGACGGGATGCAAAAATGACAAGATCGACGAGCCAGAGGAAATCGTCACGCCCCAGGACACCATCGACACCGACACCGTGCCCAAGGCTCCCGAAATAGACCCAGGCGATCTCATGCCTTTCAGAGAGCCCATCACAAAGTGGTATAGCAGTGCCGACTACGTCATTGCCAACCAGACCCAGGGCACGCTCGTGTCGACAAGTGTCGAGAAAAACCGCTTTGGCGAGGAGACAAAGACACTTGTCTACCAAGACGCAAGGCGATTCCGCCGAATAGAGTACAAGCTCGAGCGCGACCGGCTCGTGAGCGTCATGGCGCTCATGCTTAACAACGCCGACTACAAGAGCGAGCTTCTCTGGACCCTTTCGGCAAAATATCCAAAGGTGGAGAAAGCCAACTACGACCATGCCATCTTCATAGGATGCAGTGAGAAGCAGCAGGGAGAGACTGCCACCGTGGCAGCATTAGGCTTCTCCGAGACACAAAACACCTATCTCATACTCAGATACCTGCCCTGGGACGACTATTTCCCAAGCCAGTCACTGTTTCAGTAGTCCAAAGATGGCCGAGGACTGCCTTAGCAAAGGTAGGCCACCGTTCCTTACTTACTACGCAACTGATTGAACCGCAAACGGTTGTATGTTTAGGATTCCCGCCCACAGGCAAAAGACTTGCTTGAGGCGGGAATTTGCTGTAACTTTGCACTTGCAAACAAGACAATAGCGCTATGAAGTCGAAGTGAGCAGCAAACAAGAAGTTTAACCTATTAAAAAAAAGAAAGGAACAAGACTATGTTGGAACTGAACGTTTATCAGAACAACCGCGAAGAGTCCACCACCTATCTCAAGTGGTATCCGCGCGTGGACTACAAAGAGTGTCTCGGCATCGATGGCCTGGCCGACCACATGGCCCACCACAACACGCCATTCTCCAAGGGGGCCATCGCTGGGATACTGAAGGATGCCGTGAGCTGCATCCGTGAACTCACGCTCAACGGACTCACCGTAAAAATCGACAACCTCGCCATCTTCAAGTGCTCGGTAGAAGGCAACCCCGTGAACAAGCTCTACGACCAGCAGAAGGGTGCCATACGAGCTGCCCTCGGAAACAAGGAACCCTACGCCGTGAAAAACGTGAAGCTGCTGGCTCAGGCTACCGGGGACTACGTCCGCGCCGAGCTCAACAAGGACGCCACCCTGGGATGGACAAAGGCCGCACAAGACCGCATCGACCAGGCTCGCGCCAACCAGAATCCCTAACCCTCAAGGCCGAACGCCAACAAGCATACTGCCATGAAGAAGGAAGCCTGGAAGTTTGTGATACAGGTGGCCATCAGTGTTCTCACTGCCATCGCCACCGCATTGGGCACCACGAGCTGCATGTCGAGCATCGGGGTGATTTAAGACCGCCGAAACCACTCTCTACTGCCCAGCCCAAGCGCGACCAAGCGAAGGGGCTGGGCTTCGTTTTGTTAAAAAAAAACAAGAGACCGAAAAAACCTGGGGCTGGAAAGTACAAGGTATGAAACTTTGTTGTATCTTTGCAGAAAGAGCTAATAACAGAAAACAAAAACCAAAGCAACCATGGGAAAGAGAAAAGGCGGAAAGAGACTGTCGAAGCGACAGATGGAAGAGGCGCTACAGGGCTTCTTCCAGGGACATCCCAACGACACATTCGACATGAAGTACATATTCCGGGCGCTCCACTTAGACACCCATCCACTAAAGATGCTCGCGCTCGACGTGATGGAGGAGATGAAGTGGGACGACTACCTGCTCAAGGACAACGAGGGGCGCTGGCGACTCAACCAGCAGAGCCAGGTGCAGGAGGGCACCTTTGTGCGCAAGGCCAACGGCAAGAACTCGTTTGTGCCCAACGGCGGCGGGCAGCCCATCTTCGTCAGCGAGCGCAATTCCATGTTTGCGCTCAACGGCGACCGCGTGCGCGTGGCACTCATGGCCAGAAGGCGAAACCACATCAAGGAGGCCATGGTGACAGAAATCATCAGCCACAAGGCAGACCAGGCCGTGGGCCGGCTCAAGGTGGAGCGCGACTTCGCCTTCCTCATCACCGAGGGCAACATCTTCGTACACGACATCTTCATACCCAAGAAAAAGCTCAAGGGTGGCAAGGACGGGGAGAAGGCCGTGGTGAAAATCACCCAGTGGCCGTCGAAGGAGTCGAAGAACATCGTTGGCGAGGTCATCGATGTGCTTGGCCGCGAGGGCAACAACGACGTGGAGATGCACGCCATACTGGCACAGTACGGTTTGCCCTACAAGTACCCCAAGACGGTGGAGCAGGCGGCAGAGAAGATCGACCCCGGCATCACGCCCGACGAGATAGCCCGCCGCGAGGACTTCCGCGACGTGTTCACCTGCACCATCGACCCCAGGGATGCCAAGGACTTCGACGATGCCCTCTCCATCAGGGAAGTGAGCACAGGCAAGTCGACGGCCGCCAAGCTCTACGAGGTGGGCGTCCACATTGCCGACGTGAGCTACTACGTGAAGGAGGGAAGCACCATAGACAAGGAGGCGCAGAAGCGTGCCACCAGCGTCTACCTCGTCGACCGCACCATACCCATGCTGCCCGAGCGCCTGTGCAACTTCATCTGCTCGCTCAGGCCCGACGAGGACAAGCTGTGCTACAGTGTCATCTTCAACCTCGACCAGGATGCCAACATACGCTCCTGGCACCTGGCACACACCGTCATACGCTCTAACCGCCGCTTCGCCTACGAGGAGGTGCAGCAGACGCTGGAGAGAAACGGAGTGGTCGACGGCACAGGGCAGCCAGCCCCCCCAGCCACCAAGGACCACCCCTATCAGGGCGAGTATGCCGAGCAGCTCATCAGGCTCGATGCCCTGGCCAAGAAGCTGCGGCAGCGGCGCTTTGCCAATGGCGCGGTGAAGTTCGACCGCGAGGAGCTGCACTTCGACATCGACGCCGACGGCAAGCCTACGCGCTGCTATTTCAAGACATCGAAGGATGCCAACAAGCTTATAGAGGAATTTATGCTACTGGCCAACCGAACTGTGGCCGAGTGGGTGGGCAAGGGCTCTAAAGCGTCCACCGTCGAAAGAAAAGAGGGCAGCACGGCAAAGAAAGCCAAGACCTTCGTCTACCGCATACACGACCAGCCCGACCCGCAGAAGCTGGAGTCGCTCAGGCAGGTGGTGTCGCCGTTTGGCTACAAGCTCAAGACCGCTGGCACCAAGGGAGCCATCTCCAAAAGCCTCAACGCCCTGATGGAGCAAGCCGTGGGCAGTCGTGAGCAGAAACTCATAGAGACCGTGGCCTTGCGCGCCATGATGAAGGCCAAGTACTCTACCCACAACATAGGCCACTACGGACTGGCCTTCGACTACTATACGCATTTCACCTCGCCCATCCGGCGCTATCCCGACACCATGGTCCACCGCCTGCTCACCAAGTATCAGCAGGGGGGGCGCTCGGCCAACAAGGAGCACTACGAGGAGCTGGCCGAGCACGCCAGTGAGATGGAGCAGACGGCTCAGAACGCCGAGCGCGACTCCATCAAGTACAAGATGGTGGAGTTCATGGGTGACAAGATAGGCGAGGAATACGACGGACACATCTCTGGCATACAGTCATACGGACTCTACGTGGAGATCGACGAGAACCACTGCGAGGGGCTGGTGCCCATGCGCGACCTGAGGGACGACTACTACGAGTTCGACGAGGCTCACTATTGTCTCATAGGCCGCCGCCACCATACCAAGTACCAGTTGGGCGACCCCATACGCATCAAGGTGGCGCGTGCCAACCTGGAGAAGCGGCAGCTCGACTTCACCCTGCCCGACGACTGACACCACTTAGCCCTGTTCGAGCAGCCGACGGGAGAAGTACCGCACGGGATACCACACGGCGAGGAATCCCACGGCGAGCACGGTGAGGAGTATGAGTACGATGTCGGTGGGATGGACGCTTACGGGATAGGCATCGATCACGAACGAGCCGCTGCTGCTGCCCAGGGCCACCAGGCCGAAGCGCTGCTGTAGCCAGCAGAGCAGCAGCCCCACGGCGACGCCCACCAGGGCTCCCACGGCCGAGATCAAGCGCCCCTCGAAGAGGAAGATGCGTGTGATCTGCCTGTCGGAGGCTCCGAGGTTGCGCAGTGTGGCCACGTCGTCGCGCTTGTCGATGATAAGCATTGAGAGCGAGCCAATGATGTTGAAGCAGGCCACGACGAGGATGAAGGTAAGGAAGATATAGGCTATGAGCTTCTCAACCTTCATAATGCGGAAGGTGTCGTCCTGCTGCTCATAGCGGTCGCGCACGGTGAAGCGGTCGCCACACAGGGAGGCTATGTGCTGCTTCACGTCGTCGAAATTGCTGCCGGGCTTGAGCCTCAGCTCCAGCGATGTCACCATGCCTTGCTGTTCAAACAAGCGGCTGGCGAAGCCCAGCGAAGTGATGATATAGTTGCGGTCGTACTTCGACTGCTTCACGTAGAACAGCACTCCTGGCGAGTAAAGCTCGTCTTCCACGAAGCCGTCGGTGGGGTCGGTGGGGTCGAGCTGACCCTCGCGCCTGGGGGCAAAGATGCGCAGGGGGCGGTCGAAGCTGATGGTGGTGCCCAGCGTCTCGGCCAGCCTTACGCCGAGGATGCCGTAGTGCAGGTCGGCCACGTGAAGCTCGTACTCGCCGTCGCCGATGAGGATTTCGCGGATGTGGGTCAGCTCGTCGAAGCTGTCGTCCACGCCCTTGACGGTCACCATGGCCTGGTTGTCGCCATAGATGGCCAGTGCCTGGTCCTCGATGCAGTCGGTGGCCACCTCCACCTGTGGCAGCTGGCGGATGGCGGTGAGCACGGGGTCGTCGGCAGCCACGCTCTTTCCTTTGACGGGCGTCACCTTGAGCTGCGGGTCGAAGGAGGTGAAGAACGAGGCTACCAGGTCGTGGAAGCCATTGAACACCGAGAGGGTCACCACCAGTGCCATGGTGGCCACTGCCACGCCCACGACAGAGATGCCGCTGATGACGTTGATGACCTGGGTCGACTTTTTTGCGAACAGGTAGCGGCGGGCTATGTAGAAGGGGAAATTCATTGCTTTTTTATTGTTGGTTATGTCGTCAGGCCTTTGTTGCCTGGCCTACAGTTTCCTGATGAGCGTAAGCCCGTCGCGCAGGGGTATGAGCACCTGCTCGGTGCGCGGGTCGGTGGCCACGTGGTCGTTGAATCGGCAGATGCCTTGCGTCTGCTGGTCGTGGGCGTAGGCCGGGTCTATGACGTGCCCGTCCCACAGGGTGTTGTCGGCCACGATGTAGCCACCTGTTCTTAACACCGAGAGCGACAGCTCGTAGTAGTCCACGTACTGGCGCTTGTCGCCGTCGATGAACACCATGTCGAACATCAGGCCTAAGCGTGGCACCTCCTTCAGTGCGTCGCCAATGGTGAACAGTATGCGGTCGGCCACGGGCGACGCCGCCATCCACTGGCGGGTGAAGTCCTCCATCTCGTCGTTCACCTCGAAGGTGTAGAGCCGTCCGCCTGGCGGCAGCCCCTCGGCCATGGCCATGGCGCTGTAGCCGCTGAACGTGCCAATCTCGAGCACGAGCTGGGGCTGCACCATCTCCACCAGCATTTTCAGCAGTCTGCCTTGCACATGGCCGCTGGCCATGCGCCCGTGTATGGTGTGCACGTTGGTGGCGCGGTACAGTCGGTAGAGGTGGTCTGGCTCTGGCGAGGTGTGGGTGGCCACGTAGCTCTCTAAGCTGTCCATGTCAGAGAGCGAGCAGGGCCTCCACGGCCAGTCGGTAGCTGTCGAGGCCGAAGCCGCATATCACGCCCTGGCAGGCGCAGGAAATCATGGAGTGGTGGCGGAACTCCTCGCGCTTGTGCACGTTGGATATGTGTACCTCCACCACGGGTACGCTCAGCGAGCGTATGCAGTCTTGCAGGGCCACGCTGGTGTGGGTGTAGGCTCCGGCGTTGAGCACTATGCCCTGTACCTGTCCGAAGCCGTCCTGCTGCATCCTGTCTATGAGCGCTCCCTCTATGTTGCTCTGGAAGAAGTCTATGTCGAGGCTGGGATAGCGGCTGCGCAGCTGCTGCAGATAGTCGTCGAACGACTCGGAGCCGTAGATGCCCGGCTCTCTCCGGCCAAGCAGGTTGAGGTTTGGCCCGTTGACAATCAGTATTTTCTTCATTGTCGCGTTTTTATTGGAAAAACTCCTGAACACTTTTCTCTGCACGGTCTTCCGCTAAAGGAATATCCTTCGTGTGCACATGATATAGCCCACCTTGCGCTTCAGGTCGTGCTGCCCGGCGTAGTCGGTATTAAAGAAGTTGTGCAGGGGCATGGAGAACTGCACCACATACTTGCCTTTCTTGTCGGCGCGAGACAGGCCGAAGTCGAGACCGAGACCGCCCTTGAGCATGTCTTTCTCGACACCGTCCAACGAGCCTCCGCAGCCGGTGAGCACGTCGTAGAACACGCCTGCCTCGATGCTATTCTTGTGGCTACCCACAAGCAGGCCGAAGCGGGGCTGGAAGTAGAAGCCCCGGATGCTCTTGTTGATATGCTTGAACTCCACCTCCTGGCTCTTGAAGTAGAGTCCGCCGTAGAATCCCACGACGGCGGGCTTCATCGAGGCGTCGAGACCGATGGCGTAGTCGCCGATGTGCTTGATGGGGTTGGCGAAGGCGCGATGGTAGGGTGAATAGATGTCGTAGCCGTCGCTAAAGCCGCTCTTGCCCATGCCTATGGGAAACACGATGGTGCCCTTTGGGATGATGCGCTCGGCCCAGAGCGAGTCGTTGCTGTGCCCGTCGAAGGCAAAGTGCTTGATGCCTTCGGTCACCGAAGCGTAGATGAGCATGGTGAAGTAGTTGGTGCTCCAGGCACGGGTGTTGAACGTGAAGGGGCTGTCGCTGTCCTGTGCGTTGACGTTTGGTGAGGCCATCAAGAGAGCTATAGCCATTGCTAAAATCTTTTGCATTGTCTGAAGTATTAGTATAACATTTTTTGTGTCTTCATTCACTATGGAGATG
>Ga0247608_10002598_pt1 | contig 22213 bp, 22 predicted proteins | sample 176DNAGHGlowgp2_FD_193490 | JGI IMG/M metagenome (GOLD analysis project Ga0247608, IMG submission 193490) | Sheep rumen microbial communities from Palmerston North, Manawatu-Wanganui, New Zealand - 1766 DNA GHGlow gp2 | ecosystem: Host-associated > Mammals > Digestive system > Stomach > Rumen ...
AATCCAAGGTCATCCGCTACGGAGACGCCTTTGAAAAAGCCATGGAGGAGGGCCGATGGGACCTTTCCCTCGTAGATGCCAAGGAACTGGAAAAGAGCCAGGTGTCCATGGTCTTCGGCCAGATGAACGAACCCCCGGGAGCCCGTTCCAACGTGGCCCTGAGCGGCCTCACCCTGGCCGAGAGTTTCCGTGACAGCGACTCCGGAGCCGGCCCCCGGGACATCCTCCTTTTCATCGATAACATCTTCCGTTTCACCCAGGCCGGCAGTGAGGTGAGCGCCCTGCTGGGCCGTATGCCGTCGGCTGTGGGTTACCAGCCCACCCTGGCCACGGAAATGGGCAAGATGCAGGAACGCATCACTTCCACCAAGAACGGTTCCATCACTTCCGTGCAGGCGGTATATGTGCCGGCCGATGACCTCACAGACCCCGCCCCCGCCACCACCTTCGCCCATCTGGATGCCACCACGGTGCTCAGCCGTAAAATTACGGCCCTGGGCATTTACCCGGCCGTGGACCCGCTGGAAAGCACCTCCCGCATCCTGGACCCCAACATCGTGGGCAAAGCCCATTACGACACCGCCCAGCGCGTGAAGCAGATTCTCCAGCGCAACCAGGAACTGCAGGACATCATCGCCATCCTGGGCATGGACGAGCTCTCGGACGAAGACAAGACCACCGTGAACCGCGCCCGCCGCGTGCAGCGCTTCCTGTCGCAGCCCTTCTTTGTGGCCGAACAGTTCACGGGCGTGAAGGGCGTGATGGTCTCCATCGAAGACACCATCAAGGGCTTCAACATGATCATGGACGGAGAGGTGGACTACCTCCCGGAACAGGCTTTCCTGAACGTAGGCACCATCGAGGACGCCATCAAGAAGGGAGAAGCCATCCTGGCGGCGGCCAAGTAGATTCTTCACTTTGTTCAGAATGACAATTGCACTTCATATCCTCAGTCCGGAAGGGACCTTGGTACAGGCCGATGTCACCCTGGTCACCCTGCCCGGCGTGCAGGGGCCTTTCACCGTGCTCAAGGACCACGCGGCCCTCATAACGGCCCTTGTTTCCGGGAATATCCGCTACGTGGAAGACGGGCAGGAAAAGTTCCTTCCCGTCCGTGAGGGCTTTGTGGAGGTGAAGGACAATGTGGTAAAAGTGTGCGTGGAGGCATGATCCTGCAGTTCATCATATCCCTTCTCCTTTGGCCTATGGCCGAAGAAAATTATTTTTCGCAAAGCTTTGCGAAAAACCAATTTTCTTCGACCTTCGCAAGCCCTGCGCCCGATGAAGGGGCGGAGGCGGGTGAGGCAGAGATTGATGTAGGAGAAATCATTTTCGAACATATCGGCGATGAATACGAGTGGCACATTACGGAGTGGAAGGGCAAGCCCGTGGCCATTCCGCTGCCCTGCATAGTGATAGAGGATGGCGTACATGTATTTACGCTGCATCATGCCGCAGAAAACGGCTATACCCTGAACGAGAACGGCAAACTGGTGAATGCCGCTACGGGCAAGCGGCCGATAGACCTGTCCATCACCAAGAACGTACTGGCGCTTATCATGAGCAGCCTGCTGCTACTGGTGGTGGTGCTGCTGACCGCCCGCTGGTACAAGAAACACGATGCCATGAAGGAGGCTCCCACGGGCCTGGCCGCGGCCATGGAGCCGCTGGTGATGATGGTGCATGAAATGGCGCGGGAGAACATCGGCCCGGATTATCGGAAGTTTTCTCCCTACCTGTGCATGGTGTTCCTGTGGATTCTCCTGAACAACTTCCTGGGTATCATGCCCTTCTTCCCGGGAGGCGCCAACCTCACCGGCAATATAGCCATTACCCTGGTGCTGGCCCTGTTCACCTTCTTCATTGTGAACCTGAACGGCACCAAGCATTATTATAAAGAGATTTTCAACCCGGACGTGCCGGTGTTCCTGAAGCCTGTGATGCCCGTGATAGAGGTGTTCAGCGCTTTCATGAAGCCCATCTCCCTCACCATCCGTCTGTTCGCCAACATGCTGGCGGGCCACATCATGATTCTGTCCATGGTGTGCATCATCTTCATCATGGCCAAGTACGGTCCGCTGCTGAGCGGCAGCATGACGGTGGTAAGCGTGCTCTTCGGGGTGTTTTTGGATGCCCTGGAGTGTCTGGTGAGCTTTATTCAGGCCTATGTGTTCACCACGCTGTCGTGCATTTACATCGGCCTGGCCCGGGAAAAAGCAGAATAAACAATTTAAACTATTGATATTATGTTACTTACTACTATGATTCTCCAAGCCGCCGCGGGTGCCGCCCTCGGTAAAGCAGGTGCCGCCATTGGGGCTGCCGTCGCCGCCCTGGCCGCTGCCATCGGTATCGGCAAAATCGGCAAGTCCACCATGGAAGCCATCGCCCGCCAGCCCGAAAGCGCCGGCAACCTGCGCTCCTCCATGCTGGTGGCCGCCGGTATGGTGGAAGGCGCTGCCCTTTTTGCCATCATCGTCTGCCTGCTTACTCTGTTCTTCTAAGCGATGAGTCTGGTAACGCCCGATTTCGGCCTCCTCTTCTGGATGGTCGTCATCTTCGGCCTTGTGTTTTTCCTCCTGGCGAAGTTCGGCTTCCCCGTGATTACGGACATGGTGGACAAACGCAGCGCCAAGATAGCGCAGTCCCTCAAGGATGCCGATGAAATAGAGGCCCGGATGGCCAGCTGGAAGGTGGAGCAGGCGCAGATGCTGGAGGCTACCCGCAAGGAGCAGTCCCTGATGCTGCGCGAGGCCGCCGAGACCAAGGCCCGCATAGTGGCCGATGCCAAGGCCCAGGCCCAGGCTCAGGCAGACAAGATTCTTTCCGATGCCAAGGCCCAGATTGAGGCTGAGAAGGAGAGCGCCCTTCGCGACGTGCGCAAGGAAATTGCCCTCCTGAGCGTCCAGGTGGCCGAAAAAGTGCTTCGCCACGAGCTGTCCGACGAGGGCAGCCAGCGGGCTTTCATTGACCAGCTGGTAGATGAGGCCTCCCAGGCCCAGATACGTTCATGAACCGGAGCATCGTCATAACCCGTTACGCCAGGGCGCTGGTGAAATTTGTCCGCGAGGGCGGTCAAGGAGACATCGTGTGCTCCGAGGCCGAGACCTTGGTAAAAAGCCTTCACGCGGTTCCGGACCTGCAGCGGATGGTGACGGCGGCCGATGACGTGGTAACCCCCTTCGAGAAGAAGAAACTCCTCCAATCGGCCCTGGGCAACCGTATGTCTCCGGACCTGAGCCGCTTCCTCACGCTCCTGAACCGGAACGGGCGCATGCCCCTGGTGCTGGACATCCTGCGGGATTTCACGGACATGTACCACCGCAGCGTAGGTATCCGGAAAGCACATCTGACTACGGCCGGCGAGCCGTCTGAGCGTCTGCTCCAACGCCTGAAGGCCCTGGTGAAGCAGAAGACGGGAGATGACGTGATTATCGAGGTGGACGTGGACCCGTCCATCATCGGCGGTTTTGTCTTCGACATAGACGACTACCTCATGGATGCCAGCATAAAACGGCAGCTGGACATAATCCGCGAGCAATTTATTGAAAGAAACAGAAGAATAATCTAATGGCTATATCTCTGAAACCCAGCGAAGTGAGCGACATCCTTCTGGGACAGCTCCAGGACATGAAAAACGATCTCCAGTTTGAGGAGATAGGAAAGGCCCTGCAAGTGAGTGACGGTGTGGTACGTATCTACGGACTGGACCACGCGGAAGCCGGCGAGCTGCTGGACTGCGGCAACGGCGTGATGGCCGTGGTGATGAACCTGGAGGCCGACAACGTGGGCGCCGTGCTCATGGGCCCCACGGACATGCTGAAGGAGGGCATGGTGGTACGCCGCACGGGCCGCATCGCCTCCGTGGGCGTGAACGACAAGGTGCTGGGCCGCGTGATAGACCCCTTGGGCAATCCCTTGGACGGCCTTGGCCCCATCGAGGGCGAAAAGCTGGACATGCCGCTGGAGCGCAAAGCGCCGGGCGTGATTTTCCGCCAGCCGGTGAGCGAGCCCCTTCAGACGGGCCTGAAGGCCATCGATGCCATGATTCCCATCGGCCGCGGCCAGCGTGAGCTCATCATCGGAGACCGCCAGACGGGCAAGACGGCCATCGCCATCGATACCATCATCAACCAGCGGAAGGCCTTCGAGGCCGGCGAACCGGTGTACTGCATCTATGTGGCCATCGGCCAGAAGGGCTCTACGGTTGCGTCCATCGTGAAGACGCTGCGGGAGCACGGGGCCATGGACTATACCACGGTGGTGGCAGCTACGGCTTCGGACCCGGCGGCCCTGCAGTACTACGCCCCCTTTGCCGGAGCGGCTATCGGCGAGTATTTCCGTGACACGGGCCGGCATGCCCTGGTGGTGTACGACGACCTCTCCAAACAGGCCGTGGCGTACCGGGAAGTTTCCCTCATCTTGCGCCGTCCTTCCGGCCGTGAGGCCTATCCCGGAGACATTTTCTACCTCCACAGCCGTCTGCTGGAGCGGGCGGCCCGCATCATCGACCAGCAGGAGGTGGCGGCCAAGATGAACGACCTCCCGGCCGTGCTCAGAGGCAAGGTGAAGGGCGGCGGCTCCCTGACGGCCCTGCCCATCATCGAGACGCAGGCGGGGGACGTATCGGCCTATATCCCCACAAACGTGATTTCCATTACGGACGGCCAGATTTACCTGGAGCAGAGCCTCTTCAACCAGGGCGTTCGGCCGGCTATCAACGTGGGTATCTCCGTGTCCCGCGTGGGCGGCAGCGCCCAGGTGAAGTCCATGAAGAAGGTGGCGGGCACCCTCAAGATAGACCAGGCCCAGTGGGCCGAGCTGGAGGCCTTCTCCAAGTTCTCTTCGGACGTGGACAAGGTGACGGAAATGGCCCTGGACAAGGGTCGCAAGAACAACCAGCTCCTCATTCAGCCCCAGTACAGCCCCATGCCCATGGGCGAACAGGTGGCCATCCTCTACTGCGGAACCAAGGGACTGATGCGGGACATCGCCATCGGCCAGGTGCCTGCCTTCCAGGATGCCTTTCTGGAGCGTCTCCGCGTAACCCATCAGGCCGATGTCCTGACTCCGCTGGGTGCCGGAACCCTCACCCCCGAAATAGAGCAGATACTGGCTGAAACGGCCGAATCCGTCATTTTGTCCATGAAGTGATTTCGTCATTCTGAGCGAAGCGAAGAATCTCTATGCCAACATTAAAGGAAATAAAGGGACGGATAGCGTCCGTGCGGAATACGCTCAAGATTACATCGGCCATGAAGCTGGTGTCGTCGGCCAAACTCCGGAAGGCGCAGAAAGCCATTGAGAACATGCGTCCCTATGAAGAGCAGCTGCAGGGCATTCTGTCCTCGCTGGGGGGCGCGGCGGGCACAAAATCGGCCGATTTCGTGCGTGAAGGCGAAGAAAGTGGGCTTACGGGCACAAAACCCCGCGTTTTTGTGGCCATTGCGTCCAACTCTTCGCTCTGCGGCGGCTTCAATGCGGCGGCCGTGGCCAAGGTGCGGGAACTGCGCCGGGAGGGCGATGTGGTGTATTCCGTGGGTCGCAAAATGGCCGATGCCATGCGCCGCGACGGCTTCCCCAGCCCCGAAGACCTGAACGACTTGGCGGAACATCCGGTCTTTGCCCGGGTGGCCGATTTGGTGGAGGCCCTTTCCAAACAGTGGGAGGCGGGCAAGTTTGCCCAGGTGCTGCTGGTGTACAACCACTTTGTCTCCACCGCCCGGCAGGAGCCGGTGGCAGAGGTGCTGCTGGACGCAGATTCCTCTGCACAACTGCCTCAGGAAGATGCTGTCATTCCGAGCGACAGCGAAGAATCTTCCGACGTCATCATCGAACCGTCCCGGAAGGAACTCCTGAAGGTGCTCCTTCCCAAGACCCGCAAGCTCAAGCTCTACGCTGCCCTCCTGGACAGCAGTGCGGCGGAACACGCGGCCCGTACCGTAGCCATGCAGACGGCCACCGACAACGGTGAGAACCTCCTTCAGGAACTCACCCTCCAGTACAACAAGGGCCGCCAGCAGAAGATAACCTCCGAAATTCTGGACCTGGCCGGCGGTCAGGCCGCAGAGTAAATGCCGTAGTACTGTAAGTGGTTCAGTACAAGCGTAATAACAAAATCAACCTAGACGGAATCGCCCAGGTTAAAATGCACAAAACACTAATAACCAGCCGTTTACAGAACAACGCCTTATGAAGACCTATATCCAAGCCAACAAAGAGCGTTTCTTCGAGGAGCTTTTTTCCCTTCTTCGAATCCCTTCCGTGAGCGCCCAGGCGGAGCACAAGGAAGACATGTACCGCTGCGCCGCCCGCCTTGTGGAACTTTTGAAAGAAGCCGGGGCCGATGAGACCGCCGTCTGTGAAACCGCCGGTCACCCCGTGGTGTACGGCTGCAAGGACATGGGGGCGGAGAAGACGGTGCTGGTGTACGGCCACTACGACGTACAGCCGCCGGAGCCGCTGGAAAAATGGCGCACAGACCCCTTTGAGCCCGTTCTGGCCAAGGACCCCGCTACCGGCGAGGAGGCCATCTGGGCCCGCGGCGCCAATGATGACAAGGGCCAGCTGTTCATGCACCTCAAGGCCTTCGAGTTCCTGCTGAAGACCGGACAGCTCCGGCACAATGTGAAGTTTATCTTCGAGGGCGAGGAAGAGATAGGCAGCCCCTCCCTCCCGGCCTGGGTAAAGGAGCACAAGGACCTCCTGAAGGCCGATGTCATCCTGGTCTCCGACACCACCATGATTTCCGAGAAGGTACCTTCCATCAACTGCGGCATGCGCGGCCTGGCCTATCTGGAAGTGAAGGTGACCGGCCCCAACAAAGACCTCCACTCCGGCCATTACGGCGGCGCCGTGGCCAATCCCATAAACGAGCTCTGCGCCCTCATTGCCTCCCTGCACGACGAAGACGGCCACGTAACCATCCCCGGCTTCTACGACGACGTAGTGGAATTGTCGGCCGATGACAGGGCCCTGCTGAACCGCGCACCCTTCGACCTGGAGGAGTACAGGAAATTTCTGGACATCAAGGAGGTGAAGGGAGAGAAGGGCTACAATACGCTGGAGCGCACGGCCATCCGTCCCTGCCTGGATGTCTGTGGCATCTGGGGCGGCTACACGGGCGCCGGCGCCAAGACGGTGCTGCCTTCGGTGGCCTATGCCAAGGTATCCATGCGGCTGGTGCCCAGGCAGGAATCGGCCAAAATTACCAAACTTTTCCAGGAGCATCTGCAGCGCATCGCGCCCCCTTGCGTGAAGGTGGAGGTGACGCCTTTCGAGGGCGGCGACGGCTTCCTGATTCCCATCAGCTCCCATGCCTATCAGGCCGCCTCCCGCGCCATGGCGGAGGTCTATGGGACGGAGCCCGTTCCGGCCCGGGGCGGCGGTTCCATCGCCATTCTGGCCGATATGCAGAAGATACTGGGAACAGACCCGCTGCTGATGGGCTTCGGCCTGGAGCGGGACACCATCCACTCGCCCAACGAGAGCTTCCTGCTGCGCCAATTCTTTGCCGGAATGGAAAGTATTGTGCTGTTTTATAAGTATTATTAGTACGTTTTCCGGAAAATTGTTACCTTTACGGTGCTAAAACTAACCAAAATGAAGGAGTTGCTTCAAACGCTCGGAACCTGGAAATTCTGGAAGGAATTTATCATCATGACGGTGGGCATGCTCATTGCCGCCGCCGCAGTGTACTATTTCCTTATGCCCAGCAACCTGGTCATCGGCTCCATCACGGGCCTGTCCATGGTTATTTCCGGCCTCTTCGGCCTGGCGGGCATAACGGTGAAGGTGTCGGTGGTGGTTACCGTCATCAATGCCATCCTGCTTATCCTGGCCTGGGTGCTTATCGGCCATGAATTCGGAGCCAAGACGGTTTATACCGCCCTTATCCTGGGCCCTTTCATCGAATTTTGGGAGAAGGTTTTCCCCGTGGAGCGCATCATGGAGCCGGGCGCCACGTCTCTGATGGGAGACGTCTGGTTCGACCTGCTGTGCTTCGTGCTTATCCTCAGCGCTTCGCAGACCATCCTGTTCAACATCAACGCCTCTACCGGCGGCCTGGATATCCTGGCCAAGATTGTGAACAAGTACCTGCACTTCGATATCGGCACCTCCGTGTCGGTGGCGGGCGCCCTCATCTGCTGTACGGCTTTTGCCATCAACCCCTTCCGGATTGTGGTGGTGGGCCTGATCGGCACTTGGATTAACGGCCTGGCGCTGGATTATTTCACGGCCGGCCTGAACCGCCGCAAACGGGTGTGCATCATATCTTCGCGCTATGAGGAAATCAGGAAGTATATCATAGAAGACCTGCAGCGCGGTTGCTCGCTGTATAGCGTGACGGGCGGCTACAACGGCCATCAGAACACGGAAATCCAGGCCCTCCTCACCCAGGACGAGTTTGCCAGCCTGATGAATTATCTCAAGGAGAACGACATCCACGGTTTCATCACGGCCGGTAACGTGAGCGAAATTTACGGAGACTGGAATCAGAAAAAACGGAAAAAGAAGAAAATTTCCTAAAAATTTTTGGCGTCGTGCCGGTTTTGGCACGGTATTGGAATTACGTGGTATCAGACATAAATATTGATACCTTACTATAATAACCCGCTGCCAATTGTGAAATTCGCAAGCGGGTTTCTTCTTTCCCCTTTATGGAAAATGTTATATCTTTGCAGGGAAATGGCAAAAGCAGTTGTATTTGATATCGGCGGCGTTCTCATCGAGCTCAATATGGAGCGCTGCATCCGGGGTTTCCGGGAAATTCTGGGCTTCGAGCGCATAACCGAGCTTCTGGACCCGTATCACCAGAAAGGGATATACGGAGATATGGAAGAGGGAATCCTCAGCGCAGAGGATTTCCGTTCGCAGATTCTGGCCGATTCCCGCCCCGGCTGCGTCCCCTCGGACGTGGACCGCGCCATGAAGTGCCTCCTGGACCGGGTGAACCCCGAGGCGCCGGCCCTGATAGCCCGCCTGAGGGGCCGATACCCCCTCTACCTGCTTTCCAACAACAATCCTATCTCCATGCCTTTCTGTCTGCAGGCGCTCCGGGATGCCGGGGTGGCTCCGGAAGAGACTTTCGCCGGGCAGTTCATCTCCTGCGAGATGAAGATGCTCAAGCCGTCGGCTGCATTCTACCGGGAGGCCGTCCGCCGGGTGGGCCTTCCCGCCGGTGAGATTGTATTCATAGACGACAACCGGGCCAATGTGGACGGAGCTCTGGCCGTGGGTTTGGACGCCCGTTATTATGCCTCCGGAAGCAGCCTTGTGGAGCTTCTAAAGGACCTGTAGGGTATGTCTTTTTATTCCTTCTTCCGCATTAGCAAGCCCCGGGAGACGGCTGTTCCCGTCGGGGAGGTGGAGGCTACGTACAAGCGCCTTCGGGAGCGCACCTTCTGGGGCGTAACCCTGGCCTATACGCTGTACTATGTGTGCCGCGGGACGCTGGGCGTGGTAAAGCAGCCGCTCATTGACGGTGGGGTGCTCACGGCCGGGCAGCTGGGGCTTATCAGTTCGGCCTTTTACTTTGTGTATGCGGTGGGGAAGTTCTCCAACGGCTTCATCGCAGACTATTGCAATATCCGCCGGTTCATGGCGGTGGGTATAGGGGTATCGGCCCTTATTAACCTTATTCTGGGTTGGATGGGGCTCCTGACAACGCCGCTGGGGATGGGCTCCCTGCTCATTTTCCTTACTTTCCTGATTCTGTGGGGCATCAACGGCTGGGTGCAGTCCATGGGCTCGCCGCCCGGCACCATCAGCCTGTCGCGCTGGTTCCCGCTGGCCATCCGCGGTACCCGTTACAGCATTTTCAGCTCTACCCCGCAGCTGGGCAAGTCCGTATCCATGGTGATGACGGGCTTCATCGTGGCGGCGGCCGGCTGGCAGTGGGGCTTTATAGCGGCGGCGCTGTGCGGGGTTATCGGACTGGCCATTTCCCTTCTTTTCATTTCCGATACGCCCGAGAGCGAGGGGCTTCCTTCCGTGCAGGAACTTTCCGGGGAGCCGGTGAAGGAGATGGACAAGAAACCCACGAAAGAGCTTCAGAAATGGGTTTTCAAGCATCCGGGCATTTGGGTGATTGCCCTTTCCACGGCTTTTCTTTACGTGACGCAGCATGCCGTGAGCGACTGGGGCGTCCTGTTCTTGCAGAAGCAGAAGGCCTTCTCCTTGAAGGAGGCGGCCCAGGTGATAGGCTATGCGGAGGCGTTCGGCATTACCGGCAATTTGCTGGCCGGGTGGCTGTCGGACCGCCTGTTCCACGGCAACCGGGCCCGTCCGGTTGTTCTGGCCGGTATCCTGGCGGTGGCCTCGCTCTTCGGTTTCCTTTTCCTGGACGGCGGTTTTGTGCTGAACTTGTTGCTGGTGGCCCTCTTCAGTTTTTCCTTCAGCATTGTCTTCTGCATTGTGGCCGGGCTCATGGCCCTGGACTTTGTGCCCCGCAAGGCTACGGGCGCGGCCTTGGGCATTGTGGGCATCTCCAGTTACGCCGCTGCCGGTTTGCAGAGCGTAGCCAGCGGTTATCTCATTCAGGGATTTACCGCCGGAGACAGTTACAACTTCCTCCCGGTGTCCATTTTCTGGATTATCGCCTGCCTGCTGGCCTTCACCCTTCCGGTGGTGGGTTGGAAATACCTTCGCCGCTAATCAGGCTTGACAACTAACTCGCTCATTCTCTGTGAGTTGTAGTATATTTCTCGTTCGATTTTTGAACGAGAAATGTATTATAACGCATTGAGGAACAATTACTTAGTTGTCAAGGGCAAAAGGACGGCGGGCTTGTAGCGGAGCGTCAGATAGAGAGCGCGGACGGCCAGGTGTACAAAGTAGGCGCCCATGAGCAGGTGGATGGCCCGCTCGGGGGTGGAATCGGCCCCCAGTGCCAGGCCTATGAACCAGACGACGAAAAAGCCTACGGCGCAAAGGAGGGTGCTGTTGCGAAGGTCTGCAGAGGCGGTGGCGCCGATAAAGATGCCGTCCCACATGAAGGCCGGGCAGCCGATAAGCGGCATCAGGAGCAGCCAGGGGAGGAATTGTTTTCCGGCTTCCACCACTTCCGGGGCCGATGTCATGAGCCTCAGAAGCGGCGTGCCGCCCAGGCCGTACACCAGCATGAAGGCTCCCGCCATGGCCCAGCTCCAGGCGAAGGTCTGTCGCACGGTGCTCCGGACGCCTTCGAGGGAGTGTTCCCCGATGAATCGGCCTGTAAGGGCCTCTGAGGCATAGGCGAAACCGTCGGTGAAGTAGCTGAAAAACAGGAGGAATTTCATGAGGATGGAGCTCACCGCCAGCATCAGGTCTCCGTACCGGGCCGACAGGACGGTAAAGCCGATGTAAACCGCAATCATGCCGATGCTGCGAAGGAAAAGGTCTCGGTTGAGGCGGAAGAACTTTTCCCCGGGCTGAAATACGTAACGTAGTGATTGTAAGACGTTTGCATTCCACGCGTAGCGATGGCGGGCGGCAGCCAGGCAGTAGGCAAAGCCGCTCCACTGGGCCACTACGGTGCCCACGGCCACGCCGCTGAAGCCCAAGGCGGGCAGGCCGGCCCAGCCGAAGGCCAGGGCGGGGGAGAGAAGCATGTTGAGGCCGTTCACCAGGAGGTCGGCCACCATGGGGCGCATGCTGTCCTGCAGGCCGATGAACCAGCCCTTGAAGGCAAAGAGCGATAGGGTGGCGGGTGCCGCCCAGATGCGGATGTAGAAGTAGCGGGTGGCCAGCTGCTGCACCTCCGGGCTGCACTGGACCACCAGGAAGGCCAGCCGGATCACCACCCATTGCAGGGCAATGAGGGCCAGGCCGCTCAGAAGGGCAATCCTGAGCGCCCGCCCCAGAATGCCCCCGGCCGGTTGACCGCTTCCGTAGGCCTGGGCCGTGAGACCTCCCGTGCCGGCCCGGAGGAAGGTGAAATTCCAGTACAGCAGGTCGAAGAGCATGGTGCCTATAGAAATGCCTCCGATAAGGCTGGCCGATGCCTCCGCGGACAGATGCCCCGCCACGGCGATGTCCACCATGCCCACCAGGGGCACGGTGATGCCCGCCAGAATGCTGGGTACCGCCAAACGGAGTATTTCTTTATGAAGTTTCATCTAAACTTCTTATCTTCTTCCAGCATGCCCAGGTAGGAGTTGTAACGCTCCGGAGAGATGAGACCGGCATCTACGGCGGCCTTCACGGCGCAGCCGGGCTCGTGGGTATGCGTGCAGGGCGTGAAGCGGCAGCCCTCGGCCGCCCGGAGCATCTCCGGGAAGTAGCGGGCAATCTCTTCCTTTTCCACATCCACCAGGCCGAAGCCCCGGATGCCGGGGGAGTCGATGACATAGCCTCCTGTGGCCAGCGGATACATTTCGTACAGGGAGGTGGTATGCTTGCCCTGCAGGTGGGCCGCCGAAATGGCCCCAATCTTGGGGTCCAGCGTGGGGTCCAGGGCCTTGATGAGGGAACTCTTTCCCACGCCGGACTCTCCGGAGAAGAGATTCACTTTGCCCCGGCAGGCCTCCCGGATTTCAGAGATGCCCTCTCCGCTCACCACGGAGGTCTCGACAAGCGGATAGCCGGCACCTTCGTAGATGGAATGGAAACGGGCCAGGCCCTCGGGGTCTTCTTCCCGGTACATGTCCACCTTGGACAGGACAATGGTGGCGGGGATGCCATACAGCTCGCAGGTGACCAGGATACGGTCCAGGAAAGGCAGTTTTACCTCCGGGAAGTACAGGGAAACCACAATCCAGGCGCGGTCTACGTTGGCGGCGATGATGTGCGCCTGCCGCGAAAGGTTGGTGGAGCGCCGGATCACGTAGTTGCGCCGGGGCAGAATCTGAGTGATGACGGCGTTTCCGTCGGCGTCCAGCTCATAGTTCACATGGTCTCCCACCGCAATGGGATTGGTAATTTCGCTGGCCTTGAGGCGGATTTTCCCGCGCAGCACGGCCTCGAACACCTTCCATTCCGGCAACTCCGACAGCAAGTAATGGCTGCCGGCATTCTTAACGACGGTGGCTTCCATATCGGCCACAAAATTACGAATTTTTGTTCATTCGTCGCAATATCTGTGCAGTTCGGTAGAAAAACCGGTGGCGGGAGCGTGGGAAATCGGCCTAAAATGGTTACATTTGTGCAACTAACGCATAGACTATGACCACAAATATCCAAGTTCATTACCGTACCGCCTGGGGAGAGAGTATCCAGCTCCGCATAGGCAAACGCCGCATTCCCATGGAATCTTCCATCGGAGACCTTTGGCAAATCGTGCTCTCCGGCCGTGATATCCACGACGGAGACCGTTTCACCTTCGAGGTCGTTTGCGAAGGGAAGGTGGTGAAACGGGAATGGAGAGAGCATCTATATGCCTATCATACCCCCGGCAAGAACATTATCGTCCGCTCCCGATGGATGGACCGTCCGTATAATTCGGCCTTTTACAGCACCGCCTTCAGCGAGGTGGTTTTCCGTCGGCCGGACGGCTATTCCTTCCGGCATCCCGGTCCGGAGGGCGGCGCCCGCGGCAACGTGAGCATCCAGGTGGCCGCCCCCGAGGTTCGCAGCCACGAGTCTCTGGCCCTGGTAGGCTGCGGAGACTGTCTGGGCAACTGGGACCGCATCCATCTGATGTCGGACCACATTGCCCCCTGGTGGTTCATTACCATGGACATCCACGAACCCATCGAATACAAGTTTGTTGTCGTAGATACCAAGACCAAGGCCATCCGCCTGTGGGAAGAAGGCCCCAACCATTTCTTCGCGGAGGTCCCGCCCAAGGATACCCAGGTAATGCTGGCCGATATCCAGCCCCGCTTCCCCACGGAACCCTGGCGGGGAGCCGGCGTGGCCGTTCCGGTGTTCTCCCTCCGCACGGAGGACAGCTTCGGCGTGGGAGAATTCCACGACCTCAAGAAACTGGTGGACTGGGCCGTGAAGGCCGGCCAGAGCGTTATCCAGCTGCTGCCGGTGAACGACACCACCATGACGGGCGGCTGGCAGGACTCCTATCCCTACAACGCTGTGAGTTCCTTCGCCCTGCATCCGCAGTTTATCCATCTGCCGGATGCCGGCGTGCGCAAGGACGCCGCCTACAAGGCCAAGCAGCAGGAGCTGGAGTCCCTACCGGCAGAAGATTATGAAAAAGTGAACGATGCCAAACTGGCGCTGCTCCGCAAGCTGTTCAAGAGCGCCAAGGGGCAGGCGGTGGCGGCATCGGCCCCTTACAAGGCCTTCATGGACGAAAACGAGTCCTGGCTGGGCCCTTATGCCGTTTTCTGTGCCCTTCGGGATGAATTCGGCACCCCTGAGTTCTCTACCTGGGGAGAGTGGAGCCGCTTCACGGACAAAACCGTGTCCCGCTTTGTGACGAGCCGTCCGGAGCGGGCAGAGACCGTAGACTTCTACTGCTTTGTGCAGTACCTGCTGGATGTTCAGCTGAGGGACGCCGTGGACTATGCCCATCAGCACGGGGTGGCCATCAAGGGAGACCTTCCCATCGGCGTAAGCCGCCAGAGCGCCGATGCCTGGCAGCATCCGGAACTCTTCCACATGGACAGCCAGGCCGGTGCCCCGCCGGATGCCTTTGCCGAGGACGGCCAGAACTGGGGCTTCCCCACCTACAACTGGGAAGAGATGGCAAAGGACGGTTATGCCTGGTGGAAGGCCCGCATGGGCAAGATGGCGCAGTATTTCGACGCCTTCCGCATAGACCATATCCTGGGCTTCTTCCGCATCTGGGAAATCCCTTCCCAGTACAAGAGCGGCCTCATGGGCCACTTCAGCCCGGCCCTGCCGTATTCGGAGGAAGACCTTCGCCTGCGCGGTTTCAACCCCGGTGAGGGTGAGGGAACGGATGTCCTCTTTGTGGAGGATCCCCGGAAGAAGGGATACTGGCATCCGCGCATTTCCGGAAACAAGACAGCCCGTTTCGCCGCCCTGCCGGACCATCTGAAATACCAGTACGAGCAGCTCTACACAGACTTTTTCTGGTTCCGCCACAACGACTTCTGGCGAGAGAGCGCCATGCGCAAGCTCCCGGCCCTGCTCCGTTCTACCGACATGCTTTCCTGCGGGGAAGACCTGGGCATGATTCCCGGCTGCGTGCCCTCCGTGATGGAAGAACTCAACATCCTGAGCCTGGAAATCCAGCGCATGCCCAAGAATCCGGCCGAAGCCTTCGGCCATCCCCAGAACTACCCTTACTGGTGTGTCTGCGCCACCGGAACCCACGACACCTCGCCGCTGCGGGCCTGGTGGGAAGAGGACCGTGCCCTTACCCAGCGTTACTACAATGAGATTCTGGGCTGCGAGGGAGACGCCCCCTACTTCTGCGAGCCCTGGGTGGTAGACCTCATCCTGGCCCAGCACATGCACTCCCCGGCCATGCTGGCCATCTTGCCCCTTCAGGATTACTTGGCCACCGACGGAGAGCTCCGTTACCAGAGAAATCCGGCCGACGAGCGCATCAACATCCCGGCCATTCCCCGTCATTACTGGCGTTACCGCATGCACTGCACCTTGGAGAGCCTCATTGAAAACGACAAGTTCAACAGCCATATCCGCACGCTGGTAGAGAGTGCCGGCCGCAATCGTTAAACTATGGAGAATGACTGGAAAAGCCGTCTGGGCGTGGTGTATTCCACTAATCCGGACTTCCAATACACCACGGCCGATGATACCCCGGTCCAGACCCTTCCCCCGGAAAAGCAGCGCCTGATTGTGAGCATAGACCGCCGCAACCGGGGTGGCAAGCAGGTAACCCTGGTGAGCGGCTTCAAAGGCAGCGAGGAGGATTTGAAGGAACTGGGCCGGACACTCAAAACCCGCCTGGGCGTGGGCGGAAGCGCCAAGGACGGAGAAATCACCATCCAGGGAGATTTCCGGGACAAGGTGGTATCGCTTTTGCAGCAAGCCGGATACCCGGCCAAAAGGGGTAATTGAAATGAACTTTGTACTTTCAGACATACTGGTTGTTGTTTCCGTCCTGCTGTGCATCATGGTTTTGGGCCGATTCATGGGAATCTTCCCTTATCTGGCAGACAGTCTCTCCCGGCTGAGGGGTTGCTTTGCCTTGGAGAGTAGTCTCCGCGTAAGGCAAGACCGCAACCTGGTGGCCCTGGCGCTCGTGATTCCTTCCTTCCTGCTGGTCTGGAGATACCGCCTGTATGACCCTGCCCTCATCAGCGGCCTGGATTCCGACATCCGGCTATGTGCCGTGGCTTTTGCGCTGACGGTGTTTTTCCTGCTCCGGCACCTGATGTTTCTGATTCTTCGTCCCCGGTATGGAACGGAGAATTTCCGGGATGCTCACCGGGTGGCCGACACCTACTTCATCATCTTGATGATGAGCCTTCTTGTCATCGTCGGAATCCTTACCCTGACGGGCATGGATGAAGGTACTATAAGGTGGGTCCTGTACGGGGTGTCGGCCTTCATCTATCTTCTGTTTTTGCATCGTTGTCTACAAATTTTATCATTATCTTGTAATCCTTTGCGAACTTTTTTGTACCTTTGCGGGCTCGAAATTCTGCCGCTTTCGCTGCTGATAGTTTCGGGCATTGTATTGTAGAGAAGATAGGTTTGTAAAATGAGCATCAAGAAGATCCTGGTTTCCCAAAACGCTCCCCGCGTTCTTACTCAGTATGAGTCTGTTACCCAAAAGTTTGGCGCCACTTTCGATTTTCACCCCTTTTTCAAGATAGAACCTCTTACGTCCCGGGAATTCCGCGCCCAGCGTATCAATGTCCTGGACTACAGCGCCATTGTCTTTTCTTCCCGGCATGTGATTGACGCTTTTTTCTCCTTGGCGGAAGAGCTCAGGGCCAAGATACCCGAAACCATGAAGTATTTCTGCACCACGGAGGCCGTGGCCATGTATCTGCAGAAACACATCGTATATCGCAAGCGCAAGATTTTCTACGGAACCGGCACGCCCGAGAGCGTGGTGGCCCTGATCGGCCCCAAGCACAAGGATGAGAAGTTTCTCATAGCCATGTCGGACACCTCCACAGGAGATGCCCTTACCTCCCTTTTTGACACCCATCACCTTCACTATGCCACCGGTGTCTTCGTGAAGTCCGTGAGTCAGGACCTCTCCGGCATCAACCTCCACGATTACGACATGATGGTGCTCTACAATCCGGCCGACCTGCGCTCCCTCCAGGAGAATTTCCCGGATTTCCAGCAGGGAGACATGAAGTTGGTCTCTTATGGCCGATCCGTGGTGAAGCCTCTGGAAGAGGCAGGCCTGCGCATAGATGTGAAGGCTCCCTCTCCTGAGGCGCCTTCCGTGGCCAGCGCCATCGAACAGTACCTGAGTACCCTCTGATATGGATGCCGCCCTTCCTAAGTCTGAACGCCTCTGCGGCCTGAAGGCCGTGGGAAAGCTTTTTCAGACCGGGAAAAGCGTATCGGCCGGCTGCCTCCGCTGCAAATTCCTTCTGCGCCGGGATGGGGAACCTTCCCGCATCGTGGTGTCCGTTCCCAAGCGCAGTTTCAAGCGGGCGGTCAAACGGAACCTCCTCAAGCGCCGCATCCGGGAGAGTTATCGCCGCCAGAAGGCCCTCCTGGGCCCCGGGGTGGATATCCTTTTCATTTACACGGCTGCGGAGGTGCTTCCGTACGAGGTCATCTATGCCGATATGGCCTCGCTCTTGCATACCGTTTCTGCCCGTGGTACGCAAATTGCTAATAATCAGGGTGTTATATGATTTCTCATCGGAAAATTTCTGATGAGAAATTTGATAAGTTACAGGTAATGAGTGATTTCCGTAACACGCTTAAACAGATATTGATTTTTCCGGCGGTGCTGCTGATCAAATTCTACCAGATTTGCATCAGCCCCTTTACACCGCCGTCCTGCCGCTTTACGCCCACCTGCTCGCAGTATGCCCTGGAGGCTTTCCGCAAGCACGGCCCCTTCAAGGGACTGTACCTGACGGTGCGTCGCCTCCTGCGCTGCCATCCCTGGGGAGGAAGCGGCTACGATCCCGTGCCGTGATTTTCCGGAAAAGAACACCAACAATAGACGTTCGATGCCTAAGAAAGAAAAAATACAGGAGATGTTTGACGGGATTGCTCCGTCGTACGACAAGCTGAACCACATCATGTCCCTGAATGTGGACAAGATTTGGCGGCGGCATGCCCTTCGGGAGATTGTGGACGGTTCGCCGCAGCAAATTCTGGATGTGGCCTGCGGTACGGGGGACAGTACCCTGGTGACGGCCAAGGCCGCGGCGCCGGGCAGTCATGTAACAGGGGCCGATATCTCCGAGGGCATGATGGCCCTGGTGATGGAAAAGGCCCGCAAGGCCGGTGTCCAGGACCGCATTTCCCTCCGGGTGGCCGACGGGGAGAACCTGCCCTTCGAGGAGGCGTCTTTCCACCGCGTGACCTGCGCTTTCGGCATCCGGAATTTCGAGCACAAGGAACTGGGCCTGAAGGAGTTCTACCGGGTTTTGAAACCGGGCGGCAAGGCCGTGATTCTGGAATTGTCCGTGCCCCGCAACCGCGCTTTGAAAGCGCTCTACAACCTTTATTTCATGCATGTGCTACCCTGGATTGGGGGGCGCATCTCCGGAGACAAGGCGGCCTATAAATACCTTCCGGCTTCGGTGCAGGCCTTTCCGGCCCCGCAGGAATTCATGCGGATGATGCGGGAGGCCGGTTTCCCCCGTGTCCGCCACAAGGCCTTCTCCCTGGGCCTCTGCCGCATGTTCGTGGGCGAAAAATAAGACCTACCCCCGGCGTGCCATCTGGTACACCCGCAGGGAGGCCCTGTAGTCTGAGGGAGACATCCCCACCGCCCGTTTGAAATAGCGGCCGAACAGGGCCTGGGATGGGAAATTGAGGTCGTATGCAATCTGCTGGACGGAGTTCACGGTAGAGGAGAGCTGCGCCTTCGCATCCAGAATCACATAGTCTTCTATCCACTGGATGGCCGATTTTCCGCTGGCGTTCTTGATGAGGGTGGTCATGTATTTGGCCGATATATTCATTTTATCGGCATAGAATCCCACCTCGCGGTGTTCCTTGTAATTGAGTTTCACCAGCTGCAGGAACTGCATCATGGCTTCGCTCTGGCGAAGCTGGGGCTCCTTTTCCGAGGAGGACGGGTGGAAAACCAAGCTGGTCATCAGGAAAAACAGCCTTGTAAGCAGCTGGAGCGCCTCTTCCATGTTGGGATTTCCGTCCTGTATCCGCATCAGGTTGTGGGTCATGTCAATGAAGGAGCGGAAGGCATCGGCCTTATTATTGTCCAGTTGGCAGAGGGGGCTGGTTTCCACGCTTTTGTAGAACATGTAGGTGTCGCCTATGCCCAGGCGGGACAGGAAACGCTCGGAGATGAGCATGAAAGTTCCCTTGAAGTCTTCGCTCACCTCGCGGGATTCCACAATCTGGGAAGGCAGGGTTATGAGGAGGGAATTCTTCCGGAGATGGACAAGGCGCAGGTTCACGGCTCCCGTACCGCTTCCCTCGTGACAGAGAACCGCGAGGAGATATTTCATCCGGTAGGGCTCCCAGTTGGCCATGAAATGGGGATTTTGAAGTATCAGAATATCGTCCTGGTAGCGTACCATCCATTCTGTCCGCAGCAGGTCTATGTTGGACATCTGGAGGTTTTCCAGTTTTTTTTGATTGAGATGGTCGTTTTGCAGCATGGGCGGTATGCAGATTTTCTGCAAAATTAAGCAATTTTTCCACAGAGGTGCTAAAAAAAGGAAAAATTGAATAACAAAGGAGAACTTTTGCGAATAAAACAGCCGTTTTATTGGTGTATTTTTGCCCGCTCAAAGAAAAAATGAGTAGTGTATCAGATGAAGAAGTGTATCTTACCGTGTTTCCTGCTGCTAAGTTTGCTGGCGGGATGCACAGCGGAGAGGCCCCAGAGCGGAATGGCTGCGGAAGAAGGCGCCATCCGTCTCTTCCTTTCTCAGGAAGCCCCCGAGACCAAATCCGATTTGGAAGACCTCCCCTCCGTTGATGATTTCGAGGTGGAAATCTACAATGCAAGAGCCTTGAGGCTCTATCGTGACAGCTATGCCAACGCCAAAGACGCCACCATCAAGCTGAATGCCGGCGAGTTCCGCCTGGTAGCCCATCACGGGGACACGCTGGGCGCCGGTTTTGGCAAGCCCTATTTCCTGGCCGATCAAGCTTTCACCGTGCATGGCTTCGTGGAGAACGGGGGCCAGCCGGACCAGGTATCGGCCACGGCCCGCCTGGCCAACGTACGCATGAAGGTGGTACAGGGGACTAACCTCCGTACCTCCTACAAGGATGCCTATGTGGTGGTTCGCCATTCCCGTTACGCCAAAAAACAGGTGAAGTTTGTCCAGAATGAAAGCCGATACGGCTACATGCCCGGCGGAGACCTCTATTTGGAGGTATACGCCCAGCTCTTCTCCGACGAGTGGAAGTATTACAAGAGCGAGCCGGTGGAGTATCTGCCCAACGACAACGTGACCTTCAACGTGGATGCGGCCGGCCGTGACGGTTCCCTTACCGTGAACATTACGGTGGATCGCAGCGTGGAAACCATCACCGTAGAGGAGTTGATTGGCGAGAAGGCCCTTCCTGCGCACGAACCTTATTTTATCTTCAAGGGAGACCAGGACGGCACGTTTGCCTATAGCTGCAATGCCGGCTTCACCAAGACCGTGAACGACGCCATCCTTACCCTCAGCGCCGGTGCCAGCACCTCCATTAGCAGCGTATCCCTGCACACGGAATCGGCCTTTGTGAGCCTTCCGGACGTGGATTTGGTGAGCGTGTCCGGAACCGACAAACAGCGTCTGACAGATGCCGGCCTGGATTGGATGGCTGGCAGCACCAGCAACCTGGGCTATGTAGATTTCAGCGGCCTGGTGAACCGGATGATGGAGAGCGGGGCGGCTGGGTCGGCCAGCTTCACCCTCACCTTCACCGACGGGGTGGGGCAGACGGTGGAAGGCACATTCTCCATAGACGTGAAGCCTTTCTCCGCCACCGTGAATATCCCCGAGGGGAACATCTGGGCCTGGAAAATGACCGGCATCACCGCCACGGTGGCCGATATGGACGAGCTTCCCTCCGATGCGGTCCTGGGCCTCCAGTGGAGCAGCGACGGCAGCAGCTGGAGCGCGGAAAAAGCCGCCGTGTCCGTGAGCGGCAACACCCTGAATTTCGGCGATGTCTCCGGCCTGAGCCCCGCTACGGCCTATCGCTTCCGCGTGGTGCCCCTGCACCTGGCCGACCGCGCTTCCGTAACGGCCGGCACTTTCACCACCGAAGCAGCCCTGCAGGTGGGGAACAGTGGTTTTGAGGAGTATATAGCCCAAAGCTATACAACGCCGGTTGTGGGCATTGACTTCAAAGTGTCCTGGTGGCAACTCTACAGCAATGCGTCCAACGCCTGGTGGGGTGTCAATTCCATGCGTACCATTGAGGATAGTAGTATCCCTACGGGACCTCAAGACGCCAAGACCTATCCGACCGTAGCTATGATTTCATCCGGCGCCTTTAACGGAAAGAGTGTAATGATTGCGACTATTTATACCGGTACGGCAGCAATTACTTGGCCTGTGGATTCACAGGGCGCCGGAGATAAAAATAATTCTTATGGCGAAATTTTCCTTGGGAAGGCGAATGACCAGTGTCAGGGAAACTGGAATAAAACACAGGATGGACACGCTTTCAGCAGCCGCCCTTCAGCGCTGTCGTTCAAGCACCGTTTCTCGCCAAGGAACAATACCCCTTTTTATGCGGAAGTGAGTGTTTTGGATGACCACGGGAACGTGATTGGCGGTGGCATCAAGAATGATACTTCTTCAGCAGTGAGCACCTGGACGTCTTGCACGGTTCCTATTACTTATACGGTGACCAATAAAAAAGCGGCGACACTCCGAATCAGCCTGCGTTCTTCCAAAGATGGGGACGAAGGGTGGACGAAGACAAAGGTTACGACACTTTCAGGCGAGCATAACATCTTCCTGGGCAACGCCCTTTATGTAGACGACGTGAAACTCCTTTACGAATAACAGATTATGAAAAAGATTCTCTATATAGTTGCAGTCGCTGCCGCAGTGGCAGCCTGCGGGACCAAAAACGCGACCCAGCCGGAAGGCATGGGCCAGCTTTCCCTCACCGCGGTCCAGGAGGGAGCCTACGCCACCAAGGCCAACGACGTCCTGGGCGACTTCGTGGTGGACATTGTCCGCCCCTCTGACGGCTGGACCAAGCACTA
>Ga0247608_10002603_pt1 | contig 22182 bp, 20 predicted proteins | sample 176DNAGHGlowgp2_FD_193490 | JGI IMG/M metagenome (GOLD analysis project Ga0247608, IMG submission 193490) | Sheep rumen microbial communities from Palmerston North, Manawatu-Wanganui, New Zealand - 1766 DNA GHGlow gp2 | ecosystem: Host-associated > Mammals > Digestive system > Stomach > Rumen ...
TTCTGATACTAACTGCATAGGGTTTGCCGCTAACATAGCGAGCATATTATTATCACCGAAAAGCATATCCATACCCGGAATATACTTATTGAGCATATTCTTAGCATTAGACTTAATCTTTCCGCCGTAAGCTCTAAGGTCTACTATACCACTTGGGGCAATATCTTCGATATTCTGTCCAGGCTTCTTGGTCTTTTCCTTTTGACCAAAGTTAGGGTCTTGTCTCTTGCGTTCTGTATCAGCAAGAAACTTAATATCTGTAGCGATTTCATTAAGTGACTTACCCACAGTATCATAGAACTTAACAGCGTTTTCAGAATTGATCTTAGCCATAGAAGCAAAATCTTTGAATCTGTTGTCCAGATTCATTCCGAGATTTTCAATATTTCTATTGATAGATTTAGTAAGTTCTATATTCTGTGCATACTGCATAGAAGCGATTTCCTTTTGTGTATCAATCTGTGCAGATGATGTCTTTATAATAGTATCGCTTATAAGAATAGAAGAAAGCTTGTTTGACTTGCTAACGACTTTAGATACAAGTGTATCACCGTCATTAATATCCCAGTCACTATCTTCATCAAATCCGAAGTCGGCAATATCAAAGTCGTCTTCAGATATATCTAAGCCAGAGTACTTAGCTGCAAAAGCATCCTGTCTTGCTTTGTTATAGAAGTCACCAGTTTTAAGGTCTTCTTTAACTGATTGTAATGCCAGTTTAGATGCAACGAAGACTTTCGAATTCTTAAACTGAGTCATTACTCTCTGGTAAGTAGTCTTATAGTTCTTTAAGTCCGAGTAGGCTGTCTTAAACAAGTCAGAGTTTGTTTCCGCAAAATCAGCCACTGTAGAATAACTATCTTTAGTGGTTGAATACAGTGCGTAACCCATGGACTTAGTGACGTTTTTAAGGTACTTAGACACTTTAACCATAGCTATACCTCCTTTATAAATTTAATCAAATGTTGAAATGCATAAGAATCCGGGTAGGAATTAACCTACCCGGAAACTTAGTTTTGATATGAACAATTATAGATGTTGTGGTTTACAAGAATGTTATTACTTTTCTTCAGGGAAGAGCCACTTAGGGCAAGAGCATGAGCACTTGATTACTTCATGTCCTGGGATAGTCTTGGTTTTCATACCGTTAGACTTACCAGTCTTAGGATCGATAACCGGATAAGACTTTGTTGTTTCTTCTACGAACTGCTTGTGCATTGAGATGTTTGAATACTGTGTACCACCAAGGTTAACCTTTCTACCTGTAGAGAGTGTAGTATTAAGGAAGTCCTTAGATACTGTACACATAGCTTCAGCCGCCGACTTGCCTACATTGTAGTTGTTCATGAGTTCTGAAGCTTCCTGCTTAGAGATCTTTGTTGTGTCTGAGATTACACCTGCTACCGCATTCTTGAATACTGTTGCAGGGCAGTGTGATTCTGAACCAGAGTTTGTGAATACTTCTACAGAGAAAGAAGTATCATTAAGCATAGCCTGCATGATGAGTGTTTCATCCTTTGCTGAAGCTTTCTTCTGCTTGATGTTGCCCTTGATTTCGTCGAGCATCTGGTTTAAGTTGAATTCATTTTCGTTTACCATTTGGATTTTCCTCCTTAGAATTGTTTAGGGTTTTTGGGTCTTCTCTTCTTACAAAAGGAAAGATCATCTTCTGCTTTCCTTTTTGAAGAAGAATATCATTTATCTCTTCTGGATCATACTTAATAAGTTTTTCCAGAAAAGTAAGTGAATCTTGTTTATCCATACACATCATTCTCCTTATCTGGTGTATTACTGGTATGTTTTGCGGGATGTTAGATTTAACACTGGAGACTAGGGATGGTAGGAAACATTTGTATAAATATATTCTTTATATAAAGGAGGAAACTGTAATGGACTATAAAAGCATAGGACATATTATTCTCGAGTCTGAAATAAAGTCTGAAGCTAATATTATAGGCGACTCCAATGGTCGTTTATTAGCTGACGGTATATTACAAGATCTTGATTCAAAAAATAGAAATGGTCGTATATACACAGCAAAAGATATCGATCCAGATTTGAATTCTGATCGTATCCAGAAAGAGCTTATCCCTACAGGTAATATGAGGGGTGAAGCTAACCATCCATTGGATAAATCTGTTGCAAGACAGCAGGTTGTTGATCTTCTCAGAGCCGGCGTAGTATATACAAAGATCTGGAGAGATGGAAATATCATCAGAGGACACTTTAAAGGAGCTAATAATGAAATCGGTGATTACTTCAATAAAGACCTTGCTTCTGGATATAAACCATCATTCTCTCTTAGAGCTTTAGGAAGTATTGATAATAAAGATGGCAATTGCTATGTAAGAAATATCCGTATCATTACTTATGACTGGGTAATTCTCCCATCACATCAGAAAGCTTATACTACTGGTATTATCACCGATGACAAGGTTAAGACGGAATCATGCTTACCTCTTAACTTACTTACATCTGACGGTTCTACTAATGTAGTAACAGAATCTCTTATTCCTCTTGCTATCGAAAATGAAGCTGCTATGGGATTCATCAAAGAAGAATCAGCCAACTTCAAGGCTATTCTTGAAAACTTTGATGTTCAGGCTAAGAGCGGTATGCTTATCGATAACGGTAAGAGAGTAATGCTCACAGAAAACTGCACAGGAAATTCTATTGTAGTAAGTCTTGAAGATTACATCGTTAGACAGTTTATGAATTAAAAAATAATGAGGAGCCCGAAAGCTCCTCATTATAATTATTATAATTAGTCCGATGATTATCTACGTAAAGAGTAATCGAAAAACCACTGTTTGATCTGAGCGAATGTATCAAGGAAGTAGTGGTCTATCTTAAGGCCAAGGTTTTCAAAATCAGCTTCATTCTGATATATGAAATCTACGGTTTTGATAGTGCGTTCTAACTCAAATCTAGGAACCTCAACATTATTCATTGCTACTATATTTATAATAGGCTCTATTAGAATATAATACAGATATGTCAGCATTGCGTCCTTTGGTTTACCAACACAGAAATTTTCGAAGTCATTAACGACTCTTTTCATTTTCATAGGAACATTCTGATTTGATTTGAGGCCGGCTGCTTCAACTAATACCGGATTGCCTGCCGCACAAGTCATCATCAGTCTGTCATTAAAAATACAGATATTATACTTGTCAGGAATTGTTATGTCGCTGAAAGAAACATAGCGAGTCTTTCCATTAGGGCTATCAGTTTCTTTGGTTTTCACACAAGCAGTTGCAGTCTCCACGAATACAACGCCGCCTTTTTTGATATCTATAGAAGCTTTAGAGCAAGTGAATTTTGAATCTTCCGTGTATACGTTCTTAAAATAAACGCCATCAAGTCGCATCTGATCGGAATTGAGAAATACGCCATCATTCATAAATGTATTAGGAATTTTAGAGAATACTAAACCTAACACATATTCACATAATGCTTTAGTACACGTATCAGCTTTGTCTAAAAGACTCTCTTCAATAGGGTGTCTTAAAGGAAACTTTGGTGCACTAATTGGGTTGTTTTCCTGAATGTCGTCGAGTAAGTTAATCATAATTTTCCTCCAAAATTACTTTGCCCCTAAACAGAACGGGGTTGATATATTCTCTCTAGAGAAATTTAGTTGCATCTGGATTACTGGGTCTACAATTCTTTTACAACCAGAAGCATTAACAAATTCCTCGTTTTTAGCATTATCACGAATGAACTCTGCGGTTCTCATATCAACTAATAGTTCGATAGTTTTTCTATACTGATTGTAACTTGATATATCGCCAACGGTATAGTCGCAGCCAAGAATATCATTATCTGTAAAAGTTAAGCTGTGCATTATCTCATGAACGATCGTGTAAAGAACAACAGTATGCTTTACATCATCCATTACCGAATTAATGTCAAAATTCGAAACGGGCTCGTTCAGTTTTTCGGCGACATCTTTACATATTTCAAAATATTCATCAGACAATCTATCCGATTCTTTTATCATATTGTCGATATTAATAGTCATGAAATGGCATTCTCCGAAATATCTTCCATATAAATTATTCGGATCCTCTCTGAATGCCTCGGAATAAGCTGGACAATTATTGTCATCCGGATTAGCATGTTTAAACCGAATGATTTCAAACCTATTCGGGATCGTTTCAAAAACTTTAAATATTATTCGTTCTATTCTCCGTATCACTGCTTCTTCGAAAGCTGTATACGGCTTATCACATTCTTTTAGTATTTTGAGCATATTTATCACCTACAAATTCTCCCGGAAAATACTTTCTTCTAGCAAATTCCAGGTAAGCATCAAGATATTCATGACATATATGAATATTAAAAATCATTCGTATCTCAGACTCATACTGATACAGAAAGTCTCGAGTTCGAGCATCCACTAAATACTCTATCTGCCACATATATGCATCATTATTGGTTTGACGAAAATCAGTCAATACGAATGAATGCATTACTTCATGTACTAAAGTTGCCATCAATACCGTAATGCATACATTGACTTTTTCTCTTTCATCTTTTCCAAACATAGATGGATAATTCGATAGGTCGATTTCAACTTTCTCTTTATACTCACCAGTATATTTCGGAATATCTTTTGAATCATCCGGAATTTTCATATACATTAAAGTATCCAAATTAACATAAAGAGTTCTAAGAGTTGGATCCAATCCGTATCTATTGAACTCGTTAACTAAAACAATATTATGCGAGCATTTTCTTTCGCCTTCTTTAACAAATATAACCTCCTTAAATCTATTGGGGACTTTTGTAAACAACCATCGCAAGAAAGAAATACAAAATATTTTTTGTAAATGCTCATATTCTGTTAATCTCGCAAATGGAAAAACTGGTTCATTCATATGCATGAACCTCCTTTCTACAAGCATAATATATAACTAAGGAGTTGATTATAATGGCAAATGAAATGACTAAACTATTAAACAAAATCGAAAGAAGAATAGGTACCAAAGCTCTTGTTCTGCCTGATGAAATTAGTAAAGATACTTGGGCAAAAGAAGTTATAGCTGATGATACCATTCCGACATATTCAAGATACTTCCCTCATAAGATAACAGTATATCTTGATAGAGATAAGACACCTATGGATAGGGAAGGATACTACCTTTTAAACCCAAGAATGGTTGATGGGGCTAAAATTATAGGCATCAAAGACATAAATTTCTCCGCATTCAGAGACACTGGAGCTACAGCTATCCCTGGAATGGTTTCTGGAGGTTTAGGATTCTATGACTTTGCTACAACTGTATCAGAATATACATATGACGATATTGCTCTCTTGCAGGGTTCAGCAAACTTAAACTCAGTATTCAATGGACATGTCTTTGTAGACTTCCAATATCCAAACAGAGTAAAGTTTAAGATGGCTGTTGGTCGTCAGAGTATTCCATTCAGAGTTGTTCCTTTGGATGTATTCGTGGAACATCCTTTAAATCTTATGACTATTCCTCCTACATCAATGGAAACCTTTGAAAAACTTGCTATAGCTGATGTAGCTACATATTTATATGAATTCCTTAAATACTATGATGATCTCGAAACAGTATTCGCTAACTCTAATCTCAAACTCGATACTATCGCAGATAAGTCTAGAATGAGAGATGAAGTTGTAGCGAAACTTGAAGAATCCTACGTTACACCGGCTAATAAGAATCAGCCTATTATGTATTGTGTATAAAAAATTAGGGAGTCTCCATGTGGGACTCCCTATATATTTTAGAATGTAAGCATATTGGTTGCGTTTAACGTTTTCATTCCTTGTCTCATGATACCGACTTCTTCCATAGGGAATTTATCAATATTGTCGTTGATGATTCGTATGTAATCGATAAACGGTCTTAACCAATCAGGCACATCTATATCCATTGGGATACCGATGTATTTTATCTGAATCTTATCCGCGGGTTTCTTTGGAATTGTAATTACATTTCCATCTTCATCTTCTACGGTTAAAGTCTTCTGAGATGCAAGCATATTAATATAAGCTACCATCTTTTCATATACATCCGGATACTGATCTTTGATTACTTCCACATTCTTAAGAGTTATATCTGTATTGACTACACATATCGTATTACGCTCAGTCAAATCTATACCTGGATCTGTATCCTGTTTTATACTATTATAAGCATCAGCAGATACTACAGCGAATGTAGGATTAGCATACGAATTCAAAGGTTTGATTCTAGCCGGTTTATAATACAGCTTTTCACCATCATGCAGAGAATTGTATATTTGCTTCTCCATAATACTGAGTTTCTCTACTATAGATACCTGATCTATCTTATCCGGATTAAGAACTTCCGTAAACAAGATACTCTTAATCTGATCCTTGGTTCTATCAGCAACACCAGATTTAGTAATAGGCAATCCCTTAACATCGAGAGCGGCATTAAGAGGCACCATATTCTCTTCCTGTCTTTCCTGATATGTAGCGTAATTCTTACTTGCTGTAGTAATAAGAGCATTCTTAAGAGCAAACTCATTCTTCAATACAAGCAAACAATCTCTGCCGAAATCTATATCCCAAGTATTATACTGCTTACAATATAATCTCATATAGTCAACCTGAAGTCTATATAAGATATTACCCATAATATTGGTTATGGTAAACTTAACTCCAGCATCAGCACACATAGTATTTGCATCTATGGCTTCTTCTTTAAAGATTATCTCATTAGCATCAAAGTCATATCCCATATGCGGATCAAATACCGGTACAGTTGGATCGAAATGAGAAACTGGGAATATATCTTTCTCTTGTTTTGCTTCCGGCCCTTTAGACGTTCTTACATGACGTATAGGGAAATCTATATCTCTTGTGTTGTGTTCTATAAATTGATACCAACCTTCAAGAGATACAAACGATGAGTCTGTATCTGTAAGAATACTTACATCTCGCATCATTATTCTAGCTCTATCTGTAGAGTCTATAATAATGTGTGGATGATATACATACTCTTTAAATAAAGCGTATAATTGATCCATCTCATCAGAAATGATGTCCGGTACTTTATTTGGATCGATAAATACTGCATCGAGCTTGCAGAGAATCTTCTTGATAAGATCCATCACTATAGATCTCTCACAGAACCAATATAAATTGTTTCTATAGAATAATCTATTTAAATCTTCCTGAGAAACTTGTGTAAGCATATCCCATACAATCTGTAAATCTTCTTCCGATGGGACATAATAGAACCCACAAGTTGCTACTATCTGGAAGAACGTTTCTTCTAACGTTATAGGTTCTCCTAAAAGAACATCTTCATCTCTCATAGTTCTTGGGTCATCCAATACACATCTGATGAAATGAACCATTTCATTGAGAGAACCGAATTTTACATTATTAGACAAGAACTCTTCGAAGAGCATAATAGCTGACGCAATGGCATCTCTGCCCTGAGAAGTGATTCCATTTGCAATAAAGTAGTTATAGAATACAGTACTATACGCACCTGTAATACCGTATCAATTATCTTCACGCAGGTCGTTAATCTGCGCAGTTCTTTTATGAACTTCTCTAGCTCTCACTAGAAGTTGAGACTATATCTTCATCTGTATAAATTTATAATTCACCTCCTTATTTATACAGAGTGCACCACTTCGGAATCACTTGATCCCTAACTCTTCTATGAAATTTAGAAGAGATAGTCGTTGAACTTTTTCGATTAATAGTTATATTTTTCACAAATGGCTTTAAATCGACTTTTGCATTTTAATTTCGTTATAGCATTATAATATTTCTTTTTATCTCTATATGATAAATTCCTAAAGACTTCGCCTAATCCAATGTAATCCATTATACTTTGAGTATCGGATTGAACACCGTTTATTTCTAGGAATTGACATATAGAGTGTAATTGATCATATGTAAAAACTTGATGCCATTCGGATGTATTCGGATTATATTTTGAAAAATCATAATCTTTAGTAATAGTAGCCCAAGTTTCTTTATTCAGAATTCTCAAAATTAGTTTATGCGATTGCTTAGTGTTAGGTAAACCAGTCATATAAATTATCTCATTAAGAGGAGTATTCCTCATGATCAATTCTGATATCATCAATACCTGATCAGCAGTTAAAACTGCTGTATGAACATTCTCGCCATATGTATTCCGCAAGCCAGTTTCTATTGCATGATGTATGTTTTCTTTAGACGTCATCCATTCTAAATTATGGATAAAATTATTCGTCTTTATCCCATCCTTATGATTGACTTGAAGAATATCCATGTTCGGTACAGGTAAGAAAGACTTAGCTACTAACCTATGAGCTTTGCACATTTTATTCTTGCCTGAAGCCAATCTTAAGTTGTATACCACATAGCCATTATGGTCTAATGATGATTGAAGGAAATCATGTATATTATACGAATATACTCTTCCATAATTAGAAATATAATATGTGTGTGGTTTGATGCCGTATACTACAGAATCATTTATGATATTACATATCTCTAAGTAATTAACCATTATAAATCACCTCCTTTTAAAAATTACGCTATAACTATTAACGAACTTAGCTGCTGATTATCCAATCCCAATACTTTTCAAGCATTCACGCTTATCATCACTGATTACGTTGTAGCGATTGGGCTCTAAGGCCTATATAAATTAGGGGCATCCTGCCATCGGAGCCATTTCCCAGCAATTCAATGCATACTTAGTTTATATCGCTATAAACAGCCCCTAACGGTTAAGGGCGTTGGCAGAACGTTTCTCAATTAACTGAAACAAATTGTATTTTGCAAAGTCTGCAGACCCTTTTGGGAAGGTCTTCATTTTTTTCTTGAACTGTGAACGTCTATCTAGGAACGATTGAATTAAATCATATAGCGGATTCTTTATAGTTCCATGATGCTTAAACATACATCCACTAGCCGTGAATATAGGTTTCCTATCATCAAGATATTGAACTAACTGAATCAGATACGTTTCCTGAGTAGTCTTAGTATAGTTATTTTCTAATTCTACTTTAGGGTTATGTATTGTCGCTACTATAGCTGTATCTATAGCAGTAGCAATTTCTATTTGGTTGAGATTTGGAAAAGAAAGCTGAAGCAATCTAACTGCTTCATCTCGATATTCTTTTACCACTGAACTTTCTAGCATTTGCATGTCTGACATTATATCGGTCATATCATTAACCTCCCGTATTAGTATTATTTAGAAGTTTGGGCGCCTGTACAATAACAACATTGTTATAATAGACACTCTAATCTATTATATATAAGACATTACCAGTTTTATAAGCTTATAAAATTTATTCTAAGGAGGAAATATACCATGGGAGTTTTTAGTTACGGAAAATCTCATCAGGTTGTCGACGAAGATCTTGAAATCACCGAAGAGCAGATGCAAGATGTCGTTGACGAACTTAAGTCAATTATGCTCGCAGAAGACATCGCTTATGGCATGAGTGATGATGAAAGAAAGGCTTTCCTTGAATCTGAAGAATTTGAAGTTCTTACAGAATCAAAGAAGTTCAAGAAGAAGACACTTGTTAGACTTAACAAGCAGGATGACCTCACAAGAAGAGCTGACCAGGCTGCCATCGTTATCGCTGGACAGAAGAAGGACAGACTCTTTGATATGCTCGCTCTTAACAGACAGAAGGAAAGAAAGCTTAGACAGCTTATCTTCAAGAAGTACAAGGTACAGGCTCTTAAGGCTGCTAAGACATCACAGAGAGATTACATCAAGGATGCTAATAAGGCTAAGCTTATGAAGCCATCTGATCTCTCATCTACAAGAGAATATAACACCTAATAATAATAAGAATAAGAACCAAAACGTTTTCATATCTCTTTTCTAATGGCATATAATTCACATCTCTGAAATACTTGAGGGAGCTTAAGGCTCCCTCAGTGTATTTTTTTACATCTTGAAATTTTCTTGTAACTAATATGTAAAGAATATGGTGCTGTAGGGCTTTTTGGGCGATAAATCTACTGATGGATAATGAATTACAGTTTTCACCTATTCTGGTATAAATGGGATCTCCCTAGTGGAGATCCCTCCTTTCCTTGTTTTATTTTAACACTCACGGTAACTATTATATAATCCATAATGGCGGGATACCGTTTACTACCTTTTAAATCCCGCTGGATTGCTTTGGTAAAATGTAAAAAATGTAAACTTCTTTTTTTGTGAGGAGACGTAATAGTCTCCTTATTCTTTTTTATGATGTGAGGAGGGACACTATATGGGTAAATTATCTAAAGAAGACATTGATGAAATTATACATATGATAAAAGAAGGATATAAGTATAGAATCATCGCTTCTAAGTTTAATGTAGATGAATCGTATATAAGACAAATCAGAAAAAAGTATGACGTTAATGTAGTTAATACTCATTTCGTTAGAATATTTGATTCTGATGGAAAAGCATATAGTGATAAAGATATGGAGAATATTAAAGCTTTATATCTCGATGGAATTTCTTTATCTGAAATAGCAAAACTATATAAAGAAGACTATAGAACTATCACTACGCTTCTTAAACGTTCTGGAGTAATCCAGAGATTTGTGACTCTATCTGAAGATATAGAAACAAAAATCTGTAATCTTTATAAGATAGGATTAAATATAGATATAATACAGAGAGTATTTGTTTTGGATGGAGTGGAGGTTTCCATCAAAGACATTTCATCCTGTATTAAAAAGCATGGTATTCCTATTAGGAGATATATACCTCAGAAAGATGTGCATATTAGAGCTCAAATATATTCTCTTAAAGATGATTATAATATATGCTCAAAGGACATCGCTCTTATAATTGGTAAGAGTATAAAACAAGTTAATCGTATATTATTAGAGCGAGATAAAAAGGTACAATCTCAAAAACCTAATAGTAATTAAGCCTTAGGAGGGAATAAGAATGTTAAGAACAAACATGAAACGCTATAATGCACCAATGTCTACGATACTGGTGAACCCAGAGTATTATGGTGTATTCAAAGAACTTTTAAACGAAACTGGTATGATGAGAATCAATCCAGCAAATATCAACAAGTTGAATATTATGCCGGATTATATCGAGGGACTGCTTAATGTATTCAGAGATAGTATTGAGCAGGAATTCATACACAACGTAAGGGTCCTCGTACAGTGGGACAATGGAAAATGCTGTAAGTTCAATCTGTTTGATTTGTACTTCAATCTTGTTATGTGGAAGATGCTTGTGGATTTGGATGCTACAATTCAGCCATATAATATCTTCATAGATAAGAATATAACTGGAGACACAATCAAGAACTGGATAGACACAAACGTGATAGATGTATTCTTGGATAAGGTTGATCCGTTGACTTTGAATAGAACTATCTATCACTCATATAAACATCTTCAGGGTGTTGATGAATTTGCGTTATATCTTGCAAATACATTCAACTACTTTGATTTTGTTGGCTTGGACAAACTCGATATGGAAGCTCACAAGATACTCGATAATGAATATTCTGCAGAGCATACATATAAGAATGTCGCTATTGAAGATGCTCAGGATGTTGGTATGGAAGAGACTAAGAAGCTCATAAATATCATCACTGAGAGATCTAAAGACATCTTAGGATATGACCATTGTTGTGCTGCAGCTTTAAGAAGTCAGGCAGGTATATCCGAAAGACAATTCAAGGAATTCGCAGTAAATATTGGACCTAAGCCTGATGGCTTAGGAGGAATCTATCCTCATCTGATAAATACTTCGTTCTTAGATAAAGGTTTGGATTCGCTTGAATCTATGTTTGTCGAATCGGCATCAGCCGGACGATATGCTCAGATTATTGCGAAGACAAACGTTGCTAACTCAGGTGCATTCGCTCGAATTCTTGGTTTAAATAATATAGATACAGATCTTCATGCTGATCCGAATTATGTATGTAACACCAAGAACTTCGTTAAGATGACTATCAATACACCAAAAATCTTTAAGAAGTTTATTGGTAGATGGTTTAAGTGGTCAGAAGACGATCCTGAAGATCACTGCATCGGAAGAAAAGATTTTACTCTCATAGCGGGAAAGACTATATATCTCAGAGACCCAATGACTTGTCAGAGCAAGACTATGGGTGATGGTATATGCTTTAGATGCTATGGTAAACTCGCTTATATAAATAGGTATGTAAATATAGGTAAGCTTGCAGCCGAGATTCTTTCTGCTATCTTAACACAAAGATTCTTATCAGCTAAGCATATCTTATCTGCTAAACCTATTAAGGTTGTATTCGGTGATGACTTCGCTAAGTACTTCCAGAATGAAGAATATCTTCTCAGTATTTCTGATGAACTGGAAAGCACTAAGAAGATATATATCAAGATCAATCTCGATGATATTGATCAGAGTCAGGATACTAATGAAGAAGCTGACGATGATGATGATGCGTCATTTATGTCGGAATCTCTTACAGAGTTCATAGTAGAAGATAATGGAATAGAGTATAATATGCACAGTAACAATTATGACTCACTTACATTCACTTCCGAATTTGTGGAGATTATCCACAAACATAAGACTACAACTAATGATGAGGGTGCTGAAATAGTAGTAGTTCCATTTAGCGAACTCGTAGGAATCCCACTCTTTGCGGTGCCTCTTGCTAATAGCGAACTCAGTAAGTCACTTACAGAGGTTAAGCATATCATCAACTTCAGAAATAAGACATCTAGTTTTGATAAGGACACGATTCTTCAGGCATTTATGGAGGCTCTTGACAATGGCGGTCTTGGAGTTCATTCATCTCATGCTTCAGTAATCCTGTCTAATATGATTAGACGTAAAGAAGAAGTTCTGGAAACTCCTGACTGGAGTATTCCGAATCAGGATGATTATCAGATTATGACGGTTTCGTCAGCGCTGAAATATAATCCTAGTACAACTGTAACGCTTATGTATCAGGGATTAAGAAGAACGCTGATCAATCCTATCACATATAAGAAGAGAAAGCCATCAAAGATAGATTCCTACTTTATGGATGCTCCTCAGAATATTGGTAAAGATTCAGCATTCACTAAACAGACAAATAAATCCGAACTTAATATGGAGGATATGTTTAGACGCGTTGAAGAAGAAAAGAAGCCTCAGCCAAAGGTTATCCAGTTCAACGAAATGTTTAGACCAAAAGAATAAGTTATGGGGAGTCTTCGGACTCCCTATTTTTTCTTAATAAGAAAGGTGGTAATATAGTGTATAGAATTGAAGTTTATTACAGTTTCATAAAGGTTCTGGGCTACTGTCCGGGGGATTGTCAGAAACTCGAAAATTACTTCAGAATATATGACAACGTAACCCATACAGGGCACTTTGAGCACATCATTTTTGATACAAAGAATAGAATTTTATATCTCCCAAGAGGAATGGATATATTTTTTCTCGAAACAGTGCTCGGCTGTAAAGCCAACTATATAAGAGATCCTGACCCATTTTTTTATAATGAAACCATAATGCTGAGATATAAGCCTAAAGATGAAAAACAACGTACTACATTGAAATTCATCTTGGGTAAAGACGAATTCAGAAACTACCAGACATCAAGTCAGAACTTAGTGAGTCTTACAATGGGTGGCGGAAAGACTTATGTAAGCACAGCATTCTTCGCTATATCAGGATTAAAACCTATGGTCATCTGTTATGGTATTGAAGCCCAGTGGAGATCTCGTCTAAAAGAATATACAGACCTTAAAGATAGAGAGATCTATACTATTAAAGGTATGGATTCTGTAAGAATCTTAATGAGATATCCACCAGAAGTATTAGCGAAGAAGTATAAAGTTTATATAGCTACTCACGGAACTCTATTATCTTTATTTGATACTGGCATGGAGAATCTTCATAAGCTCTTCTTACATCTCGGTATAGGAGTTAAAGTAATAGACGAAGCTCATAGAAACTTTATGAATACTTGCAAGATAGATTATTCTACAAATACTTTAAAGACTATATATCTAACGGCTACTCCGGCATTAGGAGATGCCAAGAAGAATAAAATATTCGGATTATATTTTAAGAATGTGCCAAAGATAGATTTATTTGATGAGTCTGATAAGCATACAAAGTATATAGCTTTAAGATATTCTTCTAATCCAAGCCTTATGGAAATAAATAACTGTATGACTAACCGTGGATTCAATATAATATCGTATGCGGATTATGTAGTAAAGAAACCAAACTTCTATCATATGCTTGATATAGTATTCGACTTCATGGCTAAATTACCTGGAAAGAAACTATTATATATGGCTTCTAATAATGCCATACTTACAGTGTATAATTACATTATGAATGATTTTAAGTATAGGTATTATGTAAACTCTATAGGAATCTATACGAGTATCAATCCTAATAAACTGGCGGCTTTAGATAAAGAGATTATATTCACTACATCTAAGTCCGCAGGAGAAGCTTTAGATATCCATGGATTGATATGTGCGGTGAATCTTGCTGATCCAACAAAATCAGAACCATTGGTTGAACAGAGATTTGGCCGAGTAAGGCTTAATGGTTATTATATAGATCTTATCGATGAGGGATTCTTAAATACAATACGCTTCTATCATAGTAATCTCAAGATATATAATCGATTTGCTACAGAATGTAAAGAGGCTTTATATGATAATCAGAAGCTTATAGCCGGAAGTAGAAAATTTGTGGTTAATCATCCATTAAGAATGGAAGATATGTTTAGACGAAGAGAAGATTAAAATATGGGTGGGGTATAATACCCACCCATTTCTTTTTGTAAATTCCAAAATAGATGTATATTATAATGATGTAAGAGGGTACAAAAGTATCCAAAGTATCTTTAAAGAGAATTCTAAGGAGGAATTTTACAATGGAAAAAATGATACCAATCCTCGGACTTCGCAAGTTTGAGGATCTCGAAACAACTAATGTAGAAGATTTCATGCCTATTTGGAAAAAGGATGATTATATCTTCGTGTCTTCTGATCCAGTTAATGAGGAAACGACCGTAGGAGATTTAGTGGGCTACGCTAAGTCGATCTATGAGTATATGATTAATGGTACTCCAATGGAAACTATATTCATATACTGTAATGGGGAACTCATAAAAGGTGTTCTTAGTGATCAGTACAGTAATATCTCGCATTATATAACTCGCCGAGATTTACAGACAGCAAACGTTTTCTCGTTAATGTGCTACATAGAGCACTCATTTGCTTCGGATTCGGATGACAGTGATTTATGCTCAGATTTGCATGAAGATTGGAGTTTACTTGATTGTATAGAATGGATGGGGCTGTCTTCTGATTATAAAAATGATAAGAGATTTGAGGCTGAGTTCATCACTAACTGCATCAAGTTATCGGCTTGGACTTTATATCCAGACTTTAAGATTGATGGCCACAGTTGTCCAGAAATGTACAGGGCTAAAATCGAAGAGTTGTCTAAAGAAGAGGATAAGTCCAAAGAACCAAAAGAATCAAAGCCTAAGAAGAACAAGAAAACGGAAGAGACGGTCGTTGACGTCAATCCAGATGAACTTAAGCCGGATGATGAACCTGAAGAGAAAAAGATCGAGACTCCAAATGCCGCTCCGGTGGTAATTTGTCTCCCGATGAGAGATGACTCTGTGGAAGTCAATATACCCAAGACTCCACCAGTAAAAAGCGGTCCGGAAGCGGCTACTCCGGATTCAGTTGAACTTGATCCACCGAAAACGGTTGAAGCAAAGGTGACTGAACCAAGAGTTACAAATGTACAGAATATGACCATAGTAGAAAATACGGATGGATATCACCTGTACAGTCAGGACATTGCGTATGATGCTTCAGTTATGTATGGAGCAGAAATAACAAATTGTCCGAAGCCGCCAGCAGACAAAATCATCGCTCAGAATAGAGCAACACTCAGGGAGTACTTCTTAAAAAGAGGTCTTGTTAGAAAGACTAAAAAAGGTTATATGCTTAAGCATATTAATTTCGATAAGAAGAAAACTGAGAAGTTAGACCTTAACGACGTTCTTTCTAGAGCTCAGGCACTTCAGGATCAGCTTCGCAAGATTTCTAAACAGTGTGAAATCTATATAACTCCAAGGGAGTTCTTAATGTCCACTGCAGAAGACGAGGCAACTGTAAATGCTATCGATATATATCGTAAGTATTACAATCTTAACATGAAAGATCCGGCATCCATGATACCCTATCTTGATAAAGGTGTACCAAACAATTACGTGATAGATATTGTGTGTTATGATGATGCCGGTGCCGTGTTTAAGCCATACTGTATAACTATCGACTTCCTCGGTTGTATCGAGAAGTATAGGATAGTGGATGGACAGAAAGTAGAAGGCGACAGAATTCCGCAGATCTATGTGGGTGCGTCTCTCATCTTTGATGGCGAAGAAATATCCAACTTGTATTTCGGTAAGGAAAAAGAGAACAACTGTATTATTATGAAGGTGCCTTGCACTTTAAATAATATAGACTCTCTGTTCCGTCAGATTGGCAGAGGATACTATGACTCGATAGAAGAGGATTATCCGCTTATGAAAGATGCCAAAGCACCGGAAAGAGAAAAGGAACTGAAGCAGAAAGCTGTTGTGTCTAAAAAATTAGCGGAGCAGATCAACAATATTTCCGCTCAGATTTCTGAACAGAAAAAAGCTACTATAGGACAGTTGCAGCGTCAGCAGTTACCTGAGATTGTGACAAGTTATTACAGACATTAACAATTTGATTTAAAGATACTTCTTACACAAAAAAGTTACGGGAGGGCACTAGGCTCTCTCGTAATTTTTTACTATCGTTAAAACCAGAATATAATAGAGGGGAGGAAGAAATATGGGTAGGGTAGTAACCCGTATAAATGATAATTTAATATCTTTATCAGATAATCTCAGAATCAAGTTTATTACTATAGTATTGAATTGCAGTGATCCATGGGAAAGTTCTGATCATACTTTGAAAGTCATCAATCGTGTATTACGATATAGAATAAGACTAGAGTATGTAGCTGATTCGACAAAAAATGTATCTATGTCTGGAATAGAGTTAGGTGCATATGAATTATTAAGACTGGAAGAATTAATTCCGAATTTATTTCTATCTTCGTGGTTCAAGAATTGTTTTGCCAGAAAAGAAGAGGGTGGATTTAAATTAAAGAAGAAAGAAGAATTCAATATTGTATCTCAGAGTGGAGATATAATAGGATTCATTTCAGCAGTAAACTCTGAGGGTGAACGAGGAGTAATTATTCAGACAAATGCTTTCAGGGGATTTGTCAATGAGCATAAGTTATACGAATTATTGCTTTTCGTAAAGAAATTCGATCCTTATACTTATGCAAATATAACAGCATTAGGAATCAAGATACTATACCCGATGATTCAACAAAACAATAAATCGGGAAGTTTCTTTAAACAAGAACCGAAACCAGTAACCGAACCAACACCTGTTAATAAGAGAGGCAGGATGATAGGTGAAAGAGGAGGGAATATAATTTGAAAAATATAATTATGTATAATGGAAGAGACCAAGCTAAGCTTATAAGGGATCTCCAAGATATAGTAATAGTAAAATTTAGAAACCTTTTAAAAGAAAAAGGCTATAATACTACGACAACAACATTTCCGTATGGCGCTCTTCCGCCATACAAGAATAATCTTAACGTTATAATCACCGTAAAGAATCCGGACGCTAAGCTCAGATGTATGCTTAGACGCTACAATCTGGAACAGAATACTAGAAGAAATTACTATTACAAAAACGAATGGGTAGAAAGCTCTAAAGATAAAGATCTTACTATCCATCTACACACATATTCGGACGTTTATAGGTTAAACGTTCTGCTTGCAAAAGAAGCATAAAACAGAGGGTGCGATTACGCACCCTCCTAAATTTTTTATCTTCTATTCGGAACGATATCCGGATATGATATATTAATAACACTATTAGAATAATCGTAATTGAATTTAGAATCAGTAGCAACAAAGTCTCTGAGTCTATAGTATTCATCAAGAAGCTTACTATACTTAGTCTTCTCTGAAGATGTCAGCTTTATATCTGATTCATACAGTAAGTCTTCTAAAACATATATAGCATTATTGATTTGTCTCATGAGATATAGAGCATCGTTCTTATCAGTTAAGCTTCTAGCGTTAAGCTTATAAGTATATATCTCCTGTTCATATCTCTTAATATCTCTGAGAGTATAGTCTTTCTTTCTTGCTTCAGATCTTGCTGATTCCTGAACGAAAGCCATATCCTTAAGAGCATTCCTAAGCTTAATAATGCTCTTCTTTTCCAATGTAGAGTTTGTCATTTTCTCGAGCTTTTCAAGAGTACGAATAGCTGGAATTCTCTTTACTCTAATTTCTGTATAGAGTCTGAGACACCACGTCATTACAACAAGCTTATCCTTATAGTCGCTGTTTACAAGAAAACCATTCTTACAGATCTTATCAAATGCCGACTGGAGTTCTCCAGCATAACCGCATTCATATACAAATCTGTCAGCAAGAACTTCACCATTCTTATATATACAAAACATAGAAGTCAGCTTTCTTACAGTATTATTGATACCGTATTCAAGAATAGCGAACATCTCTTCGCAATTAGGTCTCTTCATTTCAGCATTAGTCTTAGCAATATAGATATGAATGATATCTCGCATTTCTTCAACAATAGAAGCGTCATTTACTATATGACCAACTTCATGTAATACCATAGCAAGAATCTCAGTTGCTCCAAGATTGAGCATTGGATCAAATAACTTTGAATCAAGTTCAAGCTTATATCTTTCGATTCTTATCTTGTCATCTGAAACCAAAACCTGATTGATCATTTCTGGTGTCATCATTGGATATACATTCATACCAAAGAATAACTGGTCGTTCTGAGTAAATATAACTTCAGAACAATTAGAGTCTCTAAAGAACTTGTTGAGTTCTTTTCTAAATGGGAGAAGAGTTTTATCTGAAAGCTTCTGGCGATCTTCGAATTCATCCATCATATCTTGAATGGAATCGGTCATAGGCCTAAAGTTGTAAGATATATTTCCCATCGTTATACTTACCTCCTTTACAAAAGATAAGCCTAAGCCTATGAAGGCTTAGGCTAGTCTTATCTTTTAGTTTTTCAGTATCAATATTAGAGATGAATTGGATCGTATGTAGGATCGTCAATTGTCCAATCGTTACGTCCTTCAGTTGAACCAAACATATCCTGAGCAGGGAGATTTGTTCTGTAGCCTGTTGGGTTAAGAACGTGACATCTTGCCTGAACAGCCTGATACTCGAAGATTCTCCATCTATCGAAGCATGAGATAGCCGGGAGGTTCTGGTTCTTAGGATCACGAAGTTCATTTGAAACGTATGTCTGGTAATCATAAATACGATACATGAAACGTTCGCTGTTTCTTGGTGTGAGGATGATGATGATATTGTTGTTATCACGCATCTTGTCACATGAAACGAACTGATAGTTTCTGTTATCAGTTGTTGTTACTGTTCTTACGAAGTCAAGCGGGATAGGACCCATAGCCTGTGATGACTGGTAGATGTAGTCTGTAGGAGTGATCTTTCTGATGATGTCAGCACGACCTACAAAGTTTACAGCCATATTTGGATCGTTGAGAACCTGAAGCATCTTTGTAACCCAAGTATCAACGGCATCCATGAATGTAGCCTTTCTCCATGTTACATGGTCAAGTGCATAGCCGTCTCTTGGAGCCATATCGAATATGAATGAGAAGCCTTCTCTCCATGGCATTCTTCTGAATGAGTCATCAAGGAAGTTTCTTACTGTATCATCACGATAGTTTTCAAGAATTGTCTTGAAGATTGACATATGCTTTGTGATCTGGTTTACGTTGTAAAGGGCAGCGATATCCTTAAGTTCTTCAGGAGATACTGTAGTTACAAGGTGTGTAGCTTCAGGAATCTTCTCAAGTCTTGAGATTCTTTCCCATTCACCTGTTGGTGAAACGATTGTGCCAGAAGAAGCAGCCTGTCTTGCTGAGAGAACTACGCCCTTAACTGTTGCATCGTTAACAGCGATTGTGAGTTCATCTCTCTGAAGGAAACCTGATACATATACTGTTGTATCAACAGTTGTACCATCTGCAGCTGCAGGTGAGATCTTAACTTCACGGTTGAAGTATGCCTTTGAAGATTCACCGTAACCTGGTGTTGTTGGAATTCTTACTTCCCAAACAGCATTTTCTACAACTTCATCAGAGGTTGATGTGTTTGTATATTCAACAACGTTTGTTGTATGCTCTTCCATTGTGTTAGCATCAGTGAGATCAAGCTGGAGAACCTTCTTGATTGTTTCGCCTGGCTTAACAAGTCTTGGAGCAACGATACCTGAGATATTGATGTCTGAGTCGAAGTGTTCTGTTTCCTTAGAAACTGAGAACATTCTGCCGAGTACGTCGATATCGCCAGCCTTTGTGTTATTTGGGAGGTAGATTGACTTCATAGGTCTTACAGCTTCAAGAGCCTTAGAGATCTTGTACTGCTGACGGAACATATCAAATCTTTCGCCTTCTGGTGTGATCATCCAACGAATTTCTCTTTCGATTGTGATGTCAGGTGTATCTGTTACCATCTTTGGAATGATGCCCTGATTCCAAATGTTATTCATAAGGATATCCTTGAATACAGGTGGAGTCATAGCGATAACAGGGTTCTGTGAGTTGATTGACTGGTTTTCATTTACGCAGTCAACGTAGTTTTCGAAGTAGAGCTGAGCATCATCGTATGCTTCATTCTGCGCTTCGATGTCTTCTTTGTACATCGGATCATTCGGATCGAATGTATCCTTCATATAGAATTCTTTAATTGCCTCTCTTGCATAATCATCAGCCAGACAAGTAGCTGTTTCTCTGAAGATGTCTCTTCCGGCTTCTGACTTAATAGACTTAATTACATTAGCGTACTGTTTAGCAGCTGCGTATATAGGTTCCTGTGAGTAGTCTATTTCGCGAGCTTTAGGTGCTCTATAACTAGCCATAGTAAATTTCCTCCTTTATATTTTTTATTTAACGATTAAAATCTAATAGTGAGTAAAAATCAACTATTTTATTATATTGTTCTTTTAAAAAATTCGAATTCTGTGGACTTTAGCCTACTACGTGTTCTGATATAGCAAGATTGGTATGAAGCATTGCATCTTCAATATGAGATAAAGCAATACTCTTCTCTCTACTATTTGGTAAAGTATCAAGAAGCTTCTCGATAGATTCGAATTGTGATCTGATTTTATTGCTGAGTTCTTTTTCTTCTTCAGAAAATGGTCTTACTGTATACATATGGAATTCACCTTTCTTTTACTGGATATTGAGGTCTTCGATTTCATCCTTAGTTTCATCAGGATTGAATTGCTCTTCATCATCTTCAGCATTAAGTTCATCCAATTCCTTAGGAGTTTCATCCTTCATATCCTCAATATCAGAATCCTTATATTCATCAGGAATAAGCTTCTTGAGAATTTCATTTACATTGTTATACTGAGCAATACAAGTCTTATAGATAATAAGATTATCTAAGTATAATTTTGTCCAGTATGTTTCATTAAGATGATAGTCTATAGAATCTCTAAGTTCGATGATCTTCTTAGCACAGAAAGTTAAGACTCTCATATTGTTATCAGTCTTAGCAATAGCATTGATTCTATTTACTGTAGTATCACACATCTTATAGAGTTCAATGAAGAGTCTTTTGAGTTCTTTATCTTTGATAGCATTCTGTTCAGAAGTAAGATCCGAGAAGAGTTCGTCTTCTATTCGTGCGAGTTCATCCCCTTCCCCTTCTTCGCCCTCGCCTTCTTCTCCTTCAGAGCCTTCTTCCTCTCCTTCTCCATCATCTCCACCAGCAGATCCAGCATCTCCTTCTGATCCTTCTGCTCCAGCTTCGCCTGAATCGTCTCCACCAAGGTCAGTATAATCAGTATCATCACCAGCGTTATCGCCACCAGGTTCACCACTAGGATCGCTACCATCATCGTCTCCTCCTAAATCAGTATAATCGGTTTGATCTCCATCTTCAGGATTACCGGTATCTGGATTATCTGCGCCTGCATCATCGCTACCAAGATCAGTATAGTCAGTAGTATCACCAGCAGGATCTTCATCACCCGCCGCAGGAGCATCCGGAGCTTCTGCAGGAGGGTTGGCTGCTC
>Ga0247608_10002604_pt1 | contig 22182 bp, 9 predicted proteins | sample 176DNAGHGlowgp2_FD_193490 | JGI IMG/M metagenome (GOLD analysis project Ga0247608, IMG submission 193490) | Sheep rumen microbial communities from Palmerston North, Manawatu-Wanganui, New Zealand - 1766 DNA GHGlow gp2 | ecosystem: Host-associated > Mammals > Digestive system > Stomach > Rumen ...
TGAAATGAATATCATTTACAAAAACCGATCTAAGTTCACCAATGGCTTTCTTCAAGAATTCAGGATTCTTCATCAAAATCTCCAGCAGTTGGAATTTCACCATAGCTTTTCTTATGTCCTTGTTTGAAATGCCCGACACATTGGAGGCATGACCATCGTCACTAAATCCCCAAATGGGCTGTTTGTAGACCGTGTTTTCACTATGGTTCTGCTTGGCAAAATCAATTATAGACATAGCGGAGAGCAGTTCCACTAGGTTCACCTGGTTTTTCTGGGCTTTGCCGCCGACAGAATGGTCGTGCACATGGTGTTTATCGTCGCCAACGTAGTACATATAGTCAACTCCCATCATATAGTCGTCGTAATACATCAAGGCAGCGCGAGTCTTGGTGACGAAAGTATCACTATCCACGTCCCATCTTTCCCTATCAATGACCTGTTTTTCGTCTCTCGCAGGACGATTTTTGTTAGTATCAAAATAAGGTAGGACGGCAATACCGCCAAGCACGGGTTTACGTGTCGGGTCAGTGATACCGTTGAAAGTATTCACAATCAGAGGGAAACCAGCTGCACCGGTACCACCAAACAATGAACCGATGACGATGACGCCATCGTTGCCTTGGACGCCACTCAGGATACTGCCGAAAGCTGTGTCGGCGAAGGAGATGCTGTTGAGTACAACGGAACCGATATTGGGGTTCCCCACAAAACCAACGGACAAGGCCATTTGAAGATCATCTTTGGTGAAAAGGAGGTCTCTCTCAATGGCAATGGATTTAATAAACGCATTGTTATCTTTGTCCTCGGGACGATTCGACTCAGTAGGACAATTAATAATACCTTCCAAGGTTCCGATAGTATTTCCAGCCACATTCAACAAAATGGGCTTACGCACCACGGTGTTGCAGAATGAAGGCCAAACGCTTTGGTCGTTTCCAAAGGCTCTCTCATAAAGGGTATGAACACCATTGTCACCTTCGGTGTTGCCATATGCCGTAAAAATACGCTCGCAATCTTTCAGCGCAGCGCTTTCAGCATCATTATCCACAATCACTGGAATCACCTCATTTGCATTGATGGGAGTACCAGCAGCAAGTATCATGGCTAAAGACTTCAGTACACGCTCACCGCTACCTCCTATAGCAAATATATACAATCTATTCATTATATAAAAATTTAAAGTTACTTATTTAGAAAACATATGAACTGTGGCTTTAGACATTGGTACAAAAATTAGCGACCATATCTCGAATAACACCACATAATAGGCTATATTGACCAGACAAAGTTTCAAAAGATTCTCACTCCAATACTCTGGGCCATTATATCCAGAAATCAGGCGCAATCCGACAACAATAGCGACAATCAAGGTCAACATGCCTAGTCCGCACACTGTCCAGTAGTTCTTTTTATTGGCATTCACCACCGTATGGCTCACGCCAAAATAAAAGACTGCAGCAGCGATAACGCTGATAACAAGAAGGAAAACGAAGGTCCACATCATGCCATAACTAGCACCTTGAACGTTTTCGTAAACCTGATGGAACTCCCTGTGGCCTGGAGCTTTGAGTACCCACTTATAGAGTATCTCCGACAATCTAATTGCTAATTCTCTCATAATAAGCTGTATTTAAATGTTAAACTATTTATTTCTTTGAAACTTTAAAGTGCACAGTGGCGACTTCATCAATTGGGCGACCAGAATTTCCGAAACGCGCCTTGTCAATGTTCTCAACAATTGCGTTAAGCCCCCATGTCTTGCCTTCAATGGTTGTGATGTCTATATTGGAATCATCATCAATGGAAGATCCTTTAACCCAACTATTTTGACTAATTAGGTTAAACTCAAGGTCTCCCTCCTCAGGGAGTTGATTAAACGGCTTTAATGTCACTTCAAACCGCAACAGCTTAGGATTGGAAGGATCCGTGGTTTCTTTGATTTTATCAACAACCTTAGACAAGTGATAGTCTCCAATCTCATATTTTTGGTTCAAGAAAGCAGGTATATCAAACTTGTTGAACTCAACAGTAAAAGTCTCCTGAGTAGAACCCAACTCTGCTGTGGTCCATATGGTACCCATATTCTCCGACTCATAATCTTCGGAACTGTTATCCCAAATCCAACTGGAGGAAGGTGCAAACTCCATATTCAACTTTCCAGTGGTCATATCGGAATTATCCAAGCCGAAAGAAGCATATAGGTTATCCCATGGAGCAAAAACATCAGCATCAATCAAGCCAGAAAGCATATTTCTGTTGCCAAAAACCATAATGTAGTAAGGACGGTTGTTCATCAATTGACCTTTATACTGCGATTCACCTTTTATAATTTTGTTGGTTTTGGGGTCTTTAATAAGGTTTTCTTGACAATTGTAATAATAAAATCCATTATAAGAACTGGAATACTGAAGCAACAACACATCAACACCAGGGACAGCCTTCAAGGAGAGTAAAACTTCATTACCTAAATCAGGAAGGTGATTCTTGTTATAAGCAAGATCATTTTTACTAACCAACTCTTTTTGACCGTAACTTAAAACCATATCAGAAACAAGCATGGCAATAGAAGTATCTGACACCTGTTTTAAAGCATCGGATATCATGTCGGCCAGTTTAGTGGTGGCATCATTAAAGGTCTTACCATCAGTCAACAATGCATTGAAACCATTGATATCTACATTCTCAAAACTGCCCTTTCCGCCATACTTTACCTTCAAACTGGCTGGATGATTTGTATCATTGACAAGTGAGCCCAACGGATAACAAACATTGTTGGCAAAATTCTTTTTCGCGTTATCAAGCCCAGAAAAATCCATGTAACCTTTCATGCTCCCGGATGCATCAAGCAGCAAAAAAATCTGTGATACAACTGGTTTTTTGACTTTGTTTACATAAGTGGTTTGCACTTCAAACTTATTTCCATGAGTACCCTTTTCTTTTCTAGGCAGCAGCAACAAAACAACGATGAAGATAACAGCTACAATGCCCAATCGAATCAATATTTTCTTATTCATTTTCTATGAATTTAATAATTATTTTTGTACTACAACATAAATCTTATCTTGTGGACGGCGACCGCCTTCGGGATACACTAAGCAATTCTCAATTTCAATAATGGTATCGGCTGGAATATTTTCGTCGCCAAAGTCAACTTCACGACGCACTTTCAAATCTACGTTGTCACCCAGTTTGTCAAACAACTTCACCGACACAACGGAAATGCCGAGATTCTTGAAGCATTCCTTCAACTTGTCGCGATAGACGCTGAACGGTGCTGTTTGTTTAGGTGTCAAACCCGTAACGAGACGGTCCATACCAGCAAGCGATTCATTGTACACCATAGCGGCATTAATGTATTTCTCCAAATAAGCCGATAAAAAGTAGCCACGCAAAGAGGTGAACATTTGGTCTTGCGACACAGTCTTTAGGTTAGTGATACCAGAATTGGCAAATGACATCTCATTATCTGCGGCCAGCGACACATCAAGCAGCATCTTTTTATAATCAATCTTAGAGATGGCCCTGTTAAAACGACTGATTGTTCTGTAAATCATGTATGAGTCTTCCACCTCGGCATTTTCCAGTTCACCGGCTTGAATATTGATACTGTTGACAACATCTATCAAATTAGAGATTTTCTTAGCGTATTCTTTGGCATACGGCACAATGGTGAGCTGATCAGTATAAACTTTCTGTTGATCTTGCAGTCGAGACACCTCATTTTTATGAGCTGTAGTAAGTTCTGAAATTTTTCGTTCAGCGTTACTTTTTTCTTCCTTACGTACTCTTTCCACTCTTTCCTCGGCATCTTTTTTTTCTTTTTCAAGATCATTCGACAACCTTTGTTTTTCGCCTTTCAATTTTGTAATCTCATTCTCTGCTTTTTTACGTTCATCCTCTCTAGCAGCTTCGGCCTTTTTAGTCAATTCTTTTTCTTTCTTTTCAAATTCTTCCGACAACTTTTGTTTTTCGCCTTTCAATCTTGTAATCTCATTCTCTGCTTTTTTACGTTCATCCTCTCTGGCAGCTTCGGCTTTTTTAATCAATTCTTTTTCTTTCTTTTCAAATTCTGCTGTAAGTTTAGCAACTATATCTTTATTTCCTTCGCCTTTAAGCACAGATAGATTCCCTTCTACATCCTTCTTAGATTCAACTTCTACAGATTCCTGAGGCGCCGCTTCAATCACGGTTTTCTCTTCCTGTTGCGTCTTTAGAGCTTCGACTTTTTTAGGTTCATTATCTACAGATTGTGATACTGGTTCAATTACAACATTCTCATTTTTTTCTTCCTGTTGTTTCTTTGCCGACTTTTTTTTCATTTGAAATAGCACTGCAAACAAGGCTATGAGCAGAATACAAACAGCAATAATGACCCACAACCATATACCTGGACCTTGTTTCACAACGGGGGGTATCTCACTTCTTACTTCTACAACATCTATTTTCATCTTGTTAATAATAGAAAACACACGTCCCTCAGGAATAATCTGAATATTGTTTACATCAATCGTTTTGTTGATAATACTTTTATCTTTGACATAAGCGTTTAAACCAAGTTTTTCAATCAGTTCGGGCTTTTTTTTCAAATCCAATATTATAGTATCTCCAGATATAAACAAATCATCTTTTACCAATTTATTATTAGCGACCACTCTGAAAGGTATTGCATTCTCATTTGAACCCACATACAGTAAAAAAGTAGTAATCGTATCAAGAATTACATCTTTATTCTCTTCAGAAAGTTTTAATGTATCTGTCCTATACTTTATCAATGTATGTCGGCATATCAAAGACACATTTTCCAATCGTTTATGTTCACTATATGTTTGTTGATCTGCAAGATTGCTCACTTGCACATCATCAATCTTTACACCATCCAAAGGAAGCGTTAACTTATCGGATATTAACGATCCGTCCTGGTCGCTCACTGTTTCCATCCATGCGCCATTAACTAAAAGATAGTTTATTGAATCAACCACTTTGCCAGACGGAGGAGACACCTCTTTTTTATTATTAAATTTCTTTCCCTCACGAATCCATAATTCACCTGATTCGTATTTATCAACAGTAATAATTTGCGACTCCACACCTTCTTTGAGTGTAATAGGCCGAACATACTTTTGGCTGAAAAGCTGGCCCGATAGTAGTGTCAACAATAGGGTAAAAACTAAAAATCTTAATTTTTTCATATGATTATATATTATTATTAAATTCTACCTTTTTTGGGTTTAATTTCTGAAATATTAGTGTTATCCGGCATCTGATTCGATTCTGAAACATTTTTCTTATGTCCTCTCTTTGTTGTGCTTGGACTTGAGCTATCTATATCATCAAACTTCTCATCAACCGATTGCATGGCAGCAAACACGTACGATTCGTTGTTTTCCTCAGCAATTTCAGTCTTCACCACAAAACCTTCATGACCAACCAATCTCGAATAAGTGTTCGATTTGGGGGTAATGTGGTTGGATGATGTTTCCACATCGTAGGTGAAGTTGTTGTTGTCTTCGATAGTAATGCTGATATGCTCGATTCGACCATCAACACTCATAGGACGAACCTTATCAATAATGTTGATCTTATGAAGATTGACATTATTATAATAGTCGCGGAGAATGGCGTCGTAGTCTGAGCCCAACATTTGGACAAACTCTACGTTGTTCAAATCCCTATAGATAGGTTCAACCCTATGAGACATCTTACCGTTTTTGAACCGCTCAAGACGCTTAACCACCGGCACGAACTTGGAATTGCCGTTTTCTTGGTCGATATAGCCGAATGAAGAGGTAATGACCGAGTGGTCGAGACGTATCTTGGTGTTGAACAAAGCAAACCAGCAAGCGCCTTCGGCCACAGCTGTCTTCACCTTGTCGGCATCTAGATAACCGTCTGTGCCGTTGAAGCCATCCCACACATGGGGTTTATAGCCGCAAGACTCAATCTTTGCCGTCACGATCTCCTGGATATGGTTATAGAGCGAGCTACGACCGCTGAAGATGAGCTCTATTTCATCCTTGCCCAGATCGGCAATCAACTCGCCAACGGCATCTTCCACTTTCGAGTACACATACCTAGTCATAATACTTTCGGCCCTGTTTTGGTCTTCAAGTTCTCTCCTGACGAATTCCTTATCCTCGTCGGTAAACATCGTAGGATCCAAGGAAATACCACACTCGCCCATAATGACACATATCTCATTGAACAGCATCTCCTCGTTGGCATACTTTCTGAGTTTATCCGGTGAAATTTTTCTTGACCTACCAATCAGATCGAGTTTCAATTCTGTGACGAACTGTATCAGTTTCTGCTTATTCTGGTTCATGTTCTTAACCATCAGTTCATCGTTGTTGTCAAAGGCAGCTGACACAGTCGGGATGTCATACAGGATACGGATTAAAGCATAGTCGATATCGTCACCACCGACACAGTAACCTACTTTGGCAATAGTGAATACAATGATCTTTTTGGGAGAGCCTGTTTCGTCAAACTCAACATTAAGGCTAAACGCCGTGGCATTGATGGTTGCACCACCCATGTCGTACACCACAAAAATCTTATGGTTGTCGGCTGGACTAAGCGAGCTCCACATCTTATGCAGATAGGTCATCATGACGCCTTCTGATTCATAGAGGTAGTGTACTTCCACGAAGCAGCCCAGGCGTTTCACACTGTCAATCATGTCCTGAATTTTTAATAAGGTGTAGTTGTTAGGCACGGCCACAATGGCGCGAATGGGTGCAAAGCTTCCATCCAGGTCGGACATGTCTTCACGCACACTCTCCACTCTCTTGTCACCTTCGGGATTGGACTCGACAAAGTCTCTCACATTTTGGTACAGGCCCTTGACGATGAGCAAGGCAAGGTCTTTACCAGAAATCTTGCGTGTCACGCTGTCGTTTTTGATATCGAGCAGATTGGTATAACCCAGCAGTTTCTTGACACTCTTGAAGCGGTTGTTGCCCAGACGTTGTTCAGCCCTGAGGCCAAAGATGAAGTCTTCGTCCAGTTTCCAGTCTTCGACACCTGAAACCACATCATTAGGATTCTTGAAGCATTTGGCTCGATCCATGATTCTGACCACAGAAGGGAAAATACCGGTGGTTATCTTTTCGTCACTGCCGGTGCGAGTGAACTGGTTTTTTGCGAGAGCCACCACATTGGGGTCGAATGGGTTGCCTGAGAGAGCGAATGCCGAACAGGAGCCTGTGGTACCAGGGTCGAAAGCCACCCAACCTGTGTCGCGTTTGAACTTGGGTTTGACGATGAAGCGATATTCGCATTTCAAATCCTGCTCACCAAGCGTAGGACGGATATTAACGCAAAGTTCGTCAGGGCTATCAGAGTTGGGTAGTTGAAGCAGGTCCTTATATTGCAAAGCTTTCTTGGGTTCCATCACGAGGATACGGAATTTAACATGCATCTTCAGTATTCTATAGGGATGCTCTTCGTCGGCGAATAATCTTCTTAATTCCTCCCTATCCCTCAAACTTGGGCTATGTTCTAAATCAAGATAAGTCAATATATTCAGTTTGAATATATTACCTTTCTCATAATCCATATCCAATCTATACCATTGGTCTTTCTTCATAAGTTCGCCTTTACCGTCGATTCCATCGGGACGGAAGGTAAAGTCGTCTTCCGAGTCGACGTCTTCAACACGGTATTCCACACGATAATCGTATTTCTTGCAAAACGACTTGTCTTCGAGTTTGAATTGGCCTTCAATGGTAATTTTCTGGTTTTGGTTTTCATCGCCCATATACCAACAATCCTCATTCACCACCATATTGTTTTTTACCTCCATGAAGCGGGTGTGCGAAACAGGAAGCACCTTGTAATCCAGCATGGTTTTGCGTTTCAAGCCCCTTTTCTTGCGAATCTTGGACAAAAGGAAAATGGCTAAAGCCAATGCTGCAACTGCAACGACAGCGGCAATCAGTTCCCGGTGTCCTTCTTTCGGCTTAGGCATGAAGTCCGTATCTGACAATTGATACTGGCACTCGTTGGTGAAAACCATAGGCAGCAGCATCTTCCCTTCTTCATCGTATGACCGGGCATAGAAAACATATCTCATGCTAATAACATCACCAGCTCTCGCATTGGGGAGGGAGAGCTTTCCTCCTGGGAACTCATAATTAGACCTATCAGCATCATACTGGTATTTGCCTGTCATATCTACGGTTTCGCTTGGAAACTCTAAAAACACCTGCTGAACTTTGATATGTTCGTCATGAGTAAACTGAACAACAGAATTGTCATAATTGAAAAGCCTGCTATTATAGCGTGTTTCAGTAAAATGAGGAGAACTCATGTTCTTTAGGCCTTTTCCTTGTAACTTTACGAGTCCCAGTTTTCCTCCCTTCACCTGAGGATTATTGTTTGTATTGTCATGATTGGTCGTACCGCCACTGGTTGGACGCACGAGTTTCATGCAAGGCACTTCGTAATAGGGGGATTGGATTGACCTTTCAAACGTGTCAAAACTGTTAATATATCTATCATTGTGGCTTAGCATCGGCAACAACTGCTGCTGTCTCACTGCCCTTTCAGCACCTTGCGAAGTAAAGTTGGAAATGCGGAGGATATAACATTCCTCAGCAGGGATATCCATGCTGAGTTTCTTCATTACCAAAGGATAAAGATACTCGTTCAAGCCCACTCTAATCTCAGCACGGCGATTTGAGCAATTACTCATCCTGGGTCTTAGGTACTTATTAAAATAGTCTGTCACCATCAATTCATGACTTGCCTTTTCCTCTGTATATGTAGGGACCTTCCCGAATAACGACTCAACAATAATTGTATTTATTGAATCACCGGACAATTCCCCATTTCTACATAAATTATAAATCCTGCTGTAATCTTCCTTCGTAACACCTGACTCAAATACGGAAATTTCGTCTTTTGTCGGATCAAAATCAAAGGATTTAGACCCATCAAAATCATCGGCAAAAGATTCATGTGTTAGTCCCTCTGGAAGAAATCCTTTATCAAACAACCAAACCAAGTCATCGTATAATTTCAGCATATTTTCATGACTTTGGCATGATCCCTGATCTACCACAATGACAAAATGTCTTCTGAATCTTTTTGGTGTGTTTTCAGCAAAAACTGACAAAGTAAATATTAAAGCGATACAAACTCCTAGTAAATATCTTTTCATACTAAATAATTTTATTTCTTACTCTAATTCTTTCATTATCTCTTCCGCAAACCCTTCAAAAAGATTCTTTCCGCTTTCTATAAGATCAAGAAACTGTTTTCCTGAGGCCTTTGCCCTTGATTTGCAGTAGCGAGCCGTCAACTCGCCAACTTTTTTCTTCCCGTCATAACTAAGTTCCCCTTTCACCTTGTCGTACTTTTCACCCACAAATTCCGAAAAACAGGCATCGTTTTTCTTCCAATCTTCATCGGAGAGGTCCTTGGCTTCACGTTCAATCCTTTCCACAAATGACTCAAAGCCATCAAGATAACTCTCTTCTGGCGACTTACAAGCCCCAAAAAAAAGAATGGCTGCAAACATTAGAGCAACGTTTAGTTTTTTCATTATCATTTACTTTTTCGTTAAACCATCTATCTCAATTATTCATGGCACTAAAAAACGTAGATTTCCTCTGTTGCTTACTCACTAACAGAGGCTCTTCGCTAGCCTTAACACAAGAAGCAAACAACATGAAACCTACGCTTTATGGTATGAGAAACATCGTCTGGCGACGACGGTATAACCATACCCCGTAGGCATCTATGTCACTTTGGTCTGCTTGTGTTGAATAGTTGCGAAGTATTCCTGTTAGCCAGATCGCAAAGCGTCAATAAACGCCTTTAATATGTCCTTGAACCCACCCGCCCATCGGCACAAGCCAACAAAGCGCAGGATTCAACTGCAAATATAGTGTATTTTTGAATAAAACAAGAATTTTTTTTATTTTTACCAATAAATAGATTCACGACTCCCATAAATACGCTGCAATACAATCACGACAGAACAAGGCGTCTTCACGAAGAAGGTGATTGTAAGGAGATAATTTTGAGAGGGTGACCAAAGTTTAGTCACCCTCTTTAACTTTTTACTATGGTATACTGGACTATGTAAATATGGTTTTGCTGCCAATAACAAAGCTGTTTTTCAACCTGTAGACACGCTGTTTGGGACAAATTTGCAAATTATATATGATCATAACCATACTTTAAGCATAGTCTAGGCATACTATAAGCATACTCCAGGCATACTCTAAGCATACTCTTTTAGTATTGGAGAAGTCTGCAAAAGGCAACTTTACAGCGAAGGAAAGACTTGCCATATATGAAGTATTGTCTCATATCAGCAGAGTTGGTCATCCAAACTTTTCTTTGCTCTATCCATTGCTCCTTTGAAATTATAATAATTCATCAAGTGCAAGGACGGAAAAATTTCCGCTCAAACTAAAAGAAGTTATTTGGCTATATCAATTATATATTTAGCCTCCACAAACTCCGTATTCCAAACACCATTCCGGCTAAGGAAAAACTTGATTCCATCCTCACTCATCCGCTTGGCATCGATTGCTAGGACAACAGGCTCGCCGTGGCGTGCCCCGACTTTTGTTGCTGTCTCTATTGTTGTAGAAAGCTGCACGTAAAGTCGCTTTTCTTTCAAAATGCCCTGCTTCATTATCGACTCTACATTCTGTTTCGCCGTACCATGATACAGAACGTCTGGGGGGATGGTTTCAGCCAGCTCCACATCCACTTGAACGCTATGACCTTGCCTGGCACGAATAAGGGTCTTGTCATTCGAAAACTCGAACCTCTGTTTGTCGTTGGTGTCAACGACTTTGCACAGCACCTCAAACGTGAAGCCGTGATTGTCTATCAAATCACTTACCTCCCGCCATCCGTGTTCGTCAAAAGAATAGCGTTTGTCATGCCGTAAGAGGTATGACAAACGCTTGCTTAGTCTAATAATATTGTTCCGCCCCACATTCCATATCCAGAGTCTTATTGCCTGTTTTTAACCATCTTCCTCACCATCTGTCCATTGTCGGTTGTGATATTCACAAAATAGCTTCCTGCTGCAAGGTGGCTAATATTAAGGGTGACAACGTTACCACTCGCCTCGACCTGATAAACAACCTGTCCTACAACATCTACAATGGCTATTCTGCTTATGTTATCGGCCTCTATGGTAAGCCTGTCGGAAACGGGATTGGGATACACCTTGACATCGCTGCTGCTCTCCCCCACTCCCTCTGTCGGCCTGACGGTCACCGTCGCTGTTGCAGTACATCCATTGGCATCGGTGCCGATGACAGTATAGGTTGTTTCCTCTGTCGGTGTCACAGTGATGCTCTCAGTAGCGTCGCCAGTGCTCCATTCGTATGTCTCTGCTCCCGATGCGACAAGTGTCGTGGGGTCGCCTAAAACGATAGTCGTGTCACCAGTGACGACGACGACAGGCGACTCGTTGATTGTAAGATGCAGGGTGACAACACTGTCGCAATTGGCTGCATTGGCAAAGGTCGCTGTGATATCGCCAGATTCTGTGTATTCAACCCCATTCCATATATAGCTGTCACATGCTTCAACAGTTAACGTGTTCTCTTCTGAATGGTTGATGGTAAGATGTAATATTACTGTGCTGTCACAAGTCGATGTGGTAAAGGTCTGCTGATATGTACCCGACTCGGTGTAAGTCTCACCATCGGTCCAGGTGAAAGCGTCACAGACTGTCTCGTAGACATCGTTTGTGATGACTTCTCCTACTGTAAGATTCAACGTCTCGTTTAACTCACAGCCTGTGCGGTCTGTCCAGAATAATAGTATGTGCCGCTGGTTGCGTATGTAGTGCCATGCCACTCGTAAGGTTGGCAAACACTGACAGTATAATTGTTTGTCTCAGACTCATTGATAGTAAGGTGCAGTATTTCTGTCAAAGTGCAGCCTTGCTCTGTGGCGCCTTCGTATGTATAATCACCTGACTCAGTATATGTTGTGCCATGCCATTCATAACTATCACAATACGTCTCGCTTGTCTCTTCTGTGTCACTATAGTTGATGGTGAGGTGGAGATAGGTGGTCAACTGTGTTTGCGGGTCGGTATAAGTATAGACACCTGACACGGTGTAGTCTGTTCCATGCCAAGTATAGCTGTCGCAAACAGTGACATACTCATCAACACTGCCACCTCCTATATAGACGGTATAAGGATTTGTCTCCTCCGTCTCGACAGAATTGTAATACAAGCTTATCGCAGCATTGTCGCTGAAGACATAGCCCTGACTATACGCGTTTTGTGCGACATCCTCATTTTGTTGGACTGAATAAGCCACTGGCGAGTACGTGCTTCCTTCAGGGAAGAGGGTCTTGGTGACACCGATATGCGAGCCGACGGCAAGAACCGTATCTATAGCTATCTTCTGGTCGGCTGAGACTATCATAACATTGCTGTTTTGGCCGTTCAAGGTGTTGTTTTCAACCACAACGGTTCCATTTACAGTCATATCGCCTATCATAATCACACCTCCCGCAACGGCTTCGGCACTCGAAACCACGTGATTATTCCTCAATGTTGAATTATGCAAAACGAGATTTCCGTTCTCTGTGACGTAGAACATAGATGACTCGGCTGTTATTGAGGCGTTTCCCCCAGGGTTGATTTCAGAATCCGCGTTGCCATAAATACCGTCAACAGTGACATAGTCGGCTGTGAGCTGGCTGTTAACCCTGAACATATTGCCCAGGTATGGGTTGTTGCCGTCGAAAGTACCGTCACTGAGCTTGTGGTTGCCCGGATAGCGATAAATGTTGATGTTATTGTCGTAAAGAGCACCGTTCCACTCGGAGTTGGTGTTGACTTTAACTTCGCCCACGACGAAAATGTTGTCGCCAGCCACATAAGGCGGATTGGCATTCTGCAGGGCTTTGACGGAACGTTTCGGCTTGTCGGGATACTGGCCGTTGTAGCTGTTCGATCCAGTGCTTGAGATATACCAGTTCTGTGCCTGTCCGCGACGACGAATGTGTATCGTGATGTTGAACTCTTTGGTGATGCCTTCGTAGTTGGTCATGGTGACATGATAGACCTGTTGTGCGAGCTCATCCTCTGCCTCATTGTGATGCGCATGACCATTGTAGTGTACCGTGAAGTCAATGGCAACTTGGTCGCGGCCGTCAGCTCGACCCACAAGGGTGGGCATAGTGGCAGTCTCGTTGTCATAGATGTAGTTCAGATAAGTACTGCTGAGCCAGCCCAAGGTGTTATCGGAGACTTTCGAAGCTTTGAATGTCATGCCGAAGTCGGTGGTGGAACCGCTGTTGGTGCCGAAATAGTTCTGTGCACGACGCGTGGCGCCAGGCACAACGGCAATGTTGGTAATGTCCTGAACAGTCAACTCAGAGTATTCCTCACCAGTGGTCAACGTCCATGTGGGAAGGACGACCTTGACGGTGCTGCGTGCATGCTGTGCGCCATTGCCATACATCTTGGCATAGACGACAGCCTCGACATCCTGTATCTTAGTGCTTGTCTGTATGCTTACCCTCTGGTTCATCGTCATCAAAACCTCTCCCGTTGTGCAGTCCACCTCTTCAAGGGTGAGAATGACGGGGGAGAAAGCCTGCGTCGAGGTTATGTCGTTGCTGTAGGTCAAAACAAAGCTGACTTTAGCCTTCTGTTGGTCACCGGCATCGGGGTATAGCCTTAGGGTGTTGCCTTGCATAGTATAGAACTCCTCTGCGTCTTCGCTGACCAGAACAGCAGGCAAGGTGTTGTTATTCTCGTTCTTAAAAGTAATGGCTTCGGCAGGCAGCATGGCCAGACCGAAGGTGTAGTTGGGATTCTCATGTATGAGACCTATGTCTTCGACACAGTCGGCAGCCGTGTGCTGGAAACTCATCAGCATATCGTCCTCGCTATAATAAAGGTGAGCGTAGTTGTTGGCGTTATACATGCCTGCATTGACAAACTGAGCGGCGTCGCTCCATTCGATGTTGGTGATGCGATAGTAGCTGCATCCGTTGTTCGACGACGTACGTGGCAGCTCCATTATAGCCGATGCTGTTCTTATTTCGTCGTTCTCGCCATCGGCAGATGCCACTATCACCACATCGTTTTGTGTCAACCCTGAGCCCACGTTCCACACACGGTAATAGACATGGTCGTCGCGGTTGTGCGGGTGGTGCTCGTATGGCATCTGGACACCGCTGCCACTCGTTCCACCTATGGCATTGAAGGTGTTTTCTGCAGCATTGTAGCTCACAAAACCGCCGTCATTCACGTTGAGAGGCGCGTATGCACTCCATCCTGCAAAGGCTGCGTCACCGCTGTTATTGTTTATTTTTGGTCGAGCGAAAGCAAAACCGCTGTAACCATTCTCGGCAAGGGCATGGAAATAACCAGCCAAACGACCGTAAGTGGAAACGCCATTGTTGTCATAATTCACATTGACAAAACTGCCATTCTTAAAGTAAATTTTATTGTCGCAGTTATTGAGGTCGGCATAATTAACAACCACTGTATCAAGAGCATAAGCATCGGTGCATGAGTAGCTGCCCAACGATTTTATCATCTCGACAGGACTACTCAAAGCTATAGTGCTGTTGTTGGTGAGCATAAGTGCGTTGTCAATGTTGAGTATGGAATAAAGCTTCGTTGTCTGAGGACTTGAGAGGTCGCCTTTGCCAATGAAGGAGATGTTGGCGTTGTCGAGTATGACATTACCGGCACGCTGAATGGTGTAGAGCGAACGCGATGTGACGCCAGTGTTCCATCCTCCGTAGTTGCGTATAATGATGTCGTGACCTTGAGCGCCCGCGTCGCCACTGGTGCCGGAACCGTAAACGCTGTTGTTGATGAAGAAGTTCTTGTCGTCGTAACCAAGGGCATCGATATAGATGTGCGACACACCCGTGATGTTGGGTGCCATGAAGGTGCTGCCCGCGGTGAACTCGCCCCAATCGGAGCCCGCGAAAACCGACTCGTTGATATTAAGATTGAGTGGTGATGATATCACCTGCTTGTCAGTGTTCAACGAGGCACAAGGGCTGTTAAGAACGGCGTTCCTGCCTATATTGACGTATGTGGAGCCGTTTATCGAACCGAAGAATCCTCCACCATAAACGTTACGTCCCACAGTACCACCGCTCATATTGACAAACGACAGATTGGCGTCGTTGGCGTTACGAGAACCACCGTAGATGCTTCCTTTCACAAAGCCATTAATAAAGTTAACGGTCTTGTTGCCCTGCACCAGTACCGCATCCTGTCCCAAGGCTCCACCAAAGATATTACCATTGACGGTGCCTCCCGACATCGTTACCACAGTCGCCATGCTTGCTCCCATCTCGCCACCGCCAAACACGCTGCCGCCTATTGTGGCGTTTGTAATGGTGACATTAATAGTTCCCAGGACAAAGGTGCTTGCACCACAGCCCGCTCCAAACACGTCGCCATCGATGGCAACACGACCTAAATCGATATTGATATTGTTGTTGACAGTGCCACTTGTGTTGGAGCCTCCATAAACGTTGGTTAAAACATGTCCCCCATTCATGTTGATATCGACAGTCTGGCCTTTCTGTTGATTCGAGCCTCCAAACACCGAGCCGTTTATGGTACCGCCGAATACTCTGATTCTGGCTGTCCCACCGCTCGCCACGAAGCCATAGTTGCCGCCTCCATACACATCACGCTCGATGAATGCGTTGTCGGCTATCACTATGTTGGAGTTGTTCACCTGACCTACTGTGGTGCCGCCTTGTATGCCGCTGCCTGCGCCAAAAACGTTGCCGCCGACCGAAGAGCCATAGACAACATCGCTGCCGTTGCTGTTAACTTCGGTGTTGCCTCCTATATAGAGATAAGTGTTGCCTGTGAGGAGTCCTCCATCTGTCTTGGTACCGTTGCAACCTCCGGCAACCCAGCCTGCTATAGTACCGCCTGTTATCACAATACGGCGCACACCCGATGCCGACGAATACTCTCCTGCGCCATAGATAGGCCCGTTGACGATACCGCCCGTAATACGAAGCATAAGAGCCTCACTGCCGACCGCGTTGCCACCGTCGATGCCGCCCGCTATGCCTTGCTCAAAGACGCCACCCTCAATATTGGCCTTACGCTGTCCGTTCGACTCCTGCGCGTTAGAGAAGCCTAGATAGAATGTTTCCGTACTGTTTGTGCTGAAGGTGCCGCTCTTGACGTTGATGCGGAACACATTGTTGCTGCCGCTGAATTTATAGGCCCTTACCAGACAGGCGCGTTCCTTGACAACTAATTTGTCGTTGTCGTTCATGGCACGGTCGTAGTCGGAGCCATACTCAACACGGACACGGTTGCCGTTCGAGTTGACAGTCACCAGATAACCATTCTCACCCGACTCGGAGACGAGACCGTATGAATAGTTGTACACACCGCTCTCAACCCTCAGCTTGCAATTGAGGACCTTTGTCGATGTGGAAGTGGAGGCTATTGCCGTGTCGACAGTCGAAATCATGTTGGCGCAATAGTCTAAAGCGACAGGTTTCTCTATGCCACGTCCAAAGGTGAGGTTGTGGCCATTACCACGTATGTTCTCGATGCCGCCCATGGTGATGTACTCAAAACGTGTGTCGTTGTGGCATTCTATAGGGCTACAGCCAAAATGCTGATATCCTTCTATCGTCTCTCGTACGTCGGTGAGGTCGCGTGGATCGACGCAGGTGATGGTGACAGCTATCTGGTCGCTGACGTTGAAGCCGCTGGTGAAGTCGGCACGGTTAGCTATGATATAGTTAGACTCGACAGTGCCGTTGGGGTCTAGGCCATAGGTGGCAGCCGTCGACTTCGACAATGCAGCCTTGAGTTCTGTGATGGTGCCTGCGTAATACACATTTGCCACAGCTCCCCATTGAGCTTGCAGGCTTAGCGACATGCCATCGCTTCCCGTCAAGGTGACGATGGTCTCTGCGGGTATCACGTCACCCACAGCATATCCACCGACAGTGCCGTTCAAGACGCTAGTCAACTTCCAACCCTCGAAGACCTTTCCTGCAGGACGGCTGCTGAACGATGGTATCAAGGTGTAATAATAGTTGCCGTCAAAGTCTTTCTCTATGGTTTTGTGGTATGTCAGAGCCGCAACAGGAGCGTCCAGACCGAGCATTCCACCGTTGCCGTCATAAATTATGGTTGCATCGATGGGGTCGGGCGATGAGATAATGTCGTTGTCGTAGTAAGTCAGGTTATGCGGCAGACGGTCGTCAATGGTGAGACTCCCCCCCTCGATGACGTTGTAGTATGCCGACTGCACCTCTCCTTCAAGCCAGCCCTCTGCATCGGTGACCGCGATGGCTTTCAACGTCGTTGCGCTGCTGACGGTGATAGGGCTCGTATAGACTGGCGATGCGGCTGTTGGTGTGGAGCCATCAGTTGTATAATGCAATGTGACAGGATGTTCGCACACTGGCGGGATTATCGTGACATTCTGTACCGAGGTGTAAACACCGCCAACAGGGTTGAATGTTGGTTTCGCGGGACGAAGCACGTATTCTGCCGTGCCGACAGTGCTGTTGTCGAGACCCTCTTTCACAGCAATGGCCTTCAACGTGGTGGTCGTGTTTATACTGACAGGCGAGGTATATACCGGCGACGAGGTTGTCGGGTCGCTGCCGTTGGTGGTGTAGTGTATGGTTGCACCGTCTGTAATGGTCGATATTGCAACATTCATACTGGCATTGTATGTTCCAGCCACGGGCGAGAAAGTAGGTGTTTTTGCCGAGGTGTAGTCGTATGTGACAGTCATATAAGGAAGTCCTTTCAAAGCTTCCACACCAGCTGTAGATGAGAAAATTGATGATGATGAGTACTCGAATATACTCTGATAATTTGTCATCCCCTTCTTTACCGCGTATCTGTTGGCTTGTGTTGATGTGGACTTGGCCGTCTCCACCACCGTCACAAGAATGTTGCCGCCATAGTACTCGTAATCGGTCGAGAAGTTGATTGTCACCTTGTCGTTGACCTTAGATATAGAGCCAGAATAGACTTTTGTAGCCGATGAGTAGTCCTTAAATGCGGCATGGACATAAGACGAACTCGTACCATCCAACTGATAATGAGTGTCATTTGTTTCCGAGAAATATATGTCATACGAGAGGCCGCTCACTATTGCATAATTGGTGTAAGCCGAATGGATATAGAAAACCACCTTCGACCATGTGGTTCCCGCAAGGTCGGCCAGCGTTCCGTCACCATACGATGTAGTGGCGGGTATTATCATCTGGCTTCGGCAGTAGTAGTTAGCGTGCGTGTTGCTGAACGGGATGTGCAGACTATAGGGGTCGCCTGTTGTCACAGTCAAGTCCACCTCGTTGATTGTGAATGTCGATGGGGCTTTCGTGCCAAAACCTTCATAGTCACCATAATAGTAACTACACCAATTGCCCGACATCACATTCATCGGCATTGAAGCCAAAAGCAACAAAACAAAAGATAAAAACAGTCTTTTCATAAATAGTTTCACTGATGTGTTCATAAATAGCTTTTTTTACTTTTAAATTTTCTTAAACCGAATTGCAAATATAAAACATTAAGTCAAACTGCTTTTCAAATATCTACTTTTTTTTGTATTTTTGCACAAATTTGATTGTTATGAACGAGATTTTCGAGTTTTTATATGGTGTTCAACAAAACAACAACAGAGAATGGTTTTTGGCACACAAAGACCTCTACAAACGCGCTGAGGCTCGTGCCAACAAGATAGCAGAGCAACTCATCGACGGCATCTCTGCCTTCGACGCGTCGTGCAAGGGCCTGACGGTGAAAGACTGCACCTACCGCATATACCGCGACCTACGTTTCTCGCCCGACAAAAGACCTTACAAGACCCATATAGGCATATACGTGTGCCCAGGAGGCAAAAAATCGCAACTGGCAGGATATTATTTCCACCTGCAGCCCGAGAACGATGAATATCTTGAAAGCAGCCTCATCAGCGCAGGACTCTACGACCCTTCCAAAGAAATGCTCAAGACAATACGCGAAGAGATAATGTTCAACGGCGAGCCTTTTGCCGAGGCATTGGCTAAAGCCAAAAACTTCGTCTTTTTCGAATCGTCGAAGATGACACGCGTGCCCCTGGGCTACCCTAAAGACCACCCTTACGCCGAGTTCCTCAAACTGCGCAACTATGCCCTGGCACAACCCATCAGCAAGAAGCGCTTACAAAGCAAAGACATACTCAAATGGGCACTGGAGGAGTTCCAGACAGCCTACGACTTCAACCGACTGCTCAACAACATCGTTACATTCAGAGAGGGTTAAGGTCTGATTACCACATTTTTACGCACTATCCTTTCTCCAACATCGAAGACAAAGCTATAAACCCCTTCGGGCAGGTCGAGGGTGATTTGTGCCCGGTTACCAAGAGCCGACAAACTCTTTAAAAGCCTACCCTGTATATCATAAACATTTAATTGTGAGATGATTATGTTATCATCTGCCGTGATTTGCATGGTGCCGTTGTTGGGATTAGGTGCGACACATATATGCGGGGTTTTCTTCTCAACGATGTCATAGCCTATAGTATGAAGCCATATCGTTGTCGTGAATTCGCCGCAGTCAAGATAGACGGTAGCAGTAAGCTGTACAGAGTCGGTAAGGTAAGAGTGTATGAAGAGGTCGCACACCTCGCCGTTGCCTTGCGGGACGGCTCTCCAGTTGGGGCAGTCTACGTCCCACACCACCGAGTCGATAGTGGCTTCTGGGGTTGTGCTGACATTATAAACATAATGCGTGAAGTTGATTTCATCGCCGCCATGGGGCTCAAGTTCGCCCTCTATCGCCACATCGACAGTCTCCTCGGTAAAGCTGAGATGGAGCGTCAAAAGGCTGTCACAGCCGTTAGCGGTGTTGAGAGAAGCATGATATTCACCAGGTTGCGTGTATTCCGTTCCATTCCAGAAATAGCTCGAGCTGCAACTGATTTCGGTGATGTCGAGGTCGTACGACTCCGACACCACAAGATGCAGGTGTGCTATGCTGTCGCAGTCGCTCTGCACCTGTGTGGTGACAAACTCATAGTCGCCTGACGCGGTGTAAGTCACGCCGTTCCATTCGTAGCTGTCGCAGCACGTGGCCATGGAATGCGACTCTGGATTAGTGATGACGACAGTGTTTCTCACAGTGTCGAAAAGTGTCTCGCTGCAAGGTGCCAATTCTGCTCGGCGTATTATTGCTGTCACCTCGTAACTGCCAAAGTCGCTGAAACAGTGGCTGGCATTGATTCCTTCAGTGATGGTGTTGTCGCCGAAATCCCACGTCACCTGCTCGATGCTGAAATCGGCAACGATGGTGAAAGCGGCCGTATCGAGGCTGCAAAGTCTTATCTCCTTATCGGGGACGCCCACTATGTCGTTCACTTTCATCTGTTTGTTGAGGCTCCGTGCCGATGACCCCGCCGAATAGGAATAGCTCTCGTGTGGACCGAGACCGTAGATGTGTGCCACAAAGCCGCCCGTCGTGCTTTTCAGGTGATGCGAGCCGTGTGTTATCTCAACGCGGGCGTAGGAATATTGCGGTTTGCCACTCACCACGCTGAACTGCGACGAGATGTCGTTGCCGTCAAGGGTGATGCCCTGTGTCTTGCTCGTCTCGGCAACGATGTTTACGAAATGGTATTGTGTGCTGTCGGTATTATAGGTTGGGAAGGTGATGTCGTCGATCTGCTGTTCTATCGGGTTGATGAGTGCCAATGACGGGTCGCCCATATAGCCTCCATAGTCGCCTCCTGTAAAGTAGAGATAGACACACACGGGCTCTGTCGTCTCCATGAAGATGGCTGGATTGTCGGGTGTGATCTCAAACATATAACTCTCGCCTGACATTATTGTTGTCTGTGTCACGCCGTCGAGCTTTATGTCGCAGCTGTCGCGTAACGATGTCACCTTTATGCGGTCGGCGGTGCGCATCATGGAGGCCGTCAAAACAAAGTTACGCCCCCAGTAGGCCGTTGGCACACTCTGCTCGAAGGCAAGGTCCATATATGCAACGCCGTAGGGCATCTGCATACCCTCTACACCCGAGAACACAGCCACACTCTTGCATTCCAGGGCTTTGACCGTGCTTCCCGAGAGGTCGGCAGCCGTTGAGTTGGCTTTCAACATTAGGCATTGGCCAGCATTGAGGGTAAAGGTGTAGGTGGTGTGGGCATAGAGGTTGGTGACGATGTTGTCGTTGTTGGATGTGCAGTCGGCCGATGGCGTCACCTTGACCTTGGTGTTGTCCTCGGTGGCGACAACGACAAACTCACAACACATGCCCAACGCTCCTCTGAAACTTTGCACCATATAGTCGTCCAACAGGGCTGATGTGGGATACACATTTGAGATGTCGAAGATGGCAGACTGGTAGTTTGAGGCGAACACTGCAATGGTGTCGGTTGTGGTGATGTGCAACCCTTTGCTGGTAGGGGCTCCCAAGGCTGTGGTATAGGCTTGCTCCAAGGGGATGACCACATTGGTGACGTCGCCTTCGGTGACGGTAAAGTCCTCGTGCCAGCCAGTATTTGGGTTTTCCACCTGTCCCGTGCAGCTGTTCCTGCCCGCCATGATAAGGGTGAGGACAGGATCGTTACCAGTATCCCTCACCTTCATGAACGTCACCCAGAAGTCCTTGCCGAGCGTAGTGACAGACTGGGCCGATAAAACACCAGCCAATGCCAATTGAACAAGCAATATAACCAAAACACGTTTCATGACATGCGTTTTTTTAGTAAACGTTGTTTATTTCACTGCAAAATTAAACCATTGTTTTGAGTTTTGCAAGTTTTTCCCCATTTTTTCGCGGGCTGTTTTTAGTTGGTCAGTTAAAAGTTGTGGTGCGTTTGTGATGTCGTAGCGTGCTACGACACTACAGGGCTTTGCCATTCTGACTTCTGTATTCTTGAAAAAGACACGGGACTGCGTGTCTCGTGTCACACGAGGTCTCGTGTCACGCAGTCATTTATCCATGAAAGGCAATGCCTTCCCTTATTTCGTCATTCCGAAGGCTGCATTGGGTTGGTAAGAGGTGTATGGGCAGACTATCAGGAATCCCCGCCATGGGAACAGGACAAACGGGAGCTGTTCGTGTCGCCATTGGTGTTCCCGAGGCGTGGATGCTGAAACAAGTTCAGCATGACGAAATTAGCGGCAGAGCAGTCTTCCACGGTGCTGCCCTTCCCTTCG
>Ga0247608_10002605_pt1 | contig 22177 bp, 21 predicted proteins | sample 176DNAGHGlowgp2_FD_193490 | JGI IMG/M metagenome (GOLD analysis project Ga0247608, IMG submission 193490) | Sheep rumen microbial communities from Palmerston North, Manawatu-Wanganui, New Zealand - 1766 DNA GHGlow gp2 | ecosystem: Host-associated > Mammals > Digestive system > Stomach > Rumen ...
TTGCAAAGAAAATACCTATACTGTGTTTGGGTGTTGGTGCAGTATGTGTTTATGACAGAGTAAAAGAAGGAGAATATTTGAAAGCTGTAGGTGAGGGCGCTTCGGCATTGGTCGCCAATGTTCCCGGACTTGGTACGTTAGCAAGCTTTGGGCTTGATGGAGCAATGTTGTCAGATGATTTGAAAGTGTTTGAACATGGTGTCATGCCCAAAGATCCGAACAGCCACATGGCGGCAGAAAGTACATTTGTTGCACGGCAAATTGTAGCAGAAAAGAAGTTTGTCAGAAAAGTTGATAAAGCTGCTGAAGCTAAGAAAAAGGCGGAAGAAGAAAAGAAGAAAGCAGAATCAAAGAAAAAAGCACAAGAGTTTGAGAAGAATTTGTATAAATATAGTGGAAAGCAAGCAGATTTTTTTGAGAGATAAAATGCAATAAAAAAAGGGAGCAAAAAGCTCCCTTTCAATCTTTTCTTAATGCACTTTTTAAGAATTTAAAATCTTATAAATCTCATCAACAGAGCGAGCCTTGCGTAACTTTTCGCAAGTTCCTTCTGTTTTTAAGATACGAGAAAGCGCAGCCAATGCGGTTAAATGGTCAGCACCACTGTTTTCCGGACTGATAAGAATAAATACCAAATCAACAGGTTTGCCGTCCAAAGAGTCAAAATCAACCGGCTCATCAAGACGTGCAAACATAGCACAGACTTTATCCAACCCTTCAATGCGTGCATGCGGAAAAGCAACACCGTCACCATATCCCGTAGAACCTAAATTTTCTCTTTCCCAAACCGCATCAAAAATAACACGTTCATCCAAACCGGACAAAACGGCAATGCGTTCAGAAAGAGTTTGTATCAGTTCGCGTTTACTGGAAGCCTGAACGTCATCTAATACGGAATCCTTAGAAATAATGTCTGCAATATTCATGGTATCCATCCTCAAAATTTTATTTATCAGCTTTCGGTTCAACCCAACCGATATTACCGTCTTTGCGGCGGTAAACCATGCTGATATGATTGTTAGAGCTATTTCTGAACATTAAAGCACATTCGTTGCTTAAGTCCATATACATAACAGCTTCGCTTACTGTACAAACCGGAATGTTTGCATCAGTTTCGGCAATCGTTAAAGGTGCATTTTCATTAACATCAATTTCATCATTTTGTTCAACCAAAGGCAAAACAGCAGAATAAGCTAATTCAGCCAAACCAACCTTGCTCTTATGTGCACTGAGTTTTGTTTTATGGCGACGCAAACGAGTCGCAATATGTTCATTAGCATTGTCAAAAGCTGAATATGGGTCTGCTGCACTGCCTGTTCCCCGTAATACAATGTTTTTTGCTGGGTGAACAATAATTTCAGCATTAAAATCTTCACCTTCTTTGGAAAAAGCTACAGAACAGCTGATAGGTGAGCTAAAATACTTAACAACAGAAACCTCAACGGCCTCTTCAACGTGTTTACGCAATTTATCACTGATATCAACCTGTTTTCCAGATAAAGTAACTTTCATCTTATATCCCTTCAAATATTACTGTTTACTGTTAAAATCATATTCATAAAAACTGTAAAAAGTCAATAAAAAAGCCTGCTAAATTGAAAAATTCTCACCCAAGTAAACTTTTCTGACTTCTTCGCTTGCCACAATATCTTCCGGCTTTCCTTCCATCAAAACCGCGCCATCATGTAAAATATAGGCTCTGTCAATGATATCTAAGGTTTCACGAACATTGTGATCTGTAATAAGTACACCTAAACCACGATTTTTCAACTGTGATACAAGTTGTCTTATCTCACCGACGGCAATCGGGTCAATACCGGCTAAAGGTTCGTCTAGGAGGATAAAACTGGGCTGACCGGCCAATGCACGCGCAATTTCCAACCTTCTTCTTTCACCACCGGAGAGTGATATAGCCTGAGAATGACGCAAATGTGCGATGGAAAAATCATTTAAAAGATCCTCCAGCATTTTTTTGCGTTTTCTTTTATCTTTGACAACAATTTCCAAAACAGCTTTAATATTATCCTCTACCGTCAAATCCCTAAAAATAGAGGCCTCTTGCGGTAAATAGCCGATTCCCATACGCGCACGCTTATACATCGGTAAATAGGTAATATCTTCCCCGTTTATATGCACATCTCCGTAATCCGGTGTAATCAAACCGGTCACACAATAGAAACATGTCGTTTTACCGGCACCGTTCGGCCCCAATAAACCAACGGCCTCCCCGCGACGAACGTGCAGAGAAACATTTCTTAATACACTTCTGTTTCTATATTTTTTACCGATGTTAAAAACTTCTAAAACGGAATCTGATATGTTCTGGTTAATCGTCATATTACTTTTTCCTTTTCTTAAAAGTACTCTCTAAAAGTTTACCGAAAACTCTTCCTCCTTCTTTACCGACAAGTCGGCTTTTAGAAGTTGTAAAGTCCGAAATAGCCTTGTTTCCGCGGACAACATTACCGTTTTTGGTAAGAACAACATCATTTTCAAGTTCAGCCATATTCTTCTTTATATAGTAAACACCGCTTTTTGCTGTTGCTGTCCCGCCGTCTTGAGTAACTTTGACATTATCATAAAAACGAAATTCATCTTTTTGCTGGAAATAAATTGCTTTAGGTGCTGTAACAACATTGCTTCCTTTATCAATCTTAACACCGTCTTGTAAAGTAAAAGTTTTATTAGCTATGTTGTAAATCCCGACTTTGGCAACAGCTTTATAACCACTTTTATCTCTAACGACAACATTGCCTTTTAACGTAAAAATTTGCGCCTTATTATCTAAAATACCGTAATTACCGGAGGCAGTATAACCGGAACTGTCAATAATTTTAACATTATCAAATAATTGTATAATATCTTTTAGGGCATCGTATTCACCGCGTTCTGCATAAGCACGTTTACCTTTAGATAAAATTGCCGTGTGTCCTTTACTGTATGCCTTCTCAATTTCAAAATTCTTCGTATCCTTAAAAAAGGCTGTTAAGACATCACCTTGAATAATATCTTCCCCTTTATGAAAAACAGCATTATCTGCAATAAATTTATTGTCATTTTGGTATAAAATTGCTCTATCAGGGCTTGTTAGCTGCATCGTATCATTTTTCATATAGACATTTTTAATCAGCTCAATAATGCCTTTTTTCTTATCAAATTTAAATTTATCTGCTTCAAAATACCCCTTATTACCGGAGCCGACAACTTTTTTATTACCAAAACCGGCTTCAGTTAAAAAGTTATAAGTGGCACTTTCCGTTTTAACAATCATTTCTTGATTATAGTTGCCGACGACATTTGTATCAAGATTAAGAATTTGAGTATTTTGGTTATATTTCCCTTTCTTTGCTTCAATAGTAATAACGCGCCCGTTTTCAGTCGTTTGTGCGGCAGGGTTCTCTAAATCATAAACTTTAGAATTTGGCTTAACTTCTTCTACAACAGATGCCTTTAGGACATTAAACTGATTATCCTTTTCCGTAATCTCAAAAACGGTATTTTTCATCCGAAATTTTTCAAAATAGATTTTTTCTTCATCTGCCAATGAAATAGTTGCTTCAGGATTAGCTTCAAAATCAAATAAAACAACACCTAAGCCAAGTAACAAAGCTGTTAAGCAAGGTAGAAACAGCTTGAAAAAGCGCACAACCTTCGTGCGACGGCTGATAAAAGTTTTTTCCTCTTCGTCTAAAAGATTCTTCTCGCCGCTGAAAAAACTATCAATTTTTTTCGTCTCAAACAAAATTAAGCAACTCCGGCTTTAAGGCAATCGTGAATGTGGATAATGCCGACCGGCTTATCATTTTCAAGAACAAACAAATTGGTAATACCACGACCAGTGTTGTTCATCAGATTAACAGCATCAACAATCAAAGCATCCGGATTGATGACTTTTGGGTTCTTGGTCATAACATCAGAAGCTTTTTCAGTTAACAAATTAGGAGACATACAACGTCTTAAGTCACCATCGGTAATAATTCCGATTAAATTTCCTGCATCACTAACAATTCCGACACAACCCAACATCTTTTCGGTCATAACCAATAAAGCCTTTTGCATTGATGCATCTTCACCAATTAAAGGCATTTCATCACCTTTATGCATAATGTCTGATACATGGCACAGCATGGCACCTAATTTACCACCTGGATGGCGCTGTCTAAAATCAGCAGCGGAAAAACCCCTTCTTTCCATCAAATCAACAGCTAAGACGTCACCTAGCACGATAGTTGCCGTTGTTGAAGAAGTCGGCGCTAATCCTAAAGGACAAGCTTCGCCGTTATCCGGTAATCTTAGAACTAATGTAGAATTCTTACCTAAAGCACTTTCAGGATTACGCGTAATCGCAATAAGCGGAATATTATGGCGTTTTGCGTACATTAAAATATCAGATAACTCCTTAGATTCCCCACTGTAAGAAATAGCAATAACCACATCATCATCAGAAATCATCCCCAAGTCACCATGGCTCGCCTCACCGGGGTGTACAAAGAAAGATACCGTACCTGTAGAGGCAAAAGTGGCAGCCATTTTACGTGCAATATGACCGGACTTCCCCATACCTGTAACAATAACACGTCCTTTTGTGTTTTGTAATAAGTCCAAAGCCTTTGAAAGGTCGCCGTTCAAATCTCTTTTAAGTATTTGCAGAGTTTCTATTTCTTTATCAATAGTTTCTGCAGCATGGCGCAAATCGTCATAATTTAAGCTGCTTTTTGATATCGCGGAATCCTGTGTAATCATCTTTTTATCCTTATAAAATCATAATGGCTAGATAGTGTCATATTTTTTTGAAATGTGCAAGCGATATTTTCCTTAAATATACTTCAATATAATGCGAAATACCGAAAAACGCCGCAAACATTAAACTTTTTGCTCAAAAGAACCATTATCTTTTTGTTGCCAATAATGAAGCTCACCGCCTAAAGATTTAATTTCTTTCCAATAAGCGCGTGCGTCATTAAGAGCACTTTCGCTTTTTCCATCAAAAATATTTAAGACTCTCTCATAGTCCGTTAGTTTCTGAATATCGGGCAAAGCCCCATCAACTAAAATCAATATTGCCGCATGATTTTCATTTGTTTCATTGGCCGATATAAAAATTGGTTGATCTTCGGCAAAACCATCTTTTTTACTTCCATGAGGCAAGAAGGACTCCTCGCTATATGTCCATAACAAAGAGTTGATAAATTCCACACGTTCTTCGTTTCCGACCAATATTTTAATATTTTTACCCGTAGCGTATGCTTTTTCACACAGCTTCGGCAATGCTTTTTCCAAAGGTAATTCTTGCAGATGATAAAAATCAAATCTAGTCATTTTCCGGTTTAACCTCTATATTAACATAAAAAGTGTTTTCCGTTCCTTGAATAAGCAAAGAAATAGGCCTGAAATCATCAACAGCTGCTGTACGCAGTGTATCAAGTAAATTATCAGAACTAAAGACATCAGCTCCGTCAGCTTCCAATATAATATCACCTATTTTAATACCCTTTTCAGATAGCGGTGATTGTCTTTCTAATTTCATAATCATCAACCCTCTCGGAGTTGCTTCCTTTACGGCAATATGAAGCTCGGAAATATAAAAAATATCGGTGCTATCACTCTGATGATAATATTTGCTGTGTTCACTTAAAGCCTTATTGGTTACGCTTTTAAGAGCATTTTCCGGCATCTCCTGCACACGGACTACGTTGCGTGTTTCTTCTCCTAACGTAGACGTCTTTAAGCGCAAAGCCTGCCCGGGTTCCATTGTTTCCGTAAAAATACGAAAAGCATCAATATTGTCAGCGATTCGGTCATTGTAGGCTATAATTATATCTCCGACACGTAAACCCTCTTTATAAGCATTTGATTCTTCACTTATTTCAGCAATAATAAAACCTTCTTTACCGGTGTATCTGTCTATCCCTTTGGAAACCGTTATACCTAACCAGCCACGACGTACTTTTCCGCCATCTATTAATTGAGAAGACACCCAGTTAGCAATATTAGAAGGAAGAGCAAAACCGACACCTGTCGCACCTTTTACGGTAAATACAGCTGTGTTAATACCGATAACCTCACCGTCCGTATTGAACATCGGCCCGCCGGAGTTACCTTGATTGATAGCTGCATCTGTCTGAATATATTGCTGCTCTCCTAAACCGATATGACGTGATTTTGCAGATATTATTCCCTCCGATACACTAATTCCCAATCCGTAAGGATTTCCGAAGGTTAAAACCTTGTCGCCGATTCGTGTCTTGTCGGCATCTCCGAAAATGACCGACTTAAAAGTATCTTTACTATCTTTTTCTAAGTCAAGTTTAATAACAGCTAAATCACTGGGTGCATCAAAACTAATAAGTTTCGCCTTATAATCTTTTCCTTCGGAGTTAATAACATAAATAGCCTTAGCATCTTTGATAACGTGATAATTGGTCAAGATATAACCGTCTTTTCTTATAAAAAATCCGGAACCGAGAGCTTCCCTTCCGGGTAATTCAGGTTCCACCATTAAATTATCAACTTTCTCATCAGCGTTAACTGTCACTTTTTCCGTTAATATATTAACAACGGAAGGCATAACTTCCTCCACTAAGTCTGCATAAGATTCCAAAGCATTGGCTTGAATGCTGAAAAATAGCGACAACAAGAGGATGATGAAATAGCGTATCATATTATTTTTAATACCTTATTTTAAAGAATTGCCGAAGTAACGGAAAAATTCTCCATCAGGAGCTAAAACCATAGAAGTCTCGCCGTCAAAAGAATTACGATAAGCCTCTAAAGAGCGATAAAACGCATAAAAATCAGGGTCAACACCGGTGGCTTTGTTCCAAATTTCCGTGGCAGTTTTATCTCCTTCACCCTTAATCTTTTGAGCTTCTTTTTCTGCGGTTGCAATAGTAATTGTTGCTTTTTTATCAGCAGTGGCACGAATTTCCTGAGCGCGTTTTTCTCCGTCTGCACGATATCCTTTGGCTTCACGAATACGCTCTGTTTTCATGCGTTCGTTAATGGCTTGAGAAAGTTGAATTGGCAAATCGGCACGGCGAATACGCACATCAGCCACTTCAACACCGATTTGTGCGGCATCTCTTTTAACCGCAGCGCTGATTTTCTTCATGATTTCTGTTCTTTTCTCGGAAAGAAGTTCTTTAAGAGTGAAAGTTGCTAGCACATTTCTGGCAGACGAATTAACAATTTCCTGTAATCTGCTCTGTGCTTGATACTCATTTCTGACGGTTTTATAGAAAGTCAGAGGTTCAGTAATCCTGTAACGTGAAAAAGTATCAACATCCAAACGTTTTTTATCTTTTAAAACAACTTCCTGTGCCGGTGGTTCCAAATTAAGCAGGCGCTTGTCATAAAAAACAACGTTTTGAATAAATGGAATCTTGATTTTTAAGCCCGGTTCCTGAACTAAGCGTACAGGGTCACCGAATTGCAAAACAATAGCTTGCTCTGGCTGTTGAACAATATATAGAGACTGAGTCGCAATAATAAGCAAAACGGCAAAACCGATTAAAATAAAATGCAAATTTTTCTTCATGTTAAACTCCATATCTTACTTATTTCAATGGTAATATCGGCATCATGTTGGAACTTTTATCGCCCGGTTCCATAATAACCTTTTTCGTTTTTTTCAAAACATCTTCCATCGTTTCTAAGTAAAGACGTTTTGCTGTAACAATTTTTCCGGTTTTATAAGCTTCATAAATAGAAGAAAACCGTTTAGCCTCACCCTCTGCTTTGCTGATAGCTGCTTGCTTATAAGCCTCTGCTTCCTGTGTCCGCTTTATGGCTTCACCTTCTGCTTTAGGCAAAACTTCGTTAGCATAAGCCTCTGCTTCATTCTTAAAACGTTCGGCATCGGTTTTGGCACGTTGTACTTCGTTAAAGGCCTCTACAACCTGCTTTGGTGGGTCAGCCTTTTGTAACTTAACGCGGACAATATTAACACCTGTTTCAAAGTCATCCAAAAGACCTTGTAATTCTTTTTTTGTATCATTTTCAATTTTATCACGATCACCGGTAATAACATCTTCCATCTTAGATTGTCCGATAATTTCCCTTAAAACGGATTGTGCCGCAACCTTAACCGTGGACTCTGGTGTTCTGGTCTTAAACAGGAAATCTTTAGAATTTTTAATATTCCAAACTACGGTCAAATTGATATCGACAATATTTTCATCACCGGTTAACATATGGCTTTCGGTAAACTCGTTAACGGAGTTACGCATACCGTATTCAGCTTCACTAACACCGAGATTGATACTGCGCTCTTTGGTAATATCCACAATAAAAACTTCTTCAAACGGGTAGGGAATATGATAATGTAAGCCGGCACTTGTTGTTTCTACGTATTTTCCTAAACGCAAAACAACACCTTCCTCACTGGGTTGAACCTGATAAAATCCGGAAATAAGCCATAAAAACAAGATAACTGCCAAAATAATTTTATAATATCCGTCAAAATTATCTTTGGAATTTTGCATTTTTGCAATTTTGGCGGTAAAATCTATAACCTTCGGTTTGACAGTTGCTGCGTCATCAGAGGTGTCCCACGGGTTAATATTTTGAAAGATTGATTTTATCATATTAAAAGAACCTTTACCGTTAGTGTTAAAAAACAATTCAATTTAAGTATATTTTACTGGAAAAATAATACAAAGCATGTATAAAAACAATATCAAAAAATAATATCCACATTAAAGGTTGCAAATATGTCCGCAAAAAAAAATGAAGAAATAATCTTAAAATATTTTGACACTTATTCTGTTAAGGAAATAGCTAACCGCCTGGTTATTACAATAAGCGCCAAGGAAGATGCAAAAAAAACTGAGCAGTTAAAAGAGGAACTGTCAAAAGAAAATCCCGGTCGGAAAATAAATATCATTTATGTTTCAGAAAAGAAAGATACATCACCGAATGAGCAGAAATGGAATTTGCCCAATGTAAAGCATATTATTGCCGTAGCTTCCGGCAAAGGCGGTGTCGGTAAATCAACAACAGCCGTTAATTTAGCCTTGGCATTGGCTAATCTTAATCTGAAAGTGGCTATATTTGATGCAGATATCTATGGTCCGTCATTACCGACAATGTTGGGGTACAAAGCTGTTCCGCCGATTTCTGAAGATGGTGAAACATTTCTTCCATTTAAAGAATGCGGTATTGCGTCTATGTCTATCGGTAGTATGATAAAAGAAGACACATCGCTTATTTGGAGAGGTGCAAAAGCATGTGGTGCAATTCAGCAACTTTTAACACAAACAAACTGGGGTAATGTAGATATAATGGTTATGGATATGCCTCCCGGAACCGGCGATATACAAATCACCTTATCACAGAAAATAGATTTTTCCGGAGCTGTTATCGTTTCAACCCCGCAGGATATTGCATTGATAGATGCTGTCAAAGGGTTAAATTTGTTTAAGAAGATGGATGTTCCGATTTTAGGCATTATTGAGAATATGAGCTACTACATCTGTGAAAAATGTGGGCATCGTGCTGATATATTTGGTCATGCCGGCGCAAAGGAAACAGCTGAAAAGTATAATGTTGATTTTTTAGGCGAGATACCCCTTCACTATGATATCAGGGTAAACTCAGATTGTGGTACCCCGATTGTTCAAAGTGCTCCTGATAGCACTTATGCTAAAGCTTATGCTTCAATAGCTGAAAAAATTGCTGAAAAACTAGGATTCTGATACGTTTTCTTTATAAAATTCTTTTCTTTCGCGACGCTTTCTGCCCCAGAGATTGCCGATACCGTTAATTGGCTGAACGTCGTTCTTTGAAGAAAAATTAAACGTTCTGCTTAAAAACAAAGAGGTTGTTTTGGTGTAATTATTTAAGGGGCAAAATCCGTAAAAATCTATTTGGATAAGATTGTGTTCGTTTAATATGCGGATAGCATCAATATATTCTTGGCTGGTATTAACTCGGTCACTGTCATCAAGAATAATCATTCCGCCATCATTAAGTTTTTCTACTGCGTGCGTTGCACATTCTGCTCTGCATTTGCCGTCTATAACAATAACATCATATTTTTCGTCATCTTCGTGGATGGCCTGATAATAAGCTTTTCCTTCAGCTCTCAGCCGAATATCTAAATTGGAAAAACAAAATTCTTTTTGCCATTTTTGGAACCATTCCGGATTATCTTCAATACTGATAACTTGTTTTGCCCGATTCGCCCAAAAAAAAGAAGAATAACCGCAACCAAACTCAAATATGCTTTTTTTACTGTAATCCAACTGAGAAAGATATTCTATTGCCGGATATGTGTACCATGGCAGAGCATTTCCATCTTTATCAACGCAAAGCTGTTCGTCCATAGAACGCTCTATGGCAAAATCATTCTGCCAAATTTCAATGAAATTTTGAAATTTTTTGCTATATACCATACTGCTTGCCTTAAAAGAAAAGGCGCAAAACAAAGCGCCTTTTGGAAATAAATGAAGAAAAATTAAATTTTCTTTCCGGCCCGAACATAGGCAATAGCCGCATGCTCTTCACAATAAGTCTGTCCGGTTCTAACCCTTTTTCCGCAAAAACAGAAATCGTCATCTCTCGGATCACCCAACGGCCAACGGCAAGTATGATTATCCAACTTGACCAAAGGAATATTCGTTTCCTCAACAAAAGTAGCTGCAGGTTTTGCAATCGGTGCCTCAGAAACCTCTTTGACAGGCTCGGCAACGGGTGCGCTTTTAGCAGGACTTTTCGTTTTTTTGGTAGGTTTTTCTTCGGTTGTCAGAGGATCATTCGGCTTACTGGGAACTTTTTTTATAGGAGAAGGTCTGGCCGTTAAGCACAAACGATGCACCTTTCCGATAATAGAGTTTTTGGTAACATTCAAAGCCTTAGCGATTTGACCGGTGGTCATACCGCGATCCCACATTTTCTTGAGTTCTTCAACAGCTTCATCAGTCCAAACCATATTTTCATCCCCTTGTAAGATTATTATTGAACCCAGATTAAACTAATCAGATTAAAAATGCAAGCATTACATTGCTAAAATTTAGGTAAATAAAAATAGTGATTCATATAACGTTTTATTAAATTTTGAAAAATATACTGAAATTGCGTAAAAAAACTGGGAATATATAGTCATGTTCAAAAAAATTATATTTGTTTTTATGGTGCTGTTTGCCACAAAAGTATATGCCACGGCAGAGGATTTTGCCCCTTATTTCAAGGTGGATATGGGGATGGAAGTTCCGGACTTAGAAGAATATATGGACAAGCTGAGCAGTAAGTTTCAGTATTATAATAAGGGCTATATCTCACGCTTTGAAATGGATAAAACCTTTAATAAAGAGTTTAGTCGTACCATTAAATTTTATGGGTTAAGCGAGGGCAGGTTAAAAACTTTTTATGAAGATGAATTACTGGATATTTTAAGCTGGTTGCCAAAAGAAACCTATCCGTACATAGGGCCGATGCTGCACCAAGTTCCGGGTATGCCCGATAAGATTCTTAATATGCCCGGTATCAAAGAAACTAAAAATCAATTTCCGAAAGATATTGCAGAACGCTTTAAGGCTATGGAAAATATAGAATATTTATCGCCGGCACTATATTTTTTACTTATGCCCAGAATATGGGAAAACAAGCCGGTTGAACCGGATAGACCCCAGAAAATACAAGTCCACAAGCCTCGTGTAAATCCCGAGCTTCCCAATTTCCTAAAAGAAAAAATCGGGGCACCGGTCAAAACAGCTGAGAAAAAACAGGCTTCGTCAGAGAAACAAGTTGTTTTGTCTCATCCCTTGAATATCAGAACAGTTCATCCGTCTTTAACCACTCCTTTAACATCAAAAGACATATCGGCATTCATTTCCACCATTGACATGATTATAGAATGGGGCATGAAAGACGATATGTATAACTACGGTAAACTGATAAATGGCGAAGCACTGCTGGATATTTGGGAAAAAGAACAAGGAACGGCATTAAGTCAAAATGATTTAAAAGATGCTGTTAATCCTTGCCAAAGATTGGTTTTAAAAACCAGATTTTCCGGTTTGTATACAGATTTTGCCCATGTCGTTGCCTCAAAAGGTTTTACGCCCGAAGAATGGGCATATACTTGTGACAGAACAATAAAAGCTTTTCGTGTTGCAGAATCAAACTTAAGCATAGCGTATGCCATACGATATCATCGTCGTGGCTATTATAACCAATATATAGATCAATTACCGAAGCGGTGGCAAGATGAAATGTATTCTGCGTCCGAAGCGATTATAAAAATGTACACGGCACTACAAGAAGATGTAGATGCCGTGCGTCCGCACCAAAAAGAATTAGCAGATAAATTTACCGAAATTCACCAAATAATGTTAACTGCGCCAATAATTTATTAATTTTTTTAGAAAAAACAGTTGCATTTCTGAGATGTTTTGTGTATAAACTCTCTCAAAGCGTAAAATTCTAACATAAAGGGTAAAGAAATGGCTCGTGTAACAGTTGAAGACTGTGTAGAAAAAATTCCTAATCGTTATGAACTTCTTTTGGTTGCCGCTCAAAGAGCTAAAGACATAGCTTCTGGTGCACCGATTAAGGTAGAAAGAGATAATGATAAAAATTCTGTTGTTGCTTTAAGAGAAATTGCAGAAGGCTTGGCTGATATTGAAGAACTGCAAAAATCTTTAGTTATGGGGCTTCAAAAGTATGTTGAAGTTGAAGAGCCGGAAGAAGAAGAATTGGAAATTTTGGCTGCCGAGAAAGAGCTCTCCGGTTTGGATAATCAATTTGATGGTGATATGATTCTTGATGCCACCTTAGCAGACAATATGCAAATTGAAGATAGCAATGGCGAAACGTTGGATGTTGATTCGGACGATTTATCTTTGGATGATGGCGATTTAGATGATGATTTGCTTGACGGCAAAGATGATTTCTCTGATGATATGGACAATATTGAAGAATAAATAAATTCAAAAAAAACAATAGATTAAACATTTATAAAGCAAGAAGAGGGTAAACTCATCTTGCTTTTTTTTTACGACAAGCTATAATTGTAATTTGAGATGGAAAAGAGGTTATATGTTAAGACAGTATGAATTAGTTGATTTAGTGAAGTCCTATGATCCGAATGCAGATGAAGATGCATTGAACAGGGCATACGTTTTTGCCATGAAAAAGCACGGAGCTCAATTAAGAACATCAGGTGATCCATACTACTCTCATCCGATAGAGGTTGCCGGTATTTTAACAAAATTCAAATTAGATTGTAATTCAATTATTGCCGGTTTGCTACACGATACTGTTGAAGATACGGATACAACAATAGAAGAAATAAAAGAGCTGTTCGGTCCGCAAGTGGCCTCAATTGTGGATGGTGTAACCAAATTAGCGATTATTGAACAAAAATCAGGTTCCAGCAAGCAGGCAGAAAATTTCCGCAAATTACTGCTTGCCATGTCAGATGATATCCGTGTGCTTTTAATTAAGCTGGCGGATAGATTACATAATATTAGAACTTTACACTTTTGTCCGGAAGAAAAACGTAAACGAATAGCCAAAGAAACATTAGATATTTACGCTCCTCTTGCCGAACGTATTGGTATGCAGGAAATTAAGACGGAATTAGAAGAGATAGCTTTTTCCGAATTGCACAAAGAAGCACACGATTCCATTGTTGCTCGTCTAAACTTCTTAAGAGAGCAGGGTAGTAACCTCGTTCCGAAGATTATCAGCCAACTAGAAAAAGATATGGAAGACAATGGGGTTAAAGCCGTTGTAACCGGCCGCGAAAAATCTCCATATTCCATTTGGCGCAAAATGCAGTTAAAAAATGCATCTTTTGAACAGCTGTCAGATATTATGGCTTTTCGTATCTGTGTTGATGATATTGCGGCATGTTATCAGGCTCTAGGTATAATTCACAGCAAATATCACATGGTTCCGAGACGTTTTAAGGATTACATATCAACGCCGAAACCGAATGGATATCAATCAATTCATACCGGTGTTATCGGACCTGAAAATACACGTATTGAAATCCAGATTCGCACTCATGAAATGCACGAGATTAACGAAAAAGGCGTTGCCGCACACTGGGCTTATAAGCAAGGTCAAAAAGTTGCCGGTAGCAGTTTTCGGTGGATACGTGAACTATTGGAAATTTTGGAACAAGCCCAAAATCCGGATGAATTTCTGGAAAATACCAAGCTTGAAATGTATAACGACCAGGTATTCTGTTTTACTCCCAAAGGAGACTTAATCGGTTTACCGTTCGGTTCCACTCCGGTAGATTTTGCGTATGCCGTACACTCCAGCGTTGGTGATAAATGCGTCGGAGCCAAGATAAACGGGGAAATTAAGCCCTTAAGAAGCGTGTTACAAAATGGTGATCAAGTAGAAATATTAACGTCAAAAGCTCAACATCCTTCAACAGAATGGGAACGCTTTGTTGTAACCGGAAAAGCAAAAGCGGCGATTCGGCGATATGTGCGTGCTTGTAAAAGAGAACAATTCCAAATCTTAGGTAAAGATATTCTTGAAAAATTGTTTAAGCAAGAAAAACTGGAATTTGATGAAAAGCTGATACATGGAAATTTACCTCATTTTGAAAGTGAAACTTTAGATGATTTGTATGCCAAAGTCGGTGAAGGCTTGGTAACAGGGTGGGATGTCTTGCGTACAGTATATCCGGCATATAAACAATCTAAAATAACTCAGGTTGTTAATTCCATAAAACTGTCAAAAGGCAAGAAAAAGAAAAACAACAGCTTAAAAATAGAGGGATTAATTACCGGAATGGCTGTCCATTTTGCCGGTTGTTGTCACCCGATACCGGGGGATAGAATTGTTGGTATTGTGACGACCGGTAAAGGTGTTGCGGTTCATTCTTTATCCTGTAAAGCACTTGAGAAATATGCAGATGAACCGGAGCGTTGGTTGGATATTTCTTGGGGCAAAGATGCTGAAACGGAAAATCATACGGCTCGCATTAAAGTTATGATAAGCAATGAGCCGGGGGCATTGGGCGAACTATCAAATATAATTGCACGTCAAAATGCCAACATTACCAACTTGAATATTGTTTACCGAACGATTAGTTATTTTGAAATACTGGTTGATGTGGATGTTAAAAACACAGACCACTTAAATGATATCTTAGCCGCATTAAAGGCATCAAAAGTTATTAGCTTTGTTGCCAGAGTATAATAAGGAGTAAGTTTAATGTCCCTCGTAAGAAGGTTGGGACGTGAACTAAAAAATTATAGCCTTAAAATGCTATCAAAATTAGATGCCCTAAAAGGAACACCGCAAAGTATAGCCAATGGCTTTGCAACAGGTGTTGCTGTTTCTTTTACCCCATTTGTCGGTTTTCATATTTTAATATCATTAACAATAGCCAAAATATTAAAACAAAACAGAGTCGCAGCAACTTTGGGAACGATTATCGGCAATCCTTGGACATTTCCGTTTATTTGGTGGGCAACATTACATACCGGAAATTTTTTGCTTTACGGTGTAAAATATCCTCATGTTGTAAGCTTCATATTACTTTTTAAGGAATTATTCCACATGGTTATAACGCTTGACTTTAATAGATTTATAAGCGATATTTATCCTGTATTTATGCCAATGCTTGTTGGTTCTATACCTTATTGTATGGTGATGTGGTATCTGTTTTCAAAACTGATATATAAATCATTAAAAAAATAAACGGAGTTTTCTGATGATACTGGGGTTAGGTTGTGATATCGTGCAAGTTTCCCGCTTTAATAAAGGGGATTCATTTTTAAATAGATTTATAAAAAAACATTTTACCCTAAAAGAAATAGAAGAAATTCAAGACAAAAAGGAAAGATTAGTTCCTAAAAACTTAAGTTTGGAAGTTGCAACAAGGTTTGCCGCCAAAGAGGCAGTGTCTAAAGCACTAGGGAGCGGCTTTAGTATGGGTATAACCTTAAAAGATATAGAGATTATTCATGACGAATTAGGCTGTCCGCAGGTAACACTATATAGAAAAGCTTTAAGCCGTGCCTATGACATTACTAAGAATCAAAAATTTAACATGCACTTGACCATGTCAAACGAGCGTGAGTACGTTAACGCGGTGGCTGTTATAGAATGTTGATATAAAAAAATCGGGCATTGCCCGATTCTAATAAACTTTAATTAGCCCTGACGAGCTTTATATTTAGGCTCTCTTTTGTTAATAACATAAAGACGCCCCTTACGGCGAACAAGCTTACAGCCTCTAACGCGCGCTTTCTTAGATTTTAAAGAGCTATATATTTTCATTTTCTTATTCCTTACACAAAAGTTTAAGCGGAACATACGATAATTGTTTTAATTTGTCAAATCATTTTTTAACTTGCAATAGATTTATTTGCCGCTATAATCGCGATTAGCGATAAAATAAGGGAAATGAGATGAAAAAGGTTTTAATTGCCATAATCATTTTATGTTTAACAGCTAGGTTTTCTTGGGCGGATTATCTGGAAGATGTCAGAAATCTTGGGTATGTATCCGGCGAGGGGATAGCATGCGATGCACCGCGATACAGGTCGTATGAGTTAGTTGCACGAGCATATTTGGTAAGCTCAGCAAAATCAGATGAAGAGCAGGCTGAGGGGATGTATGCATACAATGAAGCAAAAGCGAGATCTTTCTTGCAAAAACGCAAAAGCGGTTTATACGATTGTGGGGAAGTTCGGAATCGCTTTGAAAATCAGGCAATATTTAAAACCAAATTATATAAAAACGGAAAACTCAAAATGCCGGACGGAAAGGTTATAATGCCACGTCAAGAATATGATGTAACCAAACTTTATGACATCAATTCAAATGAGAGAGAACATCTGAATGAATATTATGAAAAACTGGCCCAAAAAAATATAAAAAGGGCGCAGGAATCAGGAATTTATGAAAAAATCAGACGTGCAGAAGCTCTTAGATAAGCGATAATAGTGTTTCATAGAATAAAGAAAAGGAAAGAAAATGCCATCATATCAATACATTTACGTTATGCAAAATTTAAGCAAGGTTTTTCCCGGTGGAAAAGAGCTGTTTAAGAATATCAGCCTATCATTTTTTCCCGGTGCCAAAATAGGTGTATTAGGTGTTAACGGTGCCGGTAAATCCACATTGTTGAAAATAATGGCCGGTGTTGATAAGGAATTTAACGGGGAAGCATGGGCTGCCGAAGGGGTGAAAGTTGGTTATTTGGAACAAGAACCGAAGCTGGATGCCAATAAAACCGTGATGGAAAATGTTATGGACGGTCTGGGAGAAACAGTTAATCTCTTGAAGAGATTTGAAGAAGTTTCCATGAAATTTGCCGAGCCGATGACTGATGATGAAATGAATGCCTTAATTGAAGAACAAGCATCATTACAAGAAAAAATTGATGCGGCAAATGGTTGGGATATTGAGCGTACCGTTCAAATAGCCATGGATGCCTTAAGATGTCCGCCGGCAGATGCAGATGTTACTAAGCTTTCCGGAGGTGAAAAACGCCGCGTTGCATTATGTCGCTTGCTGCTTTCAAAACCTGATATGTTGCTTTTAGATGAGCCGACCAACCACCTGGATGCTGAATCGGTTGCTTGGCTGGAACACCACTTAAAAGATTACAATGGAACTGTTGTTATGGTAACGCATGATCGGTATTTCTTGGATAATGTAACAGGGTGGATTCTAGAATTAGATCGTGGACAAGGTATTCCTTATGAGGGCAATTATACTTCTTGGCTTGAACAAAAGCAAAAACGTATAGAACAAGAAGCACGTGAAGAAAGTGCTCGCCAAAAGACGTTAGCTAACGAATTAGAGTGGATTCGCAAAAATCCAAAGGCAAGACAAGCCAAATCAAAAGCACGTATAAATGCTTATGAAGAACTTTTAGCGACAGCCTCAAAAGAACAAATTACCCAAGCCTATATCAATATTCCGATGACAGACCGCTTAGGTGACATGGTTATAGAAGCCAAGAATATTTCTAAAGCCTTTGGGGATAGAGTGCTGATAGATAATCTGTCTTTCAAAATTCCAAAGGGGGCAATTGTTGGTATTATCGGACCGAATGGCGCCGGTAAAACAACACTGTTTAAGATGATTACCGGTCAGGAAAAACCGGATTCCGGTGAAATCATAATTGGCGAAACAGTAGATTTAGGGTATGTAGACCAAAGTCGTGATGAACTTCGTGCAGACAAAACAATTTGGGAAGAAATCTCAGATGGCTTAGATATTATAGAATTAGGTAAAAAGCAAATGCCATCGCGCGCCTATGTCGGTCAGTTTAACTTTAAGGGGACAGACCAACAAAAGAAGATTGGACAACTATCCGGTGGTGAACGCAATCGTGTACACTTGGCAAAAATGCTTAAAAAAGGCGCCAATGTCATTCTATTAGACGAGCCGACGAACGACTTAGATGTTGACACATTACGTTCTCTGGAAGAAGGTATTATGAATTACCCGGGCTGTGTTCTTGTAACATCACATGACAGATGGTTCTTAGACCGTTTAGCAACCCATATTTTAGCCTACGAAGATGATGGCCACGTAGAATGGTTTGAGGGTAATTTTGAAGATTACGAAAAAGATAAAATTCGCCGCTTGGGAGAAGATGCCTGCAATCCGCATCGTATCCGCTATAAAAAGCTTGAACGCTGATTATTGCAGAACAAAGTTAACAATTGCTGCACCGGTTCGGTTGTTTATCTTAAATAACCAACCGTTATAGAGCATATTGTTTTCTTCAATCAGGCGATTGGCTTCAAGCGAGGCAATCTTATCTTTGCTTAAGTTAAGAGAAACCCAATACTCATTGTCATTGTAGAAAATATTTAAGGTATAAATAATTCCGTTAAGCAAGGTTATCTCATACTTTTTTGTGCGCGGGAATTTATCCTTTTCAAAATGTGCCGCCTGCCGTATTTCTTCAGCTGTTAGATACCAAAGGTTTTGCAATAGATTTTGTATTTGTGGCACCCTTAAATGTGTTCCGACAGTTTTTAATTCTTCGTTCTTAAAACGTCTAAATACATTAAAATCATCTGTCTGTATGCGTTTAATGCTATTCTCGGTTAAGGCAAGAAGGGGCATTTGTACCCAGTCCATAACCAATGAGGAAAGCTCAAAATTACCATTGAGCTGATACAAGAAATCATTGTTGTTAATAAGGGCATAATAAAATTTATTGTTATCCTGTTTAGATAGAATTTTGGCAGAATCAACGACCTCATTGTTTTTATTATATGTAATGATGGAAATAAAATCACTCGGCAATTTTTGTTTGCTACTTTTAGAAAGATAATCTGCGCGATAAATTGAAGTTTGGTGCAAAAGTTTAATCAGTGAATTAATTTTTCTGAAAGATGCAAAATATTCATCAGCTTCCATCACATGCCATAAGTTATCTTTTTGTAGCAACGTAATAACGTTTCCATTTGCAAATTTAAGTTTAATTTTTTGGATATCTGCAGTTTTCTTCGTATTTTCAAAGAAGAAATTACCACGAGATAATGTCTGTGTATATTGAAAATTCCGCACAACCCCGAAAGACATTACTATCAAAGAAATGCACAAAATCAATCCGGCAAGTTTAATATGATGAAGCATTTTGAATAAGCCTCCTTATTTTTTGAGATTTAATCTTCTTAAAAATAGCGAGCACACAGGCCATAAGCAAAAGAAGTATGAAAGGTATAATCAAGACTAAAATCACGGTTAATGTCGCAATAACCATTTGATATTCATTCAAGATATTGGATTTTAATTTATTTAAATTATCTTGTGCTTCTTCAAGATGTTGTGCGATATCGCTCAAATTTCCGATATTCCTAACCGAGGCATAACCCTTTTGCATCAAAACATTTTTGAGCCTATTTTCTTTTTCTGAATAAGAATCAATCTGATTTTGTAAAGCTTTTGTTTGTTCCGCATAGCGCTCTTTAATACCGCCCAAAATAGCATTGCCGATACTGGAAAGATTGACGGCGTAATGACGGTAGGTAAGATTATTTTCCGCCGTTTCACCGGTGGCTAAAGACATCAATCTTAAAAACAAAAGCATATTATCTGCTAATGGAATAGTGTCATAAAAAGTATTATGTTTTGTTTCTTCTGAAACATAGAGATAATCTTTTAAGATATCTGCATCAAAAAAGAAAATAAGTTTACCGTCTTTAACGGAAACCGGCTCAACAGATTCAGTTTGTGCAGCAAGAATAATATGGTCTGATACGAATTTTCCGCTACTTTCGGCAGCAATAATTTGCCCTTCAACAAAAAGAATAGGTGAAACCATAAAGTCCTTTTCAGATTTAATATTAATGGTACCGGATTTATTAATTAAAACAGAACGAATATCCTTCCATTTTTTATCTGCATCGGAAATAGGGACTGCAAAGCCGAAATCATCATTTTCTTGCGGATTGGCAATAGTCGCAATTTTATCAAAATCAGGAAAAATGCCGAAATGTTGTAGGAAATTTTTAAGTACTTTACGACTTCCCAAAGGAATATCCGGATCAGAAAAAATAACAAGCGAACCGCCGTTTAAAACATATTGTTCCATTGCCAGTAAAAACTCAGAAGAAAGTGATACAGGGTTAATAACGACAACGGAATCATAGGTCGGCGGAATAAAAGTTGTGGCTGAAGAAAGATAATTAAGCGAATAAAATTGTTCCAGAAGGGCTAAAAAGGCTCTCATCTGTGTTAAATCTTCATCGTCAGCAATCACAGCAACTTTTTTTTGCGGTAGTCCAAACTGATGAATAATACGCATAATATCAGCCTCTAAGAGATTTTGGCGCAAGCTTCTGAACGAATTAATCAAAGCATGATTTCCTTCATTATCAGAAAAATCTGCCGCTAAAAAGTTTTTGTTACCAAGATTATCTTCTTCAAAAGAGATATTATCACGCACTAACGAACGTTCCTGCACACTGAAAGGCTCCACACGAATAAAATCAGTGCGAACGGCACCTTTTGATGCTCTTTCCACAAGTTTTAATGTGCGTTCAACAAAATCAGCATATACAGCATAGCTGGAATTTGCATCTTCCCTTTTATTTTTAGATTCATATAGGGAAATATCAATTCTTTTATCTGTCGTTGCCAAAAACTTCCTGCTTTCTGTTGTTAATGTAAATCTTTGTTCATCAGTTACGTCAAAAGCGGTATCAAAGATAAGACTGCTACCCAAAGTGGCACTGAAAAATATCATAAACAGCAAGAGGGCAAAAAAGATAACTTTTTTATTCTCTGTTTTAGGCGATAACCTGTAATGCGCTAAGACAACAACATTAAGCCACATAAACAAAATAATGCCTGAAAGAAAATAAATCAAATTGCCAATATAAAAAACGCCACCCAAAAAAGCAACGAAGTTATCTTCAAAATTAAGACATCTCAAGGAAATAACCGTTCCCTTAAAAATGAAAGCATCAAACTGAATTTGCGTGATAATAAAAATAATGAAAATTGTTGAGATATAACTCAATATAATATTCCTGTTAAAAATAGAAACAAGACAGCCGATAATTGTAAACAAAGCCCCGCAAAGCAGCAATCCGATATATCCCAGAGTCGTTGCCCCATAATCTATAACTGAAAATTGGTCAGATATGAAATAAAAAGGGAGTGTGAATAAAATCATCAACAAGAAGAAAGTAAATGCGGCAAAAAATTTTGCAAGTACCAGTTTTGTATAACTGATTGGTTGCGTCAGCAATAATTCAAGCGTTCCGCTCTTGATTTCATCAGCCCATGAACGCATCGTAACAGCAGGGATAACAAGCATTAAGATAATGGGTTGCATAACAAAATAAGAATTCAGAATTTCAGATTCGCGTAAAAAATAATCACCGAAATAAATGGCTGAAAAGAAAGATAACAGGCAATAACCACCAAGAATAATGTATGCGTTTAAGCTGACAAAATTAGCCTTAAAATCTTTGAGATATTGCGTTAAAAACTGTCTCATTATTTATTCTCCGGTTGTTTTGTGCTAAGAATTCTGAAAGCCTCGCTTAAATCTTTACGGCGTGATATTTTCTTAAATTCTGCAAGGCTTGTATCTTTAATAACTTTACCATGCGAAAGCATAACAACGCGATTGGCAACATCAACATCCTCCAATACATGGGTAGATACAAGCACTGAATGGTTTTGGGCATATTTTTTTATAAATTCACGAATGTCGTACTTTTGG
>Ga0247608_10002610_pt1 | contig 22155 bp, 14 predicted proteins | sample 176DNAGHGlowgp2_FD_193490 | JGI IMG/M metagenome (GOLD analysis project Ga0247608, IMG submission 193490) | Sheep rumen microbial communities from Palmerston North, Manawatu-Wanganui, New Zealand - 1766 DNA GHGlow gp2 | ecosystem: Host-associated > Mammals > Digestive system > Stomach > Rumen ...
CGTCACGGTGTAGTTGCCAGCGTTGGCATAGGTGTGCGTGACGTTTTGCCCCGTCCCAGTCTGGCCATCGCCGAAGTTCCACTGGTAGCTTTGGATCTGTTGGCCGCTGGGGTTGGTGGTGGAGGTGCTGGTGAATTGGGTCGGCGTGCCGCGGCACACCGAGGTGAAGTTGAAGTTGGCCGTAGGCTGGGGATAGATAGTTACCTCTGTGGTTGCAGTGGTAGATTGGGTTCCAACACTAGTAACGCAGGTGTAAATACCTGCCATAGCCATAGTACAGTTTGGACGGGTAGGGTTTTGTTGGGTAGAGGTGAATCCTCCAGGCCCAGTCCAATTGTAAGAGGCTCCATCTTGAGCATTTACATTTAATTGTATTGTTTCGCCTACGCAATAAGGCCCATTATTGGTAGCGATACCTGGTAAAATGCCACAGTCAGTTTCTCCGGGGCCACTGCCTGGTACCTTTTGAAATGTAATGTCGGTTGAACCAGAAGAGTATTTCGTGATAACCAAAAGATAGTATTGTCCAACTTGAGCAGACGCAGGTACAGTGCATTCTTGTACTGTGTTCCATGGGGAATCGCAGTCGATGATTTTATCGGCAGTAAGTTGATTCGGACAAGGAGCTACAGGGTCGCTGAAAGGACCCCAAGCGCAGAAATCCAAATCAAGCCCATTACTATTGGTTATTTGGATGGTAAACGTCCCAGCTACACCGATTTTCATATGAAACCAAAATGGAGGTCTCTGGGTGTAACTGCTCATGCATCCGTAATCTGGTCCATTTTCACAAACTCCACTTGCACTAGCGTCTACATGGAATGTAACAACATCAGTGGTGCAGAAAGGATCGGAGTTGGCACATGTTTGATTTCCATCTCTAAAGTTCGGATTCTCGATAAGTAGTTGTCTAAATAACAAAACGAAAAGATCTTGAGGCAGGGCTTCTTTCCAAGAGGAGAAGGTGATTCCTTGGGCTTCTTTGTTCGCTTGTGTATAAAAATTGAATTCATTGGTGGCACGATTCATTATATCATTATAGTAAAAATGAAATTGCTGATCGTCCCACGAATCATTTGCACAAGATAACAGAACACTGCTGGATTCTTCATCTATTAAATATGAGATGTTGTTATCACTGGCGATTGCTGAAAGTAGACAATACCGAAAGTCGGGGTTACTGAAAGTAGACAATTCAATTTCAATAATGTTCTCATTGAATCTTTGCCCAAACTGTTTCAACGGCATGACCAGGAGCATCATGGCCACACAAAGGATTCTCGTAATCTTGTTCATAAGGTGATATTGTTTATCGATTGTTTTCTAATTCAACCGACAAATGTACACAAAATCCCGAATAATAACACCTTAAATGGGAAAAAAGTTGAAAAAAAGACAAAAAAAGCGGCTTAAGGCCGCTTTTTGAGGATTGAAATCGATACAGATGGAGGAAATCGCACTTATTTGGCGACAGTCACCCGCTGTGTGCCTACACCTTGTTCGGTATAGATGCGCATTAGGTACATGCCCCCACCGAAGCGACTCAGGTCCAATGTATGCTCGTCGGCACGGAGCTCAACGTCGACGACGACTTGGCCGAGGGCGTTCACCACGAGCAATCGACATAGGCCTTTGGCCTGAACAGTGACGGGACCTTGTGTCGGATTGGGGAAGACCTTGGCATCGATGGCTTGCTCGTCGACACCCGTCGAGTTCTTGACGTTGACGTTCAAATGCTGCTCGGTGGCGCCACAGTCGTTCGTTGCGGTCACCATGATGTCGGCTTCGCCCTTGTAGGTGCTGCTCCATGTGACGATGGCTGTGTCGCTCTCCATGCTTATCGTTCCTGCCTCGCTGGGCACGATGGCCCAAACGAGCGTGTCGACAAAGGCATCGCCGGTCACGGCATAGGTGCTGCTGGGCTCATAGAACACGTCGATTTCGCTCTTGCCTTCAATGGCTTCCACAATGGGTGTGTATCCCATGGAGAGATGAAGGGTGACGATGCTGTCGCAGCCATAGGCTGTCTGCATGATGTGTTGGAAGTCGCCACTCTCCGTGTAGGTCTCGCCAAACCATTCGTAGCTGTCGCAGCCGGTCGCTTCAAACTCCGATTCATAGATGGTGTCAACAAGGCTGAGGTGCATCGTGACGATACTGTCGCAGCCATAAACGCTTTGCAGGGTTTGTTCGTAGTCGCCTTCCTCGCCATATTCGATGCCGTTCCAAGTGTAGGGATTGCACGAGGACACATTGAATTCGATGCTTTGGGGTCGGTGGATGTTGAGTGTGAATTCGGCTAGTGCGTCACCGCATAGCCCGTGGGCGTAGAGATAGAAAGGAACGAAGCCGTTTTCGATGTCCATCGGGCCAGGGATGTAGGTGGTGACGGGGTTGTTTGGGTCGCCTATTTGACCGTCGCCAACGAAGTCCCAATCGAAATGATCCGATTCGGTCACGATGGCGTTGAGTTGGTAGGTCTCGCCTTCGCAGATGTCGGCTGAGGCTACCATCTCGATGTTGGCTTCCTCGTGAAGGGTGCCTGTCGCATGGTCGCTAAGCGTGTCGCCTGCAGCGTTGACGGCGGTGAGGGTGAAGTTGACGGTTTTTCGTTGGCAGTCCAGGGTGCCGGGTTGGTATGTCGTGGCGAGTTCGTTGGGATGGCTGAAGATTCCGTCGCCGTCACTGGTCCATTCCACGGTTTCATATCCGATGGCGGTGCCTGTCAATTCAAATTCTCCAAAGAAACATGTCTCTTGGTCGTTGCCGGCTTCGCAAGCGAAGGAAATATGTTGCACAGGGAAGAGGATCTCGTCAATCCAGACGTGGTCGGCGCCTGAGGTCATGCTGGCGTTTTTTTCGTAAGCCCAAGTGAAGGTGTGTTCGCCTTGGGTCACGGGGAAGCTCATCTCACGCCAGTTGAGGGCTCCGCTCCATTCTTGTTGCAGTTCGTTGTCGATATAGAAACGCAGGAAGTCACCGCTCAGTTCGCTGTCGGCCTTCCTAAAGAAACGGATTTCGTCGGACTCGTTCTCCACATCAAAGAGGATACTCAGCGTCGAAGTCTCGTTATTGCCGATGGTGCCCGACTGCAGACAGTAACTCCCAGAATAGGGATCGGTACCGACGATGGTCCAAGGATGGTCGGAGTCGTTTTCCCATTCAAGGACCTCCATGCCGTTTTCGAAGCTTTCAATGTCAAGTCCAACGCGTTGGGCGAAGACGTAAGTGTTGGAGTAGGGACCGGCGGTCACTTCCAACTGGAGTTCGGCGGTCTCACCGCGTGGCATGTTGGCATCGATGCCGACGGTGTAGGTCAATTCAATGCTTTGGCTGGGGGCCACGGTGGCCGTGTTGATGGTCGGGTCGCTGATGCTGATGTATTCGCTAAGTGAAGTGAGGGTGGCCACAACGTCGTGCGCTTCGGCGCCGCCGTTGTTGGTGTAAAGTAAGTGCACTTGTGCAGTCTCGCCTGGGTCGAGGCGGCCATTGCCGTTGCTGCCATCGTCGACGGTCATCGTCTCGCTAATGCTGAAAGCAGGTGCATAGGCGGTCACGTTGAAGTTGGAGGTCCAAGTGTGGTTGCCGCTGACCATCGTGAGGGTGAAGTCGATCCGGGTATTGTTAGGCACGTTGCTGGCCACGGTGATGCCGAACACTTCGGTGAGGTCGGTGGTTTGGTTGGGACTCAGTGCGGGGATGGTGGCTGTGTTTTGGTTGATGGTGACAAATAGGGGTGTGCGGGTGCTGAGCGTGGCTGTGGCAAGGGACGATGCCAAGTCGCCCACATTTTTGATGACCATGTCGAACGAGGCCTGCTCTCCGTATTCAAGTTGGGCGTTGTTGCCATCATTGACGGTCACCTCAGTGAGGACCAGTTCGGGTTCGCTAATGACGGTGATGCTGCCCACGTAGCGACGGTAGTCTTGCTTGGTGCCCACGACGGTGATGGTGCTGTTGGAGGGTTGGGCGGCAAAGGTGATGGTCTGACTGGCGCCGGTAGCCGTTGCCACGGCAAGGATTTGGTTGTTGCGCGTCAAGGCGATGACGGTGCCCTGAGGGGCACTCACGTTGATGCTGGTCGTGGAGGAGGTGATTTGTGTGGGATGGGTGACGGTCATCGTTTGTGGGACCTGGGTGTAGAGCGTCAGGAAAGCGTCGCAGTGGGCGGTGAACATCTTGTGGGTGATGGCTTTGTTTTGGGTGTTGTAAGGCCATGAGCTTTGTTGCAGGAAGTATTTTCCGGCCACGTTGCCGAAAGCGGGACGCCAGTTGCCCTCGTAGTTGGCATAGGGACCGAAGTCAGGAAGGAACTGCGGGTCGTATTGGTCGTACATGCCCCAAGCGTAGGTGTCGTTGACGAACGAATAGGAGGTCTGCGTGGGCCCGATGCAGCCCACGGCTCCCGCGTTCTGGTTGTTGTAGGTGCGTCGCATGAAGGCCTCGATGAGGCAACCGTTGTTATAGTCGAAGGTGCCGGTCTGGCAGTTGATGGTGTTGACGAAGGTCATCTTGCCTACGTTGTTCATTTGGGCCACGTTGCTGGTGCTGAAGTCGGGTTCGCCCCAGCCTTGGTAGTAGCCGTGGTCGCGGTGTTGGAGCAGCATGCAGCCGTTGTTGACGGCTTGCACGACTTGGGCACCGGTGCCACCGGTCCAGCCACCGAGTTCGGAAGGCGTGGCGGGGATGTAGCCCGTACCGTTGGGACCGAAGTAGTTGACGACCATATAGGTGTTTTGGTTGCTCGACCAGCTGTTGCCAGGCGTGCCGCTATAGATGGCGTTGATGCGCACGGGGTGCTTGCCTTGGTTGCGCCAATAGCCGCCCACCACTTCGGAGCAGATCTGGAACCAGCGTTGCGTCTGCCAGCCCAAGGCGGTGATGGGGTGGTCGTAGGAGGCCGCGTCCATGTTGGGGTTGGTGTATTCGTATTCGAGCTGCTTGCTCACCATCATTTGGGCTTCGTTGGCGTTGGCGGCCACGAGGCGGCTGAAGGCCATCTCCGGCAGCAGGTCGCCGTTGACGTCGGCATAGCCGTTGTCGGTGATGCAGTTGCCGTAGTCGGAGGAGTGCCAGGTGTATTCGGCGGGAATGCCCGTGCCCATGTTGGTGTTGTGGTCGGCAAGGAGCAATACGGCCGCCGGCGGGATGTCCCATGAGTTATAGGCATTGTGGAAATAGGCCTTCATCATGTCGGTGGTGGTGCAGCCCATGTCGGCGAGGCTCTTCACCTCGGTGAGGATGCCTTGCTGGATGCGGTAGTCGCGCAGCTGGTTGGCATAGGTGCGGAAGCTCTCGTTGTTGGGGATGACGATGAGGTATTCGCAGCCGGTGGGGCGTGTGTTTGCCCATTGTTGCATACGCACCTCGTAGTCCACTGCGGGCAGCTGGTCGTAGTTGGCCAGGTTCTGCATGAGGATGGGGTCCCAGTAGGGCGAGCGGAGGCGTGTGTCGCCAAACTCGCCGTTGCCGCCGTCGAAGCGTACATCAAACTGGAGGTCGTCGTAAACGCGCAGCTCCTTGGTGACGGGGTTGTATTGGTAGGGCACCACGGTGACGGCCACAGTTTGCACGCCACGCAGGCTGAAAGGCTCGCTGACGGTGACGGGCTGTTCGGGGAAGAAGGCGTTGGTGTTGTAGATGCCAGGGTTTTTCTCGTAGGTGTTGGGCGTGTCGTCGGTGTCGAACTTGATGGGTGCTGCGGCCATCAGGTCGACGTTGCGGACGGTGGTCATGCTGCGGTAGCCCATCTCGATGTGGGCGGTGGCACCGTTGGGCACGGCCACGAAGCGGCTGAAGGCAGGCAGGTTAGGCTCGCCCGCGTTGGCGGGAAGGCTGATGCCGGTGCCGCCTTGGATGACGTCGCCCGTATAGCCGTTGTCGGTGATGCCGATGATGCTCACTTGCTTCAGGGCATGGCGCATCTGGAGGCCCGAGCGGGTGTCTTGCTCAACGGTGAGGCCTTCTCTTGGGGCCGTGTTGGTGAAGCTGAAGTCTCGCGTCTGGGCGTTGGCAACCATGGTCCAAGCCATCATGGCGGTCACGAGAGAAATGCGTAAGAACAATTTCATAGGCTGTTGTTTTATACCAAATTATAAAATAAAAAGCGCGTAAAGATACGCACTTTTTTTGGATTGTGAAACTTTTTCTCTGCGAAATGCAGTTTTTTTCGTTACAGCGTGATTTTTTGGGTTTTAGTTCCCCCAAATGCCCCGATGAGAGGCCGTTTTATTCCTTCACCACCTTGCGGACGCATTTGCGTCCTTCGCTGTCGATGACCTGCAACGCCGGATTGGCACGGGGTAGAGACGCAAGATTTTGCGTCTCAACAGGTCGGTTGCAGGCCGAAAACGCCACAATGCACGACAGGAACGCTATGGGTAACCACCGTTTCATGCCTGCAAAACTACAAAAAAATCATTTGTGGCGGCCAATGGGCATGCCTCCCTTTTGTCTACATCTTTATGATCCTGCTGCTCCAGCGTCGTCCGTCCTGCTCTACCACGATGTGGTACATCCCGGCGGGATGGCCTTTCAGCTCGACCACCTTGGCGTTGCGCTGCTGTTCTACAAGCTGGCCCTTGGCATCGTAGACTTTCACGGTGAAGTCGCCGTCGCGCTCAAGCTCGACGGTGATTTGGTCGGTGGTGGGGTTGGGATGCACGATCAAGGGGGCACCGCTTTGCTCGTCGTTGCCGTCCAAATGTGGCGGCAAGGTGATGTAGTCGATCCAAGCACAGTCGGAACCGCTGCTGACGGAGTAGTCCTTGGTGTATGACCATTTGTACACGTGTCGCCCAGGTGCGGTGTTATAGCCGTATTCCGTCCACCAATGCTCACCCGACCAATTGTCGCGCTCCTCGTCGTCGATAAAGAAGTTGAGGAAGTCGTAGTTGGCCTCGCTCGACACTCTGCGGAAGAAGTGGATCTTTCCCGATTCCGTCGATGTGAAGGTCAAAGTCAATTCCGAGCTCTCGCTGTGGTCGATGGTGCCCGACTTGGCACTGTATTCTCCGTCGGGAGCGTTTGCGCCGCTGACGATTTGCCATGGATGCAGCGGGTCGTTGGTCCAATAGTCAGGCTCGAAAAAGCCTTTTTCGAAGCTGTCCATCACGAAGCCTATCGTGCATTGGACGTCTTGCTCTAACCGCAGTCCGTTGATGGCAGTGCGGAACAACAGGTGGAGGTAGGGCACCTCGCCCGCACTGTACTCGACGTAGACGTCGAAGGCGACCGTCGTCACATCGTCCACTTCCATATCGCCTATCGTGGTTTCGGGGGTGATAACGCGGACGTATCCTTCGTTGTTGGCCAACGAGATGCGCGGGCTCTCGGCGACATAATGGCCGGTGTTGGACACACGGAAGATGAGACGGGCGTATTCGCCAGGGTCGAGTCTACCGTTGCTGTTGCCTGCCGCGTCGTCAATCTCGATCAACTCGGCTGTGATGTTGGGCGCCATGACTTCAATCTCGAATTCTTGGGTGAAAGTCTCGTCTCCGAATTGGGTGGTGAGGGTGAAGGGCAGGTGGGTCAAGTCATGGATGTCGTCGCTGAGGGCGATTTGGAAGGCATCGCCGATGAACTGGCTCGTTCCTGATGGGAGGGGGCCAAACGAGGTCTCGCCTTGCGTGACGGTGAGTTGCTCTGAAGCTGCGGTCATGGTGACAGTGCCTCCATTGCAAGCCTGCAAACCTATGTTGGTCATTTGGATGTCGGCGAAAGCCTGCTGGTTGTAGTGCAACGCGAGCCCGACATCGTTCATCGCTATGCTGTCGACTACGACGAAAGGCCTGTCGAAGGGTGTGAGTGGGAGGTCCTCCTCATGACGCAAGAGGTTCTTTCCGGTGATGGTGAGGTGGATGTTCTGGACGGGGACGTTTTCCGAAATGGTCATCGTCTGCTCCTCTCCCGTGCCCGTGGCCGTGGCTACAATGTGCCATTGCCGTCCGTACTGCGCTGTCAAGGCGATTTGCGAGCCTTCGGGTGCGGTGATGTGGAACGGCTCGTAGCATTGAATGCTATCGTCGTGGATGGTGGTGATGGGTTGTGGAATGTCGGTGAAAATCCTCAAGAAGGCATCGCCATGGGTGTGAAAGGTGTTGAAGATGGTGGTGCACTGGCTTTCGTTGGAGTTGGGGAAGACGTGGGTGTTCAGGAAATATTTGCCTGCCACGCAAGCAAAGGAAGGCATCCAAGTGCTGGGATGGTCCGCAAAAGGCCCGTAGTCGGGGAGGAAGGAGGGATCGAAATGGTCCCATACACCCCAAAGGAAGGCGTCGTTGGCGAAGGAATAGGTCTGCCCCACAGGGGCGATGGCGCCTACGATGCCGGCGTTTTGGCCGTCGCGTGTCATGCGGAGGAGGGCTTCGGTGAAGCAGGTGGTCGACGAGTCGAACATACCCGTGCGGCAGTTGACGGAAATAAGGTAACTCACCTTGTTCACATTGTAGATGTCGCCGAAGTCGGTGGTATAGATTTCGGGTTGGTACCATTTGGTGTTCCAGCCGTGGTCGCGGTGTTGGATGACGTAGGCGCCATGGTTGATGGCTCTGATGACTTGGTCAGCCGTGCCGCCTGTCCAGCCCCCTAGTTCGTCGGGCGTGGCAGGTATGTAGCCTAAGCCATTTGGACCAAAATAGTTGACCACGGTCGAGGTATTGGCGGCAGTCGACCAGTTGGGGCCCTGCGTGCCGGAGTAGACCTCGTTGATGCGCTCGGGTGTCTTGCCGTGTAGGGTCAGGTAGCCGCTGATGGTGGCGATGACCACTTGGAACCATTTGGTGTCCTGCCACCCTGATGCCGTCAGCGGATGGTTGTAATAGTATAGGTCGGTGACGGGGTTGGTGTACTCGTATTCAATCTGTTTGCCAAGGATGACGGGCAGTTCCGACTCGTTTTGGGCGATGAGGCGGCTGAAACAGATGTCGGGCAGGTGGTCGTCGTCGATGTCGGCGTATGGGTTGTCGGATGTGATGAAGTCGTCGATGGGATGCAGCGTGCGGTAACCTGGCACGTATTGCTGCAGGTTGGTGCCGCTCTCGCCGACGAGGCAAACGGCCACGGGAGGGATGTCCCAATTGGCATAGATATCCCTGAACCATTGTCTTAATGTAATATGGTCGTAGGCGCCAGTCTCGGTGACACGCATCACTTTGGTGAGGATGCCCTGCCTTAGGCGGTAGTCGGCAAGCTCCTTTGCCGCGGCATAGAAGGCGTCGTTGTCGGGCGTGATGATGAGGTATTCGCAGCCAGTGGCCCTGGTTTGCGACCATTGTTGCTTGCGGGCGTCGTAGTCAATGGGTTCAAGGCTCTCGTGGTTGAGGATGTTGTTTCGGAGGATGGGATCCCAATAGGGCGAGCGTAGGCGGTCGTCGCCAAAATGGCCGTTACCGCCTTCGAAACGGATGTCAATATCCATCTCACGGTGGACGGTCAACTCGTGCGTCACCGGGTTGAATTGGAACGGGCTGATGCCCAGGTGGATGGCATCCACGCCTCGCAACTGCTGGGGTTCGGCAACACAATAGGTCTCGGAGGGGTAAAAGCTGTTGGAAGCATACACTTTCGGATCCTTGAAGAAGGGCAACTCCGGCTCGTTCTCGAATTGGCCGCCTTCCGATGGTACGATGTTGATGCCGTCGATGCGCTCGTCGCGCCTTGTCCTGACTTCAACGATGGCTTTTGCGCCCTGCGGCAGGGCGATATAGCGGTTGAAGGTGGGTAGGGCGGGGAAGCCGTAGTCGTTGGGCACGACGATGCCTTTCGAGGCGATGGCGTGCATTTGTTCGCCATTGCGAACCACGGTGTCGATGCTGAAGTCGTCGAAGCTGAAGCGCAGGCTGACGTGGTTGCGGTCGGAGTCGACGACGGTGAATGTTTGCCCGAAGGCGGCGGCGCTGAGCGCAAGTGCCAATGTTAAAGTGAGTAGCGTATGTTTCATAATGTCACGATTCGATGCAAAACAAAAAGAAGCCGTAAAGTTACGACTTTGTTTTGATAATCAATTAGATAATCGATTAAAACCGAAAAAATCCTTTGTGAAATGGCGTTGAAGGCGGTTCATTCCTTCACCACCTTGTCCGAAAACGTCGTGCCGTCCGCCATGGTGACCTTCATCACGTATTGCTTTATCGCTGCAAAAAAAGTAACACGGATTGCCAGGATTTTCACGGAAAAATATGTTCCGTGTCATTCCGTACAATCCGTGTCCTACATAGTCCCGTAGGGACGGCATATTGGTAAGCAGGCGACGTGAGTCCCTGCGTTTTGGGCACATGTCTATGGACGAACTGTCCGCGAAGTTGGCAATCTGTGGACGAGCCGTCCGCAGGCCTTAAACCACACCCGTAAAGCCCATGAAGGCCATGGCAAGGATGCCGGCGGTAATCAAGGCGATAGGCGTGCCTTTCATGCCCTTGGGTGGCTCCATCAGGTCGATATGCTCACGGATGCCCGCAAAGATGATCAAGGCCATGGCGAAACCTAAGGCGATGCCGACGGCATACACCACCGATTCGCCAAGGCTCAGCATGTGGGCCACGCCGCCATAGTTGAACTCCTTCGTGACCACGGTCAGCGAAACGCCCAACACGGCGCAGTTGGTCGTAATCAGTGGCAGGAACACGCCCAAGGCGGTATACAGCGACGGACTAATCTTCTTCAGGATGATCTCCACCATCTGCACCAAGGCAGCGATGATGAGGATGAAGGCGATGGTCTGCATGAACTTGTCCAAGCCCAACGGCATCAGGATGTAGCGGTTGGTGAGCCATGTCACGAGGGTGGCCAACGTCAAGACGAAGATGACGGCGGCACCCATGCCCAATGCGGTAGAGGTTTTCTTGGAAGTGCCCAGGAAAGGGCAGATGCCCAAGAACTGGCTGAAGATCACGTTGTTGACCAAGATGGTCGAAAGTATGATGATAAGGTATTTCATGGCTTAGTGATTTTCTTTCTTGAATTGGTTGACAATAGCGATAAGGAAGCCGAGGCAGATGAAAGCGCCTGGAGGCAGGATGAAGAGCAGGATGTTGGCCGTCTCAGGAAGGATGGTGTGGCCAAACACCGAGCCACTGCCGAGGAACTCGCGGATGCAGCCCAACACGGTCAAGGCGAGGGTGAAGCCCAAGCCCATGCCGGCACCGTCGAGGATCGAAGGCCACACGGGGTTCTTCGAGGCGAAGGCTTCGGCACGACCGAGAACGATGCAGTTCACCACAATAAGCGGGATGAACAGACCGAGGGTCTCGTAGATGTCGGGCACGTAAGCCTGCATTACCAACTGCACGATGGTCACGAATGAAGCGATGACGACGATGAAGCAGGGGATGCGCACCTTGTCGGGAATGAAGTTCTTGAGCAAGGAGATCACCAAGTTCGACATGATGAGGACGAAGGTGGTGGCCAAGCCCATCGACATGCCGTTGATGGCGCTGGTGGTGGTGGCCAGGGTGGGGCAGCAACCCAACAGTAGCACTAAGATCGGGTTCTCTTTGATGAGGCCCTTGGTAAAGGTTTTCAAGTTGTTACTCATTGTGCATTTCCTCCTTTCATGAATTCGGCTTTGTGGGCTTCAAAAGCGTCGCAGGCCACCTGCACGGCACCGCTGAAGGCGCGTGAGGTGATGGTGGCGGCGGTGATGGCGTCCACGTCGCCGCCGTCTTTGGTGACGGTCAGCTTGTAGCCATTGTTCGGGTTCTTGCCGTTGAATTGGTCTTTGAATTTCGGGTTCACCATGTTGGCGCCCAAGCCTGGGGTCTCGCTTTGCGAGAGCACCGAGACGGCGTTGATGGTACCGTCGGTCAGGATGCCGACCATCAGTTCGATGCGACCGTTGAAACCGGCGTTCGAGTAGGTCTTGACGGCAGCGCCAAGCAAGTTGCCTTGTGCGTCGTAGGCTAAGTTGCAGGGCAACTCGTCGATGGTGGCCTCCTCGAGGCGGTCGATGGGCGTACCCGTCTGCAGCACCGCTTCGATGGCGGCTTGGTTCTTCTTCAAGTCGACCTCGGCGATGGCGTCTTTGGTCATGCCGTAGACGAGGCCAAGGAGCCCGCCCGAAATCGCCGTGATGACGAAGAGGGCGATGAGCATATTCTTAAGTGAAGATTCTTTCTTTGCCATAACACTTACTTTTTAGCGGTTTTGACGACTCCGAAAACTTGCGGCTTGAAGGCCTTGTTGATGAGCGGCGTGAGGGCGTTCATGATCAGGATGGCGAACGAAACGCCTTCGGGATAGGCTCCCCACAGACGGATCACCACCGTGATGACACCCACACCGAAGCCAAATAGGATTTTGCCTTGTGTGGTCATGGGCGTGGTCACCATGTCGGTAGCCATGAAGAAGGCACCGAGGATGAGACCGCCATACACCAAATGGTACCAAGGGGCAATGTAAATCGTCGGGTTGATAAGGTAGCAAATGCCCGTGAAGGCGAACACGGTGAGCAGGATGCTCAGCGGGGTGGCGATGTCGATGACCTTACGGCAGATGAGGTAGAGGGCACCGAGCAGCAGGGCGATGGCGCAGATCTCACCGAAGGCACCGCCACGGTTGCCAATCACCATGTCGATGAACTGCATGTGGTCGAGCTGTTGCAGCTCTTGCACGCCCGACTCCTTCAAAATGCCGAGTGGGGTAGGACCCGTGACGGCATCGGCGAAGAAGCCTTTCTCGAAGATGGGCTGGGCTTGCGGCCAGGTGGTCATGGCGGTCGGGAATGACACGAGCATGAACACACGGCCTACCAGAGCGGGGTTGAAGGGGTTTTTACCCAAACCGCCAAAAGCCATCTTGCCAACGCCGATGGCGATGACGCTGCCCACGATGACCATCCAGATGGGAAGGTTGGCAGGCACGTTGAAGGCAAGGAGCAGACCCGTCAGCGCGGCCGAGCCGTCGTTGATGGTCAAAGGGCCCTTGATGAGGAATTTCTGGATGAGCCATTCGGTCAGCATGCAGGCTGCCACCGAAACGATGGTGAGGCGCAAAGCATACCAGCCGAAATAGTAAATGGCCACAAGCAGGGCCGGAACCAATGCGAGAATCACGCGATACATGATCTTCCTCGTGTTTTCCGTCGAATGCACATGCGGCGAACCTGAAATTGTGTATTTGTTCATTGTTGAAATGTTTTTTCGAGTTGTTCAGTTAATCAGTTGTTTAGTTGTTCAGTTAGTCGTTTGTTTCAACTGAATAACTGAACAACTGCAAACTACAAACTATTTTTGGTTTCGGGCGCGGATAATCGCACCGGTCTTGGCCTTGCCGTAGCGGATGTAGTCGAGCAGCGGGATGTTGGCGGGGCAGGTGAACTCACACGAGCCGCATTCGATGCAGTCCATGATGTGGTTTTTCTCCGTCTCGTCGAAATCGTTGTGCTTGGCAATCTTGTGGAGCAGGAACGGCTGCAAGCCCATCGGGCAGGCGCCGGCGCAGCGACCGCAGCGGATGCAGTTGGTCTGGCGACGGTCTTGGGCCTCGTTGAGGGTCATCAGCAGGATGCCCGACGTGCCTTTGATGCACGGGAAGTTGGTGACCGACACGCTCTTGCCCATCATTGGGCCACCGTTGATGACGTCTGTGATGCCTTCGGGCAGACCACCGGCTGCCTCGATGAGGAGGTCGGCAGGCGTACCGAAACGCACGCGGAAGTTGCCGGGTTTCTTGACCGACTTGCCCGTGACGGTGACGATGCGCTCAATCAAGGGCTTGTTCTTCTGCACGGCTTCGTAGACGGCGTAGGTCGAGGCCACGTTGACCACGACGCAACCCGTCTCGATGGGCAGCTTGCCCGACGGCACCTCGCGGCCTGTGACGGCCTTGATGAGTTGCTTTTCGCCGCCTTGCGGATATTTGGTCTTCAGCGGCTGCACCTCGATGCCTTTGTATAGGTCGCGATGCTCGTTGATGGTCTTGTCCAACAGTTCGATGGCTTCCATCTTGTTGGCCTCGATGCCGATGATGCCCTTGTCGGTGTTGACGGCCTTCATCAGGATCTTCACGCCAACGAGGAACTCCTGCGTCTTTTCCAAGAGGAGGCGGAAGTCGCAGGTGAGGTAAGGCTCGCACTCGGCGGCATTAATAATAATGTATTCGGCTTTCTTGCCTTCGGGCACCATCAGTTTGACGTGGGTGGGGAAGGTGGCGCCGCCCATGCCGACGATGCCGCATTCTTTCACTTTGTCGATGATTTGTTTGGAGTCCAACTTGATGTCAGTCAGCAGTTCATCGGTGTTGATGATGCCTTCGGCCCATTCGTCTTGGTCCTCACGGTCGATGAAGACAGCGGGTTTGTAGTAGCCCGTGTGGTCCATCACCACGTCGACTTTGGCAACGGTGCCGGTGGCAGGCGAGTGGACGTTGGCCGAGACAAAGCCTTTGGCCGTGCCGATGAGCTGACCCGTCAGCACGCGGTCGCCTTTGTTGACGATGCATTCGGCCGGTGCGCCAAGGCATTGCCCCAGCGGGACGATGATTTGCTTGGGCATCGGGAAGTCTTGTATGGGCTGGTTGGCCGAGAGTTTGTTCTCTTCGGGATGTACGCCGCCCTTGCTAAAAGTCTTTATCGGGTTCATGCTGTGACGGTGTTTTCGGGTTTGACTTCAGTTTTGGCCTCCACGGGTTGGGGTCGCTCGATCTTCGTGGCAGGCTCGGCGCCTTGCAACGGCTTCGGGTCGGTGATAGGACCTTCCGGCTTAGGAGCAGGGAAGTTGATGGCGTGGATGCTGCCGCGTGGGCATACCTTCACGCACTTGCCGCAGGCCTTGCACTTGGCCGGGTCGATGTAGGCCAGGTTGCCGCGCATCTCGATGGCCTCGAAGGGGCATTCCTTCAGGCACTTCTGGCAGCCGATGCAGCCTACCGAGCAGTTCTTGACGACCAAAGCGCCCTTGTCGGTGTTGGAGCAGCAGACGTAGACGCGACGGTCTTTCTTGCCACGCGGACGGATTTCGATGATGCCGCGCGGGCAGGTCTTGGCGCAGATGCCGCAGCTGGTGCACTTGTCGGGGTCGACGACAGGCAAGCCCGTCTCAGTGTCGATGTGGATGGCGTCGAACTTGCAGGCTTTCACGCAGTCGCCAAGGCCGAGGCAGCCTTTCGAGCAGCCACCTTCGCCAGCGTAGAGCGTGTTGGCGAAAGCGCAGATGTCGGCACCTTCGTAATGCACCTTTGAGGGTGAGTTCTGGCAACTGCCGTTGCAGCGCACCACCGCAATCTTTGGTTCGGCGGCGGCGGTGACGAGACCGAGAATCTTGCCCACCTTGCTCATGTCTGAGCCAGGGCAGGCGAGGCCGTCAAGGTTGCCTTTTTCGGCAGCTTGCTTCACGCAGGCTTCGGCCAAGGCACGGCAGCCCGCGAAGCCGCAGCCACCACAGTTGGCGCCAGGCAGCAAGGCTTCCACCTCGTCAATCATGGGGTTCTCCTCGACCTTGAACTTCTGTGCCACGAAGTACAGAATCACGGCCAAAATGCCGCCCAAGATTCCGAGAACCGCAAGGGAAATAAGTAATGTGTTACTCATTAGAATAAAATTTTGAGTTTGTTTTCAATTTGAACCTGCAAAATTACAAAAACTCCTTTTTTCGACAAAGGAAAAATTATTCAATTGTATACAAAAACTGCTTTTTCAGTTTATCTCTTCGCAGGTAAAGCACTATATAATAAGGTATCAGTGCGACGATGGCGATGAGCGCCGAAAGGCCTTCGTTCAGGCCGAAGCCGAGGCAGACGAAAAGCACGGCCAAAAGCAACAGGATAGGAATGAGGTAGGCCAACACTGCCGCCTTGTTGCCCTGCCCGATGGCCATGGTGACGTTGACCTTCTGCATGAGGCTAAATTCCTTGTCTTTTGGGCGGGGTACGGTCAGTATCTTCTCGGCTTGCTCACCCATGCCACAGGCACTCTTGGCGTGACAGGCAGCACAGGCACTCTGCGCCAATATCTTGATTTCCAATTCGTCGTCGGTGATCTTTGTGACGACACCTTCATGGGAAATGGTCTCTTTTTCGTTCATTATGCGTTCGATTTCATGTGCAAAATTACATTTTTTTCTCCATTGAACCAAAAACCCGTATTTTTGCAGCATAAAATTCTGTTTATGACGGACAAGAAGAAAAAGGAACCAGGAAAATTGGTCGTTTGGACAATGGAGAAGATACAGAAACTCAAGGACTGGTATCATCGCGACGACAATTTCCTTCGTATGGTGCATTTCCCAGGCACCCAGGTGCCGCTTTTGGACGTGCTCATCGACTTCATCAAGTTGTTTACCAAAGGGCGCACCATCGACCGTGCTGCGGGTGTGGCCTTCAATTTCTTCTTGGCGCTTTTCCCGCTTATCCTGTTTTTCTTTACGTTGATTCCTTACATCCCCATCCCACATCTTTACGAAAGGGTGATGCTGGCCTTGAACGATTTTCTTATCCCTTCAGGGACAATGGATTACGTGAAGGAAACCATCGATGGCATCATGAACCAACCGCATGAAGGCTTGCTGTCGTTGAGTATCTTTCTCTGCTTGATTTTCGGTTCCAGCGGCGTGGTGGCCATCTTCAATGGTTTCCGCAACGTCTATGCGAGTTATGTGTCGAGTAGGGGTATGGGATTGAAAGGCTGGCTGATACAGCGTTTGTTTGCTATCATCATGCTCATTATCATCGGATTATTGCTTGTGCTTTCGGTAGTGCTCATCTCGTTAGGTGGCACGGCCCTGAAATATTTGGTGACGCATGAAATCCTGGAGGGCGGTTCGTTTGTCTTCTTCTTGTTCAGTGTCTTGCGCTGGGTAATTGGCATCTTCGCCTTGTGTTTTGGCATTTCGTTGCTGTATTATTTCGGCAATGTCAGGTTCAATGAGCATTATCGCAAGGAACTCAAACGCAGGGGCCGCAATGGTGAAGTAAGATACCGTAACTTTGTGGTTTTCAGTCCTGGAGCATTATTGGCGACTGCACTGTTCATCCTTGCTACGGTGGGCTTCAACGTGTATATTTCCAACTTCTCGCGCTACAATGTCCTCTATGGCTCCATTGGCACTCTGATCATTCTGATGCTTTGGATTTGGGTCGTCTCCATCTTGATTTTGGCAGGCAACGACTTGAATTCGGGTATTCGTCGCAATGCCGACAAACGGAGTCACGCTGAGGACGAACATCTGCGTCGCGAAATCGTCATCGAAGACCTGAAAAAACACATCCAAGCTTATCAAACGGCGATAGAGGTGCGTAACGAAAAGATAGTTTCATTGCGCAAACATATCGCCGAACAGAATGCGTTGATTCAGAATATGGAAGAGGATAATATGAAGAATGAGCTGATTATCAGGGAATACGAAAGATTTGTGCAGCACGAGTTGAAGCGCTCCGATGAGCAGTATTCTCCAACCGAAGCATAAGACGTCATGGGTATCGTAGCACGACAAAGCATCAAAGGCACCATTGCCACCTATATCGGGGTGGCCGTGGGTATCGTCACGACGTTTTTCATCCAGACGAAAGCCCTTCAGCCTGAACAGATTGGCCTTATTGACGTCTTGTTGCAATGCGCGTTGCTTTTTGGAGGATTGGCGCAGTTGGGCACCAACTCGTCGGCGATGCGGTATTATCCTTTCTTCAAGGATGAGGAAAACCGCGACCACGGCTTTTTCGGTTGGACCTTGCTCGTACCTTTAGTCGGTTTTTCATTCTTTTTGCTGGCGTTTTTCCTCTTTAAAGGCGCGATTGTGGAATTCTTTACCAAGGATTCCGAGGTGGGGGCCGAGTTGTTCGCAAAATATGTCAATTTTGTCGTTCCTTTGGCGTTTTTCTCGCTCTATATATCTGTATTTGAGACGAATAGCAATCTTTTGCTTCGCATCGTCTTACCCAAGTTTGTTCGCGAGGTGGGCTTACGCGTAGGCACGTTGGCCATTTATCTGCTCTATTTTTATAAGGTGCTCGATTTCGATGGCGTAATTGTTGGGTTCTGTGTGCTTTATGGATTGGCAACGCTCGTCAACATTGTGTATCTGTTCTCGCTCCAACGTGTCTCGTTCAAAATCGAGTGGAAATTCATCACTCCACAACTGAAGCGCGATTTCCTGTTTTACACCCTGTTTATGATAACGGCAGCCTTGGCGGGCAACGTGATTCCCATGCTGAGCAAATTTTTCGTCGCGGCCAAGACGAGCTTCCGCTTGGCAGGCGTGTTCACCATTGCCACCAACATTGCTGCGGTCATCGAGATGCCTTACCGCTCGTTGGGTGCTATCTCGCGGCCGCATATCTCCGAGGCGATGGCCAAGAAGGATGTGCAGCGGGCCGACGAACTGTGCAAAAGCGTGACTTTGCACCAGTTCATCGCTGGTAGTTTTGTCTTGTTCCTCGTTTGGATCAATATCGACTATCTCTTTGACTTGCTGCCCAAAGGCGACATCTATCGCCTCGGCAAATGGGCGGTACTGCTTCTGTCTTTGAGCCGTTTGGTTTATTCCACTTTTGCTGTGACCACGACAGTGCTGAGTTATTCGAAGTATTACTATTATTCGTTGATATTCACTGTGTTGCTTGCTGGAATGTCGATTGTCTTGAACGCATGGTGGGTGCCTCGGTGGGACATCAACGGCGGCGCCTTGGCCAATTTGGTCTCTTATTTCGTTTATTTCATCTTGCTTTTGGTTTTCATCAAGTGGAAAATTGGGGTGATGCCGCTGTCGCGAAAACTGGTGCCCGTAGCAATGATTGTGTTGGTTATGTTTGCCCTCAACTGGCTGTGGACGAGTGCTTTGACACCGTTCATTGTCAAGCCTTTTGAGAAACCGATTGTCGGCTTGACCTTAGACGCAGCTTTGAAGTCTTTGCTTTTCCTCGCGCTTGGCTTGACTTCGTTGTACAAGCTGAAAGTCTCACAGTCGGTCAATGACTTGATTGATCGTGTGTGGGATGTTTTCCGCGATAAATAACCACCACATTATCGTATCACGCTCAGTTTCATGAAGCCTTTGCCGTAAGTGGTGCTCACTTCTACGGTGTAAAGGGCTGAGGGAAGGTGGCTTATGCTCATTTCCACTTGGTCGGCTTTGATGTTTTCGATTTCTTTCACTATTTGTCCTCTGGTGTCGAAAACCCTCACACGCTCGATGCCTTCTGCTTCGATGGTCACCTTGTCGTTTGCCGGATTGGGATAAAGTGCCACAGGAATGTCCTGAAAATCATTCACATCGTAGAATCCCGCATGGATGATGATGCTTTGTTCGCTGAAGCCGCAGTTGTTCCAAGCCCTCACTTTCAGGGTCGTGTTGCCTGGCGAGGTAGTCATTAAGGTGCAGCGTGTCCCCAAGGTGTCCACAATCCAGTCAGGTCCTTCACAAAACCATTCGTAACGGGTGGCGTAAGCAACGGAATCAATGTGGTAGTTGTATTGGTTGGTGACGACGTCGGTCGAAACAAATATTTCTTGCAAACCTGTGATTTCGGGAATCGGAGCGGGACGTTGCCAAATTTCGAGATGCATGTTGACCACCGAGTCGCAGCCGTGACTTGAGACGAAGGTCTGCTCATATTGTCCTGATAGCGTGTATTCCTGTCCATTCCAAACGAAGCTTTCGCAAACTGTGGTGTCGCATGCAACGTTGTAGGCATCAATCATGTTAAGATGTAGGGTGACGATACTGTCGCAGCCGTTGGGGGTTGTGAAGGTTTGCTCGTAATCGCCGCTCTCCGTATAGGTTTGCCCATTCCATTCGTATATGCCGCAGTCGGTGTGCTCATACTGGTGCTCAACACTGTGGTAGATGTAAAGACTCAAGGTAACGATGCTGTCGCAGCCCAGTTGGTTGGTGAAGGTTTGGTGGTAGACGCCGCTCTGGTTGAGTGTCATATTGCCCCATTCGTAGGTGTTGCAAGCGTAGACGGGGTAGGGTACGAAGTATTCTTCCGCATGGTTGATGGTCAAATCCAGCGTGACGATGCTGTCGCAGCCCCATTGGTTGACTAAAGTGGCTTGGTAGATACCTGATTCACTGTAGGTTTGGCCGTTCCAGATATACGATTCGCAGCTTGATGCTGTGGTATGGCTGATGCTGCTCTCATGTACCGTGATGCGGACGAGGTTGCTATGGATCGCACCTTCGTCGCTGGTGGCCCAAAGGCGAAGATACCATCCGTCATATGAGCTGTCAAGGATTTGGCCGGTGTAGGCGATAGGGCTGGTGAACGCTTCGTCTTGCGAGATTTCCCAGCCGTAGTCGTCTATATTGTGTAAAGTGGGCAGCGTCAGCTCAAGCGGTCCTTCGTCACAAATGGGTGCCGGCTCGTGAAGTTGGCCGACGAATGGGAAGGGTGAGAACTCAAGGTCGCGAATGGCCCTTACGGCGAAATTGCCTCCATAGGGAGCTGATATTTCGTCCTTTTGGCATATGGCGATGTAGGCATTCCAGGCCCAGGCCACCTCGGGGTAGGGTGACCCGAAATGCACATACCAGGCTCTTTCGTCGTTTTCCTGCGTACTCGACCAATAGGGATGCAACCCCATGGGATCTCCTGCTATGGTGAGCGTAGGTTCGTAGAAGATGGCGTTGACATACAGCATTTTCAGTTGACCGGCGGCAGGCAGATACCAACCATTGTCGATGTCGACAGCGGCGGCTGCATATTGTCCGGTATAGCCAGTCGACTGGTAGTGGGCGAGGATGGAGAGCGTGTTGGAATAACCGTCGGTGTCCGCGAAGGCGCTGGTCAAGATGTCGTTGTTGTTGATGACGTGTGGCAGGCCTTCTATTTCGTCGGTCAGGCCCCAAGGGATGTTTTCGGCTGCATCGTGCAGGGCCACCATCCAGCCTGCGGTGCCGTCCTCGTTAAGATAGAACACCACACCTTGGCTGCCGTCGGGGTTGGTGACCAGTTGCCCCAAGTGATATTCTTGTGCCTGCAATCCCAAAGTCGTTGCGATGCTGAGCAATATGGCGATGATAGTCTTTCTTTTCATGGCTTGATGATTTAGAAGTTTCTGATGCTGCGGATGCTCATGGGGATGTCACCTAAATCCGTCCTGCTTTTGACGATGGCACCTAATCGACCGTCATATCCTAAATATAGGGCACAGTCGTTGTCGTAACCGTATACTGATGAAGACCAGTAGTACCATTTGCCGCGTATCTGTAAGCCATCAATCAGCTTCAGGGAGTTGTTGATGATGGGGATACTGCCGTATAGGATGTTGAGCTGCCCGATTGAAGGCCAATACCAGCCATGCTCGAAATCGACAGCCCAGGAACCCGGATATCTGTTGTGGTCGTATTCTGATGCCGACCGCAGGAATCCTGTGTTGTCGTTGCCATCAAGGTCGTAGATGGCTTCGCGTTGGGAAAGCCAACCGGTCAGGCCCCAGGGGAGTTCGTTGTAGTTTGACCAGCATATTTGCTGGGTTTGTATGTCAGGATGGAGCACCCATCCATGACGACCAGTCTCGTCGACGTAGAAGACCACCCCGATGCCACCTCCGTTGTAGTCGTTGGGGGATACAATGATGGTATCGGTCCCTTGAACGCACAGGATGTCGCCGACGCGGACATTCTGTCCGAAGCCAACAATGGAGATGATGGCAAACGCTGTAAGCAATAGTTTTTTTCTCATGGTGAATAGAGTTTGTTTTTCCGTTTCAATGTGCAAAGGTATACTTTTTTTGAACTTTACTGCCGAACATCGATTTTTTTCCTCGCTGTGCCTCGTTCAGTGACAATTTCGATGATATAAATCCCTGAAGCATAGTTTGCTATATCAATTGAAGATGCGTTGCGGTCACTACAATCTATGTCAGCCAAAACTTGTCCATGAATGTCAATCAACTTGATTTTCAGCATGTTTTCCGATTCGATAATGACCTTGTCCTTGGCAGGGTTGGGGTATATGTTCACAGGGATGGTCTGCATTTCATCCACGTCGTGGAACCCCGCATGGATGATGATTTCCTGCTCGCTAACCCCGCAGTCGTTCCACGCCTTGACCTTGAGGGTGGCAGTGCCGGGCGTGGTGACCAGAAGCGAGCATTGTGATCCGTCGGGGTGCATAACCCAGTCGGCGCCAACGAGTTCCCAATCGTATTGGAGCGTCGGGTCGGCGTTGAGGAGGGAATAGAGATACTCGCCTAACACCATGTCGGTCGAGACGTAGACC
>Ga0247608_10002612_pt1 | contig 22149 bp, 12 predicted proteins | sample 176DNAGHGlowgp2_FD_193490 | JGI IMG/M metagenome (GOLD analysis project Ga0247608, IMG submission 193490) | Sheep rumen microbial communities from Palmerston North, Manawatu-Wanganui, New Zealand - 1766 DNA GHGlow gp2 | ecosystem: Host-associated > Mammals > Digestive system > Stomach > Rumen ...
AAACTTGCCTGGGAAGAACTGACCTTCGAATGCACGGTAATCGTTCAGCACCTTAGCAGCCTCACCCCAACGAGCGATGTCGAACCAGCGGTGACCTTCCATACCGAACTCAGCACGCATCTCACGTTTCAAAGCGGTAGTTGCCTCAGCAACACTTCCAAAGCTTGTGTACAGACCGATGCGATAGTTACCAGCAGCACCAGGAACTGTCTTGCCATTTACCTTGTCGTCCAAAGTCTTGCCAGCAGCAGCATTCTCAACGAAGCCGTTAGCTGCACGTGCACGTACCTTGTTAATCAAGGTCAGAGCAGTGCTCAGGTCACTCTCATGGATAGCGCACTCTGCACGCATCAGCAGGATGTCAGCAAAACGGATCACGTGGTAGTTAGCAGCATTTGAACCTACAGCGGTTGCCACAGCCGTTGAACCACGGTCAGCCTGTCTGTGCTGATACTTCTTATTCACGTACAGGCCACCATTGGTGTAGTCACGAACCCAACCGTTCAATCCTTCAGGAATACCATAGTCAAGGTAAGGAACGCCGAAACGACCAGCGCAGTAGTCCAAACGTGGGTCAACTGGAGTATCGAGGTCAGTTACAGGAGTACCATCAACCAACGTAGTCAGAGGAGCTTTGCTGGTATAGTTAGCCAAAGGCAGACCGTTGTCGTCAACCATGTAGCTGTTTACGAACTCATAAGTTGGCTGGTAGAAACCCCAACCACCAAGACCCAGCGCACCGGCCATACCGATAGCAGGGCTATATACAGGCTGGTTGGTAGCAGTTTGTGTACCAGAGATAGCGAGCTGTACGTCGAATACAGACTCACCTGTCCAGTCTGAAGTAGTAGCGTCATTGAACAACTCTCCGTAGGTGTCAGCCAGTTTGTACTTCTGACCCTTAGCATCTACACCATTGTTGATGATGTCGTCCAACAAGGACTTGCAGTCGTTCCAGTGGTCAGCGGTAGCATTCTTGCCATTGTAAGGAGAAGACCAGTACAGGTACAGCTTAGCCAACATAGCCTTAGCCATCCAAGAGGTAGCACGACCATAGTTGCCTGGGCCCCAAGTTGCTGGCAAACCGTTGATAGCTTCCTTGAGATCCTGCTCAACCAAGCTCCAGATATATTTATAGTTACCGCTCTCATCCACGTTGGAAACCTGTGGGTCGGTTGAGCTCTGATAGTCCTCCAGGCTCACGTAAGGAATAGCAGCACCGAACATACGGATAAGCTCGAATTCCCAAACACCCTTAATGAACTTAGCCTGAGCCTCAACCAATGCAGGATTTGAAACCTTGTCGCCAGCTTTCTGTACCATATCAAGTACGTTGTTACAACGCTTGATAGCCTCATAGCAACCAGCCCACTTACCGGAAATGTAAGAGTTGGATGCATCAAACTGATAAACCTCGATAGCGGTGAAGTCTGACTGGTCAGAAGACTGTGATCCCTTGTTGGCATCAGCACCGGCAACGTCGCCGAAGCAGTAGTTCGACAAAGCACCGTATCCCATCCAGCTGGTCTGGTGCATACCGTTCAGAGAAGCGTAGGCACCTGTCAACACCATATCAATACCACTCTCAGTGGTCAGCGTACCTTCAGACACTGAGCCTGCAGGGTCGAGCACCAGGAAGCTGTCACCGCAGCTACTCATGCTCAGGGTAGCCAAAGCCATTGCTGAATATAATATTGCTTTTTTCATATTGTTCTTGTATTTTTAAGTTCTTAATTTGTTAATTGTCAATTGTCAATTGTCAATCGTCAATTATTAGAAGTCGATGTTCACACCAAACAGATACTGACGAGGTACACCATATGCACCGTAGTCGATACCCTTTGACTGGTCACCATTGATAGAGAAGCTGTTTACTTCAGGATCCAGACCATCGTAACCGGTGATGGTGAATACGTTAGACAGCTGGAAGTAGAAGCGGATGCGGCTCAAGGTGAGCTTGCTAACGAGCTTCTTAGGCAGAGAGTAACCCAGGGTCAGGGTCTGCATACGCAGGTATGAACCGTCGGTTACGTAGTCAGAGTGTGACATAGTGTTCTCAGCGTGAGTGTCACCATATACCCACAAAGGCAGGGTACCGTTAGGATTGCTTGGACTCCAAGCCTTCTCTACGCGGTCGTATGAATATACGTTACCCAAGTTACCCCACAGGGTGTAGTACTCATAGTGCTTGTACAGGTCGTTGCCGATTGTATAGTACAGATAAGTACTCAGGTCGAAGTTCTTCCACTGCAGACCGATGTTGAAACCACCAGTCAGGTCTGGATGAGGATTACCGATGATGGTACGGTCGTCAGCGTTCACCCTACCGTCACCATTGACATCCTTCCACTTGTAGTGACCTACGTAAGAAGCAGCAGACTTGTTCAAGTCATCCTGAGAAGCCACACCGTAAGGCAGTGCACCATAGCTCAGTACTTCCTGCTCGCTCTTGTAGATGCCGTCGTCAACATAACCATAGAACATACCTACAGGCTGGCCAACGGTAGTGATAGACATCTGAGAGATACGAGAAGAGTAGAAAAGGTCAGAAGCACCCAGCTTGGTCACCTTGTTCTTGTACCAAGATGCGTTGGCGTTGATGTTGTACTGTACCTGGCCGATCTTGTCTCTCCAGCCGATAGAGAAGTCGATACCGGTGTTCTTGATGTTACCCTGGTTGGTGTTAGGCTTAGTACCTGCACCAGAGAGCACTGTCCAAGATGCTGGAACCAACATGTCAGAAGTCTTCTTGATATAGAAGTCGAAGTTAGCGGTCAGCTTGTTGTTCAGGGCGGTCAAGTCGAAACCGACGTTGAACATCTTGATGGTCTCCCACTTAGCGTTCTTATCACCCAGGGCGGTGTTACCGTAACCGGTACCAACACTTGTGTTCTCACCAGCAATACCATAAGAATAGGTAGTAGCATTACCATACTGGAATGCGTAGTTGTATGCACCGATATTGGAGTTACCGGTCGTACCGTAACCGGCACGCAGTTTCAAGTCGTCCAACCAAGTTGCGCGAGCCTTCTCGAGGAACTTCTCGTCAGAGATACGCCAACCCAGAGATACTGATGGGAAGGTACCCCAACGGTTGCTCTCTGAGAACTTAGAAGAAGCATCACGACGGATGGTAGCTGTTACCAGGTACTTGCCCTGATAAGAGTAGTCAACACGGCCGAAGAGACCGAACATGGTGTTCTTTGAACCCATACCGCCACTTACGCTGTACTGGCTCTGACCACCATTAGAGATAGTCCAAGTGTTAGGATCATTCTCGAATACATAGTCGTACATAGTACCGCTGAGGTTACGACCCAGACCCATCTTCAGGGCCTCGGTACCTGCCATCACGGTGAAGTCATGCTTGTCAGCCAAGGTGAACTTGTAGGTAGCAGTATTAGTGAACTGCCAGCCGAAGCTCCAGTTACCATTCTCAGACAATGAGTTACGAGAAGAACCTTCCTTATCCCATGCGATTGACTTTCTGCTCATGCTCAAACCCCAGCCGCCGTTCAGGTTGATAGCGAACTGAGAGCGGATGGTCAAGCCCTTGATCCATGGATCCTTCAACTCTGCGAAGAATGAAGACTGCATACGGAAGTTACGGTTCCAGTTGTCACGGCCGTTGATAACGCTCTGGAGAGCAGAGGTGTTACGACCACCGTTACCCTGAGAACCTGCGAAGTCACCACCTACGTTGTAAGCAGGAACCCACTTGTTCATGGTGTAGGTCTGACCGAATGTGCTACCATCACCCTGGTTACCACGCTCACCGCGCAACAGCATTACAGCTGCATTGGTGTTCTGGCCTACCGTGAAGTGCTTGGTAGGATTGAAGGTGGTGTTCATACGGAGTGAGTAACGCTCGAAGCTTGAACCCTTGATCGTACCGTTACGATCCTGGTATGCCAGAGACATTGCGTACTGGCCCTTCTCGCCGCCGCCCATTACAGACAGCTCGTGGTTCTGTGACCAGCCGGTCTGGGTTACCAAATCGTACCAGTCCGTACCTGCGCGAGCATCTTGCTCAGAACCGCCGAGGATCTCCTTGATATAATAGTAAGAAGACAGTGCGTAAGAGTGAGCACCATCAGCCTGATACTGGTCAACCAGACCCTGGTATGAACCGAAACGTGCCATTGCGTCAGCCTTGCTCAGACCTGCAGGAACGATGGTATAAGGCATGTTGTTCTCGATGGTCATCTCCTGATAAGAACCGGTAGCATAAGCTGAACCGAACTGCTGGTGACCTACTGCACTTGGGTCAGCGCCACGAACCTCAACCTGGTTCTTCTGTGACAGACCGATAGCCCTCATGTAGTCGTATGCACCCATGGTCTTGAAACCGTCGTTGGCCATCGTTGAAGCAGAGATGTAACCTGAGTAAGATACGCGTACCTTACCCTCCTTGTTACCCTGCTTGGTGGTGATGATGATGACACCGTTAGCAGCACGAGCACCGTAGATGGCGGTTGCTGCAGCATCCTTCAACACCTGGAAAGAATCGATGTCGTTAGGGTTCACTGAGTTAACATCGGCACCCTGTACACCATCGACGATGATCAGAGGGTCGGAACCGTTCACACCGCCGACACCACGTACACGGATGGTTGTGTTAGCACCAGGAGCACCGCCAGCTGCTACATACACACCGGCAGCACGACCCTGCAATGCCTCAGCGAAGGTTGCCACTGGCTGTTCTGCGATAGCGTCGCGGCTTACCACAGCCACAGAACCGGTAATATCCTTCTTGGCCTGTGTACCGTAACCTACGACTACGACTTCGTCCAAAGTCTCAGCATCTTCTCTCAGTGTTACTGTCAGGGAGTTCTGACCGTTCTGGAGCTGAATCTCCTGAGTAATGTAACCGATGTAAGAAACAACGATCACTGCACCGTTAGGTACGCCCTGGATAACGGCGTTACCGTCCATGTCAGTGATTGAACCGATTGTAGTGCCTCTAACGAGAACGTTGGCACCGATGACTGGACCCATTGCATCGTTAACTGTCACTGTAACTGTGCGTCCGTTCTGCTGGACAGCAGCTACACCTTCAGTTGACATTGCGTCCACGCCAGAAGCCATTGCCGGGCTTGCGGCGATCAGGAGCAGGGAAGCTCCGCAAAGGAAGGTCCTTTTCCAAAAATTAATGTCATTCATAATAAAAACTTTTAAAGGTTAATATTTAAAAAACTCTTCAATTTCACTAAAAAGGGCAACTGCATTCACATGTGGTTGCCCACAAAACATTAACTTAAATTTTTTCGTTTTTTAAAGTAATCATCGGGTAATGCTGCATTCACATGTGGCAAATACCCTCCTCTATTATTGTAAATAATTTTTCAATCACACCTCTTTACATACCTATTTGCTCCTGCCTAAACAGAAGTAAAAAAGTATTATTTATTACTAAATACCATTAGCATTCAATACGTTATACCATAATAATCCTTTACTTCGCAGTAAAAGGAGTGAATATGACCTTACAAACTTAAAGGTTTTTAAACAAACTAACAAATTATTTTAGTTTTTTTTTCATTCCACATTGTTTTTTGCTTGTGAGAGATCACCAAAAAGCAATAGAAATCAAAAATGGAATTAAATCTAAGAACAATTAAAGAGATGGTGCAAATATTGTGCCTCAGACATGAGCAGAATGAGAAATGGGGAACTTCTGCCCTGTACCACTCTGTCTATAATGCCATACACGATTTTTGTCAATCTGATGATGCTAACATTGAAACTATAACCCCAAGTTGGCTAAAGTCGTTTGAAGGATATCTGAGAGCAAAAGGGCTTTCATGGAATACTATATCTACCTATATGCGAGTGCTACGTGCAGTTTACAACGAAGCGGTTATGGAAGAAGTTGCCACCTATAAGCCCTATATATTTAATAAGGTGTATACGGGTGTGGAGGCTAATGTTATGAAGCGATTAATCCAGATAGCTTTGAATAGACGAGCCTTATTAAGGCCATCATTGCAATTAAGTTTCCAGTATTTTGTGTTGATGTTTATGCTCAGGGGATTACCTTTCGTTGACTTGTCTTTTATGAAAAAAAGTGAGTATAAAGGAAACATTATAGCTTATAGACGCAAAAAGACTGGTCGATATTTAGTAGTACAACTCGACAAGACTGCGCAAGTACTGATAAAGTCCCTCATGAATAAGGATCAGTCATCACCATACCTTTTCCCTATTATTCATCATCCCGACGGTTCTAAAGAAGCATACAAGGAATATCAAGCTGCTCTCAAGACTTTTAACAAACGTCTTATAGCCATAGGTAAATATTTAAGAATAAATCAGAAACTCTCTTCATATACTGCTCGACACACATGGGCAACAATGGCTTTTATCTGCAACATAAATCCCGCCATTATCTCACAATCAATGGGACATTCGTCCATTAAGGTCACCGAGACCTATCTGAAACCTTTCCAACAAAACATTATCAACGAAGTTAATAAGGCTGTATTGAAATACGTAATGAAATAATATGTACCTTTTACTGCGAAGTAAAGGGACTTCTTCGAAACTTCATAGTCTTAGTAATCAGCAGGTTTAAGGTTAAAAATAAAAAAAAGCAGTGATGGATTCCCATCACTGCAAATATATTGCAAATCTTCTACAACACAAAAGAGAACTTGTAAAAATATTATATCCACTAAAACAACTTGTTGGGATACACACCGGAATCCACCAGCGTCTTGATCTTATCCACCACACTCTGACGGTCTTCCGGATATGTTACACCAAACCATTTGCTAGTAGTGTCAAGTACCTCGCAAGTAGCAGTACCATCATTAATAAGTTTATCCACCATCAAAGGGATAAAGAACTCACTTTTGAGATTAGTAATGTTTTTCTCATTACTCAAGAAAAATTTGAAATAGTCCTCACTATACTGGAAGTAATCAGGAGTAAAGCCCCAGAAGTTCATGCTTACAGGGGTAGTTTCAGGAGTGCTCACCCATTTTTCATCATCATCAAGATATTGTACCTCACCCTCTCGACGCATGATCTTAGTACGCTCTACCACGGAAGTCAATAAACGATTTTCGTTAGTTTCACAAATACCGCGGCTCACTGTACCACTTTCGCTCAAGGTATTGCCTACACGGAATCCAACCATTGAATACACATTCTTTGAGCCCTCAGGCAGAGCCGACAGCCACTTACCCATTACTTCAAAACTGTCACGGCCATAGAAATCATCGCAGTTAATAACAGCAAAAGGTTCATTGATTACTGGTGCACCCATCATAACTGCATGATTGGTTCCCCAAGGTTTTTGGCGACCTTCAGGACAAGTGAAACCCTCAGGCAAATCATTGATGCTTTGAAAAACTAGTTCACAAGGGATATGGCCTTCGTACTTAGAGATTATCTTCTTACGAAAGTCAGACTCAAAATCCTTACGAATGACAAACACCAATTTGCCAAAACCAGCGTGAATGGCATCATAAATCGAATAATCCATAATGGTCTCTCCATTGGGGCCTAGACCATCAAGCTGCTTCAAACCGCCATAGCGGCTTCCCATACCAGCAGCAAGTAAAAATAAAGTAGGTTTCATATTAGCTTTATGTTTTTAAGTTTTTAGTTTATTCTAGAAAGGATAGCCAATAGCGAAATGGAGTGCCATAGCATCGTTCCACTTTGGCATATTAAAATAACCTTTTTTGCCAGTATCATAGGGGGCATGGAGACCTAACCCCCAATCTAGGCGGAACACCAAAAAGTCAAGGTCATAGCGCAAGCCTAAACCTGTGCCCAATGCCAATTGGTCAAACAAATTCTTGAATCTAAATTGCTCAGCCTCTTCATTCTCGTGGTTACGCAAATTCCACACATTACCAGCGTCAAGGAACAAGGCTCCATGCAAATCGCCAAACAGGCGGAAACGGAATTCCATGTTCGCCTCTAAGCGCATATCACCCACATGCATAAAAAAGAAACGGTTGTCTTTGTCTGGAGTATTAGCTCCAGGTCCAATACGACGAGCAGGCCACGCCCTAACACTATTTGCACCTCCTATGTAGAACAATTCGGTAAACGGTGCGTAAAGGGAATTGCCATATGCCCATATAGCACCGCCAGCTGCTCGCATGGCAAGCACCATATCGTCGTTCAAAACATAGTGGTATCTAAACTCTGTATTCAATTTCAGAAACTGCGCAAAAGGAGATCCCAAGAATTTCTTTTCACGTTCTTTCCAATCTCTGCCTGCTAACTTATAGATAGCAGCAGTAACATTTCCAGCTGAGGCAAATGTAACTTGCCACCACTTTACATTCTTGACTCCACGAACCTTTGAATCGTCAAATGTCAATGAGTATTCCATCTGAGGAATGTACTGATTGCTCAAACTAGCGTATAATCCTGGATTCTGGTTAAAGAGTTCCCAAAAATCATCTGTTTGATGAGTTGTGGTGTTATAAGTAAGTTTGAGGGGCGTTAGGGAATGTTTGTATTTACTTGTAGGTTGGAACTCATAAGTAGCACTAGCTCCAAAAGCCCTCATGTGATAATACTTGGGATGTACCAGTTGGTTAGCATATAATGAGAAAGTCGTAGTCGCAGGGAAATCGTATTCACGCTTTCCAATACGAGGAAACACAACACGAGGGAACATGAGATTTGCAGTTATACCATATTCATAACTATTCATGTCCGATGAACTATTCTTGCCTGTCTGCCATTCATAGGCTCCAGTGAGCATAACACTCAAACTCTCGCCTGCTCCAAATACATTATTACGCGTAATACCCAATGAAGCACCTGGGCCCATCTGGTTGTTGCTTTTCATCTTCATATTGAAATCAGCAGTAACACTATACGGCTTGTCCATCATCATATTCATCACCACATCCAATGTATCACCCACCAGAGTGCTATCACGAGGTATATATTGCATTTCCTGATAGCGGAAAATACCCAAATTAGCAAGACGTTCTTGTATGCGAGTCTGACGTTGCAAACTATAACGGTTGCGAGGAGCCGAACGACTTACACCCGTAGAATCTTCCATTCTCCTCTTCATACGATAGTTGTTATAATCAAGCCATCTATATAGCATTTTAGGTCGTACAGGGACTTTGTTGTGGTAGTTTATCTTCACTCCATTGTATGAAGTAGAATCATTTGGTGCCTCACCTTTTGCACCAAAGAAATTTACAGTTGTTGAAGCGACAACAAAGGGCTTTTGCGCAGCAGTCGGGATTCCGTCAATTGGCACCATGCGCAGACTTACATGGCCTCCTCCAGGCACCAATGTAGTATCTGCCTGATAGGTAATATAATCAGGGCGAAAATAATAATCACCTACATTTCGCAACAAATTACTCAAACGAGTACGTTCGGCATTTAGATCTGTAATATTGAACTGAGTGCCAGGAATAATAGAAGAACGCCTACGAGCTCGTTCGAAAATACTCATTGTGCGTGCTGAGAATCCTTTATAATAAACCGTGTCAATATAATAGGGCTGGTTCATACTTACTTTATACTGGACCTTTGCCTGAAGAGAGTCATCCTCCTGAGGTATCACTTCATAAGTGACATTGCCACGGAAATAGCCATAATCACGTAATATATTTTTAGCTGCCTGCGAACGGATGCCTGGATTAACCCCAGAAATGAGAACAGGATCAGCAGCAAAATGGTTAAATAGCCATTTGCCCAAACCACTCTCACTCTTGGCAAAGGCATTGTATATCCATAGGCCTATAGGGAAAGGGGTACGAACAGAAGAACTTCCCAAAAAAGCATTATTTGGAGCAGTTGCGAGTGCAGCTCTTACCTCTTCTAAAGCGACTGCCCCTACAACGTTCAAGCTATCATCGCCTTGAATCTGCAAGGGTTTCTGACCAATATACAGGACCTCGCCTTCAGGCAAGTTTTTAGTGACAGAACATGCGCATACCAGCCATGCCACAAATAACAGTATTATGAACTTAATTCTATCCATCGTTATTTCTTTTTTCGCGCCCACATCCACAAATCACTCAAACGGTCTAACTTTTTCCTATATAAGAAACCTACACCAGTTTCCGTAATCTCACCTTCCAGCAAGTTTTCATAGTTCTTATTATGGAACGCACGTATATAACGAGTACCTCCGCTGTCAAGACGATATTCCAACGAAACATTGTCAATGAATGAATCCATATCATTGGTAGCATTATTCCCCGTAGATATTTTGCCACCGATAATGATTTGTACCCTGTCATTGAAGAAACGTTGTGAATAGCGGAATGTATAATCAGTTTGGGTTGCCCCCGTATTCAATTCTCGATCTTCTATACCAACACTGAACGATGCATTTGATACAGAGCCAGCCAACGAGTTGATTTGGCTTTGCAACACACTGTTTAGAGCTGCGCCCATCGTCAGACCATTGGCAGCCCCACTATTGCCCATATACATACCTGTAGCCAACATGGTAATGGCAGCCTTACTGCGTTCATCTGTACTCATGGATTGCAGTTCATTCTGGATATTGCCATCATTTGGAGCTGATAGGTCAAAGCTCAGATCTGGAGCTTCCAATGTATTCTTTATAGAGACTGAGACATCAAAGTCTGTGTGTCGGCTACTATTATCACCATCACTGACAGAAGCACGTACGCGTTCAGAAGCTGTGAGATTCAGTCGTGGATTCATAATGTCACCACGCCAATCCACATAACTGCCTTGGGTAAACGTAAATTCCTTCAACGGAATAACTGGCAATGAGTATTTCATTGTACCGCCAGAAAGAGTATACCTCCCAGTAAGGTTCATGTCACCTTGAGGTGTATAAAGCATATTGAGGTCACCTCCACCTTGAAGCTCGACATACTTGCTGCCGTCTGTCGTAAGATTTGCTCGCAGGCGAACGGCATCATCAATGTGTACCGTCATATTCATGTCCAATCCACCCAAAGACATGGCATTTTGCTCAGTATTTGCCAAATTTAATGTATCATTGAAGGACATGAAAGTAACCAAACCATCCAGTCGATCTTCCACCGTAAGTGGTGAATTTGCCATTACATAAGTAGCGTTAGTATCGCCCAACACATTCATCTGCCCACGCATTACCAAGCCAGAAAGTGGCCCACGTATCGTAGCATTCATATCGACAAATATCTTGCCAAACAGCAAGCTCTCACGGGTTTTCGGCGCATCAAGTAAAGTGTAATTGTTTGCACGAAGAGACAATACTGCTGATGGATTAGATATATCTCTAAAATCAACCACACCCTTAACAACAAAAGGGTTATCGCTTGTGGTATAGATTGAAAAATCATTTAGCACCATCTGGTTTGCCGTGATTATAATGGGGCGATTATCCAATCTATATCGTGCGCCAGCCTGCCTAGAAACAATCTCCACATTATCCATTGTTATTTCGCCATTGACTCTTGGCTTATCAGTCACCCCTCTCAACTGTAAGTTGCCCTGCAACTTGCCTAAGAAATTAGCCAAACCGTCAGGGATAAAGACGTCAGCAACGCGAAGCGGGAATTCTTCCACATCAGCATCGATATTCAAAGAGTCTCCCTTTAACGTACCATTTGCCATGACCACTTGTTCGTTATCAAGCATCAGATAAGAGTCAAGATAATGCTTGTTTGTCCCTTCTGGCAACCAAGTAAGACCGACATTCACATCACCTATAGGCTTGTGTTCATATGTCAAAGAATCAATCATAGATTCAGCACTGACCTGCATAGTAGTAGCCGATTGCTTATAGGTGGCATCAACAGTAATTAAACCTCCCAACTCAGGCATATAAGGTAAAATTGAAGAAAGTTCTTGCAACTTAAGCCGAGAGAGTTCTACTGTCATATTCTGCAAAGAAATCGTATCACTACGGTCACTACGCATTCGGAAACGCAAACCTTCGTCGCTTTTCATATCTATATTTGCATACAAGCGCTTGTCTTGGTGCAAGTAAAGCCAATTATTGTTTTCGTTGAATAGGAACTTACGGTAAGCGACAATAGGTTCCTCTGGTGTGAGATAAACCAATAAACCGTTTGCGCCCCCATTTCTTCCGCCATTCACCACTGGTTGAGCATTGATGCCCAACTGTAATCCCGTCTTTCCTTTTCCGTCTATATAGTTAATATTCATATCCACATCCTTACTGCGAATATCACCATCCAGATAAGCATGGAAGACATATTGAGGATTACGAGGACCATTGATAACGCCACCCTGTATGGCCAGATGAGAAGTGTCCTGACGAAGCGTAAGATAAATGGTATCCAACTGCAGTGAATCAACTCTCAGCCCATGTAGCGAAGCCCTACCATTGATACCTATTTCTGGAGTAAAACCATAATTTAACAATATATTATCGAAAGTGATACCTTCCGTCTTCAAATAATCTGAAAGCGGATTATTATTCCCAGCCCGAATACGTAAGCCTCCTGATGGCAAAGCAGCACGCAGTTCAACGTGATCCAGTTTCCGAGATTCTATTTGTTTACGCAAAATTTCATCAAAATGTTGCCCGTCTGACAATAACTTGTCAATAGTTGTAAGAGATTTCAAGCGCAGGTCAAGGTCACCACCAATTATGTCGAACTGGGCAGAGTCACGACGAGCCACTCCTGTAATATGCATGGCAAGCGGTTTATCTAAAGGTTTTGAGGACAGACCTAACTTATACAGGTTTACATCGTCAATCTGCAAATCAACATTACCATTGAAATGAGGCACATCCATACGCATTTTCCCATTACCGTAAAGGCGGAACAGATCGTTGTCAGCTTGCAAGTTCATGGATAATCTACTATTCTGTAAAGAACCATCTGCAGAAATGTTACGGATATCCATCCCCTTGTATTGTATCTGATCAACAACGGCTTCAAATTCCCCTATAGATTTGGAGGATGTGAAATCCGCTCCTCGCCCCTTGGCCAATACATGACCAGAAAAAAGGTAAATAGAATCATGGGGCAAGAAATGGTCTATTCGTAAAGAGTCAATCTGTACATCAGCCTGGTAATCTTCACTAAGAAGATTGTAAAACCCGGAGATGGAAGCTCTGCCCTTTCTTTCAGCAAAATAAAGTTGGGAAGTCAGTTTCGATCCATCTAGGAACAAGTCACCAGACAGTTGGATGCTGTCAGGAATGGTGACGGAAAGGTCATTCTGTTGAATTCCTGCCAATCCTAAAAAGAATTTAACATCGCCTGTCTGTGCATTAAGCAACAGATGTCCGTTACGTGCCAAAGAATCGGTAATCTGATATACTTGTCCGCTGCTATTGAACATAAGGGCACCTGGCAAGTTGGCGCTAAGCTGATCAATCTTTAAACGCTGGAGGTTTCCATCGACTGTTGCGCGCAACACAAGTGGATGAATGGGGTATTGCTTACGGAAATTATCGTCGAGCAAATCTTTGCCCGCTAGCATGAGCAGATCTTCCTTTCCTATACGAGCAACGATACGAGCAGTTAGCTCACCAGTTTTTGACCATTGACTATTAACCATTGGCAATTTTGCAATAACTGAGGCTTCACTATTAGGAGTCAAGAGCCGCAAATCATCTACATACATTCCGAGGCTATCAGCCATGAAACGACCTGTCAAGGAGGAAATCTCGAAACCATTGCGCTCAAACATACTCAATTCTTGAATCACTGCCTTCATGTCATTACCATGATAAAGCAGCGAGTCGGACGATAAACGGATGTTATATAATGCCAGGTGTGAAGGGTTTAGCCCATCAAACATGTCGGGACTATGATCATCGCCCAAATCTAAACTGAACTTCCTGCCGTTAAGCGTAAAATTACCTACCTCATAGAGCTGAAAACCTAAATCTACAAATCCGTTTTGCAGTTTGGCCTCATCTATGAAGGTACTTAGTGAGAAGGTGTCTAGTGGCATCTCGAAATCAACCCCTACCTCAGAAAAAAAAATATCATCTACATGGATCTTCCAATTCAGGGGTTCCGACTGGTCATCAGCAGGCAACGTGTCAGCATAAGCCACAAAGACCTGGGCATTAGATAAAGACACGTCATTGATATAGGCCTCCAAGACATTTAAATCAACATCATTACTATTAAGCGACAGTTTACCAACTAGCGCTTTCACTAAAACACCATCAATGAGACGGGCAGAGTTCAAGCGGGCATTTGTGAGTTCCAACTTGCCCACATCTATCTTCCCCCTAAATAAAGGCCAAGCCTTAACTCGCACATTCAGTGTGCCTATATCAAGGAGGGTATCTTTCTCTTGAATAACTTGAACATCATGAGCCAAAAGATTAAGAGGGAATCGTAGATCAACACGCCCAATGGTGATGTCCATTCCTAATGATTCAGAGACTACAGACATCGCTTTGCCACACACAAAATTTTGCACAGGGGGCACATAAAGTAGCACCACCAATGTCAAGAAAAGCCCTATTGGAGCTAACAGCAGCCACAATAAGTACTTCTTTAATTTGAGTTTTGGCTCTTGAACATCGTTCATTTTTTACGTTCTATGAAGGCAAAGATAATGCAAAGCAGAAACAGAACAAAATAAACTTGTTTATTTTTTATGTAGCGCCTGAGCTTATTTATGCTACCCCATTATTTTGATAATACAAGACAGAAGCATTGTCAGCACTAAACATTTCGCCTGACAGGCGCTTTATACAAGAACTGTCAACGGCACGATAGCGTAAAGGTTCTTCATTAATCCGTTCAGCCTTTTCTGTAAGTTCAAACCATGCCAATTTATAGGCTACACGTTGGTAACTAATATTGTCAAAAGTTTGCACACTCTCCAGCTTGTTTTTCACTTTTTCTAATTCACATTCTGACACAAGCTCATTCTTTAATGCATCCAGTTCTTCCCAGACTGCCTCTTCAGCTTGTTCTAATGAAACGCCTGGTCTAAGTTTAGCCTTTATTTCCAGCAAACCAGCATCTCTTGTACCTGTGATGGGCGAATCGATGGCCGTAAACAATCCACGATCATGAATTAGTTTTTGCTTTAATCGACTCGAATCACCATTACATAAAATATCGGAAATAATATCGCATGCATAATAGTCTGCATCAAGATATCTGGGGGTATGGAACGACATGTATAAAGCATTCTGAGGGACCTTGCGCTTAACACTCATCCTACGTTGTTGAATCTGACGAGGTTCTTGCGGCAAATCCCTAAAAGAATCCACGCCTTTGGGTAAATCGCCAAACCATTTTGTAACTAAAGATAACGCCTGACCCCAACTAATATTGCCAGTAATTGCCAGAACTGCCCGATTAGGGATATAATATCTATGATAAAAGGAGTTAACTTCTTTGAGAGTAGCATTGGCTATATGACTAAGGTCCATGCCAATAACCGGCCATCTATATGGATGTACCTTGTAACAAAGGGGAGACATCAAATGAGAAACATCCCCATAAGGACGATTCAGACAACGTTGCTTAAACTCTTCCATCACCACATTACGCTGTATCTCTAGATTCTTATCTGTAAGGTTTAAGAAAGCCATACGATCGCTCTCCATCCACAAGGCGGTCTCTATGTGATGCACAGGCAGGGTAGAATAATAATTCGTGACATCAGCGTTGGTCCACGCATTGCTCTCACCTCCAGCTTTTTGCAAGGGAGTGTCAAAGTCATGTATATGTTCAGTTCCCCCAAACATTAGATGCTCAAAGAGATGAGCAAACCCTGTATGGTCAGGATGCTCATCTCTTGAACCCACATCGTAAAGCATGTTCACTGCTACCATCTGGGTACTACAATCCTGCACATGCACGATTCTCAGTCCATTATCCAGTGTTTGCTTGTTAATTATCAAGGACAGTCATCTTTTTAATCACCACATCATCAATGGGGCGATCGGCCTCATTAGTGGCCACTTGTTGAATTAAATCAACAACATCCATGCCTTCAACAACCTCGCCAAATACAGTATATTCTCCATCAAGATGAGGTGTTCCACCAATGGTAGTATAAGCCTCTACTTGGGCAGGTGTAAACTTAAACTCAGCTTCACCTTTGACTTTCTCTTGAGCTTGTGCCAGTAATTTTTGCTCCAACTCCTGCAAACCTTTGGTATCACCTTTCTTCTGCATATCACGGATTTCATCTACATGTTGCATAACTAACTGTCTGAAGGGGGCTTCAAGTGCATTATAATTCTTACGCTTCTCAAAGTTCACCAAAGTAGAATCATTATAAACTTTTCCAGTAACAATATAGAACTGACATCCTGAAGACTCCTTCTTAGGATTCACTTGATCACCCTGACGAGCAGCTGCAAGTGCACCACGCTTATGAAAGTGCTCAGGATATACGAACTCTGCAGGGATTGTATAACCCACATCACCACTCCCAAGTTGCTGGTCTTTGGACGCTGTCTTAGAATCAGGATCACCTGCTTGGATCATAAACTCATTTATCACACGATGGAACAATGTGCCTTCATAAGTGCCATCTTTTACTAATTTTAAGAAATTAGCCTTATGTTTGGGAGTATCATCGTATAATCCCACAATGATATCGCCCTTATTCGTTTCAATTTTAATTCTTGTCATATCATCATTTTTAGGAGCCGACTTACAACTGATGATTGTAAACGCCAGCACCAATAAAACAAATATAGAAATCTTAACACGCATGGTTCAATTATTTATTATAAAAAAGATGTCCATAAGTTGGTTTGAGGGACAACTGATTCAACTTCTATCATCACTTTCTTAACAGGATGCAGGAAGCTAACCTTGCGGGCATGAAGACAGATGCTGCCATCAGGATTTGAACGCTCTGATCCATATTTCAGGTCACCTTTAATTGGACACCCTATCTTAGCTAACTGGCACCGTATCTGATGATGTCTACCAGTCATCAAATCAATCTCCAGCAGACAATAATGATCAGATCTTCCAATCAGTTTGTAATGCAAGATAGCCTTTTTACTGTTGGGAACCTCCTTATCATATGCAAAACTCTTGTTCAGTTTTTCATTACGCACAAGATAATGTACCAACTCGTCTTCATTTTTAGGCGGCATATTTTTCACAATAGCCCAATAAGTTTTCTTAACCTCGCCACCACGAAACATCTCACTAAGACGGCTTAACGCTTTACTAGTTCTTGCCATCACTACAATGCCACTCACTGGGCGATCAAGTCTGTGAGGCACACCAACAAAGACATTACCCGGCTTATTGTACTTTTCTTTTATATAAGCCTTAACAAGGTCAGACAGGGGAGTATCCCCTGTCTTATCACCTTGCACTATCTCGCCAGCATCTTTACTGACAACAATGATATGGTTGTCTTCGTATATAACTTCCATTACATATTCATACCGCCATCAACCTGAATTACCTGACCGGTAACATAAGAAGACAAGTCAGATGCCAGGAACGTGGCAACATTGGCTATATCTTCTACTTGACCTGCACGACGCAGAGGAATGTTCTGAATCCAGGCTTTACGGATATCATCAGGTAAGGCTTGGGTCATGGCTGTATCAATAAAACCAGGAGCAATAGCATTTGCACGAATGCCACGGCTACCCACCTCTTGTCCAATACTCTTTGCCAATGCAATTAAGCCAGCCTTAGATGCTGCATAGTTGCACTGACCTGCATTGCCATGAACCCCCACAACAGAAGCCATGTTAATGATGCTACCTGCTTTCTGCTTCAACATGATTGGTGTAACAGCATGAATGAAATTGAAAGCAGACTTCAGATTGACAGCAATAACTGCATCCCACTGTGTTTCTGTCATTCTAAGCATCAAAGCATCCTTTGTGATACCTGCATTATTTACTAAGATATCAATTCTACCAAAATCAGCTACAACTTGCTTTACCAACTCTTCCGTTGCGGTAAATTCTGCAGCATTGCTGGCATATCCTTTTGCTTTTACACCAAAAGCTGCTATTTCTTTTTCTGTTTCCAAACCATTCTCATCAATCACTAGATCTGTAAAAGCGATATTAGCACCTTCACTAGCAAATTTTAATGCTATTCCTTTACCAATACCACGAGCTGCCCCAGTAATTAGGGCAGTCTTACCTTGTAATAGTCCCATAATTCTAACTTTTTATAAATTATTATAATTAATACGTTACCCTTAATGCTCCTGCCAGAATATTCTGTACAATTCTTTTTGCCATAGCATCAGACACACCGATACCTAAAGTATCCTTTATATAAGGCACCTCTAGGCCTTTAAGACAATAATGAATAATCTGTGCAGTAAGCCCTACATTTTCTATATGAAAAACGCCTTTCTTGACACCTTCATTGAGCACTCTTCGAAGAATTCCCATTTCTTTTCTGTCGAAGCGTTTCCTCACTTTTTCGACTAACATGATATCCTGGAAAAAATCAGCTTTGAGAGATCCGTTTCTATGCACCACTTCTTTAATGGCCACCAAACGGGTAAAAATCATCTCCAACAATTTCTTGTCTGGGGAAAGGTCTGCTTGTGCAACAGCTGCCATACGAGCCATAAGTCTTTCAAGCTCTGTCTCTATAACAGCCATATAAATTTCATCTTTACCTGTAAAGTAGGTATAGACCGTTCTGCGCCCTATGTCACATGCCGAGGCTATATCATTGACATTAACATTGTCATAGCCCTTTCTAGCAAATAGCTCACGAGCTTCATTGACTATTCTATCTTTCGTTTCAGTCATAGCTCTATATACCACTAACATTCACACTGTGCAAAAATAAGACAAAATAATCAACAATACAAGAATTTAAAAAATTATCTCAATATTATTTGCCAATATAAATATAAAACAGTACCTTTGCAAGCGAAAACAATGAACATCGCGGAGTGGAGCAGTTGGTAGCTCGTTGGGCTCATAACCCAAAGGTCGTTCGTTCGAGTCGGGCCTCCGCAACAATAGGTAGGGTAAATAGCTGTAGCTTTTACCCTTTTTTATTGTAAACCATGAAGAATGCCAAATACTTTTTTATTCCGGTTGGAATTATCCTTTTTACAATTTTACTGTGGATATATCTACAGTGTACTCAACAATTCATTTTCCACTATCGAGAGCAACACCAACTCTTTCTCATAGATTATGATTATCTGAAACCCATGCTGACCTCGGCTGGAGGTCTGGCTCAAATCTCTGCGATGTTTATGGTGCAGTTTTTTTCAGAAGGGTCTTTAGGAGCCTTGATTACAGCTTGTAGTGGTAGTGCTATAGGATGTTTTCTATGGCTAGGTATCAAACGGTTTTTTAATGCCCCCTTATATACCCTGCCACTTTGTTTCATCCCTCCTTTGCTACAAATCAGTGCTTTGTCTGATACCTACTATAGCTATTCCTCATTAACAGCATTGTTTTTTGTCAGCATATTGTTCTTTATTGTTTCTCTTTTCAAGAGTAAGATTACAAGAACGGTGATTTTCATTATAGCAGTTATAAGCACTATTTTTATTGTTTACCAACCAGAAGGGTATTATGAGCCTCTGCTCAAGATGCCAGCATATTGTAAATGGCCATGGATGTCACTATCTATTATAGTCGCTGTATGGTTTACACGTTATCTCCCCAAAATGGGGAATATCATGAGAACAACTTTGGGATTGTTTTTTGGTATTATTATTTGTGCGGCATTTCATCTGTTGAATACAAAAAGAATTGACTCTGATAACTATAAGTTCATGGAACTCAATAGTTATGTTATCAACAACGAATGGAATAAAGTAATTGAAACTTGTAACCATACTACGTTGAACAATACGTTATTTCTGAATTACCTAAACCTCGCTCTTTCGCATAAGGGTATATTACTTCAACAATTATTCCATTACCCTCAAAGAGATGCAAGTTCTTTGCTATGTGAATATCAAAAGATACCAGATATTATACAATTACAAAGTTTTGTTTATTACCAAATGGGAGATGTCGCGGCAGCCCAGAATACAGCTTTTAGCGCAAGTGTATGTAATAGATTGGGCAGTCCTTCGGCTTTGCAAATGTTGGTAAAAACCAACCTTGCATACGGGGCTTATGAGGTGTCAAATAAGTATTTAACTCAACTTGAAAAAACATGGAGATACAAAGACTGGGCTGCTTATTATCGTTCATTACTTAACAACGAACAAGCGTTAAGTAAGGATAAGGAGATTGTAAATCTTCGAAAGAGTTTGACTGAACATGATCATTTTTCAGTAGCATTAGGCGTTACAACAGACTTGGATTATATATTGGAAGCAAATCCAAATAATAGAGCTGCTTTTGAATACTTAGTGAGTATGTTGTTGCTTTCAAAAGATAATGTTAGCATCCGTTATTTTGTAGATAAATATACAAATACCCCTGTATTGACCCAAGTACCTGAATTGCTACAAGAAGCTATTTACTCTATCGCAGAGCAAGAACCTGATTATCTAAGAGCGCATGGCGTTAGCGAAGAGGTTTTCAAAAAGTATGATAATTTTTACAGCAAGTATATACAAAGTAGAAACGCCAAAAGAAATCCTGCAGTTGACCTTAAGAGAGAGTTTGGTCATACTTTTTGGTATTATCTAATGTTTAACAAATAAAAATATGAAAAAGTTTTTATTGATATATGGCCTAATGACGCTATTTCTTTTAGCTTCTTGTGGAGAAAGAATGATTGTTGTGGAACAACAACTCAACGAAGAAATTGTCATTTATCCCGATTATAAAGAGGTTACTATTCCATCAAACATTGCACCACTCAACATCAGTCTTCAGAACATAGATAATGCACAATTAATTATTGAAGGGGAAAAAGGAGAAGGATTCCAAGTACAATTAAGGAAAGGGTACTTTGATATTCCTCAACAAAAATGGAATCAATTGCTAAATGATAACAAGGGCCAAAAGATAAAGCTAACTATTTGTAAATTTGTAGATGGCAAATGGAGTGCATTTACTCCTTTTTATATTTATATAGCACAAGAGCCAATTGATAAGTATGTTGCCTATCGATTAATTCCACCTGACTACGAATTATGGAATAAAATGGGGATATACCAAAGGAACTTGGAGAATTTTGAAGAGAGCGCTATCTACGAGAACACAATCGGCGATTATAATTGTGCTAATTGTCATTCTTTCCAAAATGGCGACCCCAGACATTTTATGTTCCATACGAGAGAAACATATCCTGGAACGCTAGTATTTAAAGACGGGAAAATGGAAAAACTAAACACAAAAACTGATGAAACAATATCATTCCTCGTATATCCATATTGGCACCCAAATGGCAGGTATATTGTATTCTCTGTGAATTCTACAAGACAAGCTTTTCATGCTAATAACTTAAATAGGGTGGAAGTATATGATTCTGCATCCGATGTGGTAGTATATGACACAGAGATGCACCAGGTAATTTCTTGCGACTTAATAAAAGCTGACAGCATTTTTGAGACTTTCCCATCTTTTTCTGCTGATGGCAAAAGCATTTACTTCTGCTCTGCCAAAGCAGCCAATCCTATGCCTTTTGAATATAGGAATGTGCATTACGATTTGTGCAAAATAGATTTTGATGCTAATACAGGTGCATTTGGCGACAAGGTTGATACACTATTCCATGCTTCAAGTATTGGTAAAAGTGTATCATTGCCAAGGGAATCACCAGACGGAAAGTATTTGACATTTGTATTGCACCAATATGGGAACTTCTCAATTTGGCATAAGGACGCTGATTTACATACTATCAACCTCAATACTGGAGATGTATTTTCAATGACTGAAGCCAATAGTGTAGACGTAGAAAGTTATCATTCATGGAGCCGTAATAGTAAATGGATGGTTTTCAGCAGTAGACGGGATGATGGTTTATATACACGTCTATATATCTGTTATATTGATGAAAATGGGAGAGCACACAAAGCATTTATGCTACCCCAACATAACCCCAAAAAGTATTACCAAGACCTTTTGCTTTCATACAATATTCCAGAGTTAATTGATGAAAAAGTAAATGTTAGCAAAAGCCAGATTGAGAGAATGCTAAAAAAAGAAGCAGGGATTACTATTTCCTACAAAAAGTAGCATTTTTAGACATCAATAATCAATAATATAATAAAAAAGCGGTCTCCAGAGTATATCTGAAGACCGCTTCACTCGAAAAAGACGGCGGCTACCTACTCTCCCACCTTGTGGGCAGTACC
>Ga0247608_10002613_pt1 | contig 22146 bp, 15 predicted proteins | sample 176DNAGHGlowgp2_FD_193490 | JGI IMG/M metagenome (GOLD analysis project Ga0247608, IMG submission 193490) | Sheep rumen microbial communities from Palmerston North, Manawatu-Wanganui, New Zealand - 1766 DNA GHGlow gp2 | ecosystem: Host-associated > Mammals > Digestive system > Stomach > Rumen ...
CCCATTTTTAATATCCCTTCCATAGCAAAATAATTATTACCGTACTATGGCTTCTTTTATAACCTGTGCCATATAATCAATCATTTCATCCGTCATCCCGGGATATACTCCAACCCAAAACGACTGATTCATAATGAAATCCGTATTCTTTAAATCTCCCACAACACGATACCCTCTGTTTTGCTCACGCATCTGATCAAAGCACGGATGTTTTGTTAGATTCCCTGCAAACAGCATTCTGGTCTGAACGCCTTTTTTTTCGATATAGGATACCACCTGTTTTCTGTCGATTCCTTCTTTACAGGTAATTAAAAAGCCAAACCAACTGGGATTAGAATTTTCACATTTTTCCGGAAGAATCAACTTGCTCTCATCCTTTAACTGCTTGTACAATCTTGCAAAATTGTGTTTTCTTCTTTCAACAAATCCGGGAAATTTCTTGATCTGTGCACAACCTATGGATGCCTGTAAATCCGTGGCTTTTAAGTTATATCCGAAATGCGAATAAACATATTTGTGATCATATCCTAACGGAAGTTCTCCGTACTGCCGATCAAATCTGTGTCCGCAGAGATTGTCATGCCCCGAAGGACAACTGCAGTCTCTTCCCCAATCACGGAAAGAACGAACGATTTTATGCAAGAGCGGATTGTTGGTATATACTGCACCACCTTCCCCCATGGTCATGTGATGGGGTGGATAAAAGGAAGAGGTTCCGATATCCCCCACTGTTCCGGTCAGATACTCTTTCCCGTCCAAAGTATATGTGCTTCCCAAAGCATCACAGTTATCCTCAACCAGCCAAAGATTATGTTTTTCACAAAATGTCTTTACAGCCTTTAAATCAAACGGATTTCCAAGGGTATGGGCCGCCATAACCACTTTGGTTTTCTCCGAAAGAGCTTTTTCCAGCATTGCAACATCCATATTGTACTGAGGAATTGTAACGTCTATAAAAACAGGAATAACCCCGTACTGAATAGCCGGGGTTACTGTTGTCGGAAAGCCCGCCGCCACAGTAATCATTTCATCACCGGGAAGAACCTGTCGTTCTTTTAATAGTGGGGACGTCAATGCCATAAAAGCCAAAAGATTTGCCGAAGATCCGGAATTAACCAGACTTACATATCTTGTTCCCAGATATTCTCCGAAAGATTTTTCAAATTCTTCCGTATATCTTCCACTGGTCAGCCAAAATTCCAATGCCGAATCAACGAGATTCGTCATTTCCTCACTGTCATAGACCCTGGACGCATAGTTGATACGGTCTCCCGGTTCAAATTGTTTTTTCGGCTCTTTAAAATCATGATAATATTGCTCTACCAGTTTAAGAATAGTATCTCTGGCCTGCGCTTCATTTGACCAATTCTGCATGATATTTCTTCCTTTTTTCCTTTAATTATCCCAGCTCTTCCAGGGAGCCTTTCCGGAATCCCACAAATTCTCGAGAATTCCTTTCTCTCTTGCATTATCCATGCACTGCCAAAATCCTCTGTGGGTATAGGACATCAGCTGTCCTTCCGAAGCCAGTTTTTCCAACGGCTCACGCTCCAATATTGTATCATCTCCTTCAATATATTGAAAGATTTCAGGTTCAAATACCATATATCCGGCATTAATTAATGCACCGTCCGAAAGACTTTTTTCTCTGAATGATCTGACGGAATTATTTTCAGCGATATCCAGAATTCCCTTTTGCTGTTCTATTACAACCGCAGTAAGAGTTGCAATCTTTCCGTTGGCCTTATGATATTCCAGTAGTTTGTGAATATCAACATCACATACTCCGTCACCATATGTCATCATGAATGATTCATCTCCCACATACGGTTCTATTCTTTTGATACGACCACCGGTCATGGTGCTGTATCCGGTATCAACTACCGTCACTTTCCATGGCTCGATTGAGGTATTATGAATAATTACATCATTTTTTCCTTGGGAGTAATCAAAGGTAACATCACTGCAGCGAAAGAAATAGTCTGCAAACCATTCTTTAATCATATGTTGTCTGTAACCCGCGCAAATAATAAACTCATTAAACCCGTAATGGGAATATTCCTTCATTATGTGCCAGAGTATGGGTTTTCCGCCGATTTCAATCATCGGTTTCGGCTTAAACTGGCTTTCTTCACTTATTCGGGTTCCGTAACCACCTGCTAAAATAACGACTTTCATAATATCCCTCTTTTTTTTCAGAAGCTTTATTAGAAACAACAATTTGAAAAATAATCCGTTGAAATTCTAAAAAATATCATTGAATTCTCCGTCTCCAACTATTCAGCATTCTCTCAATGGTTACTTCAAACGGAATCTCTGCCTTCCAGCCACAATCGTCTTCGATTTTCTTTACATCCGCAACTAAAGTTGCAGAATCCATCGGTCTGAATCGTTTGGCATCAGCTCTGATTGTAACTTCCATACCAGTTAAGTTTTTCAGGATATTTATAACATCCAACAGTGAATGTGCCTCTCCACGCGCAGCATTATACACTTCTCCACTTTTTCCTTTTTCAGCGACCAATACAAATGCTCCGACGAGATCATCCACATCAGTAAAATCTCTTATATTGTTAATATTTCCCGTATAAATAACCGGTTTCTGTTTTCCGGCCTCTATTTCCGCAAATTGTTTGCAAAAACTCGAAATAGCAAATTTATCATCCTGCACTTCAGATGTTTCATAAAAAGTACGCAATATCACCGTGTCCAATCCATATGCCTGATGGTACAATTTGGCAAACATAGTCTGACAGGCTTTTGTTGCCCCGTAAATATTATTAGGATATACTCGGGTAGATTCTTTTATGGGAATCAAATCATAATCCACTTGTCCGTATTCTTCTCCACTTCCTCCTATAATAACTCTAGAACCCGGCGAGTATTCCCTAATCGCATTCATCAGGTTAATTGTTCCTTCCACATTAACATCCACCGTTTCCGAAGGATGTTTCCATGAAAATCCAACTGAATCCTGTGTTGCCAAATCATAAACAATATCTGCTTTAGCTTCCCTAACTACATTGAAAGTTTTCTCCGTATTTCTTAAATCAAGAACCTCCCAAACCAGATTATTACGAGAAAATTCAGCTTCTTCGGAAAGTCTGGTAGATACTATCAGTTCTGTTTCACTTTTTGACAAAAGGGAATCAATCAGTTTTTCACCAAAAATACTTGTCCCCCCCACAATCAAATAACGCATAACAAATTCCCTCCATAATGGAATATATTACAATTCCGGTGTATTTCTCCAATAATTCAAAGTATCTAAAATTGTTTTTTCAAGAGGTATTTCCGGTTTCCAACCTGTATCTTTGTAGATTTTTGAAATATCTGCTTCTATAACAGGTACATCTACGGGTCGAAGTTTTTTTGGATCAATTTCAACTTGTATATCTGAATTTGACTGTGAAAGAATCACTTTCAGTATGTCCTCAACCGCAATAGCACGACCGCTGCCGACATTATAAGTCTCGCCCTTCTTTCCGTTCAATACCAATCGGCAATATGCTCGTACTACATCTCTCACATCAGTAAAATCTCTCTTGGCGGAAAGATTTCCTACACTGATGACGGGTTTCTGCAAACCCTTTTCAATTTTTGCAACCTGACTACAGAAATCCGCCACAACAAACTGAGGAATCTGTTTCGGTCCAATATGATTAAAAGAACGCGTCATAACAAGTTGCATGCCATATGCCTTTGCATATATTGTAGCCATCATATTTTGGCATGATTTTGTTACGGCATAAACATTTCCAGGACACAAATCTGTATCCTCCTTAATCGGAACATCTTCAGGGCGTACCCTTCCATATTCCTCACCACTGCCTACCATCAAAACTTTTGGACTGTAATCCAGTTTTCTAATTGTATTTAAAACATTCAATGCACCAATAACGTTCACATCAACAGTACGCTTCGGGTTTTTCCATGAAAGCGAAACTGAACTCTGTGCCGCAAGGTGGAAAACATAATCCGGTCTTTCATCAAACAGAATTTTTTCAATTTGTACGCTTTCTAGAATATCAAGTGAAATAATTTTTGCATTTGGAATATCTACCTTTTCATTCTCTAATTTAGTTGCAACAACATCACAAAACAGATTATCCTGAATGGCCTCTGCCAAATAGGGGCCCACAAATCCAGCCGCCCCAATTATAATTGCTTTCATAGTTATACCCTCTTTTTTCCCGAATAATGTTTAGCGTGATTCTAAACGCCTCTTCTCTTCTTTTGCGAGTTGAAAATCGTGTTCAGCCATAATTCTACATAGTTCCTCATATGAAGTTTTATTCGGATTCCAACCTAGTTTGGTTTTAGCCTTTGTAGGATTACCTAGTAGATTAACCACATCTGTAGGGCGATACCATTGGGGATTAACACATACCACCATTTTTCCAGTACTTTTATCATACCCTTTTTCATCCAAACCCTCACCTCTCCACTCAATTTCAATTCCGTCATTTGCAAATGCAAGAGTGGTAAATTCACGAACTGTATGCTGAACTCCTGTTGCAATAACATAATCATCCGGTTCATCCTGTTGCAAAATCAACCACATACATTCAACATAATCTTTAGCATATCCCCAATCCCGAAGAGAATTAAGATTTCCCAGTTCCAAATATTCCTGCAGTCCACACGCAATACGGCCTGCAGCGAGTGTAATCTTTCGAGTTACAAAATTATCCCCTCTTCTTTCCGACTCATGGTTGAAAAGTATTCCATTACATGCAAAAATTCCATATGCTTCACGATACTGGCGAATCATCCAATATCCGTACTGTTTCGCTATCGCATAGGGACTATACGGATGAAACGGTGTAGTTTCACTTTGCGGAACTTCCACAACCTTACCAAACAATTCACTGGTGCTTGCCTGGTATACTCTGCATATTTTATCCATTCCAGCTGTATGAACAGCTTCAAGAATTCTCAAAACTCCAAGTGCATCAACATCTCCCGTATATTCTGCAGCATCAAAACTCACCTGTACATGACTTTGTGCCGCAAGATTATATATTTCATCAGGTTTCACACGAAGAATAATGCGAATTATACTGGATGAATCCGAAAGGTCACCCTCATGAATGTGAATCTTGTTAAGAATGTGATTAATCCGCACTGTAGTTGAAACTGAAGCACGTCGAATAATTCCATGTACCTCATAACCTTTTTCCAACAGCAACTCCGCCAAATAAGATCCATCCTGTCCTGTAATTCCTGTAATCAACGCAATTTTCATATTTTCCCCCCTCATATTCTCACTGTCAACAATAACATTTTTCCGAAGATATTTAATGTATTACTCGTAGCAGGAATAAAGACCGTTTCTCCTGCCCTGATGGAATATTCTTCATTGAGTTTTAATTTCCCCGTACCATTGATACAAATAATAGAATAAAAACTGTCACCTTCAAGAATCAGTTCTTTTCTTCCATCAATCTCAACACGTTGAATTTCAAAGTATTTACACCGAATCCTTCCGTTGTTTTTTTCTATTTTATCCGGAACATATTTTCTATAATCCAAAACATCTAATGCTTTTCGAACATGCAGTTCCCGCGGATTCCCAAACTTGTCAACTCGTCCATAATCGTAAAGTCGATATGTGATATTGCTACTTTGCTGTATTTCACAGATAAAATTTCCCTTGCCGATTGCATGAACCGTCCCTGCCGGAATAAAAAAAACATCTCTCTGCTTCGTCGGGTAAAAATTAAGTAGTTCCGTTATTCTGTTCTCCCGAAGGTATTGTTCCACTTCGTCTTTCTGAACGTCTTTCTTAAACCCAACATACAACCCTGCTCCCGGCTCAGAATCAATTACATACCACATCTCATTCTTTCCATACTCGTTTTCATTAACAAGCGCATAATCATCATCCGGATGTACTTGAATGGATAAATCCTGTTTTGCATCAATCAGTTTTATTAACAATGGGAAAGATTGCAGTGGTGAACACTTCCACCCCAAAACTTCCTTGCCGACAGTTTCAAGATAACGGGAAAAACTGAGGCCCTGATGTCTGCCGGAGGCTACGATGCAATTTGCCGACGGATGCGCCGAAAGTTCCCAACTTTCAGCAATTACATCAAAATCACATTTTTTTCCGTAAACATCCCGAAGTTTTGTACCGCCCCAAAGATAGTCCATAAAAGCAGGTGATAGTTTCACGATAGAATCAATCTTCAGACCCAAATCCAATTCTGTTATTTTTTCACCGGTTTCTAATGGTCCGTCTCCATCATCAAAATATCTTCCGACCGACGTTTCAATCAGTTCAAGAGGTTTCTCACCGATATTGGATATTTGATGACTGACACATGCTTTCACTTCAATGCTATCATTTTTCGAGTAGTCTTTTGTTTCTCCGTTGAGAACCACTCTTGCATTTCCTTCAATAATTGACCAATTTACAGCACATTCTTCGTGCTTACGTTCATATATGGTTTTTCCGGAGTGAATGACTACCCTTCGAACCCGGTAATTCTCTCCTTCGGTAAGTTGCTCAAAAAATCCCCATTCGTTATAGGAAATCCTGCCTTTTTCGGAGAATCTCTCCAATTCGGAATTATTACGCAGAATCTGTTTCAATAAGTAAGACTTTCCCTGTTTTCCGATATATATCGCATCCGCGGTATTCACAACAAGTACATCGTCCAATCCGTTTACCAAAACTGCCTGATACAACGATTGATTCACGATGACAGAATTCTTACTTTCATTTAATATACCGATTCCGTCTGCCGATAATTCCGTCTTTTCAATATCTTCCAGACTTCCTACATCATCCCAGGTAAAACCAATTTTTACGCATTCCATTTTATCGGTTTTTTCAAGGAAACTCTTTTCTATCGCAATCGGGTTGATTTTTTCAAGTACTTCGGCTGAATACAAGGTTCCTTCCGGAATAACGATCCTGTTTTCAAACGCTTCCCTGCATTGTTCCCAAACCGTGAAGTCTATTGCTCTTATTTCATTTAAAAATACACCGTTTTGAAAAACCATCAGACCAATATTCTGAAGCAAATCCAGATTTTTAATCTCGTCAATTAACTTACTGTCCGGTTTCTCTATAAAGCGTTGACCCGTAATATATCCGAATCTTCCGTCTATTTCATCTACTTCTTTTCCGAAGAGTGCCACTTTTCCATTTGCCGCTTTCTCTTTTGCTTTCAGCAAAGATTCTTTATATCCGCACTCACACTCGTTCATAGATATAATATGGTCTGCCGCTACTACAAACACAAATTCAGATGGTTGCAGTTCCAAACAAGCAAGCGTTATTGCTGCTGTCGTTTTACGGGCTTTTCCCTCAAACACACACCGAAAAGGAACTCCGTGAAAAACTTCCATCTGGTTTATAACAATATCCCTGTATTCATAGTTCGTTACAATAATGAATTCGCTGCAATAGGGAAGATTTCTCGCTACAGTTTCCTGAAAAAGCGAGTGGTTTTTTTGAACTTGTATAAACTGTTTCGGGTAATTCTTTCGAGAAAGCGGCCAAAGCCGTTCCCCTCTGCCCCCCGCAAGAATCAGACACTTCATGTGTTTTCATCCTCTATAACAATTCTTTTCTTCCTGTCTCTTTCAAAAGATCAACGATTTTCTTAACATCCTGCGCTTTATCCTTTGGACAAATCATAATCGCATCCGGGGTTTCGACAATAACGAGATTATCCACATCAACAGCCGTAACCGTACGTGAAGTGGAATAAATCACGGATTGTTTTGAATTTACCGCAAATACATCCCCAACCAAAATGTTTCCGTTTTCATCCGGCTTATGAAGAACATCCATCATATCCCAGGATCCCAAATCATGCCAGCCGCATTCACACGGAACAACCATTACCTCACCACGAATCGCCGATGGCTCCATTACTGCATAATCAATACTGATTTTCCTGATTTGCGGGTAGATTTCATTTAGCACGCTTTGTTCCTGTGCTGTATTCATCGCTTCGCCAATCTTGGAAAGATCGGAATAAATATCCGGAACATATTCCTGTAATTTTTCTAAAATACATGATGCCTTCCAGATAAACATGCCGCTGTTCCATGCATACTGACCGGAATCAATATATGTTTGCGCTGTTTCCACATCCGGTTTTTCGCGGAACTCGATTACCGTTCTTACACTTTCTTCCGATTCCACATCATATTTAATATACCCAAATCCCGAGGACGGGAAAGACGGTTTCAAACCGATTGTAACCAACTTATCATCATTTTCCGCGACACAAGCGGCCTTATGGAACGCCTCTGAAAGAGATGAAACATCTTCGACATATTGATCTGCGGGAGTAATAATCATTACCCCATCTCCATATTTCTTTACAATTTCCATGGCTGCATAACCGATGCATGCTGCCGTATTTCTTGCAGAAGGTTCAACCAAAATGTTCTCTTCCGGAAGTTTCCCCCGGGTGGCATTTTTCATTTCTGTTGCTTGACTGTCCGAAGTCACGATAAAAACACAGTCCCTTTCGACTACTGTTCGCAAACGCTCAATGGCCTCATTCACCATAACGCCTTTCCCAGACAGATTAAGTAACTGTTTTGGTTTTTTTTCTCTTGACAGTGGCCAGAATCGAGTTCCTCCACCCCCTGCCATTATCACGCCGAAATAATTCATTTTTTTCTCTTTCTACTTCGAATGATTCTTTTTTCCATCTTTGAAGAAAAATACAATAAATACTATAAATAGCAAAACACTTAAAAATGTATAAACAGCAAGATTTCCGATAGAACCGCCCCTTATTCCGAATCGTCTAACCGCTTCCCAGACAAATATCCCTCCGCCAAGAGCCGATATTCCGTAAATCAAAAGTTGCATCCTCTGCCTTCTCATTATGGTAAGCAACGCACTCAGGTACATACCGAAGGCCATCGCTCCCCCGCCGATAACATTAAGCAGTAAATCTGTCCGATATAACGAAAGGTCAGTAGAAAAAACCGTAGAAAGAACAGGGGTTCCAATCAACCAGGCTGCAACAGAACAGATTATCGTTATCAAAATAATCATTCCCATTTGTCGGCTTATTTCTATCCAAAAAATCTTTTTTTGATGATTCAAATAATAGGCGCTTGTCCCTGCAAGCCTCGGCTGATATATAAAACCGCTTATCATTTCCACCGCAAATGTTGGAAGTGTAATAAACCCAAAGCATGCCTGCAATCCCAGGTCAAAATACCGGTCCAAACTGTACTTGGCAACATTATTAAGAAAAAACGTAAAAAAAGCTACCAAAAAAAGCGGAGCCGTTTTCAATAACAATTCTTTCTGTTTCTTGTTAATAAATATTCCTTTTCTATTGTCAGAATGATCCACCGGCAATTTTACCCGGACTGTTACCACCGTAAAAAAAACAGCCAAGGATACAACCAGAGAAACAATCAGCGACGGAAGCAATTGTTTTGTAGCAATTACCATTAATACAAAAGTCGATAAGAAACTTCCCCATCTGATTAAGAACAGTTTTGCACCGATATCAATCCTTCCGTGCCTTTGATACTCTCCCCAAATTACATCTTCGTAACATTCCACTTCAAAAACTATTTCAATAATCATTATTACCAATAACTTATGTATCGATGTGTTTTCGGCAAAAAAAGAAAAAGACAGATAAGAAATAACAACCAGTATCATCAAAAAGATACAAAATAAACGTGTCCGAAGATAATCACCGTAGGAATACTCTTCTTTCTGATCGGAAACATGATAATTTCTTGTGCCCCAAAGTCCGATGGTGCGAAACATATTTCCCAGTGCAAATGCAATTGTTATCTCCCCTGATGCTTCAATATCAATTACACGGTTCACTGCCATGGTCATCACTATGGTTTCCATCGCCGCAAGGAAGCCCGATGCCAGATTCCATATTGATTGCTCCTTTAATGAAGGCACTCTCTTATTACTCAAGCAGAACTCTCCTATCCAACTATCAGCATTTATTTCAGGACTTCGCCATATAAACCATTCTTATTCAGGAATTGCATACAACACCGTATCATTTTCGTCAAAACTGTGTTGTCTCACATAAAAAACATAACCCAAATCCAAATTATTAATCCATTGGATTAATCTTATCATATCTTCATCCGAGTGGTATATGCAGATTGCAAGCATAGGCCTATTCCGGAGTATGGTTTCCCTCGCTCCGGATAATGCTTCATACTCCGACCCCTCAATATCCATTTTTATATAAGTTGCATCTTTGCAGTAGGGATTATTGTCTATCGCACAAACATTTATACTTACGGTTGTCTCCCCGAGTTCATCGTCTTTTTGAATACTGGAAGCACTTCCGCCTCCGGACTGAAAAGATAAGACCGTATCCGAACTCCAAACGCCGGCCTTAACCAATTCAATATTATCATATCCCGAAAGATTTCTCTCTAATTTCAAATAATTTGCGTCATCGGGCTCAAAACATACAATTCTTTTATACTGCTCTTTATTATATTTTAAATAAGCCTGAGCCGAATCCCCGGTATATGCTCCGCAGTCAATGAAAACGCCCTGTGTCTCGTGTTGAACAACTCCATCCACAAAATATGCACTGTCAATATTATACTCCGGAAATTGCTTTAAATCATGAGTATATCTGAAACTAATCATCTTTTGATAAACATCTTTCGACTTTGAATCTTTTAACAGTTCTGTATTCCTGTTAATATCTTCTTGATGTTCTTCAAAATAAACCCTCGTTTGATTCATTTTCGGTGTCGGATTCTTTTTCTCTTTCCCATACTGGGACTTGACCATTTGATAACGGATTTTTCTGGTAATTCCCGTTTTTCTTAAAGAAACAAATGCTTTGCCCACTAATGAGTCCTTTGCGACCTCATTATCAACCCAGACTTCCATTTTTTCCCTTACACTCATATCTGTACCCTTTAATCAGAATTGCTTAAATACTTACAAATCCCGTGAACCCTCTCTGCTGTTTTTTTCCAACTGTATTTTTCCAAAACCGAATCCGGCAAATCAACTTCTTCCTTCAACAAATCGTTAATATCAAGATCATAAGAGTAAGGATCAATATAATGAACCGCGCCACCGAAAATTTCCGGCATACAACTTGCATAAGCAGAGATTACTGTTGCTCCTGAACCCAATGCCTCCAACGGTGGAATTCCGAATCCTTCATCCGTAGACGGGAATAAAAATGCCTTTGCATTTTTCATCAGTGACTTGATTTCTCCGTCACTTAATTCACCCATCCAAATAATATTATTTGCATTAAACTGATTATTATTCTGCCACTCGTCACTCGTTCCCGCTATTAAAAACAATTCTTGCGGATGTGTTTTTGCCACTTGACTGATCCAGTTAAAATTCTTTTGTATTCTATTCGCAGAAAGAGAAAAGAAATAATTACCTTTTTGTACCTGAGGGTAGCGCTTTAGCCAACCATCATTCTCAATAATTCTTTCCATATGTTGCCAACCGCAACCACATGAATGTATTTTAGAGGGATCAACTCCAAATTCCCTGATCAATTCATGTTTCACGTAGTTGGTATCTGTAATTATTGCACCTGCTTTTTTACAAGCCACACGATTATTCCAGGAAAAAATACGATAAAGGAAGGGATTCATTGATTTTCGAATAATTTTACTTCTTCTGGCCATGATATCATGTAATACAACAATTCCCCCCCTGTAAAAAAAGGGATATATAGTACAAAAGAAAACACCCAGCGACTTTGTTTTGGACAGATATCTCGGCAACTCCAGTTGTTCCCATAATAATCCATCCATATTTCCCCAATATACAATCGGGATGTTATCCAGTTCAAAATCCACCTTCGCCTTTTTAGGAACTATTATCTCATATGTATTCGCCTCTGCCACTTTATCAAGTTCCAAAAGGACCTCTCTAAGGTAACGCTGAACACCTCCATAGCAACGGGTAAGTTGACGTCCATCAATGACTATTTTCCTGTTTGTTGACGAATCCTTATTCATTTCATTCTTTCCTTCAATCCTGTTAAAAGTTAATCATATATTTTAATTCAAATACAGCAATCAAATCCACCTCAACATATAGTATCCTACAAATCGGTTAATTTCCATTACTGCTTCCATACCCTACTAATATATCAAAAAAACCGTCATACTTCAAAAAAATCCTTCACAAACCTTCCTGAATCCATAGGCAATTCTCTCAAAAATCCGTTTTCCGCCTGTCTTGAACAAAAACAAAACGCTCCATGAAAAACATCAAAATCAATATGCCGAACCCTATAACCGAAATCATCAATCCGGTTTTAAATCCCGGGCATCTGTACCTCATTTCAATGGCATAGTCACCATTCCCCGGTAATAGAATTCCTATGAAGGAATCGTTTAACAGGGGACAGACCTCCGTTTTTGTTCCGTTAACATACACGTCCCATCCGTCCGTATAGGGAATTGAAGTAAACAGAACATCATAATTGCCATGAACCGAAACAGTTCCTTTCACATAGCCGTTTTCAATCTTTTCAACTTGAAGACCGCCGGCATTTAATTCATCGTACGCACTCTGAAGTTTTTCTTCATCAAGGCTGTAGAAATTTATTCCTTCCACCAGCAAATTACTGTCATATACATCACTCGTCAGAATACCATAGTAGTATTTATTATTATCCGAAGGTATCATCTCGATGGCATATTCATTGTAGATATGGCGATCCAGTTTGCATCCCATATTGTATGGCTGAATCATTTCAATTCCGGTATCATCTCCGTCCTCAAGTTTTACTTCCAACTGCATAAACGTTCTGCCGGGAGCATCATTCACATAAAAAATCGCATTTCCCTCTCCGTACTCCGTTCGCAGAAGTTTTGCAGGAAAATCTTCAAAAAAAGCCAGGCCATTTGTTTCTATCTCTACATTTTCCTTTGGAACTGAAGTGAAAACCCCTTCTACTCCGGTCATTTTTTCGATTAAGGCATTCTGATTTTCAAATACATTTCTCTTCCACTCTATATCATCAATGATATCGGAACTCACTAAATAACCGATGGGAAGGCATCTTTCATTCTCATACAACCTGGGATTCGCATCGATCCCCGCCAGTTTGGTATCCGGATAAATTCTCATAATATATTTAATGCCAAGCAACATTTCCAACGACGGTGTTACTCCTGTAGCCGTGGTCAGTCTCGGAGATGTGTAAAGACCCAGATTTCCTAAAGTATGTCTGAGATTTTCATTCTCTGCGGTATTAAAATCCGTAATTCCATGATATCCGAAATAGGAATCACTATTATGAATTACGTCATTCATCACACAAATACGATAGAAATCCGTGTCTTTCTTTGCTACTTCCGTTTGTTGCAAAGTATCCTTCAAATCATTTTCCCAGTACCGGAAATATTTTTCGCTGGTCAAGCCCATTTTCCATGTTTTATTAAAGGTTCGAACACAGCCATTTGTAACAACTTCCGTAACTGCCAGCAACAATAACGCTATAACAACGGTTCCTTTTTGCTTACTTTTCTTTCCCTGCAAATACAAAAGTAAAATCCATAACCCCACTATCGCTGCATTAATAACAAGTTTTTTTACGGTATTTCTGGAATCATACCCAAATCCCACCCCATACAGGATTATAATCATAATATAAAATACCATCATGGAACCACCTACAATTGCAGTGATTTTAATATGATTCCGAATATTATGCATCTGCTTACATGCCAGAACACATACGATAAAACTGATAACAAAGGAAAAGCGCCAGTTCCACATATCAGGAGCGTCAAAACCATGCAACATTTTATAAAGCGGTAACCAAAAGCACCCTAATGCAAAGAAAAGCAAAAGAGTTCCGTATATAATTTTTTCTTTGTATGAATTGTTCTTGACAAAAAAGAAAACAATGGAAAGAACGATGCTGATCACACCGCAGAAAACATAAGGAAAACTATAATAATCAAAAAATTCACCCCAGAAAAATCCATTGATAACTTCCAGCGGATTTGTCCCGGTGCCTGCAAAAGCCGTACTGTCAGTGGCGTAATGATGCAGTAGAAAAACCGCAACCGGAACCCATACCACCGCTGCGGAGGCAATTGAAATCAATACAGAAGAAAAATAACGCAGACAAAATTGCAAATACTCTTTTGCCGTCTTTTTTTCCAAATCAAGAAATAATAGCAGGAAAAAGTAAAGAATGCTGAAAATACCAAGCACGTAGCCCATATAAAACTGAACAATGAAAATATAAGTATACGCCAGACACAAATAAATGTACTTCTTTCTGTGGACGGCATAATGCACCGCCCAAGCCACTATCGGAAGCATATAGATGCCGTCCAGCCACATGAAATTGGTAATACAATATACCACCACATAGCCGCACATGCTGTAGAAAACGGAAAATACAACAGAAGATGCGCCCTTTATATCCAACGCTCTTGATACAAAGAGTTGAAAACACAGGGCAGCCAGCCCGACTTTCAAAATAATGATAATTGCCAAAATGATATTGACATCCGCTTTCGGGAAAAGCACAAATAACAGATTAAACGGGCTAAACAACTCATACGCTGCACTCAAAGCGGTATTATACCCCATTGAATTGGAGAATGAATACCAGATGGATTCCCCATTCAAAATACTTCTTGCAAACATTCGAATGTTCGGCACATAAATCTCCATCGCATCTCCGCCGATGATTACATACTTTCCCGTAGAAAGCATCTGCGAATAGGAAAGCATCATATACATCGCAAGGGCGCCAAGTGCAAAGGAAACAATCCAGTAGTATTTGGGTTTTATCTTTTTCAGTATTCTTTCCAAATCGACTCCGTCATAGTTTCTGATTATTTATTTTTCTTAAGTTTCTTTTCAAAAATTACGGATAATAATGCAAATAAACCACATATCGAAACAATAATGCCTATTTTAAGACCCGGGCACTCAAAATCCAGGGTAACCGTATAATCTCCTTCCCCCGGCAAAATAACCGCCAAAAATGCTCCGTCTATAACTCTGATAGGTTCCGTTTCAACTCCGTTGATATATGCTTTCCAGCCCGGATCAAACGGAATTGTTGTAAACAGTACATTCTTATCTCCATCTGAATGAATTGTACCCTCTAAGTGTCCATTGCTAAATTTGGTAAGTTCGTACTGATTTTTGCTCAATTCCTCATATTGCTTTTGAAGGGCATCCTTATCCAGGTAATAGATGTTAATATCATCGCAAACAAACAGTTCCGGAGAATACTCTTCAAACGATCCGATGGTAACAGTAAAATTCCCTGTTTCCTCATCCGTATCCATTTTAATCGCAGAAGAAACTGCCAGCCTGTTCCCCAATACGCCGGGAGCATTTTGGGCTCCAATTACATAATAATCGACTCCGTATATACCCGTTTCTTCTTTTTCAAACTGGATATATGCTTCTTCATAATTCCCTTTCGGAACGGAAATCTTCATTTTTCCGGTGTCCCCGCTACGTTCAAACACCATATATCCCGTATCCATTTCGGAAAGGCTCAAGTATTCCGATTCAAGTATCATATCATCTTTCGAAAAAGGAATATAGCATTGATCCTCCATTCCGCTCATGGCAGAAACAATTTCATTCATATTTTCAAACACGTCGCGGCCGGAATACTTGTAAATAATAGCATCTCCTCCTACAAGATAGCCGATATTCAAAACCTGCTCATTCGTTCGATATGTGGTTTCGGCATTCTTTCCCAACCACTGATCCTCATTCTCTTCATCACCGGTATAGGTAACTACATTGGGTTTAAAATTAATCTCAGGAGTATATAGTTCATACTTTATCCCCAATAACATATTCGCAACAGGGTTAAATCCGTTTTCTAAAGTAATTCTGGTTGAAGTGGCAAATCCAACATTAGACAGGAATTTTCTGACTGCATACTTCTCCTGATTCCCGAAATCACCGATACCGTTGAATCCAAAATAACTATCTGCATTATATTCATCATCATTTTCCACTGTAATCATTCTGTAAAGTCCCTGGTCTTTTGATTTTATCTCCTCTACGGCTTTTTCCACGCTCCCATTCCAGGCATTGTAAGGCTTTGCAGGGATTAAATTCACAATCTGTCTCTTAGAATTAGTTACCAGTTCCAGTGACATAATAATCAGAGCCAAAACACCGCATACAATTCGAATCTTTTTATTATCCATACGATTGTGAATAAAGAAAAGAATTAAGCCCCAAAGAATCAAAAATACCAGGTTTACAATAAACCCATGATTGGTATTCAGTACCCCAACATCCAGTTTCCAAAGAGAAACCGTATGAAGAATAAACTGGTAAAACAGAGAAAGTCCAATGACCACTCCAGTCAATTTTTTATTCTCCTCTTTAACATAATTTTTTATTTCAATGGATGCCATTACACAAAGGCAAAAGCAGAATAGATACGAATATCTGTACCAGAAATCGTCAGGCTGATCAAATACATGCCAAAAAGTATTTAAACGGTTGGAAACCATGCTTAAAAGCAAAATCAAAGCCAGAGTTCCGTATAATTTTTTCCATTTCCCATCAATTTTCTTATTCAGGAAAAACAGAGGTACCAGCATGAATACAGGTATTCCACAATAAATGTATGAATAAGTACCTTCAATTCCGTAACTGGATCCCCAAAACAGGCTGTTTAAAATTTGAAAAACAGATACATTCAGTTCCTCGATTTCCGTAGAATCAGGTACTCTGTTAGACGCAAGGAAAAACAAAGTCGGCACCCATACAAACGCAGATAGCATTACTGCAATGATTGCGGTCAGTACCCAGTTAAAGAACTTACCTAAAATCTCCTTGTATGGATGTTCCGTTTTTTTCTCGTAGATAAAAAGGAAATAGAATATCACAAAGAAAAGAGTGAAAAAGCCCACCATATATCCCATATAATAATTGGATATAAACAAATATGAATATAGCAGCGTAGCATTGACTCTTTTGTTATTTTCAATGCACATCACAATAGAAGCACAAAGCAAGGGTAAAACAATTAACGCATCAATCCAACCGTTCTGAATTGATCCGTACTCTACCGTATATGCGTTAAGGGAATAAAAAACAGAAATGATGACAGAAAGAAAATGATTATTCTTTATAATCCTGTCAGAAAAAACCTGAAAAGAAAGAGCCGCAAGACCCACTTTTATTATGATAATCACGGTGGTAATGAGATTTAGATCAACGCCGTTAAAAATCAGATAAAACAAAGTAAACGGGGAAAACATCCCTGACATAACCATAGCATTGTTAAGGCCAAGACCGGTTGTAAAACTAAAAAAAGGCGAGTTGTTAGAAACTATATTTCTGACAAACTCTCTATAAAAGCCAATGGAATCTAAAAAATCACTTCTAATGACCAAAAAATCCTTTCCGTTCATCTTATTTATCAGAAAGATAAATGTCATCAAACCGGAAGCTATAACAAAAGATAGAACCCGAAACAACAGTTTAGTATTAATTTCCTTATCGGTTATCTCATTAATCTTTTTTTTAACTGTCTCATTCTTTTCTACGGTTTTCATATTCTTCTTCCCATACGCTTTTACATAAAGAAAGGGAGGCCAAACAGCGCCTCCCCAACTCGTTGATTTTAAATACTACTAATCAGTTCGCTATTATAACCAATCAGCTATTAGTTACCGGAATAGATAGTGGATTCAAGGCCAGATACATAAACCTTAATCTGGTTTCCGCTCTTGGTGTAAACAATAGCTTTGCCCTTAGCACTCTTGGACTTAAGCTGGCTGCCTACTGCACTCAAGGAAACACCTAAGATGTCCTCAGCTGCCTTTGCAACGGAGTCACCAGAAGGTAAGGACTTACCGGTACCATCGGAAAGATCTCCACCTGCTCTAACAACATCAGGATCCATGCAAGCAGTTGTAAGAGCTGTTCTGATGGAATCGCAAAGCTGTACATCAGAGGATACGTTCGTCTTCTCGATGTACTTGATAAGCTGAGGTGCCATAACACCAACTAAGATTGCCATAATAGCAATAACGATGATAAGTTCTACTAATGAAAAACCTTTGTTATTCTTCATTTGATTTCTCTCCTTTTTTTGATTTTTGTGACATTTGTTTGTGACATTTCTGTAAACAGAGTATATCATTTTTTTGAACGAAGTGTCCATACTTGCTAAAAAAAAACTTTTTTTTGTTTATCTTTTACTAACAAGCCACCTTTTTTAGTATATAATAACCAATTCGACTTTTTATTTCGTGCTATTTTTTTTTAGTTCGTGTATCAATTCGTGTATAAAGTGTATAAATAAGAAAACGTGTGATAAATTACATGTAAATACGGAACAAGTTGAATTGTAGCATCAGATTAAGTCGAGCAGGATTAATCTGAAACAAAACCATAAAAGAGCGTAGCATAAAGCTACGCTCTTGATTCTTTTTCCTACCTCATCTTTACTGCGGATTTGATAAAGTCTCGTACAGCGAGAACATAGGCGAGAGCATTGCGATAACCAAGAAACCAACAACAAATGCCATTACAATAATAATTGCAGGCTCCATTAATGCCATCATAGATTCCGTTGCCGCCTGAACATCATCCTCATAATATTCAGCAACGTTGGTAAGCATCTGTTCAATATTACCGGTTTCCTCACCGATGGAAACCATATGAATAATCATAGGCGGGAACAAACCACATGTTTTTAATGGTCTTGACAAAGCAACGCCTCGGGTAACCTGTTCCTTTGCATCTTTCATAGCTTGTTTATACATCTCGTTATCCATACTTCGGGCAGTAATATCAAGTGCATCCACCATCGGAACGCCGGCACCAAGAAGGGTACAGAGCGTACGCCCGAGCTTTGCACAGGCAGATTTAATCTGAATATTACCCAATACAGGAATTCGAAGTTTTATTCTGTCAATTAATTCCTTGCCATTTTGAGTAGCATAGAATGTTTATATGCTACAGCAATTGCAATTACACCTATAAGTAATGCCCACCAATAATGAACAAAGAAATCCGAAATAGCCATTAATGCTTTTGTGACAGCGGGAAGATCGCCACCGATTTCATCAAACATTCCGACAAATCGAGGAATAACAAAAAGCATCATCGCGCAGATAACGCCAATCATAACCAGTATCAAAACAATAGGATAAATCATGGCTTTTTTTACTGCCGATTCCAATTTGGCATCTTTTTCAAACTGCGTCGCCATACGTTCAAATGCGATATCCAGGGAACCGGAAGCCTCACCTGCTTCAACCATGTTGCAAAGCATAGACGGGAAAACTCCACCTCTTTTTCTCATTGCAACTGCCAAAGTATCACCTTTCGAGATATCAGAGTGCGTTTGCTGAATCGCAGCCTTAAGCGCACCGTTCTGCGTCTGCTCTGCAAGCATTCCAAATGCATCCACGATAGACACGCCGGCACGAACGATACTTGTAAACTGTCTGCAGAAAATAGCGAAATCCCTTTTTCGAACTTTTTTACCAAAACTAAAAATACCGCCGAGACCCGCAAGACCTCCGGCTTCAATTTTAGTAACGGTAAAGCCTTCCGCTTTAAGATTCGCTACAGCAACTTCTTTGGATTTAGCCTCTAATTTTCCTGATTTTTTCTTTCCGTCAGGACCGATGGCTGTGTAAGAAAATTGAGCCATACTTTACTCTCCCACCTTTACTTAAATTTGTTATTCCCTGAATAATTCAGGTTTTTCCTTTATCTGCAAAACCATTCGGTTATACATTCTTTATGACGCATTTCCGTGCTGTTCCTGTTCCACAGTTTCATCCATATCGTAAGCAACACGTACCATCTCTTCAATGGAAGTCTTTCCTTCCAAAACATTTCTTGCACCAGCCATACGAAGTGTATTCATGCCTTCTGAAACAGCTACTTTCTGAATATCATCGGCTGTAAATGTTTCATGAAGAGTTTTGCGTATCTTGGTTGTAATCGGCATAATTTCATAGATAGCCACACGGCCTCTGTATCCTTTATTACACTTTTCACATCCCACCGGATCATAAACTGTAATGTCTTTTGCCATATCTTCAGGCTTTAACTGAAGCATCTTCTTTTCTATTTCTGTTGCAAGTCTGGGTGCTTTACATTCATTGCAGAGTCGTCTTACAAGACGCTGTGCAATAATACCAACAACCGCATCACCGATAAGGTACGGTTCAACACCCATATCAACCAGACGGGTAATGGATGCTGATGTGGAGTTTGTATGTAGGGTAGAAATAACCAAGTGACCGGTAATGGATGCCTGAACCGCAATCTGTGCCGTCTCACCGTCACGAATCTCACCAATCATGATAATGTCAGGGTCCTGACGTAAGATAGAACGAAGCGCGGATGCAAAGGTCAATTCCGCTTTAACATTTACCTGAACCTGGTTGATACCGGGAACATTTGCCTCGACAGGATCTTCTACCGTAATGATATTAACAGTTTCTTTATTAAGTTCGTTTAATACCGTATAGCATGTAGTTGATTTACCGGAACCGGTAGGTCCGGTTACCAGAATAATACCATGCGGGTTATGGGTAATACCATCCAGTCTCTGCTCATCATCAGGGTAAAGACCTAAGTATTTCTTCTCTTTCGTCAAACCTTTCTTCTTTGTAAGACGCATTACGACCTTCTCACCGTATACTGTGGGAAGAATGGAAACACGGACGTCAAATTCTTCTCCGTCAACTATCTCGGTCAAACGACCGTCCTGAGGTTTACGTTTCTCGGAAATATCAAGTCCTGAAATAATCTTAATACGGGCAACGATTGCTGCCAAAGTGTTTAAATTGTAGGTTGCAACAATCTGTAATACACCGTCGACTCGATACCTTACACGTACTTCTTTTTCAAGTGCTTCAATATGAATATCGGACGATCCCATACGAACCGCTTCCTGAAGCATGGAACGTACAATTTTAACGATAGGAGCATCGTTAATGGATTCATCTTCCTCTTCCTCTTCGATATTACCGAATTCATCAGCATGTTCCTGTTGGAATTGTTCCAAAGCCTCCATGGCCTGTTTCTTTCCGAAGAGCTTATCCAGATGCATATTAATCTGGGTAGTACTTGCATAAAAAGGAACAACTTCCATACCGGTAACAAGCTGAACATCATCGATAGCTCCCAGGTTCATAGGGTCAGACATTGCAACCTTTAATGCATTGTAATTATTTTCATCATATCCTAAAGGAATAAGATCATCTCTTCTGAGAATATCTTCACCGATTAATTCAATCAACTGAGGATCCGGCTTAAATTCTTTTAAATCTACAGAATCGATACCAAGCTGCGCACAAATAACGCCTGCAAACTGTTCTTCTGTAACGAATCCCATGTCAATCAAAACCTGACCGAGTTTCCCTTTTGTTTTCTGCTGCTCTTCCAGAGCATCCGTTAACTGTTCCTCTGTAATATATCCCCTTTGAACCAATAAATCGCCGACACGAATTCGGTTACCAAAGATTGCCATACCATACACCTCATTAAATAAGTATTATCAAAGTATTCTCTTTTAAGCACAAAAAGAGAGCATACTTCGACCACCTAAACATTATCGCATAACTAAAAAAATAAATAAATACCAATTGAAATGTTTTTTTGTTTTTGTATATTTTTTACAAAAAGAGAGCCTGTACTATGTGATTTATTACAATCAAACCGACTGAATCAGGGCTTCGGCAACCCTAAATTATCAAGAAACCTTTGCACATCGCTTTTCTTGCTCTTTTCCGTTGTCGAAACATTGATGATTCTTTTCCCGTCCATGTATATCCCGCCGTACAGATATGTAACTTTGGACTTATCGGAGAAAAGATTCCGGGAATTTTGAAGCATAATGATATTTTCCACGAGCCATTCAGAATCCATATCGATATCATAGATTGCAAAAGCTTTGTTCTTTTTTTCGTTGTAATATAACTTTATGACACCGGCATCATTATGCTTCATCTTCATATACTTCGCATTGGAATAATAATCATCGATTGCCTTTCTGGCCTCACTCTCATCGTTATATTCCACATATAGAACATTGATATCCATATTCTGATTTTTGGAATAATCTTTCGGGTCAACCACCGCATCCATCCAGGTAAACGGCTTGATGGAAAGATCTTTAAACAATTTCGGGT